>Ga0114931_10009575_pt1 | contig 11600 bp, 9 predicted proteins | sample 2SBtaG_FD_89579 | JGI IMG/M metagenome (GOLD analysis project Ga0114931, IMG submission 89579) | Deep subsurface microbial communities from Kolumbo volcano to uncover new lineages of life (NeLLi) - 2SBTROV14_V59a metaG | ecosystem: Environmental > Aquatic > Marine > Volcanic | place: Kolumbo...
CCATGGCCTCGCGCGCGAAACGCCTTCTCGTCGTCGGCCTCGTGATCGCCGCCGCGGCCGGCGGCGGTTATCTCTATGTGAAGCGCAACGCGACGCCAGAGGGCGGCCCGCTCGTCCTTTACGGCAACGTCGACGTGCGCGAGGTCGACCTCGGTTTCAACGTCGCTGGCCGGGTCGAGGCGATGCTCGTCGAGGAGGGCGAGCCGGTGGAGAAGGGTGAGCGTCTCGCCCGCCTCGAGGCCGAGCGCTACAAGGCCGAGCTCGACGCCGCCAAGGGCCAGGTGGCGGCCCAAAAGGCGGCGCTCGACCGGCTGCTCGCAGGCAGCCGCCCCGAGGAGATCCGCCAGGCCCGAGCCAACGTGGCGGCCATCGAGGCCGAGCTCAAGGACGCTCGCGCCACCCTCGTGCGCACCGGCAAGCTGGTGCCGCAGGGTTTCGCCAGCCGCCAGAAGCTCGACAGTGACCGCGCCCGGGTCGGCAACCTCGAAGGCGCGCTCAGGGCCGCCAAGCAGACCCTCACGCTGGCCATCAAGGGCCCGCGCAAGGAGGACATCGCCGAGGCCCGGGCGAAGTTGAAGACCGCGGAGGCGGACCTCGCCTTCGCCCTCGAGCGCTTCAACGACACCGAGCTCTATGCCCGCGCCCGCGGCACCGTCCTCACCCGGGTGGTCGAGCCCGGCGCCGTGGTGCTCGCCAACTCGCCGGTCTACACGATGGCGCTCACCGACCCGGTGTTCGTCCGCACCTATGTCAACGAGGTCAATCTCGGCCGCGTGCATCCGGGCCAGGTGGCGGCGATCTACACCGACGCGGCTCCCGGCGAGGCCTACGCCGGATGGGTCGGCTTCATCTCGCCGATCGCCGAGTTCACGCCCAAGACGGTGGAGACGCCCGAGCTCAGGACCAGCCTGGTCTATCGGATGCGCGTTTATGTGAGGAACCCCGATCTTCGCATCCGCCAGGGGATGCCGGTGACGGTCAAATTCGAGGGTGCCGAGGGCGCGGCGGCGGCGCCCAAGAAGGTCGGCTGGTGGGAGCGCCTGCGGGCGCTCGTCGGCAGGATCATCCCTTGAGCGAGCCGGTCGTCCAGCTCGACGACGTGGTCCGCTCGTTCACCGAAGGCGGGCGTCGGACCTGCGCGCTCGACCACCTGACGGCGGCGATCGAGGGCGGTCGGATCACCGGCCTCGTGGGGCCCGACGGGGCCGGCAAGACGACGCTGATGCGGCTGATCACGGGCCTCCTTCCCCCCGATTCCGGAAGCGTGACGGTGCTGGGGCTGGACAGCGTTCGCGACGCCCAGGCGATCCAGTCGAAAATCGCGTACATGCCGCAGCGTTTCGGCCTCTATGAGGACCTCAGCGTAATCGAGAACCTCGATCTTTACGCCGACCTCCAGGGCCTGGCGGGGGCCGGCCGGAAGGCCCGCTTCGAGCGCCTGCTCACCTTCGCCGGGCTCACCCCCTTCACCCGCCGCCTCGCCGGGCGGCTCTCGGGCGGGATGAAGCAAAAGCTGGGGCTGGTCTGCACCCTGGTCCGGCCGCCGCCGCTCCTTCTCCTCGACGAGCCCAGCGTCGGCGTCGATCCGGTCTCGCGGCGCGAGCTCTGGCAGATGGTCGCGGATCTGGTGACCAAGGAGGGGATCTCGGTTCTCTGGAGCACCGCCTACCTCGACGAGGCCGCGCGCTGTGAGCACGTGCTCCTGCTCTCGGGCGGCCGCCTGTTGGCCGCGGACACGCCGGCCGCGCTGACCGGGCCGCTGGCCGGGCGGGTCTTCGCCCTGGCGCTCGCCGGCGCCGACAAGCGCGCTGCCGCGGCGCTGGTGCGCGCGGTTCCGGGGGTGCTGGATGCGGTCATCAAGGGGCGCGCCGTTCACGTCCTTCTCGAGGCCCCCGAGGGGGCGGAGGCGCTCACCCGTGTCGCCGCCGAGCACGCCGATTCGCTGGCGCCGCCAAAGGCCATCGAGCCCGGTTTCGAGGACGCCTTCATCGCCCTCCTTCGCGCCGATCGTCCGGCCGCACCCTCGGCGCCTGCGGCGGTCAGCGAACCCCCGGTCGTCACCGGCAAGACGGACGGGCCGGTCATCCGGGTCGCCGGGCTGCGGCGCCGCTTCGGCACCTTCGAGGCCGTCGCCGGGATCGACTTCACGGTCTCGGCGGGCGAGATCTTCGGCCTTCTCGGTCCCAACGGGGCCGGTAAATCGACCACCTTTCGGATGCTCTGCGGGCTGCTGCCGCCCTCGGACGGGACCGCCTTGGTGATGGGGATCGACCTTCGCCGGGCCGCCGCCGTGGCCCGCGGCCGGGTCGGTTACATGGCCCAGAAGTTCTCGCTTTACGGCAACATGAGCGTGGCCCAGAACCTGGACTTCTTCGCCCGGGTCTATGGCCTCGCCGCGGCCGAGCGGCGGCGAGCCATCGCCGCGGCGATCGACGACTTCGCCCTCGCCGAGCACGTCGATCTCGCCGCCGAGACCCTGCCGCTCGGCTTCAAGCAGCGCCTCGCGCTCGCCTGCGCCATCATGCACCGGCCGGGGGTGCTCTTCCTCGACGAGCCGACCTCGGGCGTCGACCCCCTGGTCCGGCGCGAGTTCTGGTCGCGGATCAACGCCATGGCGACGGCGGGGGTCACCGTGATGGTGACCACCCACTTCATGGAGGAGGCCGAGTACTGCGATCGCATCGGTATCATCTATCGCGGCCGCCTGGCGGCGAGCGGCACGCCCGATAAAATCCGCCTCACCTATGGCGGCAGCGAGGACGCGACCCTCGATGACGCCTTCGTCACGTTGATCGAGCAGATCGAACGGAAGGCCGCGGCATGAACGCCCCCGAGGCGACCGCCGGTGGCTCGCGCGCCCGCCGTCTCAAGGGGCTGGTGCGCAAGGAGACGATGCAGATCGTCCGCGACCCTTCCAGCATCGCCATCGCCTTTGTCCTGCCGGCCGTTCTCTTGCTGCTGTTCGGCTATGGGGTGTCGCTCGACGCCAAGCACGTGCCGATCGCGGTGGCGGTGGAGAGCCCGTCGAACGCGACCGCGAGCTTCACCGCCTCGCTGATCGCCTCGCCCTACTTCGCGCCGACCCTCTTCAACGACCGCCAGTCGGCCGAGCGTGCTTTGGTCGAGCGCCGGGTCGAGGGCATGGTGGTCCTGCGCTCGGACTTTTCTCGACGCCTGTATTCACCGCGGGGCGCCCCCATTCAGGCGATCGTCAGCGGCACCGACGACAACACCGCCCGCCTCATCTCGGGCTATCTGAGCGGCACCTGGCGCACTTGGCTCGCCCACCGCGCCGCCGACGAGCGCCGCCCCCTCGCCCAGCCGGTGGTGCGGGTGCAACGGGTCTGGTTCAACCCCGAGGTCCGCAGCCGCAACTTCCTGGTCCCCGGCCTGATCGCCATCAACATGACCCTGATCGGGGCGTTGCTCACCGCCATGGTGATCGCCCGCGAGTGGGAGCGCGGAACCATGGAGGCCTTGCTGGTCACCCCGGTGCGCATCGGCGAGATCATCCTCGGCAAGCTGATACCCTATTTCGTCCTCGGGATGGGGGGCATGGTGCTGTCGACGGCGATGGCGGTGTGGCTGTTCGGGGTGCCTTTGCGGGGCTCGTTCCTGGTGTTGAGCGGGGTCGCCGCGACCTTCATGGTGGCGATGCTGGGGCTCGGCCTGCTGATCTCGACGGTGGCCCGCAGTCAGTTCGTCGCCGGCCAGGTGGCGATCATCGTCGCCTTCCTCCCCGCCTTCATCCTCTCGGGCTTCATGTTCGACATCGCCAGCATGCCGGCCGCGGTGCGGGTCTTCACCTACATCGTCCCGGCGCGCTATTTCGTCGCCGCGCTGCAAAGCCTGTTCCTCGCCGGCGACGTCTGGGCGATCGTCATTCCCAATACCGCGGCGCTGGTGCTGATGGGGGCGATCTTCCTCGGCCTCACCCGGCGACGCAGCCACAAGTCGTTGGAATAGGGTGGCGGCCATGTGGGGACGCATCCGCGCGCTGATCGTCAAGGAGTTCCTCGCGGTGTGGAAGGACAAGAAGAGCCGCGCCGTGATCATCGGGCCGCCGCTGATCCAGCTCATGGTCTTCGGCTATGCCGCGACCTTCGATGTCAACCACGTGGCGACCGCGGTCCTCAACAAGGACATGGGGCGTGCCGCGCGCGACCTGATCGCCCGCTTCGAGGGCTCGCCGACCTTCGATATCGTCGCCCACCTCCGGCGCGAGGCCGACATCGCCACCGTCATCGACCCCCGGAAGGCGGCGCTGGTGATCCATATCGGCCAGACCTTCTCGCGTGATCTCGCCGCCGGGCGCCCGGCCCCGGTGCAGCTCGTCCTCGACGGCCGCAGCTCGAACACCGCGCTCATCATCCTCGGCTATGCCAGCCGGGTGATCGACGCCTTCAACCGCGAGCGAATCGCCGCGACCGGTGCGCCGGAGCCGCCGGCCAGCCTGGTGGTGCGCGCCTGGTACAACCCCAACCTGGAGAGCCGTTGGTACATCGTTCCTGGCATCGTCGCCCTTCTCACCCTGGTGGTGACGGTGGTGGTGACCGCGCTTTCGGTTGCCCGCGAGCGTGAGGTCGGGACCTTCGATCAGCTTCTGGTGACCCCGCTGCGCCCGTTCGAGATTCTGGTCGGCAAGTCGGTGCCGCCGCTGGTCATCGGCCTCGCCGAGGGAACCCTGATCGTGGCCGTCGCCATCGCCTGGTTCGGGGTTCCCTTCCGTGGCGACATGGGGCTGCTCTATGCCGGGCTCACCCTCTACATCCTGGCGGTGATCGGGGTCGGGCTGATGGTCTCGTCGCTCGCCCGCACCCAACAGCAGGCGATCCTGGGGGCCTTCCTCTTCGTCGTCCCGACGATCATCCTCTCGGGCTTCGCCATCCCCATCGCCAACATGCCCGAGGCGGTGCAGACGCTGACCCTGATCAACCCGATGCGCTATTTCCTGGTGATCGTGCGCGGCAGCTTCCTCGAGGCGATCGCGCCCGACCTGGTCTATGCCCGGCTCTGGCCGATGGCCGTGATCGCCCTGGTCACGCTCTCGTTCGCCGCCTGGCTGTTCCGCCACCGCCTGGGCTAGAAGGGGAGGGAGAGAGCATGCCCATCCGCCCCAACCCGGTCGTCCTCGACCTCGAAGCCTATCCGCTGGGCGAGCACACCATTCCCGGGGTCGCGCGCCCGATCGTGCTGGCCTCGAACGAGTGCGCGGTGCGGCCGAGTGGGCGCGCGCTGGCCGCCTACCGCGCCGAGGCCCGCAACCTCACCCGCTACCCCGACCGATTGGTCGCCCCGGTGACCGCGGCGCTCGCCCGCCGGCATGGCATCGACGGCTCTCGCATCGTGCTGGCGAACGGTTCCGAGGAGCTGATCGCCCTTCTCTGTCGCACCTTCGCCGGGCCGGGCACCGAGGTCTTGCTGGGCCGCCATGGCTATCTCTTTTTCGACCATGCGGCGCGGGCCGCCGGTGCGAGGCCGGTGCGCGCACCGATGCCCGGGCTCGCCTTCGATGTCGATGCGCTGCTCGCCCACGCCGGGCCGCGCACCCGTCTGGTCTTCGTCGCCAACCCCAACAACCCGACGGGCAGCGTGCTCTCGGCGGCCGAGGTCGTGCGCCTGCGCGAAGGTCTTCCCGGCGACGCCCTTCTCGTGCTCGACGCCGCCTATGCCGAGTACGTGACCGCCGCGGGCTATGACCCCGGGACCCGGCTGGCCGGAACCCGCGAGGACGTGGTGATGCTGCGGACCTTCTCGAAGGTCTATGGCCTGGCCGGGGCGCGGCTCGGCTGGGCCTACGGTTCGGCGGCGGTGACGAGCGCGCTCCAGCGGATGCGCAACCCGAGCGGGGCCTCGGCGCCGGCGCTCGCCGCCGGGCTCGCGGCGATCGACGACGCGGCCCACGTCGCCCGGGTCTGTGCGGTCAACGCCCGCCGGCGCGCCTGGTTCGCCCGCCGCCTCGCCGCGCTCGGCCTCGAGCCCTATCCGACTGAGGGGAACTTCGTCCTGATCCGCTTCCCCGCCGGCCACGATGCGGCCTCGGCCCACGCCTTCCTCAAGGAGCGCGGCATCCTGGTCCGCCCGATGGCGGGCTATGGCCTCGCCGACTGTCTGCGCATCACCATCGGCACCGGGGCCGAGATGCGGGCGGTGACCGCGGCGCTCGCCCTGTTCCTGGGGCGGAACGACTGACCACCCGGTTGACGGCGCGCAGCGAGGCGGCGACAACGCGGTCTCGATGACCGACGCGATCGACCCCCGCCTGAATCCCTACCTCGACGCCCTGCTGGCGCACGCCGCGACCGCGCTCTGGCCCGAGCGGCGGCTGGCGCTGGAGAGCTTCTACCGCGGCATCGCGGGGAGCGCGCCGGCCGATCTCGAGGCCCTGATCGCGGCCACCGGGATCGCCGTTCCCGAAGGTGCCGAGCCCGCCGTGTGGGTCTTTCGCGTCGTCGTCACCGCCTATCTGAAGCGGCTCGGTGAGGCGGCCGTGACCAACCCCGATCAGGCGGTGGTCTTCGGCTGGTCACTGGATGAGCGCCACCGGCACCTCGGCGCGGCCTGGTTCGCGGCCCATCCCGAGCACCGCGAGGAATGAGGGCAAGAGGCACCACCGATGAGCCGCGCTTCGACAAGCTCCGCAGCGACCTCGCCCGGCTGTCGCAGGTCACCGAGGCCGCGGTCAAGGTGCTTTCGCGGGGGGTGGCGGCGCCCGCGGCCCGAACGCCGCAGGGGGCGATCGTCCCGATCAATGAGCGAGATCGTAGAGCGCGGTCTTCAGGGTATCCATGCCGGTGCCGAAGTCGCGGTCGAGGCAGGCGTTCTCGCCCGCCTGCAGATGCCGCTTGGCATGCGCGACCTTGTAGGAGTCGTTGGTCTTCGCCGTCGCCGTCTGCAGTTCCTGCATCAGCGCCTGGCAGCTCGCCATGTCGACCTTGTCGGACGCGTTGCTGTGCCGCCCCGCGTTGTCCGCCGTCTGGGCGAACACGGGGGCCGCGACCAGCAGCGCGGAGGCGACCGTCGCGAGTGCGAGTGACTTTTTCATCGCTTGGTTCCTCCAAACTTGGGTTGATCAGGTTGATTGCGTTCCGCTGACGCGGTCGTCGGTTTCGATCCGCGGCACCCCCGATATGGCGGCGGTTCCTCGCCGCCAACCGAACGCGACATGACGGTTCGGTGGTTCGCAACGTGCTTTCGCCGCCGAACATTGCCAATCCGTATAGCCGGCGCGATCGCCTCGCCATCGGCGTGCCTCAAATGATCGTCAGAGGCGGGCACGGCGCGGCTCAGGGCCGCATCCGTCGCCCGTACCGGATGGCAACGGTCAAGCACCAAGGAGACAGCAACCATGACCATCGTTACGAGAAAATCGCGAGCCGGACGGGCGCTCTCGCTGGGCGCCGTGGCGCTCGGCGCCGTGACGCTCGCCGGCGGCATGATCACCTGGACGGTGACCACGTCCGCGGCCCTGCCGAGCGAGGGCTATGCGAACTTGGTCGAGAAGGTGAGCCCCGCCGTGGTCTTCGTCTCGGCGACCCACCTGGCGAAGACGTCCCCGCAATCCGAGAACGCCCTGCCCGAGAGCCCCTTCCCGCCGGGCTCGCCGCTCGACAAGTTCTTCAGGCAGTTCCAGGGCCACCTGTCGCAGCATCCCAAGAGGCCGATGATCGGGCTGGGATCGGGGTTCCTCATCGATCCCGAGGGCGACATTGTGACCAACAATCACGTCGTCGCGGGCGCCGACAAGGTGCAGGTCAAGCTGCCGAACGGGCGCGAGTTCGACGCCAAGGTCGTCGGCACCGATCCCGGCACCGATCTCGCCCTGCTGCGGATCAAGGCGGCCACGCCTCTGCCCTATGTGAGCTTCGGTGATTCGGACAAGCTGCGCGTCGGCGACATCGTTCTCGCCGTCGGCAATCCGTTCGGCCTCGGCGGGACGGTCACGGCGGGCATCGTCTCGGCCCGTCACCGCGACATCAACGCCGGTCCCTATGTCGACTTCATCCAGACCGACGCCGCGATCAATCGGGGCAACTCGGGCGGCCCACTGTTCGACACCGAGGGCAAGGTCGTCGGCGTCAACACCGCGATCTTTTCGCCCAGCGGCGGCTCGGTCGGCATCGGCTTCGCGATTCCGTCGAACATCGCCAAGCAGGTGATCGCCCAGATCGAGGACCACGGTAGCGTCGAGCGCGGCTGGCTCGGCGTCAAGATCCAGACCGTGACCCCGGCCATCGCCGAGGCCGTCGGCCTCGGTAAGCCCAGGGGCGCGCTGGTCGCCGAGGTCGTCCCCCAGAGCCCGGCGGCCAAGGCCGGGTTGAAGCAGGGCGACATCATCGTCGGTTTCGCCGGCAAGGCCGTCGCCGACATGCGGGCGCTGCCCCGGCTGGTCGCAGCGGCTAGGGCGAACTCGACCGTCGACGTAGAGGTCTGGCGCAAAGGCAAGACCGAGCGCTTCGCGGTCGCGATCGCCGAGCTCAAGCCGCAGACGATGGCCGCGGCCGAATCCCCGAGCACCCAGCCCGGCTCGGCCAAGTCGGATGCGCTCGGCGCCACCCTCGCCACCTTGACCGACCAGATGAAGGCCCAGCTCAACCTGCCGAGCGACACCCGGGGCGTGGTCATCACCGACCTCGACCCTCAGGGCCGCGCGGCCGAAAAGGGGCTCCGGGTCGGCGACGTGATCGAGCGGGTCGGCTCGCAAGCCGTGCAGGCCCCCGCCGATGTCACGCAGGCGCTCAAGGCGGCGAAGGGGAAGTCGGCCCTGCTCTTGATCAACCGCGGCGGCAACGAGCTCTTCGTCGGGCTCCCGCTCGCCTAATCGCGCCGCGCACCCCTCGCGCCCCCGAGGCGCGTTGCCCGCGGAAGGTCGGTCCCGCCCAAAAGGTGGGGCCGGCCCTTCGCGCCTACGTCCCAGCGTCGGGGTCGCGAAAGTGCCGGGCCGCCGGCCGCGCCACCGCCCGGCCGCCGAGACGGTGCCCGCGCGGCCGCGCCAACGCCATCGACGGTGCCGCTCGGGTGTTGCGCGCGGCGAACGCGATCGCCAGATAGAGGGGAGATTCGCCGGGGTCGGCGCGCCGGGTGCGGGCCCGTCCTTTGCCAACCGGCCGGGTGGCCATGACGAGGAAGCGGGAATGAAGATTCTGGTGATCGAGGACGACCAGGAGACCGCGAGCTACGTCTCCGAGGGTCTGCGCGAGGAGGGGCACGTGGTCAGCAGCTGCGCCAACGGTCATGAAGGCCTGGTTGCGGCCGCCACCGAGCGTTTCGACGTCATCGTCGTCGACCGGCGGCTTCCCGGCCTCGACGGTCTCGGGGTGGTCAAGGCCGTCCGGGGTGCCGGCGTCAAGACCCCGATCATCTTCCTCACCACCATGGCAGGGGTGGATGACCGGGTCGAGGGGCTGGAGGCGGGCGGCGACGACTACCTGGTCAAGCCGTTCGCCTTTTCCGAATTGCTGGCCCGGATCAACGCGCTCGGCCGCCGCCCGCCCTTGGTGGCGGAGCAGACCACGCTCTCCGTCGCCGATCTGGAGATCGACCTGATCCGCCACCGGGTGACCCGCGCCGGCCACGCCGTCGCCCTCCAGCCGCGCGAGTTCCGCTTACTCGAGTACCTCGCCCGGAACGCCGGTCGGGTGGTGACCCGGACCATGCTGCTCGAGCACGTCTGGGACTTCCACTTCGATCCCAAGACCAACGTGGTCGAGACCCATATCAGCCGGCTACGCGGCAAGATCGACAAGCCCTTCGACCGGGAACTGATTCACACCGTCCGCGGCGCTGGATACAGCCTGCATGCGCCTCGCTGAGTATTGTCGGAGCGCGCCGTTCCGCATCGCCACCGCCTATGCGGCGCTGTTCACGCTCTCGGTCGTGGCCGTGTTCGGAGTCCTGCTCTGGTCGATCACGCGAGAGATGACAGGCCAGATCGAGGGCGCGATCGAACGAGACATGCGTCCCCTGGTGTCTGCCTATCGCGACGGCCGCATCGGGCGCCTCGTCGACGCCGTCCAGGAGCGCGCCGATGCCTCGCTCAACGGCGAGGCGTTCTACCTCCTCGAGTCTCGCTCGGGCCAGGTCCTTGCGGGCAACCTCGATGCCGTCGAGCCGTTCTCCGGCTGGCGCGAGATCAATCTGGAGAACGCGGGCGCTCCCAACCGGGATCACCACTCGGTTCGACGCGTCCTCGCCCTTGGCGTGCCCCTGAACGGCGCCTTCGTCTTCGTGGGGCGGAACATGTTCCGGATCACGGAGGTGCAGGAGACTCTCTTACGCTCGCTCGGGTGGGCGATCGTGACGACCGTTCTGCTCGCCCTCGTCGGCGGCGCGATCCTCAGTCGCGGCGCGCTTCGCCGCGTCGAGCGCATCGCCCGGGCCACCCGGTCGATCGTCGATGGCGATCTTGCGCGACGGCTTCCCGCGCGTGCGCGCGGCGACGAGATCGACTTGCTCGCGCGGAACATCAACCGCATGCTCGACTGGATAGAGGAATTGATGGAAGGCCTTCGCCAGGTTACCAACGACATCGCCCATGACCTGCGGACGCCGTTGAGCCGGTTGCGCCAGCGGCTCGAGACGGCGCAACGACGCGAACGCACGGTCGAGGGGCTCGGCGTGGCCATGGGTCGCGCGATCGAAGAGATCGACGCCATCCTCGGCACCTTCAACGCACTCCTTCGCATCGCCCAGATCGAGGCGGGCGCCCGCAAGGCGCAGTTCACTCGGGTCGACCTTTCCGAGCTCGCGCGGACCATCGCCGAGGCGTATGAAGTCGTTGCCGAGACCGAGGGGCAGACCCTGCGCGCGACCATCGCCGACGCTCTCGTCCTGCATGGCGATCGCGATCTCTTGACGCAGATGCTGGCGAACCTGGTCGAGAACGCCATCCGCCACACCCCGGCGGGAACGACGATAACGCTGGTCGCCGCGTCTGGGCCCGACGGAACCGTGATCGAGGTCGCCGACGACGGTCCGGGCATCCCGGCCGATGAGCGCGACAAGGTGTTCGAACGATTCTACCGCCTGGAGACCAGCCGAACCACGCCGGGAAGCGGCCTCGGGCTCGCCCTGGTGCGGGCCATCGCCGAACTGCACGGCGCCGAGGTCATGCTGGCGGACAATGCGCCCGGCCTGCGTGTCGTCTTGCGCTTCCCGAGCCGCCGGGTGTTCACATGATCGGGATGCGGCACCCCCTCATCCGCGCCATCCTGAATGGATTGCCGCTCGGCGAAGCGACGAGGGCACGGGCCGAGACCGGGGAAGCGCCGAGACGGCACGCCCGGTTGGCATCACCTCTGGCGGAAGCCTGGCCCTCGCGGGCCGTCCGTCGGCTTTTCAACGGCTGTGGGGCCTCTTCGGTGCGGTTGCCCACGGCCCACCGCGTGGGCCTTGCCACCACCCGGTTCGTCCGGGGGCTCACGGTCGTGGAGCTGCCCATGTCCATAGGGATCGCCCGGCAACGGGCCGCGCAGCTTCCGATCCTCGTCAAGTCCCTAGGGGTGGTCTGGGAACGGAAGCTCTACTCCAGGCTCAACGGCGCCTTGCACGAGGCGAATCGGCGCAGCTATTTCGAAGAGGAGATCAGCTTCCTCGCGCAA
>Ga0114931_10009576_pt1 | contig 11600 bp, 9 predicted proteins | sample 2SBtaG_FD_89579 | JGI IMG/M metagenome (GOLD analysis project Ga0114931, IMG submission 89579) | Deep subsurface microbial communities from Kolumbo volcano to uncover new lineages of life (NeLLi) - 2SBTROV14_V59a metaG | ecosystem: Environmental > Aquatic > Marine > Volcanic | place: Kolumbo...
AAGCTTCTTGGCTACTTCTTTTGTCCTTATTTTTCACTTTGAAAACAGTCATTATATCAACATAACTCATGTTTTCAAAGCAAAAACTAAGAACAAAATAATCAACCCAAAAACCTCAATTTATTTATTCACCGTTCCTAAGGAACGATGAGATGATAAATTGTGTAATTTATCATCTCATCGTTCCAAATACCCCTTAATTTTTGGCTGTCCGAATGGTCGTCCATTCTTGAATCCAGCAGGGCACAAAGAATTTTTCACCCTCTTTCAGGCCTCGCTGAAAAACATCCTCCACATCGGGCATGTATTGGCTGTACCGCTTAATCCATTTATTGGCCTCAGCCGCAACGCCGGGGTCAACGCGTTTTGCCTTTTGCCACATGTCAATGGCTGGCCAGGTCACGATTTGGCTGTCCCACCCTAGTCCGGGCCCGCAAAGAGGCCACTTGATGCGTATAACCTTCCCATCAAAAGATAGGGTTCTCCCCAATCTGGTCGCAAAGCTGCAGCTTTTTTGGCATAGCTGCGTGCTTTCGAGAATTTTTTGAGATGGGCGTGGTAAATTTTGGCAATCAGCAGAGTGTATTTGGCTTTCTTCTCCGGGTCGTCCGTTGCTGCTATCGCCTTCTCAAAACCTTCGATGGCACATGGATAATCAGCATTCTCCAGGCAGTTGTACGCGACCCGGATGGGACCCGGGGCTGTGGTGCATTTCTCATTGCCCAAACGAATGAGGTCGGCAAATTCGGCATCCGTCTCAGGACAATCGCCCCATTTCAGGCGGCTGTAAACCGAACGCATCACATCGCAGTCATCCGGCGCTTCCAGATAGTCATTGTAATATTTTTTTTTGTAATATTCGCAATCGTAAAACCCTTTGACGGTCTCAAAAAATTCGAGCCGCACAGGGGCGTAGGCTTGCACGATTTTCCATCGGTCGCAGCCTCTTCCTTCGTAATTTCCAACGCCATATTCAATTATCTCCCGGATAATCTTGTTGTACTTTTGCGCTTCTGCCGTCGAGATTTTCCCTTGTTCATGCAATTCAACCAGCAGAGAAGTGAACGGATTGATGATAAAATCGTGCGCTTTTTTCCCGTCTATATCAATGGATTGCTTAAATAAGGCATATTGTTCTTCTTTAGTAGCACGTCCTGGATATTTGTAAAAATAATCGAAAGCCTTTCGGGCGGGAATGTAGCCTCCTCCTTCGGAATAGCACTTGTCAATTTCATCATATATTTTAAAAATTTCATTTATAAACGCGTCTTTTTTGGCAGCATCATCCGTCTTTGATATGAAATGTTCATAAAAGCGAATTCCGTCCGCATAGACGGTGTTTCGCTGACCATCTGCCGCCGGGGCAATAGCATATACTTTTTGCCATTTTTCAAAGGCATTATCCCAATCTCCTGCCCGAAGAAAATCCCGGTACAAAACAAAGTCTTCGATTACCTGCTCAGAATTGGGCGCATCTGTAAATTTCGGACAGGGGCTAAGACTTTCTTTCGGGGGTTCTTGTACGACTACCGGTTTGGGCTTTGGGGCCGGTTCGGCAGCAGTAGTTCTTTTCGTCGTTTTAGGGGTGCAAGCCAAAATAACTGCCAAAATTAAGCCGCAGGCAAGGGTACTGTTTTTATTCATTGCAATTCTATTTTAATTGTAAATTAAAAGGGTTTTCTCCAAAAAACAAAAAGCTCCGTTTTTTTACAAAACGAAGCTTTTTGCCATTCATTTTATCAAAAATTATTAGAGATTAAAATAAAATTCCCTTTTGGTAAAATTTATTGTGACCTTCATTTTCTCCATTTTATTTAAAACGGACCTTCACCGTTTCTCCAATCCAACAACCCACCTTCACGGTTTGTCCTGCTGAAACCTTGCGCATGAAGCCGTCTTCTTTGTCTGGTTTAAAGTTGGAATATTTATGAATTTTTTCAGAGGCTTCTTCCGACAAACTAGGGTCAATAGATTTTGCATATGCGTATTTATCGAGGGCTGCCAACACCGCCATTTGCTTATCCCATGCTTCTTTTCCGCAGGAACTACTCGTCGCCGCATACATATCGGCAATAAGCATAAAAGGCTTTCCCCAATCGGGACGATAGCCGGCTGCTTTTCTGGCGTAGCCGCGAGCGCTATTGTATTTTTTCAACTTCCTGAATTCAATAGAAGCCATAGCAAAATAGTAGTTGCCCAATTGTTCCCTGTCAACTTCATCTTCCTTAGCCCTTTCCTGTGCAATGGCTCTCTTATACTCCTCGATGGCTTCGCCGAATTTGCCTTCGTCATAGAGCGATTTGGCATGAGCACCCGGGTTATTTTCATTAAATTCAGCCATGCGTTTTTCATTTTCTTCTGATACCAAAACATCATATTTTTTCTTCAATTCTGATACCAGAGGGTCGCTTTCAGGGCATTTCTGGGCGACCAATCGGTTGTAAATTTGCTTTATCAAATCCCAATTGTCGGGGTCTGCCCGATAATCCGGTTCCAGTTTTTCTTTGAAATAGGCGCAGTCGAAAATGTTATTTTCAATGGCTGCAAAAGTGCCGTTCATCGCAGCCTTTGCCTGTTTGTATCTGTCCCCATATTTTTTATTGTTTTCAATGTTGTAGTCAGCTATTTCATTGAGTTTTTTGTAGATGGAACGCGCCTGCAATTTGTCCATTTGTTCTTTGGCAAACATATTGACGACTACGGTAGCATAGGGCTGAAAAATAACATAACTGGCATTGTTTCCACCGGATTCGACCGCCTTCTCCAAAACTTTGAGCAGCTCAGAATAGGGAGAGCGCAAGCTGTAAAACATATCAAAAGCCTTCAATCCGAGGGCAAGCGTAGCTTCTTTGGGATAGCATTCTATTTGTTGGTCATATAACTTCAAAATGATAGCGGCATACTCTTTTTTCTTAGCTTCGTCGGTTTCATTTTTGTACTTGTACATGTAAATTTTTCGCCCATCGGAATAGTGAAAAGAGCGTTGCCCATCCGCAGCAGGCGCAGCTTCATAAACATTTTTCCAATGCTTGAAAGCCTGGTCATATTGTTCTTGTTTGACATATTGGCGGTACAAAACATGTTCTTCCTCAAGGTGGTCCTTGTCGGGAGAATTAATCCAGGTTTCGCATTGTGCAAAAGTGGAGAGGTTGAAGGTAAAGCCGAAAATAAATAAGAAAGCGGCTTTGGCAAAAGATTTCAAATTTTTCATAATTAACCAAATTTTCGTTTGAAAAACCAAGTATTATCGTTGAGGGTAAAACCAAGTGTAAATCTAAAATAAGTTTCTTTAATTGAATTGGATTCTCCAAATTTTCCTATTTCAAACGCCAAATTTACGAAGGAAGTTTGTTGGCGGGGCAATACGAGGGGAAATCCGAAGCCCAGAGAGAATCCATAATCTTTCAAAGCTTTTGTACGGGGGTCGTCGAAATAAAAAGCGCCGAGACGATACCGCACTTTATTCAAGTAGCCCTTGTAGGCGCCAATATTTGGGATGAATTCAAGACCTGCTGCTATTCGCTGCGAATTATATAGCTTATCTGGCTTTGGCTCATTTTTATAATTCTTCCAATTGGCAAAAGTATAATCTATGCCTACCCGGATTTTGTTCCCATAACGGTACATGGCGCCCAAACTAAATTGGGCTGGCAACCGCCCTTTTTCCCGTACATCAATATCGTTTACGAGGGTGTCTAATCCGGGTATGCCGAAAAACAAATTTTGACGGATTCTCAATTTTGTGCTAAAGGTAGTGAAGTTGGTGGGGGCATTTGCATAAAGCCCAACTATCAATGACCTTTTAACGTCTGCTTTTCCTTCTTTCTGCTTTTTGTGTTTCAAATCAATCTTATATTGAAGACCGAAATTCCATAAAAAACCCCGCACGCTAATCACATCTTTAAAATTGTCATCGAAAGAAAAGTCTAAGCCACCGAATAAGACCTCCCGTTTGTTTTCCAATTGTCCGAACAGAAGCCCCAAATTGATTCCAAAGTTAAAATTTTTGAATTTGAAACCATTCCCTAAAATCACTTTGTTGAGTCCGCCGGTGCCTAAAAAGTTGTTGGTGGTGCTGTCGGCGTTTGGTTGTGTTTGCTTGGTTTGGATGTCATACCCGATACTTGTGAAGGGCAGCACAGCGATGTTCATCCCCCATTTCACCTTATTTTTTTTCCGTTCCATTATTGCGTTCAGAGGGCTTCTGAGTGGAAAGGCAAGGGAAAGATAGCTCAAATTTCCACTCTTGACGGTAGTGGATATATCGTTAAGTTTTAGATTGGAGTACTCTGCGAAACCGCCTATTTCAAAACTCGTTGCCACCAGGCTGCCCAGGGAGGCTGGGTTTTGAAGGTTCACATTAAAAGCATCCTGAAAAGCTGCCGAAAGCCCGCCCATTCCGATAGCGGCAGCATAATTTTGATTGGTAAAATCGCCCAACCCAAGTCGCGAAAAGGGAGAGTTGTCTTTCGGTTGGGCAAAACCCGAAAAAGCAATTGCCAAAAACGCTATCGTAACAAATATCCTATTCCTGCAATCCAACATTATAATTCATAATTTTATTCAATCCTTCCAGGACTAAATTTGGGTGGACAAATATCTTTGTTTTCAATCTTTTTGCAAAAAAATCGGCATCTCCTCCTGTCAACAATATTTGAAGGGTACGAAAATTTTGTTTGCATAGGTCAATAAAAGCTTTCGTTTCGAGGACAGCACCTAGTTGCCCACCATTTTGAAGGGCTGATTTCGTATTGCGACCCAAAAAACTTTTGGTCTGCTGTCTTTCTACCTTTGGAAGTCTTGCTGTGAAGTGGTGCATGGCCTTTAAACGCATCTCCACGCCGGGCGAAATGTTCCCCCCCAAATATTCACCTTTTGCATTCAAAAGGTCAAAGGTTATGCAACTGCCCGCATCTATAACCAGGCAGTTTTTGCCGGGTTGGAAATGATAAGCCCCAACTACCGCAGCCAATCGGTCTTTACCGAGGCTTGCCGGCGTTTGGTACAAATTTTTTATCGGCAAGGGCGTCTTTTCAGTTAGCTGAAGGTAATGGAAGTCCTCTTTAAAAGAGGCTTCAATCGTTTGAGAAACTTCTGCCACACTGCAAAGGATGACATTTTGAATCTTTTGGTTGTACGCAATTTCTTTAATTGCGCGTAAATCCAGCACCTCCCAGGTTTCTTTTTGAACCAACTCATTCTCTCTGAAAAGACCAACTTTAATCCGGGTATTTCCGATGTCAATTGCGAGGGTCACGATAAGATTATTTTCATTTATAAAATCTCAGGAATGAAAACTAAATGCGTTGGGTTAAGATGTGATGTTTAATTATTCTTTTTAAAAGAACTTAAAAAGGAGACTACCCCAATAGGTCTCTTTTTTGGTAGTGCTTAATAAGAAAGTATAGAGAACCCTCCGCATAAACGCAGTGAGACCCTAGAAGACTAGTTGTTTAATGCCTCAATGCTGGCTTTTTTTATCCAAATGCTGTTTTTATTTATTTCAAGTCTGATTTCTTTTTTTCTTTTGTTTAACACCGTTAATACTATTATTAGGGCAATGGTTATCAATCTGAATACATTGGAGTAAATACCTCCAAAGGCGTTATCACTAACAGAAAACAATTCCCAAAACAAATTCATAAACAAATGAAGAAAAATCGGAACCCACAAATTGTAATTCCATTCAGTATAGACCCAGGCAAATAGAATTCCACCTAGCAAGGTCGTAAGAAATACACCTATTAAAGTACTCAATTCCTCACTTTGATATAAGTGCAAAGTTGCAAACAATAATGCACCAATTATTACCGAAGGAATAAAACCCAATTTTGTATATCTATACAGTTGTCCAAAAAGGAATCCTCTAAAAAATAATTCCTCAAAGAATGCCGCTGCTATGAGGTTTATTAATACAGTGTTTAGGGAAATTTCTGAATTTAAGTCAAAGACGATGGCAAATCCTAAAAACATGGGAAAAGTACAAATCAAAGAAAACAAAACCCCTTTTAAAACGGGTTTATTTAACCCTAAACTATCAACCAAAACTTTAGGACCGTGCATAAAAGTAGCGCCTAAAATTATCGGAATGCCAAAAACGGCATAAGTAATTACATGGCTTATCCCGAATTGATTAATTACTCCATTCAACCATGTTCGGAAATCATTAAAAAACATATCGTCAAGGACAAAATAAACCCCAAATGACAGAAAGGTTATTAAAAGTATTTTTATCGTTCTATTCATGTTTTTAAATGTGGGAAAACGAATAATTCGGTGCAAGTTGCTTTTTTCATTACGCAGACGTTCCAATGATTGCAAGGAGGTTTAACGGAAAGTTAAAAGCCAGTGGCTTAATGCTTAAAATGCCGGGTTCCGGTTAGCACCATCGCCATTTCGTTCTTGTCGCAATAACCGATGCTTTCTCCGTCTCTGATGGACCCGCCCGGTTGAATGACGGCCGTAATGCCGACCTTATCCGCTATTTCGACACAATCCGGAAATGGGAAAAAAGCGTCGGAAGCCATCACGCCGCCTTTCAAATCAAAGCCGAATGCTTGCGCTTTGGCGATGGCTTGTTTCAAAGAATCCACCCTCGAAGGCTGCCCGCAACCCATTCCAATCAACTGCTTGTCTTTGACCAAGGCAATCGCATTGGATTTCAGATGTTTGACACAAATATTGGCGAAAAGCAAGTCGTTGATTTCGCTTTCCGCCGGTGCCTTTTTGGTGGCAAGATGCAGGTCTGCTTCTGTTTCGATTTTCAAATCGGCATCTTGTTCCACCACCCCGTTGAGCAAACTTCTAAAACTTCTCTTTCTTAGCTTGAATTCCTTTATTTTCAGTAAAATGCGTTTCTTCTTTTTGCGCAGCAATTCCAGGGCATCCTCCTCAAAATCAGGGGCTATCAATACTTCGTAAAAAAGGGGATGAATGGATTGTGCAGTGGCTAAATCAAGGCTGCCATTGGAGACAAAAATGCCGCCAAAAGCGGAGACGTTGTCGCAAGCCAAAGCAGCATCCCAAGCCTCTTGCATGGTCGGTCGGGTGGCTAGTCCACAGGTGTTCGTATGTTTTAGGATGGCAAAAGTCGGCTCGTCCTTTTTGAACTCTCGCATCACCTGCACCGCCGCATCGATATCCACCATGTTGTTGAAAGAAATTTCCTTCCCCGAGAGTTTGTCGAATAGTTTATCGAAGTCTCCGAAGAAGACACCGCTTTGGTGGGGGTTTTCGCCGTAGCGCAAAATGTCGGAACGGTGAATGCTGTATTTGAAGGAAATATCCGTCGTGCCTTCGTTGAAATAATTGAAAATGGCGATGTCGTAATTAGACGAAACCTTGAACGCCCGGCGGGCCAATTCTCTGCGGTCTTCTAATTCGGAAGACCCTCGTTTTTCTTTCAGCAGCTTAAAAAACAACTCGTATTCTTCTTTGGAAGGAACGACGACCACATCCCGGTAATTTTTCGCTGCCGCCCGGATGAGTGAAATGCCGCCGATGTCGATTTTTTCAACGATGGCATCTTCGTCCTTTGTCTTGGCGACGGTCTCTTCAAAAGGATACAAATCGACGATGACGAGGTCTATTTCCGGGATGCCGTATTCTTTAAGTTGAGCGAGATGCGACTCTTCCCTTCGCGCCAACAAGCCGCCGAATACCTTCGGATGGAGAGTTTTTACCCGGCCGTCCAAAATGGAAGGATAGGAGGTGAGTTTTTCTACGGTTTCCACTTCGATGCCCAATCCCTCGATGAAGCCTTGCGTGCCACCGGTGGAATAAATTTTTACGCCCAAGCGATTTAACTCCCGGACGATTTCTTCGAGTCCATCTTTTGAATAAACCGAGATTAAAGCAGAGTTGATTTTTTTAGCGCTCATTTCTTTCGTTTTGAGATTTTCAGGAGACCTGAATTTTAGAAATTTTAAAAAGCCGCGCGAAAGTAAAGAGATTAAACAGATTTCCAAAGGGAAGAATGGGCTTTCAAACTGGCATGTTTCATAAACACATGAAAATAGTTAACACTTCTTCTTGGCAACACATAGGCACATGAGAGCACATGGAAGGTTGATTTTCAAAGAACCATGTGTCCTTATTTGCCTATGTGTTTCAGTGAAACAGGCGCTTTTGTGTTAACTGGTAAATGAAACATGCTTTCAAACTTCTCAAAAGTTAATCTCCATTGCCCCTTCACAAAAGCGGGTGCAAAGGTATCCTTTTCAGAAAAAAGTGCAATCTTTGGGCGGCATTTTGGAAACAATAACTATTGATTTTTAAATTATGTTTTTAAAAGTTTGTTTTCAATTGATTATCAATATTTTAAATCATTAAACGAAAAATATTCATGAGCTTGCTAACTGTGGGTACCGTTGCTTTCGACCAAATTGAAACCCCTTTTGGGAAGGAAGATAAAATCGTCGGTGGGGCTGCCACTTATATTTCGCTGGCAGCCTCATATTTCGCTGAAAAAATCAATTTGGTGTCGGTTGTTGGCGATGATTTTCCGGTGGCTGAACTGGATTATTTGAAATCGAAAGGAATTGATTTGGAAGGCTTGCAAATAAAAAACGGGGAGCGCTCTTTTTTTTGGGCAGGGAGATACCACGAAAATATGAATCAGCGCGACACCTTGGACACCCAATTAAATGTCCTGGCCGACTTTGACCCCGTTTTGCCGGAAAATTACAAGGATTCCGATTTTGTGATGCTGGGAAATTTAACTCCTTCGGTGCAGATGAGGGTCATCGAGCAAATGAATCCGCGTCCAAAATTTGTTGCCATGGACACCATGAATTTTTGGATGGATACCGCGTTGGATAGCCTGCTGGAGGTCCTCAAAAAAATAGATGCCCTGCTTATAAATGATGATGAAGCCCGGCAGCTTTCGGGCGAATATTCTTTGGTAAAAGCGGCTGCAAAGATACTGAAAATGGGACCCAAATACCTCGTCATCAAGAAAGGAGAACACGGCGCGTTGCTATTTTATGACGACACCATTTTCTTCGCCCCGGCTTTGCCTTTGGCCGAAGTTTTTGACCCCACGGGGGCCGGCGATACCTTTGCCGGTGGTTTTGTTGGCTATCTCGCACCCTCGGGCGATTTGTCTTTTGAAAACATGAAACGGGCGGTCATCTTCGGTTCGGCGATGGCCTCTTTTTGCGTCGAAAAATTTGGCATCCGTCGATTGAAAGAAATCACCCAATCGGACATAAAAAACAGAGTCTCCAAGTTTGTGCAGTTGGTAAATTTCGATGCAATGGTTTGAGAAATCGCTTCCCATTACCCACCTTTATTTGCCAATTGCCCGCAAGCGGCCTCGATGTCTTTCCCTCTACTTCTTCGCAGCGTAACCATCACCCCCCGCTGATGCAAATACTTGGCGAAAGCATCAATTTTATCTTCTGAAGATTTTCGAAAAGAACCGCCTTCGATTGGGTTGTATTCGATGATATTGACCATCACGGGAAAGCGGTTGCATAACTTCACCAAATTGGCGGCATCTTCCAAACCGTCATTAAAATCGCGGAAAGCGATGTACTCGAAACTGATGTTTTTTTTGGTTTTTTTATAAAAATAAGCCAGGGCTTCCATCAAAATGGCGAGTGAATTTTGTTCGTTGATGGGCATTATTTCGTTGCGTTTTTTGTCATCCGCCGCATGGAGGGAAAGGGCAAGATTAAATTTTACACCATCATCCCCCAGCTTTTTTATCATTTTGGCGATGCCGGCCGTGCTGACGGTGATTCTTCTCGGCGACAGGTTCAAGCCTTTGGGGGAAGTGATGCGTTCGATGCTTTGGAGAACGCTTTTGTAAGCCAAAAGCGGTTCGCCCATACCCATGAAAACGATGTTGGTCAACGGATGCTCAAAGTGTTCAAGGGCTTGTCGATTGACGAGGACTACCTGGTCAAAAATTTCCGCCGCGTCGAGATTGCGGACGCGTTTCATGCGCCCGGTAGCGCAGAATTTGCAACTCAAACTGCATCCTGCCTGCGAGGAAACACAAACCGTGAAGCGATTATCTACAGACACCGGAATCAGGACCGATTCAATCAGTTGCCCGTCCTGCAGGCGAAAGCGCGATTTTATGGTGCCGTCGCTACTCTGCTGCACTTGGTCGGTCTGAATGGCGTTGATGGCAAAATTTTCCGAAAGGTATTGCCGAAGTGTTTTGGAAAGATTGGTCATTTCTTCAAACGAACGGGCGCCTTTTTTCCAAAGCCATTCCTCCACTTGCCGCGCCCGGAATTTTGGCTCTCGAATGCTGCCGAAAACTTCTTCTAATTCCTCTTCAGAGAGTTGTCGAATGTCTTTTTTTGTGGAAACAGAAAGCATCTTGCAAAGGTAGGGAAAGGGATTCAATTGAACTAAATGTATGAAAACATTACGTGTATTTCTAGAAGGGTGAAAAGGTTTTTTTAGGAGTAAACAGTTTGTTTTGTAATAAGAGTTAAAATTTCAAATGTGTAAATTTTATTTCAATTTTTTATATTTTTTAAACTAAGGTGGGTTTAAATAACATGAAAACAAAAAATAACAATACACACCAGATGTAAAAAAAATGTTATTTAAATTTTTTTTGAGTAAAATCTTTAAATTTGTGGCAGATAATTTCTCGCCATGGCTTTAATCTCCTGAATATATTTTTAGTTTGCTCACCTGCGGCAGGTTGAATAGAATTTTTTAATCAACCCTTAAAATTATTATTATGAATAACACGAATTCCAAAAACCGATACACTCGTGCAGGTGTATCACTGACTACCTCATTTCTTTCCTTTGTTATTACTGTATTTGTGACTATTGGACAAGGAATTTCTCAGAGCAACTTGCTATCATCAGATGTAGCTTACGCTACCACCATCCCAGTACCTGGTTCTTCTACTTCCTGCATTAGTTTGTTTGGGGGAAGAGGAATTCAAGGTGTTAACGTTGAAGTCAAAAATTTAGATACAGGAGACATGGAAACTGATGTAACCGACTTCTATGGTGATTACCAAGTGAATATTCCATTTGGCAGGCTTGCTATAACACCTACGAAGTTATGCGCTACTTGGCAATGTTGGGTGAATGGCGTAACGACTTTGGACTTGGTTTTTATTCTAAAGCATCTCAACAATCTGGATACGATAGGCTGCCCTTTTAGAAGAATTGCCGCAGACGCGAATAACGATGGCATTATTTCTCAACCGGATATTGATTTGATTCAGACTCTAATACTCCGTAGTATTGAATCTCTCCCAAATGTTCCGTCCTGGCGGTTTGTTTCCAATGAATACTTTCTGTTTTCAGGTGCAGGTTTTCAAAATTTTGACCCTGCTTTTCCGTTTGTTTTCTGGGATATGTTAGGAAACTTAAATAACCCAATGCCGGCCAATTATCATTATTTATCTGATACTTATACCTTTAATGGCAATCCTTCCTGGGTGGATGTAACCATCCGGCAAACTACCCGTCCCCATTTTTTGGCGGGGTCCAGTTCTGAGGCAGCAGAACGTCCAGCCGATTGACGGGCATGTCGGGTAAGCGGGACAGCACATCGCGTAGATGCTCAAAAGGATTGTGCCCGTGTCGGATAGCCGAGCCAAGCAGGGAATAGAG
>Ga0114931_10009577_pt1 | contig 11597 bp, 11 predicted proteins | sample 2SBtaG_FD_89579 | JGI IMG/M metagenome (GOLD analysis project Ga0114931, IMG submission 89579) | Deep subsurface microbial communities from Kolumbo volcano to uncover new lineages of life (NeLLi) - 2SBTROV14_V59a metaG | ecosystem: Environmental > Aquatic > Marine > Volcanic | place: Kolumbo...
CCGGGTGGCGGCGCGCGTTGACAAGGGTGGTGCGGGGTGCCAGCATCCTGGCTCCGCCGCCACAGCGCCGCGCCGCGACATCGAACCTCACGTGTTTCATCTGCGAACCCTTCCAGCCGTTGGTTGCCTTTCCTTGCTGCTGTTGGCCGCGGGTTGCGCGAGTGCCCCGACCCAGGAAATGAGCGACGCGCGTCAGGCCTTGGGCGCGGCGCGCGAAGCCCGGGCCAAGGTCTTCGCGCCGCGACTGATGGAGGAAGCCGATCGGTCCCTCGACGGGGCGGTCACCGCGTTGCGCGCGCACGATTTTGCGGCCGCGCGGGCCGGTGCGCTCACCGCCCGCGGGCACGCCCTGGATGCACGGCGTCTGGCGCTCGCTTTGGGTGCGGCGCGTGCCGGTTTGCGCACCGCCGACGACCGCGGTATCTCGAAGGCCGCGATACGCCGGCTACTCACGGCCGCCGCGGCGGCACAGCGACGCCACGAGGTGCGGCGTGCAATCCTGCTGGCAGAGCAGGCCGCGCGCGCCGCGCGCGACGGAATCGTTCCCTAGCAACCTGTCGGGCCGTTTGGCCGGCGGGTCAATCGCCGGTGCGGATTGCCAGGTGCTGAAAATGGGTCGCCCGTTCAATTACCCGCTCGACGTGGGCGGCGGTAGTTTCCCCCGCGGCGGACGTGAGCGTCAAATCCAAGCCCTTGGGCAATAGGCCGGGTGCCGTAATCAGGGTCGCCCGCTCACTGCCTTCCTCCCCGCGCAGCAACAAAGCCGGCGAGGGGCTCGTGGCTTCGGCCGCGAGGATCCCGACCGCTTCCGCTCGGCGCGCCATGAGTTGCACACCGATCTGATATTCGCCGGCGTTCGCGATGCTCAACCAGCGCACCACGCCCACCGACCATGAACCCTGCTGATCGCCGGTCGGGGTCTGGATGCCGATGATTTCACCCACTCCGACGGCTTGATTGGGGCGCAGGCGCTTGATGACGCCGACCCCGCCGGGCCCCTGATCGAGCAATTCCCAGTACTCGGCGGTGTAACTGTGTTCCGGGGTCGCGCCGGTGGTCGGTTCGTCGGCGTCGATATCGATCTCGATGTCGGCGTCGCTATCGGGGGCCGGGTCCGGCGCGGTGGGTGGGGTCGAGTCCCGACCCGCAAGGAAATGGTGAAGACTGCTCAAACTGGTGGTCAAGCGCACCCGGCCGGTGGCGATCTCGCGCGGCGAATGGCGCTTGGGCGGGAGTCCGAATGCACGCATGGTGGTTGCGATGAGCGTTCGGCGGGGACCATCGGCGGTGCTCGCCAAGCCCTGGAGCCGTTCCGTCACCGGGTTGGCATCGAGCAGTTGCGCGCCGTCCGGGGGCGTTTCGTCAAATTTCAGATAGGGGCGCGGATGATGATCCGAGCGCGGTGCGATGACGAAAATTCCTGCCGGGCGCGAGACCTTCGCGAACGGTCCCAGCACCGCCGCGTCGGCGACGGTACCCAGGAGTTGGTACATTTTCCACACCAAACCGTAACCGAGGTGGTAGGGATCGACCAAACTCGCCAACAGCATCTGCTTGTAAGTGGTCGCGCAGTCGCGCGCGTACTCCGGGCGCTTGGGCTTGCCGACCGGAGCCATTTCGTCGATCCCTTCGCTTCGCGCATAAAGCATCAATGCATGCAACTCCGGCCACACTCCGGTCGGAATCGGCAAATACTCGTCATAGGAGTGAATCAGGACCAGGGACAGGAACAGCATCGCGCGTTGTGCCGCGAGCGCCCCCTCGCGTTTTCCACCCCACAGGGTGCGTCGGGTGGTGCCGTGTACCAACACGGTCTTGTAGCCGTAAGCGAGTTCCTCGGCGGCACGACGTGCGGCTTCGGTGTCGGCGCGGTAGCGCTCGATCGATGAAACGCTGTGGATGGGACCCTGGCGTTCTTGCAACTCGAGCAGATACTCATAAGGCCGGAGGAAAATCTCGAGCAACGCCAGTCGCTGGTTAACCTTCATCGGGCTGCGATTGCAGCGCCGCAAGGCTTCGAGGTAGGTATCGAGCAACGCCACCGGGTGAGCATAGGGCAGCGCCTCGACCCACTCCTCCAGGAATACCGCACGGGTCTCGACTTCGGGGTCGGGCTGATCCGCAATCGGCGGCAGGCGCAGTGATGACAGCATATTTTCGTTCTTGCATGTGAGCGTCGGCGCACCGCCGACCGGGTTGGCAGCCGGATCCCGGCTCGTGGGCCGGTTTATAGCATACAGTAACCGCGGACTTGCGTGCCTCTGCGCCGATCCGTCAGGCTACACCCTCGGATCGGATCGAAATCATTGCCCAAGTGAAGGAAAAAACCGTGCCCAGTGCCTTGAAGCGGGTCAAACCGGCGCGCCGTTTTATTGTTTCCGGGCGGGTGCAAGGCGTTGGTTTTCGCTATTACACGCGCGAGGTCGCCTGGCAACACGGGCTCATAGGGCGCGTGCGGAACCGCGCCGACGGGACCGTGGAGGTGATCGCGAGCGGCGCGCGCGAGCAACTCGATCAATTCGAGGACTGGTTGCGACATGGCCCGCGGCTCGCGCGCGTCGACGCGCTGCGGGTCGAGACCATCGAGGCGCTCGATTACCCGGACTTCGACATCGATTCTTGAGCTTCCGGAGCCTGGCGGTCCGCCTCGAACCCGCCGCTTCGCGCTACCCGCCCCCTGAGCCCGACCGGCTCCTAGCGTACTCGCCAACGGGTGCGCAGGGCCTCGAACACCCGGGTCGGGTACCAGTTTTGACCGACGCTGCCGTTGTAGCGCGCCAGGGCGCGGGCCAGGTGGCCGCGCTCGGTGTCGATGTAGTAACGCAGTATCGTGCAGCCGATACGGAGATTGGTTGCGATCTGCAGCAGGTTGTCGCCATGGAGGCCGATTTCATCGAGCCAGAACGGCATCACCTGCATAAGTCCCAGGGCGCCGGCCGAGGAAATCGCGAAGCGGTCGAAGTTGCTTTCAACCTGGATGACGGACAACACGAGTTGCGGATCGAGGCCCGCGCGCGATGCCTCGCGGTGTGCGATACGCAGAATTTCGATGCGCTCCTCGGGATCGGCGAGGGTCGCGGCAAGGCGCCCCGACATATCGACCAGCCACACCTCGGCGTCGAAACGATCGGTGAAGGTATCGCCGGCGGCGATGGCCTTGACCAGGATCGCGCGCAAGGTCGCGTCAGGGCGTTCCGTGGTCGCCGCGAGGCACGGCAAGGCGCCGGCCAGCGCCACGACCAGGCTTAGCGCTCGGGCGGAAATCAAGTTGCCGACCCGGGTGTGGGGACGCCCGACCGGCAAGGCACGAGGAACACGAATAGACACGCTATTCGACCGACGAGCAACGCCGCCAGGCGGGATGGATCGGCACTCGAGTGGGCAATTTGAACCGAGCCCTAGCCGCGCGGAGTCGCGCAAAGCGGCCGGGTTTCACGCGGAAAGCGCGAGGTCCTCGGCGATTCGTGCGCGTATCGACTCCGCGGCGTCGCCCAGCGCGAGTTCGCCGCTGTCCCCGTCCCGCCGGCGCTTGTATTCAACCTTGCCGGCGTCCAGTCCACGTTCACCCAGGACCAGGCGGTGGGGAATGCCGAGCAGTTCGGCGTCCGCATACATGACGCCCGGGCGGACCGCGCGGTCGTCAAGCAACACCTCCACGCCGGCCGCGCACAACGCCTCGTAGAGCTGATCGATCGCGTCTCGCAGGCGCCGCGACTTGTGCATGTTCATCGGCAGCAGGACGAGTTGATAGGGGGCGATCGCGGTCGGCCAGATTATGCCCCGATCGTCGTGACCCTGTTCGATCGCCGCGGCCGCGATGCGGGTGATCCCGATCCCGTAGCAACCCATGTGCAGGGTCGCCGCGCGCCCCTGTTCATCGAGCACCACGGCGTTCATCGCCTCGCTGTACTTGGTGCCGAGCTGGAAGATGTGGCCGACCTCGATGCCGCGCGCGACGGTCAATGGCCCCGATCCGTCGGGGCTGGGATCGCCGTCGACCGCGTTGCGCAGATCCGCGACCATCGGCTCCGGCAGGTCGCGGCCCCAATTGACCCCGGTAAGATGCCGGCCCTCGCGGTTGGCGCCGCACACGAAATCCGCCATCGCCGCCGCCGCGTGGTCAGCGATGACCGGGATATCGAGTCCGATCGGGCCCAGCGAACCCGGTTCGCAGCCGCAAACCTCGAGCACCCGTTCGCGACTGGCGAACGCAAGCGGTGCTTTGACCTGCGCGAGCCCCGCGGTCTTGATCGCGTTCAGTTCGTGGTCGCCGCGCAGCGCCAGCGCGACCAGATCACCGTTTGCGCCCTCGACGAGCAGCGTCTTGAGGCATCGATCGGCGCCGATCGCGAGGAAATCGGCAAGTTCGGCGATGGTGTGTTGCGCGGGCGTCTCGACCGGCGCGAGAGCGGCGCCCGGATCGGGACGCGGCGCGCCGCCGGGCGGACAGGCGATGAGTTCCACGTTGGCGGCGAACCCGGTTGCGCCGCCGGCGAAACCGATGGCATCCTCGCCGGAATCGGCGAGCACGTGAAATTCGTTGGAGCGACTGCCGCCGATACTCCCCGAATCGGCGTCGACGATTCGATAATTGAGACCCAGGCGGTCGAAGATCCGCACGTAGGCATCGCGCATGCGATCATAGGAACGGCGCTGGCCGTTTTCATCGATATCGAAAGAATAAGCATCCTTCATGATGAATTCGCGGGACCGCATCACGCCGAAGCGCGGGCGGATTTCGTCGCGGAACTTGGTCTGTATCTGGTAGAGATTCACCGGGAGTTGTTTGTAGCTGCGGATTTCCCGTCGTGCGAGGTCGGTAACGACCTCTTCGTGGGTCGGGCCGAGGCAGAATTCGCGCGCATGTCGATCCTTGAGGCGTTGCAATTCAGGTCCATAGGCATCCCAGCGCCCGGACTCCCGCCATAGCTCGGCGGGTTGCACCGCCGGCATCAACAGTTCCAGGGCGCCGGCGCGCTCCATTTCCTGGCGCACGATGGTTTCGATCTTGTGCAGGATCCGCACCCCGAGGGGCAGCCAGGTATAGAGGCCAGAGGCAAGCCGTCGAATCAGTCCGGCGCGTAACATCAGCTTGTGGCTGACGATCTCGGCGTCGGCCGGGCTTTCCTTCAGGGTGGCGAGAAAGGTTTGCGAAACCCGCATGGATGGCTCCTTGAGAAAAATGGTTGAGTGTCTCGGAGGTCGTGGCGAGGCGGATTCTCGCCCGCGCCGAAGGAGTGACCGGGTAGCGGCCGCGCAACGCGCCCGTACCGGGGGTGGCGGGCGCAAACTCAGTTGCAATTGTCGTCGATCTGACGTTGGGTGGCGCTGATCTTCGCCTCGATCTGCTGCGGGTCCAGGAAGTAGGGATTGCCCTTCGGGTCCTTGTCCTGGATGCGCGCCGAGTTGCGCAGGATGCGCATGTTCTGGCGCGCGATCTCGCAGTTCTTTTTCAATCGCTCCTCACGCTGTTGCCTGGCTCCCGCTTCGCCGGCCGCAAATGCACGGTCCTTCTGCTTGACCTTGTCCGCCTCGAGGACCTTTTCGAGTTTCTGGCGCGCCAGCGGATCGGCGGCCCGAAAGCCCTTGAGATCCAGTGCTTGCGCCGCCGCGTTCGGAGGCCGCTGCTGAGAATAGGTCACGTTGCCGTCTTCATCGACCCATTTGTACAATTTGACCGCTCCGGCGTCGCCGGCCGCGAAGGCCACCGCGACCAACACGGCCGCCTTGATCCCGAATCTGCGCATGATCATATGCTCGTCGAATCTCCGGTCTAGGCGTCATGCCAACCGGTGCCCGTCCGCAAAGACGGGCACCGGGTCCGGTGCATGGATGCGCCGGCATTTGCGACGACTGTAAGTCGTTACAAATGTGAGGAGCCGGGAAATGACATTTTCCGGTTCCGATTCCGGAAAGGGCCAGGATGGCCGTTTCCGGATGAAAGCTAACTATAACCCGAAACGTGCGCCAGGCTAAACGTCGGAATTTTGGCCGGATCACGCGTCGCACGACGTTTTGTCCTTGATTTCGGGTCGCCAGTTCAGTTAATTTCAACCGTTCGCTCAGTGGTTCATGGTTTGTTGGAAAGGGAGTATCCATCGTGCGGCTTTCGGGGGCGCAGATCATCATTCAGTTCCTCAAGGATGAGGGCGTGGACACCATCTTCGGCTACCCCGGCGGGGCGGTCCTGCATATCTACGATGCACTCTACAAACAAAATGAGTTGCGCCACGTTCTCACCCGGCACGAACAGGGCGCAACCCACATGGCCGACGGCTATGCGCGCTCCACCGGCAAGCCGGGCGTGGTATTGGTCACCTCGGGACCGGGCGCGACCAACGCCGTCACCGGTATTGCTACCGCACATATGGACTCCATTCCGATGGTGGTGCTCACCGGTCAGGTGCCGACTCACGCGATCGGCAGCGACGCCTTTCAGGAGGCGGATAGCGTGGGCATCACCCGCCCCTGCGTGAAGCACAACTATCTGGTCAAAGACGTCCACGAGCTCGCCGCGACACTGAAGAAGGCTTTTTATGTCGCCACCACCGGCCGCCCCGGACCGGTGGTGGTCGATATCCCCAAGGACGTCACTCGGCCGGACGTAGAGATCGACTACAGTTATCCGGAGCACGTCCGGTTGCGGTCCTACAATCCGGTGACGCGCGGTCACGGCGGACAGGTGCGCCGCGCGCTCGATCTGCTGCTCACGGCCAAGCGTCCGATGATCTACAGCGGCGGCGGCGTGATCCTCGATGACGCGGCGGCGGAACTGACCGAGTTCGTGCGCTTGCTGGGCTGTCCGGTCACCAACACCCTCATGGGGCTCGGCGGATACCCGGCCAACGACGAGCAGTTCGTCGGCATGCTGGGTATGCATGGCACCTATGAAGCCAACATGGCGATGCACGGCTGCGACGTGCTGATCGCGATCGGCGCGCGCTTCGATGACCGGGTGGTGGGCGACGTCACCAAATTTTGCCCCGGTGCGAAGATCATCCATATCGACATCGACCCCTCGTCGATTTCCAAGACCGTGCGCGTGCAGATCCCGATCGTGGGTTCGGTACGAAAAGTCCTCGGCGATATGGATGCCCTGCTGCGCGATGGCGACCGGCATATCGACCCCGATGCGTTGGCGAGTTGGTGGGCGCAGATACGGGAATGGCGGGCGGTCGATTGTCTCCGCTACGACCGCTCCAGCGATCGAATCAAGCCCCAGTTCGTGGTCGAAAAGCTCTACGAGGTCACCGCGGGCGACGCCTATATCACCTCCGACGTGGGGCAGCATCAGATGTGGGCCGCGCAGTTTTATCCGTTCGCCAAGCCGCGCCGCTGGATCAACTCGGGCGGCCTCGGCACGATGGGCTTCGGTTTGCCCGCGGCGCTCGGCGTGCAACTGGCGCATCCGGAGGCGAAGGTCGCCTGTATCACCGGCGACGGCAGCATCATGATGTGCATCCAGGAGCTGTCCACCGCCAAGCAGTATGGATTGCCGGTCAAGGTGATCAACCTCAATAACGGCTATCTCGGCATGGTTCGCCAGTGGCAGGAGTTCATGTACGAGAGCCGCGAGTCGCAGACCTACCTCCACGCGCTGCCGGATTTCGCCAAGCTCACCGAGAGCTTCGGCCATGTCGGCATGCGGATCGACAAACCCGAGGATGTGGAAGGGGCGTTGCGCGAGGCTTTCGCACTCGATGACCGCTTGGTGTTTCTCGACTTCGTGACCGATCCGACCGAGAACGTCTATCCGATGATGATGGCCGGGAAGGGCCAGCACGAAATGCGTCTCTCGGAGCTGTGCAAGCAGCGCGAACTAGCTTAGGAGCCTGTCGGATTCATGGATGCTCTACTGCGGAAAAGCGGATTCGGCCAGTTCGGCCGGTCCTTATCGTCAAATAGCTACGGCTGTTTTCCTCAAACGACCTGCCGATCTGGCTCGAAGCCGCTTTCCCTCGCGACGAGCCCCCTGAACCCGACAGGCGCCTAGGGAGCGGGCCGGTATGCGTCACATAATCTCGATCCTGATGGAAAACGAGCCCGGCGCGCTGTCGCGCGTGGCCGGGCTGTTCTCGGCGCGCGCCTATAACATCGAATCGCTCGCGGTCGCACCGACCGAGGATCCGTCGGTGTCGCGCATGACCCTGGCGACGCGCGGCTCCGAGCACGTCATCGAGCAAATCACCAAGCAGCTCAACAAGCTGGTCGATGTCGTCAAGCTCGTCGATCTGACCGGGGGCGCCCACGTCAATCGTGAATTGATGATGGTCAAGGTCCGTGCCAGCGGTCCGTGGAAGGACGACAATAAGCGGCTCGCGGAGATTTTCCGCGGGCGCATACTCGACGTCAGCGGTGCCACCTATATCATCGAATTAACCGGGTCGGCGCAAAAGCTCGATGCCTTTGTCGAGGCCCTCGATCCCAAGGCGATCCTGGAGGTGGTACGCTCCGGCGCCCTGGCCATGGGGCGCGGCCAGAAGAGTCTGCGTCTGTAGCTATCACGGCTACGGTTTTGTTTCCGTCAGCGACCACCGGAACCTCGTCGTTCGGGCCGCACACACATAGGGGAGAGTCACGATGAAGGTCTATTACGACAAAGACGCCGATCTGTCGCTCATTCAGGGCAAGAAGGTCACGGTCCTCGGCTACGGATCGCAGGGCCACGCGCACGCCAACAATCTCCACGACTCGGGGGTCGAGGTGGTGGTCGGCCTGCGCGAAGGATCCGCATCGCACGCCAAGGCCAGCGAGGCGGGCCTCAAGGCGATGCCGATCGCGGATGCGGTCGCGTGGGCCGATCTGGTGATGGTGCTGGCGCCCGATGAGCACCAGGCGCGCCTCTACCGCGAGGACATCGAACCCCATATCGCCGAGGGCGCCACGCTCGCGTTCGCGCACGGCTTCAACATCCATTTCGGGCAGATTGCCCCGCGCGCCGACCTCGACGTGATCATGATCGCTCCCAAGGGTCCCGGCCATCTGGTACGTTCCACCTACGTTGCCGGCGGCGGCACCCCGATGTTGCTCGCGGTCGCGCAGAACGCCAGTGGCCAGGCCACCGAGATCGGGCTCGCCTATGCCTCCGCGATTGGCGGCGCGCGCGCGGGTGTCATCGAGACCACGTTTCGCGAAGAAACCGAAACCGATCTGTTCGGCGAACAGGTGGTGCTCTGCGGTGGCCTCACCTCGCTCATCCAGGCCGGTTTCGAGACCCTGGTCGAGGCCGGCTACGCGCCCGAAATGGCCTATTTCGAGTGCGTCCACGAGGTCAAACTGATCGTTGACCTGATCTACGAAGGCGGCATCGCGAACATGCGCTACTCGATCTCGAACACCGCCGAGTACGGTGACCTGACTCGCGGACCGCGGATCGTCACCGACGAGACGCGCGCCGAGATGCGCCGTATCCTCGGCGAGATCCAGAACGGCACCTTCGCGCGCGAGTTCATTCTCGAGAACCAGGCGGGAACCGCGCACATGAAGGCCATGCGCCGTATCACCCAGGCACACCAGGTCGAAGAGGTCGGCGCACGATTGAGAGCGATGATGCCGTGGATCGCGGCCAACAAGCTGGTCGATCGCGACAAAAACTAGCACCCCGCGGGGGCGGCGGTCGCCGTCCCCGCGAAATCCAACTTGACAGCGGTCAGCGAGTTCCCTAAATTTCCGCAGCTTAGCAAAACGGGGCCATAGCTCAGTTGGGAGAGCGCTACAATGGCATTGTAGAGGTCGGCGGTTCGACCCCGCCTGGCTCCACCAATCCCCGAACGACACCGTCCCCATCGTCTAGCCTGGCCTAGGACACCACCCTTTCAAGGTGGCGACACGGGTTCGAATCCCGTTGGGGACGCCATCTTATCCCGTGTTGGGTAAAAAGGGGACACAACACTAAATTCCGCGGAATTTAGATTTGTGTCCCCTTTTTACCGTGCCCCTTTTACCGTGCCCCTTTTTTATCTGCGGCGCATCGACCTCTCCCTCTCTCTCCCTTGTCGACGAACTACATAAATGGAGCTACAATTATCCGTACCTTATATCGGAAGTAACCCATGTCCGGCCTGTCATCGCCTTCCACGACACGTCCTTCGCTACCGGCCGAGCGGTTCGAGGAACTGGCGGGTCCGGGGCTGCGTACGTTTTTCCGGATTGCGCGGGCATGGAATCTCGACACGCGAGAGGCGATGACGTTGCTCGGCCTTGACGCCGAGAGCACCTTCTTCAAATGGAAGCGCGAGCCCGACCGTGCGCGCCTCGGGCGCGACGCACTCGAGCGCATCTCCTACGTGCTCGGGATCTACAAAGCGCTTCATATCCTCTTTCCACGACCCGAGACCGCGGACGCTTGGGTGCGCAAACCCGATACCGCTTTCGCGGGTCGTTCGGCGCTCGATCGCATGACCCGGGGCAGCATCGTCGATCTTCACGCGGTGCGGAGTTATCTAGACGCCGAACGCGGGTGGAACTGAGTTCCATACCGCGGCGGCGACTCCGCTGGCGGCCGAGCTGGCGCATCGTCTCCAGCCGCTTTCCGCCGGTCGGTCCCTTCGACCGGGTTGCAAGCCCGGAGGACCTGGAGGCGGTCTTCGCCCTCGAATCGCTCACCAACGATCGGCTTCGCGACGAGATCGGGGATCTCGGACTGATCGAGGCCGCGGAGCGTCTGAGCGGGCCGGGCACGACGCCGATCATGGCGGCGTTCACTCACCCCAATTCTTTGGGGAGTCGTTTCTCCGATGGTTCCTTCGGGGTGCATTACGCGGCACGCGAGATCGAGACCGCGGTAGAGGAGGCCCGCTTTCACCGCGACGAATTTCTGCGCCGCACCGGTGAGGCGCCCATCCGCTTGGAGATGCGCGCCTATGCGGCCGATCTCACCGGCCGGCTGCATGACCTGCGGGGGATGGAGCGGGAAATGCCCCGGTATTTCAATCCCGATCCGCGGCGCTACGGTCCCGGCCAACGGCTCGCTGCCGCGTTGCGCAAGGCCGGCGCGCAGGGGATCGTCTATCACAGCGTGAGACGCCCGCGGGGGCAGTGCGCGGCGGTGCTGCGCCCGCGCGTACTCTCGCCATGCCGGCAGGGACCTCACCTCTACTTCGATTGGGACGGGGAAGCGATTCGCAGCGTCTACGAGATCCGCGAGTTCCCGGCATAGGCGCGTCGAGCCCCGCGCGGCGGCGGTCCGATCCTCCCCGATTCAACCAGCGGGGATCGTGTGGGATCGCTCCTGATCCGTGCATCGAGGAGCTGGGCTCCGGTCAACTCGAGCTTCTCGTCGAGCGGCCGGACTCGATGATAAAGCACGGCGTCGAGGGGTTGGTGCCCGGAGCGCAATGCAACGCGCCCGACGCGGCTCGCAGGGCGAAGTCCGGGAAAGTACGGGGAAGTACGTAGTCCTGCCGGGGACGGCGTATCAGAAGTCCGCCGGACTCTTGACCGGAATCACGCCGGGCCGGTTCAGCACATGAGTGTAGATCAAATGTGTAGCTGCACATTTGATCTATTGTGGAAAGTAAGTTGTTATGCGCAGTGGCGCTCGTAACCAGCGGATCCGACAGGCATGTGGCGACCCGATCTCAACATAATATCCGGGC
>Ga0114931_10009578_pt1 | contig 11596 bp, 10 predicted proteins | sample 2SBtaG_FD_89579 | JGI IMG/M metagenome (GOLD analysis project Ga0114931, IMG submission 89579) | Deep subsurface microbial communities from Kolumbo volcano to uncover new lineages of life (NeLLi) - 2SBTROV14_V59a metaG | ecosystem: Environmental > Aquatic > Marine > Volcanic | place: Kolumbo...
GAGCAGCGGCTTCGCCGAAAGGGGGTAAAAACCGACCGTTCCGGCTGCGGCCCTTTTGTTCGCTGGCTTCGTTGCGCGTCGGTCGCGGGGGAAACCCCGCTTCCTCCTTGCGCCTCGCCAACCAACAAAACGACTCGCAGTTTTTCATTCCCTACTTTTTCCACAGTCTCTTAGCAGGGCTGATGCCCCCAGTCGCTTTCTTTGAGCGAATCCTCGTAGAGCGCCATTTGCTCCTCCGGGCTGAGTCGGTCCGCGTCTTCAGCCTCGGCATCAGGCCCCCGGGACGGGGATTCGCCGTCCTCCGCGCTTTCAGTTGAAAACCCGCTGTCCAGTTGATCACTCATCAGGCGAGTAGTCTACCGCCAAACCGATCCCTTGTCACGCTGATCTGATTTCCAAAAAATTCTTCAGCAACTTTTTTCCCTCACCCGTCAGGATCGATTCAGGGTGAAATTGCACGCCGTAAATCGGCAGGGTCCTGTGACGCAAACCCATGATTTCTTTCTCCGCTGTTTCCGCGGTGATTTCCAGCACATCGGGAGAGGTTTCCCGTTTGACAATCAGGGAATGATACCGCGTCGCTTCAAATGGGTTTTCCAATCCGGCGAAGAGGCCTTTTCCATTGTGCAGAATGGGAGAGGTCTTTCCATGCATCAAGCGATCCGCACGCACCACGTCGCCGCCGAAGACCTCACCGATGCACTGGTGCCCGAGGCAGACGCCCAGAATCGGCCTGGTCTCTCCGAATTGGCGAATCACATCGCAACTGATACCTGCTTCCTTCGGAGTACAGGGACCGGGGGAGATACAGATCCGTTCCGGGTGCAACGCCCGGATTTGCTCGATTGATATTTGATCATTTCGATATATCTCCATCTCCGCGCCCAGTTCTCCAAAAAACTGAACGAGGTTGTAGGTGAATGAATCGTAATTATCGATGACCAACAACATGGTTTGGAATTTTCGCGCCAAACTATTGCCCGAAGTCTGTTCGGTCAACTTGTTCACGAGAATTGATTCCGGGACAAAATGAGGCAAGGTTGGTCACCGAGCGGAAAAAGTCACCGACCCGCTCCTGTCAAACCCGGCCCATCCCTGTTTCGACGTTGAAAACTCACTCTCCCCAATCGAACCCATCCAGGTTCCTGCACTTTCCCGCCCGAAATTCGATACCAGCGATGCTGGCAATGGTCTGGGGTTTCGCGTCGGGAGCGGCCTCTTTTGGCCACGCTGCCATGCGCCAGGATAAGCTGGCCGAGATCGATCAGGCCATCCACGCGACGATCGACGCGGGCGAGATCCCCGGCGCCTGTCTCTGGATCGAATCCAGGGGCCAGGTTTACAAAAAGGCCTACGGCCTGCGAATGGTCGAGCCCCAAAAGGAGAAAATGACTCTGGACACCATTTTTGACATGGCCAGCCTGACGAAAGTTCTCGCCACCGCCCCTTCGATTCTTCACCTGTTTGAAAGGGGAAAAGTACACATCGATGCCCCCGTTTCCCGATACCTGCCCGAATTTCTCGATGGTGGCATCGTCGACGAACCCAGGGACGACAAGGTCACTCCCGAAGATCGGGAGCGGGTCACGGTTCTCCATCTGCTGACGCACCAAAGCGGACTTCCTCCCAGTATTTTTCTCAGTAAAAAAGATTTCTGGGGACAGGAAGAGGGCGTCAAACGGGCTCTGGCCATCGGCCTGAGCGAACGCCCCGGCACCCATTTCCGCTACAGCGATGTGAACTACATCCTTCTCGCTGAAATCGTGCGCCGGGTTTCCGGCCAACGCATCGACAGTTATGCTCAGGACAATCTTTACGCCCCCCTGGGGATGCGGGACACGGGCTACCTGCCTCCGGTTTTTCTCGAATCGCGAATTGCCCCGACGACCTTGATCAAAGACTACGGCCTGATCCGCGGCCAGGTTCATGATCCTACCGCCCGCCGCATGCAGGGTGTCGCCGGAAATGCCGGGATTTTTTCCTCCATTTCCGATGTCGCGACCTTTGTCCGGATGTTTTTGAAAAAAGGAAGCCTCGACGGGGTCACCATTTTTTCCCCGGAAACAGTCGAGTTGGCGACTCATTCACAAACACCTCAGGCAATCGGCGCGGCACGGGGACTCGGTTGGGATATTGACTCGGCCTATTCCTACCAGCGCGGCTACGCTTTTCCGGCGGGCACGGGTTACGGACACACCGGCTGGACGGGAACATCCATCTGGGTCGATCCGAAATCGGAGACATTCGTGATTTTACTGTCCAACCGAAACCACCCCAACGAATCAGGCCGGATCAAGCAGTTGCGAATCAAAGTAGGCACCCTTGCCGGTGAAGCCGTGGGTTACAAGACAATCCCTCCACGCCCAGGGAAACGCTCCGAAAACAACACCACGGAAGGGCGCCCAACTTTCCGGCCCGACACCCGGACCGCGGCTGCTCCACCGGAAGGGAGCGGCGCCCCTGCCGCCGTCGTGCTCAACGGAGTGGACGTATTGGAGCGCGATCACTTTTCGGAAATTGCCGGACTGCGCATCGGACTGATCACCAATCAGACCGGCGTCAATCGCCAACGTCGATCCACCATCGATCTTCTCGCCGGCGCTTCCAATGTGAAACTGCTGGCCCTGTTTTCCCCCGAACACGGCATCCGGGGAACTGTCGAATATGAAAATTCCGTTTCCGATGATCGGGACGCCGCGACCGGTTTGCCGGTTTACAGCCTCTACAAATCCAGCAGCCGGAAACCGAGCCAGGCGCAAATGAGCAGCCTCGACGCTCTGGTCTTTGATATTCAGGACATCGGATGCCGCTATTACACCTATATTTCCACCATGGGACTCGCCATGGAAGCGGCCGCTGAGGCCGGGAAAAAATTCATTGTCCTGGACCGGGTCAATCCCATTGGCGGGGTCCTCGTCGACGGCCCGGTTCGTTCCGGCGACGGTAACAATTTCGTCGCCTTCCACAACATCCCCATCCTCCATGGCATGACAGCGGGCGAACTCGCCAGAATGTTCAATCAAGAACGGCATATTCACTGCGGCCTGACCGTGATCCCTGTGAAAGGCTGGCGCCGCTCCATGAGATTTGACGAAACCGGTCTGCCCTGGATCAATCCTTCGCCCAACATCCGGGGATTGACCGAGGCCACTCTGTATCCGGGAATTGGATTTCTGGAATTCACCAACATTTCCGTGGGACGCGGAACAGCAACTCCCTTCGAACAGGTGGGCGCACCGTGGATCAATGAAGGGCGTCTAGCCGGAGCCCTGCAGAACGAATCACTTCCGGGGGTATCCGTCATTCCCACTCGATTCACGCCCAAGGCAAGCATCTATGAAGGCGAAGACTGCGGGGGCGTCCGCTTTATCATCACGGATCGCAATGAATTTCGCCCCATCAATTTGGGACTGGCTCTGACCCGGATATTGTACCAATACTATCCCAAAACCTTTAATGTGAAGGAAAGAGGAAACATTTTGCTGCGTGATGCTGAGACATTGAAAAAAATCATAAAGGGAAAGTCCAATCAGGAAATCCGCGGAGCCTGGAAAAAGGGACTGGACAAGTTCAGAGCCCGGCGGGCAAAATTTCTGATATATCAATAATGAAAAGCAAGGCGGCGAAAGACAATGAAATGGACCGTTTTTCCGTGGCGAACTATGAGCGCCCCGTATTGGAAACTCCATCCGGAGACGACCGGATTCTGCTGCATTCCTGCTGCGCGCCCTGTGCCGCCGAGGTGATGGATGCACTGCTTGCCTCCCGGATCGAGACGACCATTTTTTTTTACAACCCCAATATTCATCCCCGAGACGAATACGAAATCCGGAAGCAGGAGAACATTCGTTACGCTGATAAGCTGGGCATGGCATTTGTCGATGGAGACTACAACGTCAGGGATTGGTTTGACCGCACCAGGGGAATGGAAATGGAACCCGAGCGGGGAGTCCGCTGTACGGCGTGCTTTGACATGCGCTTTGAGGTGACCGCGGATTACGCCGCGGAACACGGTTTCCGTCTGATTTCCAGTACTCTGGGGATTTCCCGATGGAAAGACATGGACCAGATCAATGCCTGCGGAGAGCGTGCCGCCGCCCGTCATGACGATATGACCTATTGGACCTTCAACTGGAGAAAACGGGGTGGCAGCCAGAGAATGATTGAGATTTCAAAGAGCGAAGAATTTTATCAACAGGAATACTGCGGCTGCGTGTATAGTTTGCGGGACACCAACGAATGGCGGACTTCCAAAGGTCGGGAAAAAGTGAAGCAGAAGATGAAGTTTTACGGGCGCGAGGTGATCGACGAAGACAGTTCAACCTGACCCGCAAGCATGGGTTGAAATGCGATGCGAAAGTGCGTAGAATACGCGGTGCCCACTTCGGAGCAACCCGTTCCCAGGGAAAATACGGAGAGATGGCTGAGTCCGGTTTAAGGCGCTCGATTCGAAATCGAGTGTAGGGCAACCTACCGTGGGTTCGAATCCCACTCTCTCCGCCATTCACTTTTTTGCCCGATCAAGCGAAGCGTCGGTCGAGATGGAACACACAAGCCCACTGAGAGAAGTTGCTCACGGGGAAACCGGGAAGACATCGGGAAACGCGGTCCTCAATTTGACCTTGTGAGTCTGTCAGTTCAACAATTTCGCTGGAAAATTCGCCAATGAACGCTAGACTCGCCACGCGGAACGACTCGGAGATGATCGCTGGAATTTCTTCGGAAAAACCAGAGGAAAGTCCGAACACCACAAGACAGCGCGCCCGGTGAAAATCGGGGAGGTCTTCGTTGAAAAACGGGATCGACGGATAGTGTCGCAGAAAATAAACCGCCCGCTTTCGCCTCGGCAAAATGCGGGCAAGGGTGAAAAGGCGAGGTAAGAGCTCACCGCCCCGAGGGTAACTGAGGGGGCAGGAAAAACCCCGCGCGGTGCAAGACAGAACAGAACAAACGGGTTGTCTGCCCGGTTCGGAAGTCATTTTTTGACTTTCGTATGTGTTCGGGTATTAGTCGCACCCCGTTTCGGCGGGGAATCCGGTTTCGTTTTCGCAACGATTCCGGCTTAGAAAAATGATCGTCTGCCGTGATCGATTACGGTCGCGGCAAACAGAATTCGGCTTACGGTGAGTCGTTCCGCACCTTTTTGAAATCGGCACGAAATTTGCTGTCAGACAAGAGCCGTTGGATTTTCTCTGCCAGTTTCCAGCAACTCCTCCCATTACCATGCCACTTCGAAAAACAAAAATCATCGCCACTCTCGGGCCGGCTGCTGAATCGCCCGAAATGATCCGCTCTCTCATAGTGGCAGGAACCAATATTTTCCGCCTGAACATGAGCCACGGCAAGCATGGCTGGATCAGAGATGTCGTGTCGCGCGTCCGGGAACAGTCGGCTGAGTTGGATCAAAGCGTGGCCATTTTAATTGATCTTCAAGGTCCATCGATCCGTACTGGCGCCGTGGATCAGGCGATGAAGTTAAAAAAGGGCGACGTCGTCGAATTCCGCAATGCCAATCTCGATCCGGTGGAGTCACTCTCGGTTACCACCAATTACGATGGCCTCTGGAAAGATGTCGCCAAAGGTGACGTCATGCTGGTGGACAACGGAGAAATCCACTTCAAAGTGACTCACCGGGAAGAAGGGCGGCTCATTTGTAAAACGCTCACGGTGGGCACGATGGGCTCGCGACGCCACATCAATCTGCCGGGGATTCTGGTGAATCTGCCCGCTTTGACCAAGAAAGATCTTCGCGATATCGACCTGGCCGCGGAAGTGCAGGCGGATTTTGTCGCGATCAGCTTTGTGCGCGATGCTGAGCACATTCGTTACTTGCGGGAGGAACTGACCGAAAAGGATTGCCAGGCCAGGATCGTCTCGAAAATCGAAGACCAGCAAGCAATGAAATATTTGCCCGAGATCATCACCGAGTCTGATGCCGTCATGGTGGCACGGGGCGATCTGGGAATTGAGGTGCACATTGAGGAACTTCCCGTGGTACAGCGCACCATCATTCAGGAGTGCGCCCGGATTGGCAGAAAAGTGATCGTCGCCACGCAAATGCTGGAGTCGATGATCAAGAACCCTGTCCCTACCCGTGCGGAAGTGACCGACGTCGCCAACGCTGTTTTTGAACAGGCGGATGCCGTCATGCTCAGCGGAGAAACCAGCGTTGGGAAATACCCCATAAAATGTGTTGAGGTGCTCAACCGGATTGCCCTCCGCATGGAAAGAGAAGCGGACGCCAAGTTCTGGAAAAATATTGAACTCCGCACTGAAAAACAGCAGACCGTAAAATCGGCCGTCGTTTTAGCCAATTCACTGGAGGATTCCAAGATGATTATCTTCACAGCGAGAGGGGTGCTGGCAAACTACGCCGCCCACCAGCGGCCTGATCACTCACCCATTTTTGCCTTTTCACCTGATGAACGGGTGGTCCGGGCTCTCCACATGAACCGATCCGTCAGCCCGTTTCAGATGGATTTCACGGAAAAACCCGCAGACAACATTCACAATGCCATCGAGTTCCTGAAAGAGCGCGAGGTGGTTGAGAACGGCGATCCGATCGTGATTCTGAGTGACGTCCTGAACCGCGATTTTGACACGGAAGCCATCCTACTCAGGAAAGCGTAACACCACCGCCCACGCCCGGAATACTCCGACAAAATGGGTCGCCTGTCGGGCGGCTGGATTCCCGGCGCCCGGCGCGGGATTTTGATTCTTTTCCCTCCCTCACTTGTGAGCCGCCACGATCTTCTCGATCTCCAAGCGCTTCACCCCGGCGGGGGCGTTCACGTCACTGAATTTCGCGCGAGCCGCTTTGGCCTCTTCCACGGTGACAGCCGGAGCACTGTTGCCCCATTCGTTCCGCACGTAGGTGAGAACGGCCGCCAGCTTTTCATCATCAAGACCCGCTGCCAGAGGAGCCATCAATCCCAGGTATTTCATGTTTTCTTTCTGAATCCCTTTCAAAACGACCAGCAGGGGCAATTCAGGATCGCCCAGAAGAATTTTTGATCCGACCAGAGGGGGGGCCATTTTCGCGGGACCGGCCTGAAGACCTTTTCCATCGACACCATGACAGGCCGCGCAGAGAGCAAATTGGGTTTTACCCAAGGCGAATTGTGCCGGGTCGATTCCCTTTCCTCCGCCTCCGGGAGCTGCCCCGGGCGCCGGGGGAGTCCCCCCGGCTTTGCCCGGCGCCGGAGCTGCTGGATTTGCCGGGGTGGCAGCCGCCGGAACTGCCTGTGGTGACGCTGCTTTGGCGGCCAGATCGGGGGCTTCACTTTTGATGGGCGTTGGTTTGGGCATTCCGAAGTAAAAAGAAAGTCCCACAACTCCCAACATCGCGATCATGGCGAGAGGAAACAGAATGACGAAGGATTTGCTGATGATGTCCCCGATGAGATTGTTTGATTGCACAGGTGGCTCGCTCATGATGTCGAAATATCGGACGGTGAAAGTAGGTAAATGTCGCGGGGAAAGAAACCCGATTCCGGCAGATGTCAAGCCATCGCATTCGTTCTTCAATGGTTTACGATTCCCGGAAATCGCCTGATACTCTTTTTCTTTGCAAAATGAATGACCCGACCGACCTGCTGATCCCCGTAAAAAAGTCCGAGGCCGGCGAAATTTCCCGTATGGCACACGAAATCTGGCCTGTTGTATACCGGGAAATGATCTCAAAAGAACAGACCGGATTCATGCTGGACTGGATGTACCGGCCCGACCGTATTCTGAGTGAAATAGAAAGCGGCGTCCGGTATTTTTGGATTCAACCCGATGGGCGTCGCCTTGGGTTTACCTCTTTCGGACCGGTGCTGAAGGGGGAGGTTTGCCAACTGCACAAACTCTACATTCACCCCTCGTTTCACCGCAAAGGTTTCGGGATCAGCAGCCTTCGGGCCATCGAGAAAAGGCTCACAGCATGCGGCGCTACCGCCCTGGAATTGCGTGTCAATCGAAGGAATCAGGCAGCGATCGCCCTTTACCGAAAAGCGAAATTCCAACTTCTGCGGGAAGACATCAAAGAAATTGGAGGCGACTTTGTCATGGACGATTTTATTCTTCAAAAGCCCCTCTGAAAGCAGCAACCTCTCTCAGTAACTTCTTGATACAGACCTGAACCACCGGCTACAGTCCAGCACCGGACAGGATGAAAGAGGCGGAAATCGAAAGGAAACTGAATACCAAGGTGCGCGGGGAAATTATCCCCGCAGCCGCGGCGTTGCGCACACTGATCGATGAGCTTGGCGAGAAAATTGCAGGAACGCCCAAGACCTCCCCACAAACCATTGAGGACGGACAGAAGCTCACCGACGATGCCGCCTCGTTTCAGGCAGATATTGACACCTGGTTCCCGGAAAGCTCCGATGTCGAAGTCAAGCTGCGTTCGTCCAGACACGATTCCCGCAACCGTCTCAATCACCTCTTTGGAATTATCCAGTTACTCCAGTTTGCCCCGGAAATGGAAACCCACGCGGAATTGATCCAGCGAATCTCCGGAAGTCTGGAAAATTGCCTCCGAATCGTCAGCCAGCAGAACGCGGATAGTTCAGAAGAAGCAAGTCGGCTGAGTTCCACCGTGATAAATGCCAAAAAGCCCGGAGCCGCCTCTCATCTTCCAGAAGAGATCGGACTGATCCTCATTGCCGACGATGATCCGGAGAATCGAGACATTCTGGCCCGGCTCCTGAAACCCGAGGGATTTCAAGTTGAATTCGCCGAGAACGGTCTCAAAGCCATCGAAAAAATTGACGCAAGTGATTTCGATGCCGTGCTTCTGGATATTCAGATGCCGGAGATGGATGGGTTTGAAGTCCTGTCACGACTCAATGAAACCGGACAACTTCGAAACACACCAGTCATCGTGGTGACGGGTCTCCAGGACGAGCATGACGCGGTTCGATGCATAGAAATTGGGGCCGAAGACTTTCTCTCGCGCCCCATTCGGCCCGCCCTCCTGATGGCACGGCTGAATGCATCGCTGGAAAAAAAGCGGTTGCGGGAACGAGTCTTCGAACAGCATTTTACACCGGAGCTGGCTCGCGAACTGGCCCGGAATCCCGACCCCATGAAGATGCAGGCCCGCCATGCGGATGTCAGCGTTTTATTTTGCGATATTCGGAGATTCTCAGCCATCAGCGAACGTCTTGGTCCCGGCCAGACGATCAGTTGGCTCAGTGGCGTGATGGGCGATTTTTCCACCATCGTGATCGACCACGGAGGCGTTCTCGTGGATTACACCGGGGACGAATTAATGGCCATGTGGGGCGCTCCCAATGCACAGCCTGATCATGCGGACCTCGCCTGCAAAGCCGCTCTCGAGATTATGGCGGCGCTTCCCAAAATAAACGAGCGCTGGAGGGACGAGGTGAAGGACGAAACCAGGGTCGGAATCGGCATCAACAGCGGAGAAGCTCTCGTGGGGAATATCGGAACCCATCGCAAATTCAAATATGGCCCCCTCGGAACGGTGGTCAATCTTGCCAGCCGGGTTCAAGGCGCCACCAAATACCTGAAAACTCCCCTCCTGGTCACAGGCAAAACCGCTGAAAAACTCAGTGATGACCTCATTACCCGCCGTCTCTGTCAGGTTCGGGTGCAAAATATTCGTCGTCCTGTCAATCTTTTTCAACTGGCCGGAAAAGAAACCTCCACCAAAAAGTGGTCTCACCTGAAAGAAGATTACGAGAACGCCCTTTCATTTTTTGAAGCGGGAGAATTTCGTAGATCCTCGGCCATTTTGGGACAGGTGCTGGTCGATTCGCCCAACGACGGCCCCAGCCTTCAACTGATGGCCAGGGTCGTCGATGCCATGCTTCGTGACGATGACGAATTTTCGTCAGTCTGGGAACTGCCCGGTAAATGATGTTTGGAATGCTTGTGCCAGTTCCTCTGCTTTCTCGATGGGCGCCGCTGTCGCCAAAGCGGTGCCAGGATGCTTGATCCAGGATGCTTGATCCAATCCGCAAAACCTGAACTTGGAATCACCTCTTCGTGTCATTGCCCCACCGGAGGAATCCCGCTGGACTTTTCCCGCGATGACACGCCGAAGTTCCCCTCTCTATTTTCTGGTGACGATCCTCCCTCCCGCTCTGCTCCTGAACAACGCCGAACTCGAGAAGCTGACGGTGCGCCATAACTCAATCGATGCCGACTCACCGGAGTCGCTGGCAAGGTCATTTCTAAGATTCTGGAGTAAGGAGGGGAAGCGAACGATTCAAGGCTTTTCCGTGGCTCGAATCGGTCGGGGATCAATGGGAGAGGCAAAGTATGCCTTGGCCACGCCCAATCTCTGGTCTCTCCGGGATTCGATCTCCGTTTGACTGGACTGCGTATTCCCAACCAACCAGATCACGAGAAGAGTCACGGCGTAAAAAACAAGGCGATTGGCAATGCGTTTGTGGAGTGGTGCGTTCAATGCGTTCACAAGCGCCAGTAAAGCAAAAATTCACAACGAATCCAGACAAATAGTATCAATTTTGTAAAAAAACCTCATATTTTACACTCAATATTGATATTATTGACAAAATTTGGAGAAAAACACGTCCTTGCCTCTCCTGATTGCCGAATTATTTTCCTTTTGTAAAAATGGACGAAACATCTTCTCAACACCCGCCTTTTCAGGTGCTCCTGTTTTACCGCTATGTTTCGATCACCGATCCGGAAGCCTGTCTGATCGAACATCGATCCGTCTGCGAAAAGCTGGACTTGCTCGGTCGGATCATTGTGGGGAGGGAAGGAATCAATGGAACCGTTTCCGGCACATGGGCGAATACCAACGCCTACATGGAGCACATGAGAGCCGATCCACTGACCTCCGATATGGAATTCAAAATTGATCCTGAGGAAGGCCATGTTTTTCCCAGGCTTTCGATCAAAGTCCGGGATGAAATTGTCACTCTGGGAATTCCCGAAGGCAAAGGCATCAACCCGAACGCGCTATCAGGCGAACGACTGTCACCCCGCGAATTTTACGAAGCCATGCAGGAGGACGGAGTGATCATCATTGACGGGCGCAACCGATACGAAACAGAGATGGGACACTTCAAGGGAGCGCTCTGTCCGGACATTGACCATTTTCGCGACTTTCCCGATTGGATGGCGAGCCACGCTGAGGAACTTCGGGGAAAAAGGATTCTCACCTATTGCACGGGAGGAATTCGCTGCGAAAAACTTTCCGGTTTGCTGATAAAAGAAGGTTTCGATGAAGTGTATCAATTGGATGGAGGAATTGTCACCTACGGGAAGAACCCGGAGGTAAGGGGACGTGATTTTGAAGGGCTCTGCTATGTCTTCGACCAGCGCGTCGCCGTGGAAGTGAATCACACGGAAAGCAAAAAAATCATTTCTCACTGTCGACGCTGCGGAAAGGAAGAGCCGAACTACCGCAATTGCCAATGGCCGGACTGCAACGAGCAGATTTTCCTCTGTTCCGATTGCGGGACGAGGTATGGCCAGTTCTGCGATGACGACTGTCGGGAGCAGGCGAACCGGGCAGTCTCCCGGTGTTAAGAGACTGTGGAAAAACTACGAAACGAAAAATCGATAGGATTTTCGGCAGGGGGAGCAGCGGCTTCGCCGAAAGGGGGTAAAA
>Ga0114931_10009579_pt1 | contig 11595 bp, 10 predicted proteins | sample 2SBtaG_FD_89579 | JGI IMG/M metagenome (GOLD analysis project Ga0114931, IMG submission 89579) | Deep subsurface microbial communities from Kolumbo volcano to uncover new lineages of life (NeLLi) - 2SBTROV14_V59a metaG | ecosystem: Environmental > Aquatic > Marine > Volcanic | place: Kolumbo...
AGGGGCAATCATCGGATGCGGCGGCCGGGCGCGGGGGCATGCGCAGGGCTATCAGCAAGCGGCGGGCGTGACCCTCTCCGCCGTGGCCGACATGGACCGGGAGCGAGCCGACAAGTTCAGCGCCGACTACGGCGTCCCGGCCTTCTACGACGCCGCCGAGATGCTTGATCAGATAAAGCCGGAGGTGGTCAGCGTCGTCACTCGCGCCAAGGGACGCTCAGCGTTGGTGCAATTGTGCGCCGAGAAGGGCGTGCCGGCCGTGGACGCCGAGAAGCCCATGGCGATCACCATGTCCGAGGCGGACGCCATGGTGGAGGCCTGCCGCAAGTCGGGCACGGCGCTCACAGTCAGCCATCAGATGCGTTACAGCGCCAACTTCGAGCGCGGCAAGCAGGCCCTCGAGGCCGGCGACATCGGCGAGGTCTATTTCCTCCGCGCCGTCTGCTTCGGCAACCTGATGAACCAGGGCACCCACGTCATTGACATGCTCCGCTGGTACATGAACGACGCCCGCGTCACCCGGGTGATGGCGCAGGCCGACGAGTGGGACAGTGCTCAGCGGGACGTCGGCCATCCGGCGCCGATGTGGACGCTCGGCTATCTCGTCTTCGAGAACGGCGTCCGGGCCACCATCGAGAGCGGGCCGAGTTACGCGCCGGCCCTGGGCACCAACCCTGGCTGGCTGAATAAGCGCGTCGAGGTCCTCGGCACCGAGGGCATGCTGGACACCGTGGTCGCCAACTACACCCGCATCCTGAGCACGAAGCGCGGCGGCTGGTACGGCTCGGAGTTGGGCGTCGAGGACAGTTGGAATCACGCCACGATCAAGTTCATCGAGGACCTGGCCCGCGTCGTCCGCGAGGGCGGCACGCACCGGAACAACGCCGAGACCTCGCTGCATTCCTTCGAGATCATCCAAGCCCTGGCCAAGAGCGCCCACCACGGCGGTTGGGTGGACCTGCCCCTGCCCCGCGATGGGACGGACTTCCTCGGCGAGCTGCTCGCCGCCCGCACCGCCGGCTGAGGCGCGCCAGAGTCCTCCCTCAGCGCGGCCGGGCGGCCACCTGCTGCAGATACTTGACCAGGTCCTCCCGGTCGGCGATGCTGGCCTGTCGGGCCGCCTCGGCAGGGCTTTGCCCGCGGGAGAGCAGATAGAGCGCGTACGCCGCACCGGCGCGTCCCCCACCGCCCTTTCAGTGGACGAGGGCGGCAGGCTCCTCCTCGATGGCCCGGGCGATGAGGCCGGCGAGTACATCGGGATCCGGCGCCTCGGCGGCGAAGTCGGAGAGGCAGCAGTCCTGCCAGGCCATCCCCAACCGCTTGAACGCCTCGCGGACCTCCGCCGGCGGCATCTCCAGCGAGATGACGCTGCGAATGCCCTGCGCGTGCAGCCACTCCGCCGCTTCCGCGCTCAGCGGCACGCCGGAGAGGGCCAGCCGGCCCGCTTCCAGATAGCGAAAATTCGTGACCATACCGATTCTGCCTCCGCCGCCGAAGTTCCGGGCCGCGGCAGCGATCTCCTGGGCGGATTGCGCCTCAGTGCTCCTCGCTGACCAGGTTGATGTTCCAGGCGGGAATCTCGACGACCACGTCCATGCTGCCGTCGGGCACGCACTGACAGGCGAGGCGGGAGGAGATCGTCAGGCCCCGGGCCATCTCCAACTGATCCTCCTCGTCGTCAGTGGATTCGTTGCAGGTAGCCAGCCCTTCCCGGACGATTACGTGGCAGGTGGAGCAGGCGCAGACGCCACCGCAGGCGTGATCAATCTCCACGTCGTTGGCCAGCAGAATCTGCAGCAGGCTGCAGGGCTCGCCGTCATAATACTCGGGAATCTGCTCCGGATCCACCTCGATGACCTTGTTCTCCGGCAGCACGGTGAGCCGGTACTTGCGGGTCGGCCGGCGGATTTCGGGGGTTTCGATGTAGGGGTTGCGTCCAGCCATCGGCGTCCTCAGAAAGTCAGGGGGGCGGCGCGGGGAGGGGACGGAGAGGGACGGGCCGCTGCCACGGCTATTTTACCGCCGAAGGCCGGCTCTGCCCTGTGCGGACATGCCGGAGGCGGAGGTGCTACATTTAGGGCGAGCCGGGCTCGTGCGCCGGCCTTTGGGAAGGGAGCCGCTCCTCATGGCCGGAGAACGAATCAGAATCGCCCTCATCGGCGCCGGAATGTTCGGCGGCGACGTGCACCTGCGCGCCTATGCGGACCTGCAGCGCGGCGGGCTGTCCGGCTTCCTCGGCCGGCTGGGCATGGACGAATACGCTCGCCCGCTCGCCGGCGTCGAGTTCGAATTGGTGGCCGTGGCGACTCGCTCCGAGGCCTCGGCGCAGCGGGCGGCGACCGCCTTCGAGACCCTCACGGGCGCCCGGCCGGCGACCTACTGCGGCAACGCCCCCTGGGAAAGCGTCCTCGGCGAGCATCCGAATCTGGACGTCCTCGCTGTGGCGACGCCCGATCACCTGCACACCGCGCCGACGCTGGCGGCCTTGAGCGTCGGGGCGCACGTCATCGTCGAGAAACCGCTCTGCCTGACCGTGCCCGAGGCGGATGAAATCATCGCCGCGGCCAACGGCGGCGAGCGGGTCGTCTGCGTGGACATGCACAAGCGCTTCGACCCGGATCACCTCCGCATTCGCGACGACCTGAAGGAGCGCATCGGCGCGCCGCTGTATGGCCTGGCCGTCCTCGAGGAGCCGCTCGAGGTCTCGACGAGCACCTTCAAATGGGTGGAGGACAGCGACCCCTTCAGCTACGTGGGCCCCCATTGGACGGATCTCTTCTACCACTACTACGGGGCCAAACCGGTGGGGCTGACGGCCGTCGGGCAGAAGAAGCGCCTGCTTCGCGACGGCATCAACGCCTATGACGCCGTGCAGGTGCGGGTGGACTGGGACAACGGCATGAGCATCTATTTCCAGAACAACTGGATCACGCCGGACGACTTCGAGGGGCCGGTGAATCAAGGGCACGAGATCGTCGGCACGGACGGCAAGGTGGAATCCGACCAGCAGTACCGCGGTTTTCGCTTCTGGTATGCCGGCGGCGGCTCGCGGACGTCCAACAACCACTTCACCCGAGACGTCCGCCGCAGCGACGGCACCGCGGCTTATCTAGGCTATGGCACCGACAGCATCCACGTAGGCATGCTCGCCATCTGCCGGCTGAAGTTCCTGGGCGAGGAGTTCGCCGCCGTCCACGGCAGCTACCCGACGCCGGAAGAGGCGCGCATCACCGTCGCGTTGGTGCAGGCGGCCGCGCTGGTGCGGGATCGCAACTACGCTTATCAGCAGCAGGGCAAAGCGCCGGCCGTCAGCGCCGCCTTCGGCGAGCAGGGAATCACCATCATTGACCCGTATCGCCTTGATGACGGCCCGGAGGCGGTATTTGAGACCATTTACGACCGCCCGCTCTAACCCGGTCCGCCGGGCGGCGACCAAGGGCCGCAAATGGGGTTGACGACGGCTCGCCTCTAACCGACAATTCATCGGGTTTTCCCACAGCCTCCGCACTAACAGCCGGCGCGCCTCTCCCCCCCCGGCCGGGCGACGACTGTGGTAACCCGGAATCGTTGGGCGACCCAAGCAAGCAAGCAACCGCGCCCGACATCGAGAGCAGCGCCGCCGTGCAGCAGACAGAGCCTCGTCGGAAATTACTTACAGCGCATCGAAAGCGGGGACTCGTGGGGAACGAGGGATTCTGCGATCTGTGTCGCGCGCCTCTAGCTGAAGATCCGGGCTTGATTGACCTGCCGGATGGCCGGTCCTTGTTGGCCTGCGGCGAGTGCCGGGAGTGGAGCGAGCAAGTGCGCCGGCGCGGCGACGAAGCCCTGACGCAGGGCGTCCAAGAAAAGTTGGCGGTCCGGGCTTGGGCTCGACGCTGAGCGACGATGATCCCGGCCGGGCGGCGAGTTCTGCTGGCGGCGGCTGTCGCGCTAATGTTCGCCGGCTGCCGGAAACGCTCCCTGGCCGGCGCGGACCTGTCGGGTCAGAATCTCACCGGCCAGACCTTTGAAGGCCGCCGACTGACTGACGTGAACCTGCGAGGAGCCGTCTTGGAGAAGGTCGTCTTCTCCGACGCCGACCTTAGCCGCGCCGACCTGCGGGAGGCCGACCTGCGCGGCGCCGTGTTCGATCGGGCCACCATGGCCTCCGCCCGGCTTGATCGCGCTGACGGCCGGCCCCTGCGCCTGACGCCCGAGGAGGCTCCCGCGCAGCCCAACGTTACCCACGAGTACATCGCCGACTTCAATCAAGCGGACCTGAGTCAGGCCTCCCTCGCCGACGCCCGCCTCAGCGGGGCCGACTTCACGCGGACGAACCTGAGCAGCGCCAATCTCGCCGGCGCGGACCTTTCGCAGGCCGATTTCAGCAAGGCGCGACTTCGCCAAGCGAATCTCACCGGCGCCAACCTACGCGAGGCGCAGTTCTACGGCGCCGACCTCCTGGACGCCAACCTAATGGACGCCGACCTGACGGACGCGGCCTATGACCGGGCGACCATCTGGCCGACCGGTTTCGACCCCCGGGCGCAGGGCGCAGTTCTCAAGCCCTGAGCCGTCGTCAGGCGCTCCAACGATGCCCTCGTCGGGGCCGAATCCGCGGGCAGCCGGATCGCAGCGGGCACAGACCGGCGGGGAGTCAAGCCACAGCGTGCACAGATGGGGCTGAACGTCACCGGAGGCGCGGAATGACCCGTTTGGGGGTGGATTCTGGTCGAAGTGTCGCCGGAGGGCTGCCGACGGCTGGACCGGCGCCCGGACGGGGTATTCATTCACAGCCCCGGTATAGTCGCGCTCCCGCTGCCGCCACCCGCCTCAAAACCTGAACGGCGGCAGCGGAATCCAGCCGCCCAGCCAGGCGAGACCCAGTACCACCCCGGCGCTGAACGCCCCCAGCAGAATCGCGCCCAAGACGTCGCCCGGGAAGTGCAGGCCCACGTAGATCCGCGAATAGCCGATCAGCCCCGCGAACAGCAGCAGCGGACCCAGCAGCGCCGGAATCTGGCTGCCAATCACGATGGCGAAGGCAACGCTTGTGCAGGTGTGCCCGCTCGGGAACGACCCCTGCCGCGTCCGCGGCGCGAGGAAGCGGGCCTCGGTGTAATAGACCGGTCGCCGCCGCTTCAGCCGACCCTTGAGCCAGATGGAGCCGAACGACGCCGTGATGAACACATACCCGCAGAGGGCCACCAGTGGCCGCGTGCCCGGCCAACCTCGCGCCCACCAGGCCGCCGCCAGAATCGTCACAATCTGCACCCCGCCCAGGCCGCAGTGGGTGATCGCCGACAGCACCCAGTCCAGCAGCCGATTCGTGGCCCGCTGATTCAGCAACTCGAAGAGCGCCAGGTCCCGCCGCAGCCAGGGTGAGAGCGTCTGCCGACGCAGCCGGCGCTTCTCCTCCAGAGGCAGGTTCGCCTCCGCGTCCGCCGGCTGGAGTCGGGTTGTCGTCGAACTGCTCACCGCGAATTTCGCGCTCTCGGAGCGAGGAAACTGGCCGCCCCCTCGCGAAAAGAGTATCGCCGCCCAAGTGTATCGCCGCCCGCCGGCGCTCCCACAGCAAAGCGAGAGGCTCTTATGTCGGCCGCCCACACCTGTCTGATCTCCCATGCCCGCGTCGTGGACGGGCGCGGCGGCCCGCCCCTCGAGGACGCCGGCCTGCTCGTCGAAGGCGAGCGCATCGCCTGGGTCGGCCCGATGGCGGAGCAGCCGCCCCTGCCGCCCGAGTGTCGCCAGATTCCCGCCGCCGGGCAAACGCTCCTGCCGGGCCTCATCGAGGGGCACCTGCATCTCTCCTATCGCGACGTCACCGAACTCGCCGACCTGGACCTCAAGTGCCCCGTGGAGGAGACCACGATCCGCGCCGTCACCCACGCTCGGCTGGCCCTTGAGTGCGGCTACACCGGGGCGTTGAGCGCCGGGGCCCTGCACCGCATTGACATCGCCCTGCGCAACGCCATCAACGACGGCCTGATTGACGGCCCCCGCCTGCTCGCCGCCGGGCGGGACATCTGCGCCACCGCCGGCATGCTGGATTGGAACGGCTCCTGGCTGCGGCTGGGCATGGAGGGCCTGGACCTTTTCGCCGACGGGGTGGACGAATGCCGCAAAGCCACCCGTCAGGTCCTCAAGGAAGGCGCCGACATCGTCAAGGTGTACATCATCGGCGAGGGGATGATCTTCGAGTGCACCGCCGAGGAGACCACCTACTCCGAGGACGAGGTCCGCGTCGTTTGCGAGGAGGCGCACCGCCGCGGCAAGCGCGTCTCCGCCCACACGCGCGGCGCCGAGGGGACGCTGATGGCCGTCCGCGCCGGCGTGGACCTGATTGACCACGGCACCTTGATTGACGACGAAACCATCGAGGCCATCGCCGAACGCAACGTCATCGTCATCCCGGTGCTGATGTATCAGTACGCCATCCTGGAACGCGGGGCGGAGTTCGGCTTCAGCGAGGCGTTTCTGGAGCAGACCGGCTATGCGGCCGAGTTGGAGGCGGCCTACGTCAACATGGGCAAGCTGTTGGACGCCGGGGTGCGCGTCCTCCCCGGGGGCGATTACGGCTTCGCCTGGTGCCCGCACGGCGAGTACGCCCGCGATCTGGAATTGTTCGTCAAGCACATCGGCCTTTCGCCGCTGGAGACGCTCACCGCCGCGACGCAGTGGGGCGCGGAGGCCATGCTGATGGGCGCGGAGACCGGCACGCTGGAGGTCGGCAAACTCGCCGACCTGCTCCTCGTGGACGGCGACCCGCTGGCGGATATTACAATTCTCCAGGATCGCCGTCGCATCTCCCTGGTGGCGCAGGCCGGCGCGATCAAGGCCGGCTCGCTGCGGAATGAGCAAGCATGAGAATCGAGATCAACGGCGTGGGAATCGCCTATGAGCAGGCCGGCGCCGGCGAGGACCTGGTTCTCATCCCGGGTCTGGGCGGCAGCCGTCACCTGTGGGGCGCGCAACTCGCCGGCCTCAGCCGCGTCTGCCGGGTCACCGCCGTGGAGCCGCGCGGTCACGGGGACAGCGACGCCGAGCCGCGGCCGTATTCCATCGCCGGCTGGACGGAGGAAGTGGCCGGCGTGATCGAGGCGCTCGAACTGGCGCCGGCGGTCGTGGTCGGCAGTTCCATGGCGGCAATGACGGCGGCGACGTTGGCGGTGCGGCAGCCGCGGGCCGTGCGAGGGCTGGTGCTGGTGGGCGGCTTTCCCTGTCTGGCGCCGGTGGGGAAGGAGGCCCTCGAGGCCCGCGCCGTGCTGACGGAGACCGAAGGCATGGCGCCAATCGCCGACGTCGTCGCCCCGGGCGCGCTCTCGCCCGTGACGGCGCAGACGCAGCCGGCGCTCCTCGCCCTGCTGCGCGCCAATGTGCTCACTAATCAGCCGCGCTGCTACGCCGCCGCCTGTTGCTCCCTGGTGGAGGCGGACGTCCGCCCCTTGCTGGCGCAGATCGCCGCGCCGACGCTGATTCTGGTCGGCGATGGGGACGGCGTCGCTCCCCTGCCGGCGGCGCGGACCCTGCGGGAGGCGATTCCCGACGCGCGGCTCCGCGTGCTGCCGGCGAGCGGACATTTGCCCTTCCTGGAGCAGCCCCTCGCTTTCAATCGCGCCCTGCTGGAGTTTCTGGGCGAACTGCCCCCGATCGCGGAGTGACCGATGAGCCCTCACCCCTTGCCCTTGGGAATCGTCAGCAACTGTTGGTCGGCCCTGCTCAGCGGCGAGAATGCGCTGGAGGCGCAGTGCCGCCGGGCGCTCGAGGCCGGCTACAGCGTCATCGAGTTGCGACAGCGCGCCCTCGCGGAAGCCGAGCAGGAGGTCGTCGGCGACCCGCGCCCCTGGCCGCTGCCGAATCGCCTCGCCCGCCTGCGCGAGCGCCTGCCCGAGTTGCAGTTTCACCTGGCCGTGGAAGCGCCGTTCATCAGCGGTGCGCTGGAGCTCCGGGACCCGTATCTGCACCGCTGTATCGAGGCCGCCGAGGCGCTCGGAGACGCCGCGTTTCTGCGCCTCGTGGACCCGACGCCGACCGCTCCCGGCGTCGCTCACGAGGAGAGCGTGGACGAACTCGGTCAACTGCTGGGCGACTTCGCCGGCCTCTGCTGGAACTCGAGCGTCCGCCTGGTAATCGAGAACGCCCGGCAGCCGGTCGCCCTCGTGCGTCGAATCGCCCGGCGGGCGGCCTTCACGATGCCGCGCTCCGCGCCGCGCATCGGCATCTGCTGGGACCCGGTCAACATGATCAGCGTCGCCGACAACGACGAGGACCCGGTCGTCGTCGCCGCGACCTTCCTGCCCGCCGGCCCCGAGTTGAAGGACGAGCTTGCCGAGGTGCATTACAAGCAGCGGGCAAACGGCGCCGTACTGCCCGTCGTGGGCGAGGGCGAGGTGGATTGGGCAGGGGCGCTGGCCGCCTTGCGGGAACGCCGCTACGGCGGGCCATTCCTTTTCGAAATCCCTCCCGGCCCCGACATCTGGGAGCGTCTGGAGACCTCGCGGGGGTACGTCGAGGCGCTCGCCCGTCATCTGCCCGCCTCCGGCCCCAAGGAGTCGCCCTGAACCGTGCCTTCCCCTGAAGACCAAGAAATTCGCGTCGCCCCCGAGCGCCTGCGGGAGCTGGCCGCTCGGCTCTACGAACGGGCCGGCGGCTCGCCCGAGGACGCCGCCGCCCTCGCCGAGGTGCTCGTCGAGACCGACCTGCGCGGCGTGCACTCCCACGGGACGCGCGCCCTGCCCCGCTATCTAAAATGCATCGCCGAGGGGCAGATCAATCCCCGCCCGCAGATCGCCATCGTCCGCGAGCGAGCCGCAAGCGCGCTGCTCGACGGCGACAACGGCCTGGGGCATTTTGCGGCTCTGCGGGCGGTGGAGATGGCGGTGGCGCGGGCTCGGGAGGGCGGCATCGGCGCCGTCGCCGTGCGCAACACGAATCACCTCGGAGCGGCCTCGATGTACGCCCTCCGAATCGCTCGGGAGACGATGATTGGCTATGCCACCACCAACACCGGGGGCGCGAGCGTGTCCGCCTTCGGAGGGCGGGAGCCGGCGGTCGCCAACAATCCGCTCAGCTACGCCATTCCCTCGGCGGACGGCATTCCCATCGTGCTCGACATGGCCTGCGGCGTCTCCTCTTGGGGGAAGGTGGCCACCTATCGGATGTACGGCCGCCCGCTGACGCCCGGCTGGTACCTGGATGCCGAGGGGAACGAAACGCTCGACCCGAAGACGGCGCGAGTGATGCTGCCGGCGGCGGGGCCGCGCGGCTACGGGCTGGCGTTCGTGGTCAGCGCGCTCACCGGCGGGCTGGCGGGGGGATTGCTGCCCATCCACAAGCGGCAGGGCATGGCCGCCGACGCCAGCGAGCACTTCATCCAGGCGATTGACATCAGCGCTTTCACGGAGCCGAACGCCTTCCTGCGGGAGGTCGCCTCGACCGCCGCCGACATCCGCCGCACCAAGCCGGCGGCCGGCTTCGACCGGGTGACGCTCCCCGGCGAGCTCGAATGGGAGAACGCCCGCCGCTGGGCCGCGGAGGGCATCCCCCTCCACCGGGACCACGTGGCCAGCCTTCGCGAAGCCGCCGCGTCTCTGGGCGAGGACGCTGACCTTTGAGCGCCCCCACGGTCACCAGAACGATACGGAGAGGCGCGGCGGGCGTTGGCTGACCCCGCCGAACAGTCCAACCGCAGCGATGACGCCCGCCGGGCCCGCGCCGTCCGCGACCTGCTGATTGACGCCGGCTTCTCCAGCCCGCGGATGAACGTCCTCAATCCGCGAGGCTATTACGTCACCAACTTCGCCCGCTCGCTGGGCGCGAGCGACACCCTGATCGGCCTGCTGACGGCGGTCGCCAGCCTGGCCTCGCTGACGCAACTGGGCGCCTCGTACATCATCGAGCGCATCCGGCGGACGAAGCCGCTGTGCGTGACGGCGCGGCTGCTCTCGCGGCTGTTGTGGCCCCTCGTGCTCGGGCTTTGCTTCGCGCCCTTCCTCTCCTTTCGCTGGCGCATCTACGCTTTGATTTTGGGCGGCGGGCTGGTGCAGATGCTACAATCGGCGGCCTACGTCTCCTGGCTGTCCTGGGTCAAGGACCTCATCCCGCAGCAGGTGCGAGGCGCCTTCCTCGGCCTGCGGGGGATGTGGATGAACCTGGTCGCCGTGGTCACCGCCCTGGGGGTCGCGCAGGCGATTGACACGTACTCAGCACGGGCCGGAGGCGGCGGAGTCGCCGGCGCGATGGACGTGCCGCAGGCGTTCTTCTGGCCGTTCATGACGGTCGTCGGGCTGGCGCTCTTGGGCACGGTGTTCCTCTTTCGCGTGCCGGAGGCGCCGATGGTGGAGGTGGCGCATCGGCCGCCGTTCTCGCAACTGCTGCGCGAGGCCCTGGCGGACCGCAATCTGCGGCTGCTGCTGATCTCGCACGTGCTCTGGCTGGGCTCGGCGCGGCTGGTGCAGCCCTTCCTGGCGCTCTTCCTGCGTCAGGAACTGGGCCTCCGCTTTCTGGTCATTCAGAGCCTGGAAGTCCTGATGCGGCTGACGAACAGCGCTCAACAACGCTGGTGGGGGCCGATGGCGGACCGGTTCGGCAACCGGCCGGTGCTGCTGCTGGCGCAGAGCATGATGGCGACCACCGCCCTCCTCTGGATTGGCGTCAATCACCACACGCTGTGGGCGCTGCTGCCGCTCATCTTCATCATCCGGGGGACCGCCGGCGCCGGCCTGCAACTCTCGCGCAGCAATCTCATTCTCAGCCTCTCGCCCGAGGAGAATCCGTCCATCTACATCGCCGCCTTCAACTCGCTGGAGAGCCTGGCGACCTTCGTCGTGCCCCTCTTCGGCGGCGGGCTGCTGGACGGCCTCAAGGGCGCGCATCTCTCGCTGGGATCCCTCGCCGTGACCGGCTTGCAGGCGCTGCTGGCGGTCAACTTCCTGATGCGCGCCGTGGCTATCTGGCTGCTGCGCGGCGTGAGCGAGGAGAACTCTCGGGGCGTGCGGCACTTTGCGCAGGCCATGGCCCGCAGCCACAGTCGCAACCCGGTGGCGCTGATGATGCGGGCCGCTGACGCCCCGCGCCGGCTGCGTCACTGGCGCGCCCGGCTGCGGCGGCGGCGACGACGGCGACGACGGTGAGCCTCCTGACTTGGCGAAGCCGGCCCCTTGGCGGTACAAACCCTCCTGAGATGCCTCCGCGTTCTGCAGAGACCGTGACCGGCTTTGGCGGGCGGCGCGTCGTCTCCTTCGAGAGCCGGCGGGCGACCGAGATGGCCGCCCTCATCCGCAGCCTCGGCGGAGCGCCCGTGATCGGCCCCTCGATGCGGGAACTGCCCCTCGAGGACAATCCCGCCGCGCTCGAGTTCGCCGACCGCCTGTTCGCCGGCGAACTGGATGGCCTCGTGCTCTTCACCGGCGTGGGGACCGCGCACCTGACCCGCGTCGTGCTGACCCGCTACGACCGCGCCGCCTATGTCGCCGCCCTGAGGAGAATCACGCTCGCGGCGCGGGGGCCGAAGCCGGTGAAAGCGCTCCGCGAACTCGGCCTGCGCCCGAGCATCGTCGCCCCGGAGCCGAATACCTGGCGCGAACTTCTCGCCGCGATGGAGGCGGCCGGCATTCC
>Ga0114931_10009580_pt1 | contig 11593 bp, 11 predicted proteins | sample 2SBtaG_FD_89579 | JGI IMG/M metagenome (GOLD analysis project Ga0114931, IMG submission 89579) | Deep subsurface microbial communities from Kolumbo volcano to uncover new lineages of life (NeLLi) - 2SBTROV14_V59a metaG | ecosystem: Environmental > Aquatic > Marine > Volcanic | place: Kolumbo...
CGGGAACCATCGTCTCGGTGGCGGCCGTCTCGGTAACAGACTTCTCCGGGCTCGGGCTCCAGGTCTCGCTCCAGGCGGACCGGGCGCTCGACCCGGCCGTGGTCCGCGACGCGTTGGCCAAGGCCCCCGGGATCGCGATCGCGGACGGTCCGATCAGCACGCGCGACGCGCTCGGCCGCGACGAGGTCCACGTGGGCGCGTTGCGGGCCGAGCCGACCCGGCCCGGGGGCGTCCGCTTCTGGGTCGCTACGGACCCGGTGCGCCTGGTCGCCGCGGCCGCGGTCGAAGCCGCGCGTCCGGCCGGCCGCGCCGCCGCGCCCTGAGCCGTGATCGCGACCCTGAAGCTCGTCGTCGAGTACGATGGCGCGGGTTTCGAGGGGTGGCAGCGCCAGCCCGAAGGCCACCGCACCGTTCAGGCCGAGCTCGAGCGGGCGCTGTCTGCGCTCGGCCGGTTGCAGCGGCTGATGGGGGCCGGACGCACCGACGCCGGCGTCCACGCGGAGGGCCAGGTCGCAAGCGTCGAGATCGAGACCCGGCTCGACGCCGCGACCCTGGGCCGGGCACTCAACGCGAAGCTGCCCCGGGACATCGCGGTCCCGGTCTGCCGCGCGGTCGCCGCGGGCTTCGACGCGCGGCGCGACGCGCTTCGCAAGCACTACCGCTATCGCGTCTGGAACGGGCCGCTGCGCTCGCCGCTGCGGGCCGACCGCGCGCTGCACGTACGCGAGGCGCTCGACACGGCCGCGCTTCGGCGCGCACTGACGCATCTGGAGGGGCGACACGACTTCGCCGCGTTCCAGGGTGTCGGAACGCCCGTGCCGCACACGGTCCGGACGCTCTCCCGCGCGGCGCTGTCGGGCGGGGCCGGCGCCGAACTCGCCTTCGACTTCGCCGGCGACGGCTTCCTGCGGCACATGGTCCGCAACCTGGTCGGAACCCTGCTCGAGGTGGGCCGGGGCCGGCGCGACCCCGACAGCCTTCCGCTGCTGATCGCGAGCCGCGATCGCGGCCAGGCGGGCCCGACGGCGCGCCCCGAGGGGCTGACCCTGGTCGCCGTGGAGTACCCCGCGCCCTTCGCCGAACCCGGAGAATGCCCCTGATCTCAAGCGGTTACGAGGCCCGGGCGCGAGCGCGTCCGGTTGACCCGGCGGGGCCGTTCGGCTAAACAACCCGCCTCTGCCGCGGTGTCCTGCGCCCAGCGGCGGTCCGCCTGCGCACCACCGCGCGGGCCAGGAGGAGCCCCGCGATGGGAGCCGTTTCCCACAAGGCCACGCAGCCGGCCAAGCCCGCCGAGATCGAGCGGAAGTGGTTCGTGGTCGACGCCGAGGACGTGGTGCTCGGACGCCTGTCGACGCGCGTGGCCTCGGTCCTGCGCGGCAAGCACAAGCCGATCTTCACGCCCCACGTCGACACAGGCGACTTCGTGATCGTGGTGAATGCGGAGAAGGTCAAGCTGACCGGCCGCAAGCGCGAGACCAAGGTCTACTACCGGCACTCCGGCTGGGCCGGCGGTCTGAAGGAGACCACGGCGGACAGGATCCTCGACGGCCCCCACGCCGACCGCGTCGTGATGTCGGCCGTGCGCGGCATGCTCCCGAAGAACTCGCTCGGCCGGCAGATGCTCTCGAAGCTCAAGGTCTACGCCGGTCCCGTCCATCCCCACCAGGCCCAGAAGCCCGAGGAGCTCTCCCTTTGAGTGACGTCCTGACCCAGGCCGAAGCGACCGGCAAGCGCAAGAGTTCGGTCGCCCACGTGTGGCTGAACCTCGGCACCGGCCAGTTCAACGTGAACGGGCGTAGCCTCGAGGACTACTTCCCCCGCGAGAGCCTGCGCACCGTGATCCACCAGCCCTTCGAAGCGACCGGCATGAGTGGCCAGTACGACGTGAAGGTCAACGTCAAGGGCGGAGGGGTCGCCGGACAGGCGGGTGCGCTGCGCCACGCCATCTCGCGCGCGATCGAGAAGATCGACCCCGGCCAGCGGCCCAGCCTGAAGAAGGCCGGACTGCTGACGCGGGATGCCCGTCGCGTGGAGCGGAAGAAGTACGGCCAGCGCGGCGCGCGTGCCCGTTTCCAGTTCTCCAAGCGCTAGGCCTCGGGCCAGTCGGATTTCGACGAACGCGAGGCCTGCGGGCCTCGCGTTTTTCGTATGTGCACCCCGCCAGAGACCAGGGACGAATCCAAGGAGCAGACCATGCGCGTCGCCGTCATCGGAGCCAGTGGATACACCGGGATGGAGCTGATGCGCATCCTGCACCGCCACCCGCGCGCCGAGATCGCGGCCGTGACCTCGCAGCAGCGGGCCGGGCAGACCGTGGGCGATGCCTTCCCGGCGCTGCGCGGCGTCGTGGACGCGAGCTTCGAGCCGCTCGACCCGGCCGGGCTGGTGGGCCGGGTCGACGCCGCGCTCACCTGCCTGCCGCACGCGACCGCGGCCCCGGTCGTGGCGGCGCTGCGGGAGGGCGGCGTGACCGTGATCGACATCTCGGCCGACTTCCGGCTGCGCGACCGGGCCGTCTACGAGGCCTGGTACGGGCCGCACGGGGCCCCGGAGCTGTTCGGATCGGCAGTCTACGGCCTGCCCGAGGTCTATGCGGCCGAGATCGCGGGCGCGTCGCTCGTCGCCGCGCCGGGCTGCTACCCGACCAGTGCGTTGCTACCGATGTTGCCCTTCCTGCGCGCCGGCGTCGTCGCGCCGGCGCCCATCGTGGTCGACGCGAAGTCCGGGGTCTCCGGGGCCGGCCGCACGCTGGCCGACGCGTACCTGATGGGCGAGCACGACGAGAACTTCTACGCCTACAAGGTGGCGGCCCACCGCCATGGCCCCGAGATCGAGCAGGAGGCCTCGCTGGCGGCCGGCGAAGCGGCCACGGTCACCTTCGTGCCGCATCTGTTGCCCACCATCCGCGGGATCGGCGCCACCGCCTACCTGCGCCTGACGCAGCCGCTCTCGGGCGCGGAGGCGCGCGCCATCCTGACCGAGGCGTACGCGGAGGCTCCGTTCGTGCGCGTCGTCCCGGAAGGGGAGACACCGCGCCTTTCCAGCGTGCGCGGCAGCAACTTCTGCGACGTCGGGTGCGTGGTGGACGAACGCGCCGGCCTGCTGGTCGCGCTCGGCGCGATCGACAACCTGGTGAAGGGCGCGGTGGGGCAGGGCGTGCAATGCCTGAACCTGGCGCAGGGCTGGCCCGAGACGATGGGGTTGGAGGAAGCGCCCTTCGTGCCGTGATGCGCCCTGACGCGCTGGTCGCGGCTCGCCCGCGACCAGTGGAACGCCGTCTTCCGTCGATTCGGGGCTGCGGATTTGACACCACCCGGCGGAGAGCCCTATAACGGCTCAAACCTGCGGAGGGGTGAGAGACCATCCAGCAGCCCCCCCACATCGATCGCGCCGAAAGCCCGGGCAGGGCGGCCGGCGAGGACCCGCGCGCGACTTCGTACCATGCGTCGGATCCGACGGCGATCCGTCTCTCGGTATCGGCCGTCGTCTGGCGCAGCGAGGGTTCCCCCGACCTGCTGTTGATGCAGCGCTCCGACAACGGGCATTGGGGCCTGCCCGGGGGCTATGTGGAGTGTGGCGAGAGCGTCGCCGCAGCGACGGCCCGCGAGGTCTTCGAGGAGACTGGCGTGGAGGTCGAGGTGGGTCGCCTGATCGGCGTCTACTCCGAGCCCGCGCGGCAGGTGATCGCCTACCCCACCGGCGATCGCGTGCAGGCCGTGAACCTGTGCTTCGAGGCCCGCCCGGTCGGCCACGGCGCGCCCACCACGCCCGAAGAGACGCTGGCCAGCGGCTTCTTTCCGACCGGCGCCCTCCCGGCACCGCTCGTCCCCATCCACCAGATCCGCATCGACGATGCGGTGGCCGGTTCGGCTGCCGCTGCGGTGCGTTAAGCCGTCCCAGCCTGGAGAACCCATGAACGCGCGCCCCAAGAAGTTCATCTTCGTGACCGGAGGGGTCCTGTCCGGGCTCGGCAAGGGGCTCTCGGCCGCCGCGATCGGCGCGCTGCTCGAGGCCCGCGGTCTGCGCGTGACCTTCCTGAAGCTCGATCCGTACCTGAACGTCGACCCGGGCACGATGAACCCCGTGCAGCACGGCGAGGTCTACGTCACCGACGACGGGGCCGAGACCGACCTCGATCTGGGTCACTACGAGCGCTACACGCGCACGACCACGGGCCAGGTCAACAACGTCACCGCCGGTCGCGTGTACAACGAGGTGATCAACAAGGAGCGCCGCGGTGACTACCTGGGTGGGACCGTCCAGGTCATCCCGCACATCACCGACGAGATCAAGCGGCGCATCCTCCTCGCGTCCGAGGGCGCCGACATCCTGATCTGCGAGGTCGGCGGTACGGTCGGCGACATCGAGGCGCTGCCCTTTCTCGAGGCGGTCCGCCAGCTCCGGTCCGAAGTCGGACGCGACAACGTCTGTTATGTGCACCTGGCGCTGGTGCCCTTCATCCCCAGCGTCGGAGAGCTGAAGACGAAGCCGCTCCAGCATTCGGTGAAGGAGCTGCAGGCGCTCGGGATCGCTCCGGACGTGCTGCTGTGCCGGACCGATCGCGACATCGCGCGCTCGGTCAAGAAGAAGATCGCGCTCTTCTGCAACGTCGACGAAGCGGCGGTCGTCTCGGCGCGAGACGTCGAGCACATCTACGAGCTGCCGCTGGTGTTCCATGACGAGGGACTCGACGAGACGATCGCGCGCGTGCTCGGGATCTGGACCGGCGAGCCACAGCTCGAGGAATGGGGCCGGATCGTGGCCGCGGTGAAGAACCCGGTGGGCACCGTCCGCATCGCGATGGTGGACAAGTACGTCGACCTGTCCGACAGCTACAAGAGCCTGAACGAGGCGCTCCACCACGGCGGCATCGCGCACCGGACCCGGGTGGAGATCGAGTACTTCGACAGCGAGAAGCTCGACGATCCCGAGGTCCTCTCGCACTGCCAGGGAATCCTGGTGCCCCACGGCTTCGGCGCGCGCGGGGTCGAAGGCAAGATCTCGGCGGTCCGGTTCGCGCGTGAGCGCCGGATCCCGTACTTCGGCATCTGCTACGGCCTGCAGATGGCCGTGATCGAATTCGCCCGCAACGTGGCCGGCCTCGAGGGCGCCAACTCGACCGAGGTCGACCCGGACACCCCGCACCCGGTGATCTGCCTGATGGAGAGCCAGGAGGACATCGCCGAGAAGGGCGGGACGATGCGTCTCGGCGCGTGGCCGTGCAAGCTGCGCGCAGGCACCCGAGCGCACGCGGCCTACGGCGTGGACGACATCTCCGAGCGCCACCGTCACCGGCTCGAGTTCAACCCCGAGTACCGGGAGATCCTGTCCAAGGCGGGTCTCACGCTCTCGGGGACGTCGCCGGACGGCCGCCTCGTCGAGGTCGTCGAACTGGCCGACCACCCCTGGTTCGTGGGTTCGCAGTACCACCCGGAGTTCAAGTCCACTCCGTTCGCGCCGCACCCGCTCTTCACCGACTTCATCGGCGCCGCCATCGCGCACGAGGCGGGCCGCTAGCCGCTACGAAGGCCGGCGCATCTCCGCGATCAATAGGGCGCGGAATCTCGCCAGGGTCTCGATCCGGGTGACGGCACGCTCGTAGATCCAACCGATCAGATAGGTCGGCACCGAAAAGGTCAGGTATCCCGGCAGGCCGTCCGCGAGCACGATGTCGTCGACCGATAGGCCCGCGGCCTCGGCGCAACGCCGCACACTCTTTGGCGTATTCGCCTTGTACTGGGTCGGGAACACTTCCTCCTCCGGCCGCCGCAACAGCTTCCGATGGACCCAGAGCGGCGTCGACGACGCGACCAACGGCATGTAGTGCCAGAAGTTCGGCGTCTTGATGAGGTAGCGGCCGCCCGGCTTCAGGACGCGGCGGACTTCGGCGAACACCGCGGCCGGATGTTCGAGGTGTTCGACCACGCTGCACGAGAAGGCGAGGTCGAAACTGTCGTCCGGGTACGGGATGGCTTCCCCGAACGCGACCTTCCCCTCGTCCAGGTAGGGGTTGTCGACGACGCGTTCGTCGGGGTCGATACCGCAGATGCGCGCCGCATGACCGCGGAAGTCCATGAGCGGGACGTGTCCGGAACCGGCACCGACATCGAGGATGTGGTCCCCCGGCGACAGCCGATCGAGGATCCACTTCCGGAAGAGCTTCTCGTCCCAGTGCCAGGCGTCCGGGTAGAGGCGATCGTCGAGCCAGCGCAGCACGCGCGATCGAGCGGGGCGTTCGGCTTCCTCTTCCACGACCCGTCAGTCTATCGTCGCGATGTCGCCTCGTCCCGTCGCGTGTCGAGGTGCGCCCCGTCGCGGATCCCGACCCAGGCGCTAGGATCCGCGGCTCACCGGGGCCCCGTAGCTCAGCTGGATAGAGCGCCAGCCTCCGAAGCTGGAAGTCATAGGTTCGAATCCTATCGGGGTCACCAGCGCCACCGCGTTCCCGGACCTTCCCGTGCGCTGCTTGCGGGTCCCCTGGCGCTGCCCTAAAACCCCTTCTCCCACCGGGGGTTGCCGCTGCGCGGCGGCGCCCGCCGGAGCGGACCCCACGGTCCTCGGGGCGTTAGCTCAGTTGATTAGAGCGCCGTGTTCACACCGCGGAGGTCGCTGGTTCGAATCCAGCACGCCCCACCATCGGTCGCCCGTTCGCTTCAACGCGCGCGCGGCCGGGGCCGCCGCTTCGCCGCGATCCGCTGCACACGCATGAAGCGCGGCGTCTCGCCGCGGTTCGGGGACGGCGTGTGGAGCAGCCAGGGGTGGGCGAGCACGATGTCGCCGGGTTCGCCGGTGAGCTCGGTGACCGCGACCGGCACGCCGTCCAGTTCGTGCGGCGCCGCGTCGAGGCCACGCGCCCAGGCAGCGGCGTCGAAGTCGCCCGTGATCGCGCGCAACCACGGGTCGCTGTCCAGCAGCGCGCAGCGGGTCACCTTCATCTTCGCGCTGCGCAGGTGGGGACGGCGGTCGAGGTAGGCGGAGACGACGCGGGGCGAACCGGAGAGCACGAAGGTGCCACCGGCTCCCGCCGCGACGCGGTTGATGAAGACGAGCACCAGCACGCCGACCGTCCGATCGGGCGGCAGGGAGTAGGGGAAGTCGGTGTGCCAGCCGGCGCGCGCGCTCGGACCGGCCGCCGCAGGCGTAGGGAACGAGACGAGCATCTGGCCCCAGTGCCGGGGTTCCTGCCAGCGCCCCGGCCCGAGCAGGTCGTCGAGTGCGCCGCGAAGCGCCGGGCCCCCGATCGCGGCGAAGGACGGGTGCGTCCGCAGGGGCTGGAGTCCGGACGCGAGCGGGACGTCCCAGGTCGTGGGGTCGGAGCGCAGGGCGCCGAAGCGGCGGCCGAGGAAGTCCCAGACCGCGGTCTCCATCTCCGCAGCCGCGGCCTTCGAGAACGCGCCGCGCAAGCGCGTGGTTCCCAGGGTCTCGAACTCGGCCCGTTGTTCCGGACGCAGCATCGGCGTGCCTCGCGCGCGGCGGCCCGTAGCGCCCCCGGGCCCGCTCCACCGTATCGCAGTGGCGACCGCGATCCAGGGCCGATTCGCGGCCCGGGCTCAGTCGAGCGGCTGCACCAGCGCGGCGAAGTCGTCGACCAGCGAGCGGAGATCCGCCGGCAGCTCGTCGAACGAAAGCGCGAAGCCGTCGTCGAGCAGCCGCGCCACTTCGCCGTTCAATTCGAACGGGCGATCCGGAGCGACGAAGAGATAGAGCCGCACCTTGGTGCCCACCGGCGGCCGGATCGGCGTCTCGAGGACGCGGGCCCCGGCATAGGAGAGGTCGTGCAGGACGCCTTCGCCCTCTTCGCGCCCGGAGGAGCAGAAGGCATCGAAACGCGTGCGGAAGCGGGGATGGACGCGCCGTTCCAATGGCTGACTCCCGGTCGGGTCTAGGGTCGGGTCCGGAAAGGGAAGGACCTCGAGGCGTTTCGGCACGACGGTCTTCCGGCTGAAGCGGTCGCGCGCGGAATGCCCCGTGGGGATGCCGATTCGTCGCCCCCGCCCGGGATCCGCTTGAGGTGGAACCCGGACACGCCGATTGGACCAGAGCGCACGCGGCCTTCCGCCCGTGTCGGCACACGAGGGTCCAGGAGTCCATGGAACGCCGCGACGCCCGGAGGATCAGCCGCCGTCTGGCGTGCGGCTTCCGCGTCGGTGACCGCACGCATCGCGGGTTCGTCCTCGATATCTCGCGGGAGGGCCTCTATCTCCAGACGGACGTCATCATCGACGCCGGGACCGAGATCGGGGTCGCCCTCGAGGGCACCCGCTTCCCCCACTGTCAGCTCCGGGCCGTGGTGGTACGCCGGCTGATCGTGCCCGGACCGCTGTCGGGCCTGGTGCGTCGCGGCGTGGGCCTGAAGCTGATCGACCCGCCCGCCGAGTACCTGGAAGCGCTGAGCGAGGCCCTCCAGGCTGGGGAGAACGTCGAAGACGGCAGCGGCGAGGACGATCTCGCGGCCGGAGAGCGGATCGAGATCGAACTCGCGCTCGGCGAAGACGGTTGCGACATGCCGGTGCCCTTCGTCGCAGGATCGACTCCGCCGCGAGCGCACAGCACGGTGGATGCGCGCCCGTCCGGGGTCGAGATCATCTACGACGACGTCGCGCGGGACGATACGCCGGCCCCGGTCTCCGAAGATCCCGCGATCGATGCGGAGGACGTCGAAGAACACGACCTGGTGCTGTCGGAACAGGAATGGGACGGCCTCGACCCGGTGGTGGACCCCGATCGCCGGCGTTCTCCCGGGGAGGACCCGACCCGACACCGTCCGCTCACCGTGGACGCGCTGGTGATCGACGATGGCGAACTCCGCGACGTGGTCGACCTGCTCCGGGAGATCGGAGCGGACCCGGTCCGCTTCTCGGGGCGCGATGCGAAGGCGCTCGATCGGCTCGCGGTCCCACCCCGGATCGTGGTGTTGTCCGCACGCACCGCGTTGAACCTGCCCATCGAGCGCATCGGGCGCCCCGGCGATACCGCGACCGTGGTGGTGGCCGAGGGAGACTCGGTGCAACTGCTGAACCGGATGCGGCGGCAGGGCTTCGACCATGTCGTGCGCCGGCCCGTCCACCCCGACGCCCTGCGCCTGCTGCTCGCGCGGCTGATCTATCGGGGTGCAGAGCGCAGGCTGCAGACGCGGGTCCCGATCGGGGGCGAGGTCTCGCTGTACACCGGATTCCTGCGCCGTCGCGCGATGTTGCTCGAGGTCTCCTCCGGCGGTTGCAGCCTCCTCTCCAACGAACGGCCGGTCCGCGGCGCGCGCGTGCTGATGCGGATCCCGTCGGCCGTCACCGGGGGACGGGCCCTCTCGTTGCGCGGCCGCGTCGTGCGCTCGCAATCGCGCGGCGAGGCCCGGGATCGCTGGACGACCGAACTCGGCGTTGCCTTCGAGGTGCTCTCCGAACGGGCGGCGAAGCGGCTCGACGAGTTGATGCAGGACCGCCTGGTGGGTCCGGTGCCGATGCAGCGGGAGCGTCGCAAGGCGCCCCGCGCCCCGGTCGAAGGGTCGCCCGGCGAGCGTCGCTCGCACCCGCGCGTGGCGATGCGGCACGAGGCCGTGACCCTGGACTCGGCCTATCGCGCCGATCGCGTGCTCTACGGGACCGAGCTCTCCCTCGGCGGGATGCGGATCGAGCCCCACCCCGAGGTGGCCGTGGGCGACGTGCTGGACCTCGTCGTCTACTCGTCGTGGACCACCGCGTCGGCCTCCGTCCGCGCCCGCGTGGTCCGCGAGGAGGCCGGGACCGGACTCGCCATCGCCTTCCTCGAGCCCGACGACACGGCGCTCGAAGCTCTCGCCGTGATCCTGGCCGGTCCGTCCTTCCTGGCTCGGCTCGACGAACGCGCCGAGGAGGATGCGCTCCGGATCGCGGATCTCTCGCCCGACGCGCTGGATCTCTGAGCGCGGCGGCTTCTCGCGCCGCTGGGGTACCCTCCGCCGTCGCGGAGGGACGGATGAGCGATCACAGGCAGCGCTGGCAACCCATTCTCGACGAACTCGAGCGCCGTCGCGAGGTCGCCGCCGGAATGGGGGGAGCGGAGCGCGTCGAGCGCCTGATGACGAAGCGCGGGAAGCTGGACGCGCGCACGCGACTCGCGCTGCTCTTCGATGGCGGCCGCTTCCGCGAGATCGGTCCCCTGGTCGGGGGCACCGACGCGCCGGCCGACGCCCTGGTCGCGGGCTTCGGCGAAGTCGGCGGCCGGATGGTGGCCGCGGCCGCCGAGGACTTCACGGTGCTGGGCGGCTCGATCGGCCAGGGAAGCATGAACAAGCGCTACCGCGTCTGTCAGCTCGCGCGCCAGGAGCGCGTGCCCCTGGTCTTCCTCCTCGACGGCGCCGGCCACCGGCTGACCGACACCGGCGGCGGCGGACGCGCGCCGAACGACCTGCTGGCCCTCGCCGATCTGGCCGGGGAGGTCCCGATGGTGTGCCTGGTGATGGGCGCGTCCGCGGGTCACGGCGCGCTGACCGCGCCGCTCTCCGACTTCACGATCATGACCGAGGCGGCTTCGATGTTCACCGGCGGGCCCCCGCTGGTGAAGTCCGCGATCGGCGAGGACGTCACGAAGGAGGAACTCGGAGGTCCCCACGTCTGCACCGAGATCGCCGGGACCGCGCATCACGCGGCTCGGGACGATGCGGAAGCGATCGACGTGGCGAGACGCTACCTGGGCTACTTCCCCCAGCACTGCGACGACGTCGCGCCCACGCGGCCGGGGGACGACACAGGCCCGCGCCTGCTCGAGGACCTGCTCGACCTGATTCCGCCCGATGATCGGAAGCCCTACGAGATGCACGAGGTCATCGAGCGCCTGGTGGACGAGGGCGACTACCTCGAGGTCCAGCCCCGCTTCGGCGCATCGATCATCTGCGCACACGCGTTCATCGGCGGGCGCAGCTGCGCGATCGTGGCCAACAACCCGTGGGTGCGCTCGGGATCGGTCGATAGCGCCGCTGCCCAGAAGACCACGGACTTCCTCGAGACCGCGGGCGCGCTCCACCTGCCCGTGGTCTTCCTGGCCGACAACCCCGGCGTGATGGCCGGCACGAAGGCCGAGCATTCGGGGATCCTGAAGTGGGCCGGGAAGATGTTCCAGGCCGAACGCCGCCTGAAGGTGCCAAAGGTGCACGTGACGTTGCGCAAGGCGTTCGGATTCGGGTCCACCACGATGGCGCACAACCCGTTCGATCATCAGACCTTCCACGTCTCGTTCCCGGCGCTGACGATGAGTTCGATGCCGGCCCGTCCGGGCGGCGAGAGTGCGGGGCTCGATGCCGACGAGCAGGCGCGCATCGAACGGGAACAAAAGGAGAGCGCCTGGCGGATGGCCAGCTCGATGGGGACCGACGACGTGATCGATCCGCGCGAACTCCGCAACGCCGTGCTCGACGCCCTCGCGCTGGGACGTGCACGCGCGGAAGCTCCGCACCTGACGAGGCCCGGACTCTAGCCCTGATCCGGCATTCCCGATGGGCCACGGAGGCGGCGAGGGGTGGGCGCAGGCGAAGTCGAGCGCAGCAGGGCCACTCGTCTGTTCCCTGTGCCTTGGGTCACCCGAGTGACTCCTGCGACCGCGTGCCGATCAGGGGCGAGCC
>Ga0114931_10009581_pt1 | contig 11593 bp, 10 predicted proteins | sample 2SBtaG_FD_89579 | JGI IMG/M metagenome (GOLD analysis project Ga0114931, IMG submission 89579) | Deep subsurface microbial communities from Kolumbo volcano to uncover new lineages of life (NeLLi) - 2SBTROV14_V59a metaG | ecosystem: Environmental > Aquatic > Marine > Volcanic | place: Kolumbo...
ACCGCTTTATGATGCGCATGTCCGCATGGGGGCGAAAATCGTCGATTTCGCCGGTTGGGATATGCCCATACAGTACGGTTCGCAACTGGAAGAGCATCGTCAGGTACGGGAATCGGCCGGTATCTTCGATGTGTCGCACATGACCGTCATCGACCTCACCGGCGCGCAGAGCCGCGAATTCCTGAAAAAACTGCTCGCCAATAATGTCAATCGTCTGCAGGATCCGGGCAAGGCGCTGTACAGCTGCCTGCTGAACGAACAGGGTGGCGTGATCGACGATCTGATTGCTTATTTCATCCGTGAAGACTGGTTCCGGCTGGTGGTCAATGCCGCCACCCGTGCCAAGGACCTCGAGTGGATCGGCCGGCAGGCCGCGGGATTCGAGGTCAGCGTGACCGAACGCCCGGAACTGGCCATGATTGCGGTGCAGGGGCCCAAGGCAAGGGATTTGACCCGGGATGTTCTGGCCGAGCGCTACCGGGGGGCGGATGGGTTGAAACCGTTTTTTGCCCTGGTCGATGGCGTCGGCCCGGATGACTGGTTCGTGGCGCGAACCGGCTACACCGGCGAAGACGGCTTCGAAATCATCTTGCCGGCCGCTGAGGCGGACGCTTTCTGGCAGGCACTGGCTGCCGCCGGGGTACACCCGATCGGACTGGGTGCGCGCGATACTCTGCGCCTGGAAGCCGGTATGAATCTGTATGGCAGTGACATGAGCGAGGACACCACGCCCTTGGTGTCGGGGCTGGGCTGGACAGTGGCCTGGGAACCGGAGACGCGGGATTTCATCGGCCGGGCTGCGCTTGAGGCGCAGCGACGGTCTGGGGCGCCGCAACAACTGGTCGGGCTGGTGCTGGAAGGCAAGGGCGTGCTGCGAAATCATCAGCAAGTGATCACTCCGCAGGGGGATGGTGAAATCACCAGCGGGGGTTTTTCCCCGACCATGAAGGCGTCGATCGCTCTGGCGCGGATACCGGCCGGTGTCGAAACCGACGCGGTAACCGTAGCTATCCGCGGCAAGGAAATTCCGGCGCGAATTGTGAAGCCGCCGTTTGTTAGAAATGGTGAAATCAAGGTCTGATGGTCAGCTGCAGTTAGTTTTTTCTTGCTCCAAAGGACTTATAGTCGCTCGAAAAAACACCCGCATCTGACCGGATTGGGCCTTGATGTAACAATAAAGGAAGGTCTGATTAATTCGTCATCCCGGCGAAGGACGGGATCCAGTTATTTGATTTTCCTGGATTCCCGCCTACGTGGGAATGACGATTGTCGAATTAATCAGAGCTTCCTAAAGTTATGGGTTGGTAGCTCGACTGGGTTATCAATTTGTCAGTCGAGGTTGACTTTTTCGAGCGCCTGGGAGCATTGCGACCCGAAGCGAGAAAAAGGCAACGGAGACGGAACATGAATTGAGTCAGGAATTTGAGGATAAAGCGATGAGTGACATCCCGTCCGATCTGAAATATGCGAAAAGCCACGAATGGGTACGCGTGGAAGGCGACGAGGCCACGGTGGGTATTACCGATCATGCTCAGGACCAGCTTGGCGACATGGTCTTTGTCGAGCTCCCGGAAGCGGGCGCCAGTTATGCCGCCGGAGATGCCTGTGCCGTGGTGGAGTCGGTGAAGGCGGCCTCGGATGTCTATGCGCCGGTCAGCGGAGAAGTGCTCGAGGTCAATGACGCCCTTTCGGACAGTCCGGAACTGGTCAATCAGGATGCCTTTGGCGACGGCTGGATCTGTAAAATAAAAATCAGTGACCCCGCCGAGCTGGATGCATTATTCGATGCCGAGGCGTATGGCGCTTTCTGTGACAGCGAAGAGCACTGATGCCTTTCATACCCCACACCGATGCCGAAATCGCTGCCATGCTGGAAACGATCGGCGTTGCCAGTGTCGATGACCTGTTCGATGAAATTCCCGCCGGTCTGCGGGTGGATGAACTGGAAGCGATTCCACCAGCCCTGAACGAACAGGGCATCGGCCGCTTGATGCTGGAGCGTGCCGAGCAGGATGGCCGGCCGCTCAGTTTCATCGGCGCAGGGGCTTACGAGCACCATATCCCGGCGGCGGTGTGGGAACTGGCTACGCGCGGAGAATTCTACAGCGCTTACACACCGTATCAGGCCGAGGCCAGCCAGGGTACCCTGCAGGTCATCTATGAATACCAGACCATGATGGCGCGGCTGATGGCCATGGAAGTCTCCAATGCCTCGCTGTACGACGGGGCTTCTGGTTTGGCCGAGGCGGTGTTGATGGCGGTGCGCGCCAATCGCAAGTCGAAGTCGAAAAAAATTCTGATGCCGCGGGCTGTGCACCCCGATTATCGCCGCACCACGCATAGTATCGTGCACAATCAGGGTATCGAACTGCTCGAGGTGCCGTTTGATCTCGAAGGTGGTCATACCCCGATCGAGGCGCTGCAGGAGTATGCTGGCGAGGACATTGCCGCGGTGGTCATTGCCCAGCCCAATTTTTTCGGCATTCTGGAAGACGTCGATGCCCTGACCGACTGGGCGCATGCCAACAACGCGCTGGCCATCGCGGTGGTTAATCCCTTGCTGATGTCGGTGTTGAAGCCGCCGGGCCACTGGGGGGCAAAAGGCGTCGATATTGCCTGTGGCGAGGGGCAGCCGCTGGGTGTGCCGTTGTCGTCCGGCGGACCTTATTACGGCTTCATGTGCGCGCGTATGGCGCATGTGCGGCAGATGCCCGGGCGGATCGTCGGCCGCACCGTCGATCGCGACGGCCGACCCGGTTTCACCCTGACTCTGCAGGCACGGGAACAGCATATCCGCCGCACCAAGGCGACCTCGAATATCTGTACCAATCAGGGTCTGGCGGTGACTGCCTCGACGATCTTTATGGCCATTGTTGGCGACGAGGGCTTGCGACGCATGGCCACGCAGTCCCATGCCAACACCCGGCGGCTGGTGGACAAGTTGGTCGGAAACCATGTCCGGCCGCGTTTCCAGCGTCCGGGTTTTCATGAATGCGCGCTGACTGTCGATTTGCCGCTGGAAAGGGTGTTGCGCCCCCTGGCGGCACACAATCTACTGCCGGGCTATAGCCTGAAGAATGATTATCCGGAACTGCAAAACGCGCTGCTGGTGTGTGCGACTGAAACCAAGACCGAACAGGATCTGGATGTGTATGCCGACCACCTGGGCCGGATTATCGAAACCCAGACCTCCGCCGGTTGCCCGGTCAAACCCAAGATGTAAGGACGACTTATTCAGACCTGCCTTGAAAGATCGTTTCTGTGGCTGGAGTATGTCAGGAAATAATTATGCTGATTTTTGAACATTCCCGCGCCGGACGCGTGACCGGCGCCCAGTTACCCGATAGTACGGCTGATTTGTCCGACCTGCCCGCCGGCTCGCTGCGTGCGGACAGTCCTGGCCTGCCCGCGGTCTCGGAACTGCAGGCGGTACGGCATTACACGCGTCTGTCACAGAAAAATTTTTCCATCGATACCCAGTTCTACCCGCTGGGTTCCTGCACCATGAAATACAATCCCCGCGCCTGTAATCGCTATGCCATGTTACCGGGTTTTCTGGCCCGCCATCCGCATGCGCCGGCCTCAGCCAGTCAGGGATACATGGCATGCCTGTACGATCTGCAGGAAATTCTCAAAGCGGTCACCGGCATGCAGGCCGTGTCACTCACGCCCATGGCCGGTGCTCAGGGTGAGTTTGCCGGTGTGGCCATGATCCGGGCCTATCATGAAGCGCGCCAGGACAGCGCACGGTGTGAGATTCTGGTGCCGGATGCCGCGCATGGCACCAACCCCGCCACCGCCAATATGTGCGGTTACCGGGTCAAGGAGATTCCGACCGACCAGGACGTAGATGTGGACATCGAGGCTTTGCGGGCCGCGGTCGGTCCACACACCGCCGGCATCATGCTGACCAATCCGTCCACCCTGGGCGTGTTCGAACGCAAGATCGAGACGATTGCCAAAATCGTTCACGAAGCCGGAGGGCTGCTGTACTACGATGGCGCCAATCTCAACGCCATTCTCGGCAAGGTGCGGCCGGGCGACATGGGTTTCGACGTGATTCATATGAACCTGCATAAAACCTTTTCCACCCCGCATGGCGGCGGCGGTCCGGGCGCCGGCCCGGTGGGGGTGGCGGCTCGGCTCGAACCGTATCTGCCGGTGCCCATGGTGGGGCTGGACCGGGGTGGCTATTACTAGATTACCGAGGAGCACAAACCGGACAGCATCGGTCGCCTGTCGGCTTTCATGGGCAATGCCGGGGTGCTGCTGAGAGCTTATATTTATGCGCGCATGTTGGGCCGGGAAGGTATGCAACGTGTCGCCGATTTCGCCACACTGAATGCCAATTATCTGTTGGCCAGGCTGCGGGACGCCGGTTTCGAGCCCGCATTCCCGGAACGCCGCGCCACGCACGAATTCATCATTACGCTGAAGCAACAGAAAAAAGAACTGGGGATTACCGCCATGGATGTGGCCAAGCGGCTGCTGGATTACAATTATCACGCGCCGACCACGTATTTTCCGCTGCTGGTGCCCGAATGCTTGCTGATCGAACCGACCGAGACCGAGGCCCGGGAGGACCTGGATGGGTTTGTCGAAGCCATGATAAGTATCCTGCGGGAGGCGCAGAGCGATCCCGCCGTGTTACAGGAAGCGCCACGCAGCCAGCCGGTGCGCAGGCTGGATGATGTGCGCGCGGCGCGGGAATTGGATCTGACCTGGACAGGTTAAGGATTTTTCTCTCATGGGTAAGCCGGCGGGAAACACGGGACTGACGCGCCTGGTCAATGCGTTGCGTTTTTCCTGGCAGGGTTTGCGTGCCGCGTTCCGCCATGAGGAGGCGTTCCGCCAGGAATTGTCGGCTTCTTTTGTGCTGGTGCCGCTGGCACTGTGGCTGGGTGATGGTGGAATAGAAAAATCTTTGCTGCTCGGCGCCTGGATACTGGTGCCCATCGTCGAGTTGTTGAACTCGGCGGTGGAGGCCGCCATAGACCGTATCGGCGACGAGCGGCACAAGTTGTCGGGACGCGCCAAGGACCTGGGTTCGGCGGCGGTATTGATCGCCCTGCTCAATGCCGTGGTTGTCTGGGGGTTGGTGCTGTGGCCATGAGAACACGGGCCATGGCCTGAAAATTGCCCAATCATATCCGTTGGTTTTTTCTCGTTTCGAGTCGTAACCTCCAGGTACCGGAAAAAAACACCGGAACAGATTGGTGAATCAGTAGAGTTTATTTTGTGTTTGTCGAGAGGAATCTTTTATGTCCGCGTTAATCTGTGGTTCGTTCGCCTATGACACCATCATGGTGTTCCATGACCAGTTCAAGAATCACATTCTGCCGGACAAGGTGCATATCCTGAACGTGGCCTTTCACGTGCCGGACATGCGCCGCGAGTTCGGCGGTTGCGCGGCCAATATCGCCTATAATCTGAAACTGCTGGGCGGCGATCCGTTGCCGATGGTCACGGTGGGACAGGATTTTGCTCCTTATGCGGAATGGATGGACAAGCAGGGGATTTCGCGGACCCATGTCCGGGTTATCGATGAAACCTATACCGCGCAGGCTTTTATTACCACCGACATGGATGACAACCAGATTATCGCCTTTCATCCGGGCGCCATGGATTTCGCTCATCACAACCAGGTGGCGGAAGCCGCAGGCGTTACGATCGGCATGGTGTCACCCGATGGCCGCGACGGCATGATCGAGCATGCCACGCAATTTGCCGAAGCCGGCATCCCGTTTATTTTTGATCCTGGCCAGGGGTTGCCGTTGTTCGGGGGAGAAGACCTTAAGCGGTTCATCGAACAGGCGACCTACGTCTGTGTCAACGACTACGAAGCCAAGTTGCTGCAGGAGCGTACCGGCTGGTCACCGCATGAAATCGCCGAACGGGTCGCGGCGCTGATTATCACCCGCGGTGGGAAGGGTTCCGAAATCTACCTGCCGGACAAACGCATCGAGATTCCCACGGCCAAGGCCGCGGAAGTGGTTGATCCGACCGGTTGCGGGGATGCCTTCCGCGCCGGCCTGTTATATGGGCTGATGCACGATATGGACTGGGAAACCACCGGCCGTATCGCCTCGCTGATGGGCGCCATCAAGATTCAGAAACACGGCACCCAGAATCATAGTATCGATCGCGCCGGGTTCGAAGCGCTTTATAAGGAAAGTTTTGGTCACGGCCTGGCTTGGTGAGGTTTGGCCCGCTGGCAGGCTGTTGAAAAGCGTCACGAGAAGCCCGAATGCAAGGCGCGCGCCGCACAGCGACCGAGACATATCAAGTAGATAGGCGAGGAAGCGAGCAGCGCGCAACACCGCAGTCGGGTTTCGCAGTAGTTTTTCAACAGCCTGCTAGGCTTTTCTGACGAATTCTGATTTAAGCTGCATGGCGCCGAAGCCTTCGATCCGGCAATCAATATTGTGATCGCCATCCACCAGGCGGATATTCTTCACTTTGGTGCCGACCTTGAGCGCTGCTGAAGCGCCCTTGACCTTCAAGTCTTTGACAATGGTGACCGTGTCCCCGTCGGCCAGCCGATTGCCATTGGCGTCCTTGACGACGAGTGCCTCGTTGTCTTCCGCGGCCGCCGCATTGACCGGCCATTCATGGGCGCATTCCGGGCAAATATACAATTCTCCATCCAGATAGGTGTATTCGGAATGGCATTTCGGGCAGGGCGGTATTGAATTCATGCGGTTATCCTGAATCAGAACCATAGTCGATGGCGGTGATTATATACCCGTCCACCCCATTAGGGGTGGTCACTCGTATCTCCTCGTCAATTCCCTTGCCCAATAAAGCCCGGGCCAGCGGCGAGTCCAGGCTGATCCAGTTGTGTTCCGGATCCAGTTCATCCGCTCCGACAATCCGGAAACGCTGTTCGGCGCCGGCTTCATTGTCCAGCGTGACCCAGGCGCCGAAATAGACTTTCTCCGGATCGCTCGGTGGCTCACTGACCAGTCTGAGATCCGGCAGGCGTTTTTGCAGATAGCGGATGCGCCGGTCGATTTCCCGCAGTTGTTTTTTGCGGTAAATGTATTCGGCATTCTCGGAACGGTCACCTTCGGCCGCGGCGGCCGACAGGGCTTTGGTCACCTCAGCCCGGGTTTTCCATAACGCCTGCTCTTCCTCCTGTAAGCGCCGGAAGCCTGCGGGCGTGATGTACGGTGAGCTTTTGGGTGCAGGTGGCCGGTAACGTCCCATCACGGCATGATACGCAATGCCGGATGGGCGTGCATCCGGTAAGATGCCGGCATGAAGAATTTTCAGGCTTTGCTGGACAGCCTGCCGGCGCGGTGGGAAGAAACAGGTGCCGCCGGGGTACGTCAGTTGCTGGTAGTGTCGGGAGAAGCCCGGTGGTGTCGCGAGCAAACTGAAGCCATCCTGAGCGCCTGGCCGCAGCAGCGGGGTATCTGGCTTGGCGGGACGGAAACCGGCGTTCTCCAAGCCGTGTCCTTTTCGGCAGTTCGGCGTTGGCTGGGTCGGGAGACCGATCTCATTGTTATCGACTCCCACCAGGGGTTCGATGCCGATGCCATTGCCGCGATCAGTGGCACCCTGCAGGCGGGTGGTCTGCTGGTCTGGCTGATGCCGGAGCTCGCTGAACTGGGCGGTGTTGCCGATCCGCAGTGGTCGCGTCTGCTGTCCGAGGGTGATCAGCCTTTCGCATCGAGTCCCTTTCTGCAGCGATTGGCCGCGTTGATCATCGCCGCGCCGGAACTGTACCTGTATCAACAGAATAAACCGCTGCCGGCCTGGATACCCGTGCCTCGCCCGAAGCCAGCCGCCATCCCGGTTCACCCGCCTTATCGAAGCAAAGACCAGCAACGGGCGGTCGAGGCGATCATGCACGTTGTGCAGGGCCACCGGCGGCGTCCACTGGTGCTGAGCGCCGACCAGGGCCGGGGCAAAAGCACGGCCTTCGGTCTGGCCGCTGCCCGCTTGTTGCAGGAAGGAAAGCAACGGATTCTGGTGGTGGCGCCGGCCTGGACCGCAGTCGAAACCCTGTTCCGGAAGGCGGCGGCACAGTTGCGCGAGGCCCGGCTCGAGCCAGGCTGTCTTTTTTATGGCGCGGGGATGATGCAGTTTCAAGTTCCCGATACACTGGATGGCGAACCGGCCGACCTGGTGCTGGTGGATGAGGCGGCGGCGCTGCCGGTGGCGCTGTTGGAGCGCTTGCTGGCGCGTTATTCGCGGATTGCTTTCGCCACTACGGTGCATGGTTATGAAGGCACCGGGCGGGGCTTCGCCGTGCGCTTCCGGCCATTACTCGATCGCCTGGCGCCGGGTTGGCGCGAGCGGCGTCTCGGCACCCCGATCCGCTGGGCGGCAGATGATCCGGTGGAACGCTTTATGTTCGAGGCCTTTTTGCTGGATGCCGAACCGGCGGTACTGGACGATCCGGAGCCGCTGGTGCCCACTGACTGCCGCTTCGAGCTGCTGCAGTCCAGCCGCTTGTTGAAGGATGAGGCCTTGTTACGGCAGGTTTTTGGCCTATTGGTGCAGGCTCATTACCGGACCCGGCCATTCGATCTGCGGTTGTTACTGGATGCCCCCGGCATCCGGCTGACGGTGGCCTGGCAGGCGGATCGGATAGTGGCGGTGTGTCTGGCCATGCAGGAAGGTGGCCTGGATACCGCACCGGCGGACGACATCTACGCAGGCCGGCGCTGGCTGCGCGGTCATCTGCTGGCGCAGTTGTTACTGATGCAGACGGGGAATGTGGAGGCGCTGGTGCAGCGTGGGCTGCGCGTCCTGCGGCTGGCGGTTCATCCGCGCTTGCAGCGGCGTGGCATCGGTTCCGCTCTGGTGGACCATCTGCGGGAACGATGCCGGATGGCAGGACTGGACTGGTGGGGAGTCAGTTTTGGTGCCAATCCCGGCCTGCTGGATTTCTGGCAGCGGTGGGCCATGCGCCCGGTGCAGCTGGCGCAGCGGGCGGATGGCCGCAGTGGCGAGTTTTCCCTGGCCATGGCGCAAGCGCTGTCTTCGGTCGCTGAGCCGCTGGTGGACCAGGCCGGTGAGCGACTGGCGCAACAATGGCTGCCGGGTCTGTCGCGTGCCTGGTCCGGACTGGATGCCGGTCTGGTCGGGAGCCTGACGGCCCGGATGACGTCCATCTGGCCCGGGATGGAGGAACGGGACCGGCGGGAACTGGAAGCCTTCGCCCGGGGCCGGCGCCGTTTCGAGGACAGCGAGGTGGCGCTGCAACGCTGGCTGCTCCAGCAGCTGCAGACGAGTCGCTGCCAGGATTCTTACCGCGAGCGCTTTGCGTTACTGATCCCGTTGCTGTTGCAACGTCACAGTCTGCGCCAGGTGGCGCGGCAAAAAGGATTCAGCGGGCCGCGGCCGCTGCTCGACGAGTTGCGTCGTGGGATCGTCTCAGCGCTGGCAACGGACGCTGGAAACAGTCAATAAATCATGGGATTAAAGTTCTTCTCCGCGCTGACGCTAGGGTTGGATGAGACCAAAAAATCAGGCTGGAGATTTTTCCATGAATATACGCAACATTTCCATAAAAAATAAAGTATGGGGGGGGTTTGTCGTGGTGCTGGTGCTGGCGGGCACGATCGCCACTATTGGACTGATGAATTTCTGGTTGGTGGGGCAGCAGGCCCGGCAGGTGGCGAGTGAGCTAGTGCCGGGTATCGAGGCGGTAAACAACCTCGGCCAGCATCTGGACCGCAGTAACGGTTATCTGGGATTCTATCTGATCAGTGGTGATAAGTCGTATCTGGTCCGTCACGACAAGGAAATCGCGGGTGCACGGGAGATTTCGAAAAAACTGGAAAACTTGCTTCCGGAAACATCCCGCCAACCGCTGCTTGCCATCGAGAAAGATATGGTAAAGGTTGCGGCAATCAGTCGTGAAGCGGTCAAGCTGGTGGAAACGCCTCAGAAAAATTATCCTGGAACCGACCATGCTTCACGACAAATCAACCCTCTGACCGAGGAAATGCTGGGTAAGATGAGTGTCATGATAGCGGCGCAGATGGAAGAATCGCCCAGCGCGGAAAACCGTCAGTTGCTGGCTGACATGGATACTCTGCGTTACAGTTGGGTCAAAATGGCTGCGCGGATTCGTTCCTATCTGGCGATGCGCAATTCTGACGCGACAAAAGACATCCGTCAGTTCTACGCCCAGAACGGCCGTTATCTCGAACAACTGGCCGCTAAACGCGAGCTGCTGAATTTTGAACAGGGACGGGCTTTGACCGATCTACTGGAGCAGTATCAGGCTTTTGGCCCCATGTTGGATAAACTGTTCGAACTGCACGGGAAAAAAGGTTGGCGTCAGGATGCCGTGTTGATCGAGCAACAACTGATGCCCGCGGTTACCCGGGTCCAGCAGGCGGTGGATCAGTTGCAGGCTTATGAGTCCCAGGCCTTGCAGCAGGGTAATCAGCAGGTTCTGGACAGTGTCTTGTTTGCCAGTGATGAGTTTATCGTTCTGCTGATCGGTGCCGCGCTGATTGGTCTGTTCATGGCCTGGCTGTCCGTCCGCGAGGTCGGGCAGTTGGTGGCCGGTATCAAGACCGTCCTGCAGCACCTGTCAGAGGGTGATTTTGCCTACCGCATGGATGAGAACAAGCCGGGAGAAGTCGGCCAGGTGGCTGCCGAAGTCAATTTGATGTCGACCCGCCTGCAGGGTGTGATCCAGCAGGTCCAGCAGGCCATTATGGAACTGACCCGGGCATCCGCCACCCTGTCTTCCGTGACGGCGTCCACCAACGCGGCTTCTCAGGAGCAGTCCCAGGCCACCGAGCATGTGGCAACAGCCATGAGCCAGATGGTGGTTGCTGTCCAGGAGGTGGCCGGTAATGCCAGTAATGCCGCTGGGGCAGTGGATTCGGCCAATGAACAGGCCGGTGCCGGGGCTCTGGTGGCGGTTGAGGCCATGGGCGAGATCGACAATCTGGCCGGGGAGGTCAGTCAGGCGGCTTTAGTGATCGATGGACTGCGGCAGGAATCCGAGAATATCGGCGCGGTGCTGGACGTCATCCGCGGTATTGCCGAGCAGACCAATCTGCTGGCGTTGAATGCGGCTATCGAATCGGCGCGCGCCGGCGAGCAGGGCCGGGGATTCGCGGTGGTGGCCGACGAAGTGCGCAATCTGGCCATGCGCACTCAGGACTCCACCGGCGAGATCGAAACCATCATCGGTCGGCTGCAACAGGGTGCCAGGGAGGCGGTCAAGGTCATGGAGGTCGCGCAGGGAAACGCCCAGGGCAGTGCAGCTCAGGTCGAGAAAGCCGCAGAAACTTTGGGAGAGATTGCCGGATCGGTTTCCGAGGTGAGCAGCATGATGAATCAGATCGCAGCGGCGGCCGAGGAACAGAGCTCAATGGTCGAAGAGGTCAATCGCAGCGTGAACAGCATCACCGATACGGCGGAGAAAACCGTGGCCGGCGCCCAGCAGAGCAATAGCTCGGTGCAGCAGTTGCAACAGTTGGCGGTACAGCTGGAAACCCTGGTCAGTGGTTTCAGGGTGTAGACCTTCCCTAACCAGTAAAACGCCGGAACACCAAAGTGGCATTGGCGCCGCCAAAGCCGAAACTGTTCGACATCACGGTATTCAGCTCAACGT
>Ga0114931_10009582_pt1 | contig 11592 bp, 13 predicted proteins | sample 2SBtaG_FD_89579 | JGI IMG/M metagenome (GOLD analysis project Ga0114931, IMG submission 89579) | Deep subsurface microbial communities from Kolumbo volcano to uncover new lineages of life (NeLLi) - 2SBTROV14_V59a metaG | ecosystem: Environmental > Aquatic > Marine > Volcanic | place: Kolumbo...
CAGCCCGGCCATCCTGGCCGGGCGTTCGCTGCTATTCGCAGCTCACCCTCGGTCACGAACGCCAGGCAGACCGCCCCCTTGAACCGTCTCGCTACGAACGGTGGTGAGAAATGCGGGCTAAGCACCAACCTCCTGCTCTGGCACAATATTACTTTCTATCATATTCTGTTGACCCAGATCTGGATCAGGCAGTTTGAACACGGACGCACACGAAGTGACATCAATTCGGCAAATCGAAATCATACTTGACCAAGTCTACGACTGGAGCAAATCAGAAGGGCACAGAGGCTACAACAAGCATGATGGTCTTAATAGCCCGATCCTGCTTAGTCTTTTGGGCTGGGCCAAATGGCCACGCATGATTGCCATTCAGGGCGTCATGCGTTTCCCGGTTAACCTCCGCCCATGGCTGCTTACCCCAAAAACTTATAACCCTAAAGGACTGGCCCTTTTTACACTTGGGCTACTGGATCGTTATCGCCATAATGGCAATGAATATTTTCTCTCAGAAGCATTAGAACTTCTCGAACTACTGAGCAATATCAGATCACCAGGGGACTGGTCGGGGATATGCTGGGGATACCACTATCCATGGCAGGATCCGGGATTCTTTGCTCCAGCCAACACACCCAACGCAGTGGTTACATGTTTTGTCTGTGAAGCATTCATTGATGCCTACCGAATCACTGGAAACAATGATTATCTTGACGTCGTTAGCAGTGCAATCAACTTTTTCCTCAAGGACCTGTCTGTTCTTAAAACAGACACCCAGGAGCTGTGCCTAGGCTATATGCCAATCCCGATGACCATGAGAGTAATGGATGTCAGCATCCTAATCGGTTCGGTTCTGGCGCAGTTCTCTACGCTAAGTGGCAATCAAAGTCACAGCATTACTGCGCAACGGCTGGTGCGCTATGTAGTCAATCAGCAAACACAATATCATGCCTGGTGGTACACTGATCCACCCAGCGACTCACACATCACCCACGATAATTATCACACAGGCTTTATCCTGGATGCCCTACAACGCTATATGGATGCAACTCAGGATTTTCAATGGCAGGAAAAGTACGACAAAGGGCTGGAATTTTATGCCAACCGCTTATTTAATGAAGATGGCTCCCCACGCTGGATGAGCGACAAGAATTATCCTCATGACATCCATGGGGCCGCACAGGGAATACTGACATTTTCACGTCACCGGAACACATATGGCGAACTATTGAAAAAGCTTATCGAATGGCCGATACAACACATGTATAACGATGAAGGCCGTTTTTATTACCAACAAACCAGGCATTTTACAAAAAAATTCACATTATTGCGTTGGTGCAATGCGTGGATGTATCGAGGCCTGGCCGGAACACTAGCACGGCAAGATTGACTGTCAATGAAGAAGATTCTTTACTTAGGCCCTTCCGGCATCGGAGATTGGTGTTTTATATACCCCTCTCTTGCACCACTACTCAAAAGCCAGGGTGCTGAAAGAATTGATGTCATTATCCCTTATCAAAATTCTGGCAACGAGATCCTCACCCACAACCCTCAAATTGGTAAAGTTGATTATTTGCAACGCAGAACAAAAGGCATCGCCATTTTTCCATATTTTCTTCGCTTGCTCAGATTATTGTTTGCAATCAGAAAGGAGCATTACGAGGCGATCGCTGTCAGCTATCTCTCCAACCAGCCCGACTTTCTCCTGCTTGCATTGTTATCAGGTATAAATAAACGTATAGGCAGACGCACTAATCACTCATGGCTCCAACGCCATGCCATTTCAATACCAATCAATGACAACGGCGCCAGACACAAGGTAGACATCCATCATCGCTATGCCCATGGGCAAAAGAACGACCAAACCATCCCTCTTATTGACACCACCCTTCTACCTCATAAAAATACGCTGTTTTCGAAATACAATTTCAGCCAACCATATGTGGCACTAGGTATTGGGGGAGGCAGGAATGCCAGCTGGCGTTTTTGGCCCGCCGCCAAATTTCGGCTTTTGATCGAGCAATGTCCTGAGATTGAATTCATCCTGCTCGGCGGAGGACCTGACGATCAGCGACAGGCTGAAGAAATATGCGCCCCCCCTACTCTAGGGAATGTTACCAATCTTGTTGATAGAATCGGCATAGAAGGGGCTATAACAATTCTCGCCAATGCCGATGTTGTCATTGGCAATGATAGCGGAATTGCCAATCTTGCCTGTGTTATGGGAACAAAAACTCTTTGCCTGTATGGCCCTACAAATCCAACATTAACGGGACCGGCATTACTAGGAGCCACCCCCATATATATTCAGGTTCCTTGCGGCCCCTGCTTCGGAGATGATCAGAACCATGCTACAGCAATGGCCTGCACTGATCGGCGCTGTTTATCCGAAATCTCTATCAACAAAGTCAAAACACTTCTGGAGACAGAATTCAGTCACAAACATAACAATCTCCGATGAAAATCATCATAAAAAAGATTCTTTTTATAGGCCTGATCATTACTGGACTTTACTTCCTGATCATCAAAAAACCAGACATTCTGGTTATATTTTCAGACCATCCCGACATTATCATTATTGCTACCACCCTGAGCGCATTCAACATCGTTGTACAAGCTTTTAATTTCCTTCAGCTATTAGGCCACCCAACTCCACCCCCCTTATCGCTAACATCGAAGACTTGGGCACTCTCTGGCCTCACTAATTATCTCGGCCCATTTCAACCAGGACTTGCCGTAAGACTCATTTTTTTCAAAAATTATGGCATCGTACTACGTCAAACCTTAGGGACAACATTTCAGCAACTACAGCTCAGCACCTGGGCTGGGCTATGGATGTTTATTATCGCACTCTTATTTAATAAAAAGCTGCCTTTCGAGATAGTGCCGATATTGGCCATAACTGCGCTTGCCTGGCCAAGAATACTTGGTTTTTCAAAAAGAATTATTTCGACCCCGGTCGTTCAACAAAAACTCAGCCCAATCACCATTTCCGCATTACTTGGCTCGCTACACATTCCACCAATCAAGCGAATGTGGCCATTTGTTGCCCAATATTTATTCGTCGCAACCAGTATCTATATTGTCTATCGAGATTTCGGAGCATCCTTATCCATGAGTGGCGCTCTGATTATCGCCACATCCACTACGCTCTCCACCTTACTTGCGTTAACACCCAGCAATTTAGGCATCCAGGAATTGATCCTTGGATATTCGGCGCATCTAAGTGGACTATCAACGAATGACGCCATCAATATCGCGCTGTTATTCAGGTTGTCGCATATAACATCCTGCCTTTTGATATATGCCTTTATTGCCCGAATTCCATTGAAAACCGGTCAAAACAATACCTAGAAATACTTTCAAAGACCGCCCAACACTTCCAAAAACAATAAATATAACATAACTATCAATAAGTTATAAATTAATAGCCAAATCAATTCTCTCTCAATCACATTAAAGATTATTAACTTGCAGTCGAGAATATTAATAGCAAAAAACATACTGGCCAACATCCTTCACCTATGAATCAAGCTACTAAACACATTACACTCACCGGCTTGGGCCACCGCCTGGTCAGCGATGGACTATTGGATCAAGAGAGTGCGAAAAATGCCTTTCTGGAAGCATCTGAGGGAAAAATCCCTCTTGTCCGCCACCTGGTCAACAAACAAATCCTCAATGCTAAAGACATAGCCATTTCCGCCGCCAACGAATTCGGCACCCCGGTCTTTGATCTTGATGTCATGGACATGGAAATGGCCGCCGCCGGATTAATTGATGAGAAATTAATCAGAAAACACAATGCCTTACCGCTCACCAAGCGCGGCACCCGGCTTTATGTGGCCGTTTCGGACCCCACCAACCTCCAGGCCCTGGACGAGATCAAATTTGCAACCGGGGTAAGCACAGAGGCCGTCATCGTCGAGGACGACAAACTGGCGAAGGTTATCGAGAAAACTCTCGAGGCCATGGACACCACCATGGACGGCCTTGATGATGAAGATCTGGACGACCTGGACATCACTGGTGGCGATGAAGAGCCCACCGGCGATGATGTCAGCGAACAGGATACTGAAGATGCGCCGATTGTCCGCTTTGTAAACAAGGTCCTGCTGGATGCCATCAACAAGGGGGCCTCTGACCTCCATTTCGAACCCTACGAGAAAACTTACCGGGTCAGGTTCCGCCAGGACGGCATGCTGCACGAGGTCGCCGCCCCGCCGATCAACCTGGCCGGTAAGCTGGCCGCCCGCATCAAGGTCATGTCCCGCCTGGATATTTCCGAGAAGCGGGTACCGCAGGATGGCCGCATGAAGATGAAGCTGTCCAAGAACCGGGCCATCGACTTTCGTGTTAGCACCTGTCCCACCCTGTTCGGCGAAAAGATTGTAATGCGTATTCTGGATCCCACCAGTGCGCAACTTGGTATCGATGCACTGGGCTATGAGCCGGAGCAAAAGGACCTCTACATGGAGGCGCTGCACAAACCCTATGGCATGATTCTGGTGACAGGCCCGACTGGTAGTGGTAAAACCGTTTCACTGTATACAGGTCTCAACATCCTCAACACGCCGGAGCGCAACATCTCCACTGCCGAAGACCCAGCAGAAATCAATCTCCCCGGCGTCAACCAGGTCAATGTCAACCCCAAGGTGGGACTGACCTTCTCCGCGGCACTAAAATCATTCCTGCGCCAGGACCCGGACATCATCATGGTGGGGGAGATTCGCGATCTGGAAACGGCCGAAATCGCCATCAAGGCGGCTCAGACAGGTCACATGGTACTCTCGACCCTGCATACCAATGACGCCCCTCAGACCCTGTCGCGGATGGTGAACATGGGGGTCGCCCCCTTCAATATCGCCTCAGCAGTAAGCCTGATTATTGCCCAACGCCTCGGGCGCCGCCTCTGTTCACATTGCAAGGAACCAGCCGATATACCCAAGAAAACCCTGATTGAGGAGGGCTTCCGTGAAGATGAGGTTGACTCGCTCAAGCTCTATAAGGCTGTAGGCTGTGATCAATGCAATGAAGGCTATAAAGGCCGGGTGGGTATCTACCAGGTAATGCCAATCTCGGAAGATATGGGTAGAATCATTATGTCCGGCGGTAATGCGATCGATATCGCCGACCAGGCCAAAAAGGAAGGCATCCCGGATCTGCATGACTCCGCACTGGAAAAGGCACGCCAGGGCGTTACCAGCCTGGATGAGATCAACCGGGTCATTACGGAGTAATATATGGCTGAAAAAGCTGCTTCTCTAGACACCTTTATTTGGGAAGGGACTGATAAGCGCGGCAATCGCGCCAAGGGTGAGGTTCGCGGCAATTCGCCCACCCTGGTCAAAGCGGAATTACGGCGTCAGGGCATCAACCCGCTGAAGGTCAAGAAAAAACCCAAGCCCCTGTTTGGCGGTGGTGCTAGAAAGAAGAAAATCACCCCAAAAGACATCGCTGTCTTCAGCCGCCAGATGGCCACCATGATGAGTTCAGGCGTACCCTTGGTACAGGCCTTTGAAATCGTTGGTCGCGGCCATGAAAATCCTGCCATGCAGGAAATGTTGATGAAGATCAAAAATGATATCGAGGGCGGCAACTCCCTGGCGGAAGCCTTAGCAAAATATCCCAACTATTTCGACGGCCTCTACTGCAACCTGGTCAATGCCGGTGAGCAGGCGGGAATTTTGGAAAGCCTGCTGCACAAAATTGCCATTTATAAAGAAAAAGTCGAGGCCATAAAGGGCAAGATCAAAAAGGCACTGTTTTATCCCACCGCTGTTGTCATTGCCGCGATAATCGTCACAACCATCCTGCTCGTTTTTGTAGTCCCCCAATTTGCCGCGCTGTTCCAGGGATTTGGCGCCGATCTGCCAGCCATGACCCAAATGGTCATTGATATGTCAAATTTCATGGTCGACTCCTGGTATATCGCACTTGGAGGATTTGCCGGCGTAATTATCGCGTTTAAACAAGCAAAGAAAAAATCACAAGGCTTCCGTGACTTTCTGGATCGCGCCATCCTGAAAGCCCCTATATTTGGTGAAATAATCCGCAAGGCCACCATCGCCCGTTTCGCCAGAACGCTGGCCACCATGTTCGCGGCAGGCGTCCCTCTGGTGGAAGCCATGACCACCGTCGCGGGTGCCGCCGGCAACGTGGTTTACAGCAACGCTGTCCTGCGCATGCGCGACGAGATATCCACAGGGATCTCGCTGCAGCAATCCATGCGTCAGAGCCAATTGTTTCCCAACATGGTGGTCCAACTGGTGGCCATCGGCGAAGAGGCCGGTTCCATCGACGCCATGCTGGCCAAGGTGGCCGATTTCTATGAGGAAGAGGTCGACAATGCGGTAGATGGTCTTAGCAGCCTGATGGAACCACTGATCATGGCCTTTCTCGGCGTCATAATCGGTGGCCTGGTCATCGCCATGTACCTGCCCATCTTCAAGATGGGTGAAGTGGTCTAGGAGTCTGTCGGACTTAGGTGTTCGTAGCGAGGCGAGTGGGAAATTGAGACTATTTTTTCGATCTTTTGAGGCGAATAGTGAGCCTATTTCACGAAAAAGATCGAAAAAATTGGCCGATTTCCCGCCGCCGCAGTAGAATCATCCTAAGTCCGACAGGCTCATAGGGCAAAGACACATCACCAGGGATGAGAATTATTGACTACCTAACAGACAACCCTGCCTATTTCATCCCCGTAATAACCATTCTGGGCGCCATGGTGGGCAGTTTTCTGAATGTGGTCATCCACCGTATGCCCATCATGATGGAACGGCAATGGCGCCAGCAATGTGCCGAACTGGAAAATCCGGATACCGCAGAGCAGCCCCAGGAAATATTTAACCTGGCCAAGCCCGATTCGCATTGCCCCCACTGTGGTCACGATATCCGCGCCTGGGAAAACATTCCTATCCTCAGCTATCTGTTTCTGCGTGGCCGCTGTTCTGGCTGCGGCGCAAGAATTTCGCTGCGTTACCCCATTATCGAAGCGGTTACCGCCCTGCTGTCCGCGTTTGCCGCCTGGCGTTTCGGGGTCTCCTGGGAAACCGCCGGCGCCCTGCTGCTGACCTGGAGCCTGATCCCGCTGACCATGATCGATATCGATCACCACCTGCTGCCCGACAGCATCACCCTGCCCTTTCTGTGGCTCGGCCTGGGCCTCAATCTATTCGGCATCTATACCGACCTTAACTCAGCCGTGATCGGTGCTATCGCCGGCTATCTGAGCCTGTGGATCGTCTACTGGAGCTTCAAGCTGCTCACCGGCAAGGAGGGCATGGGATATGGTGATTTCAAACTGCTGGCAATGCTCGGCGCCTGGATGGGCTGGCAGCAGCTACCGACCGTGATTCTGCTCTCTTCCGTTGTGGGTGCCGTGATTGGTATTGGAATGATCGCCCTGCGTGGCCGCGACCATTCCATCCCTATCCCCTTCGGCCCCTATCTGGCCATCGCCGGCCTGATCGCCTTTTACTGGGGCGGGGACCTGACCAATGCCTATCTGCGCTTCAGCGGCATAAATTAAAGAACCGGAATTAAAGAACCGGCTTGCGCGAAACCGTCCTTCGAGCGACACTCTCAGCATGCTGATTATCGGCCTTACCGGCGGCATCGGCAGCGGCAAATCGGCTGTCTGCGAAATCTTCCAGGAACTTGGCGTCCCGGTCATCGACGCCGATGCAGTTTCACGTCAGGTGGTCGAGCCGGACCAATCGGCGCTGGCACAGATCCGGGCCGCTTTCGGCGACTCAATCATCAGCGCCGACGGCCAGCTGGACCGTGCGGCTCTGCGGGAGCTGGTTTTCGCCGACCCGACCAAACGCAGGCAGCTGGAGACCATCCTCCACCCCCTCATCCAACAGGCCATGCTCGACCAGGCAGCTGCGCTGCAGGCACCCTACTGCATTTTCGCCATTCCCCTGCTCATCGAGGCGGGCCAGACAGAGATGGTGGACCGCATCCTGGTAGTCGACGCCCCTGAGCCGCTGCGCCGCCAACGGCTGAAACAGCGCGACGGCATGGATGAGCCCCAAATCAACGCCGTTTTCGCCGCCCAGCTCGACCGCGAGGAGCGCCTGGCCCACGCCGACGACGTCATCCATAACACAGCGGACCTGGCCCATCTGCGCGCTCAAGTGATTGATTTGCATGGCCGTTATTCTGAAATAGCAAAACAGGAAAAATACCGGACAAAATGATTGATTTTGTCACTTTTGCGGCAACTGCTGGTTTACAGGTGGAGATGTTCGCGTAAAATATTAGAAGTTTACGTGCCATTCCTTTAGCTGAACCACCAACGTGAGCGAGCGCCCCGCGAAAACCATGCAACCGAAGCATCAATTTCAATCCGTGGAACCCTATGGGCGAAATCAGACCGTGCCTGAGCAAGTGACCTACGAACAGCCGCTGAACGAAAGAATCCGCACCATGCTGCGGCTGGAGTTCCTGTTCGAGCAGGCCAACACCCATATCTACCGCCACAGCACCTGGGATAACCGCGCCGCCCTCCATGCCCTGTTCGACATCATCAATATCTTCACGCGCGCCGATCTCAAGACAGAAATCATGAAGGAGCTGGAACGTCAGACCCAGTTCCTGGAAAAGCTGGCCGAGAATCCCCAGGTGGACAAACACCGGCTGGAGAGTGTGCTCGATGAAATGGATGTCCTTATAGATCGCCTGCATGAACTCAAGGCGCAGGACATGGACATCCGTGGTAATGAATTTCTCAGCAGCATTAAACAGCGCGATCATATCGCCGGTGGTGCCTGTGACTTCGACCTACCCGCCTACCATTTCTGGCTGTCGCGCCCTGAAGAAAAACGGGTGCTGGATATGCAGCAATGGCTGGAACCCTTCGAACCGATACAACAGTCCATCAATCTGATCATGCGCCTGATCCGCGACAGCGCCCAGACCAGCAATGAAACCGCTGAGGCGGGCTTTTTCCAGAAATCACTGGATTCCAGCAGTGTCTGCCAGCTGATCCGGGTTACCCTGCCTGGCGACAGTCCCTGTTTCGCTGAAATCAGTGGTGGCAAACACCGTTTCACCATCCGCTTCATGGCGACCGGTTTCAGCGATCGGCCCACCCAGACCGACCAGGACGTTCCCTTCAAGCTCCGCTGCTGCATGCTATGAGTGAACCAACCGTCGTTGCCTGCCCCACCTGCGGCAAGGAGGTGGTCTGGAACGAGGACTCGAAATGGCGCCCTTTCTGCAGCGAACGCTGCAAACTGATCGACCTGGGGGAGTGGGCCAGCGAATCCCACCGCATCCCCGGCGAAGAATTACCGCAACAACCTGACGACAACGACGAATTTTCCGGTCACAATTAACCCGGCATTTCTCACCACCCTTCTACTGCGACGGCCCAATGGCACGGCCTGCCTGGCGTTCGCTGCTATTCGCAGCTCACCCTCGGTCACGAACGGTGGTGAGAAATGCGGGCTAAAACCGGCTTATGCCCCCGGCCAGAGACTCCGAATCGCCGCAATCCCCTGCCCGCCCGCAGCGAACGCCTGATCCAGATCGTCGAGGCTCACCCCGCCCAGGGCATAGACCGGGATCGGCATATCATCCACCAGACGATGCATTTCATCCCAGCCCAGCGGTTCGGTGTCCGGATGACTCCTGGTCCACTTGATAGGCGACAACAGGGCGAAATCGGCCTCCAGCTTCAGGGCCTGCTGCAACTCCGCGCGGGTGTGGCATGAGGCCCCCACCAGTAGCCCTTTACCCAACGGCCGCCGACTCAGTGAGTGCAGCCGTCCACTGCTGAGCTGGACACCATCGGCCCCCACCTCGGCCACCCACTTCGGCTCGCCGTTGAGTAACAGCCGGGCGCCCTGGGCATGACACTGCTCTACCACCCGCCGGGCCAGCGCCTTGTATTCCTCGGCAGCCATCCCCTTGGCGCGCAACTGTACCAGTCGGACACCCTGCCCCAGGGCCTGATCAAGCTTTGCCAGAAACTCGCCAGGATCGTCGGGAAAAGGGGTAATCAGATAACAATCGGGTAGCTGCGCTGCGGCAATGATCGGCTGGTTGGCGGCGGGAAACTCCCGTTCGGAGAGCTCCTCCACGCCGCACCATTCTACCGGCTGTCCCTCGCGACCATGAGGCACTCCGCCGAAACCATCCACCCGCCACACATCCAGCAGTACCGCCTTGTCCGGGTATTGATGTCGGACCCGGATCAATGGCCGCGCTCGTTCCACCTCGATTCCAATCTCTTCAAACAGTTCACGACCAAGCGCAGCCAGCACACCCTCATCCTCTTCCACTTTGCCACCGGGAAACTCCCACAGGCCACCCTGGTGCTTGTCCGCCGGGCGCCTGGCAATCAATACCCGGCCCTGGTCATCACAGATCAGTGCTGCTGCAACATGTACATAATCCATAAAACTAAAACGCTTTGCTTGTGGGCACCTCTAAATATCCATGAGCACGCATCTTGAACGCTCATATCTGTCGCACTCAAGAATAATTAGAGGTGCCCTTGTGATTAAATCCCGGCCGCCGCCTTCAGCTTTTCCGGCGTCACTGCATGACTGCTGGCAAAGCCTTCCACATAGCGACCACTGTCGGGCTTAAAACGATACAGGGAAAAATCGGCAAACTGAAACATCATCTCGGCATCTGGCAGGCGGGAGAGATAGCGTGCCTTGAGCCGTTCGTAGTCGGGGCTATCGGGCGATACCGCTACAACCGATCCCTGCAGGGTAAGACGCGCTAACAACTGCGGGTCACTGCGGCCATCATCCGACTCGCTCAGGGCAAAAGAGATATGTGGCTCCGCCACCAGATTGCGGGTATGCCTGGCAAGCTGACTGAGGTGCATGATCAGACCGGAAAAATCTTCCTCGGCAACAAAGGCCACCCAGGAGACATAAGGACCTTCTTCAGACTGGGTGCCCAGACACCCCCAGCGTTGACCGCGCAGCAATTGCGCCAGCCGGGCCGGGGCCATCGCTTTCATTGCGGACTGTTTCTCCATCAGTCCCGCAATCGATCTCTGCTATCAAACATAAACATCAATCAGCCCAAGCTGATCCACATCCGCAGGATGGGCCAGCTGGGCGGTAGCCTTGTAAGCAGCTATGGCACGGCGAGAGGGGGATTGATAGCCCTCGGTGGAACGGGAACGTTGCTCGTTGTGACGGGCCAGATACTCCTCGTTCAGACCCTGTGACTGCTGCTGGTGATGTTGCTGGCGCGGCTGCTGTTTGTTGAGCACCTCACCTTCAAGCGTCCTCTCACCGGGGGAGCGCTGGTCGTTACGCGGAACAAGCCTGAGTGCTTGCTGCTGACGCTCTCTGGCCTGGGCTGAGGCATCCCGCAACTGCTGGGCAGCCTGAGGATCATACCTCACCAGGTTACCAGCAGAGTGTGCGATCGCCGCTGAGCTCATGATTACCGTTTACCCCAACAAGCCCCGCCTCAAAGCAGGGCTAGGAGTCTGTCGGATTTAGGGGGATTGAAGCGAGGGAGTGGGAGAGTGAGCACAAATATTCACGATTTTGAGGCGCATAGTGGTTCTACGCAACGAAAAATCGGGGATATTTGGGCCGCTCTCCCGCTGCCGCAGTC
>Ga0114931_10009583_pt1 | contig 11592 bp, 11 predicted proteins | sample 2SBtaG_FD_89579 | JGI IMG/M metagenome (GOLD analysis project Ga0114931, IMG submission 89579) | Deep subsurface microbial communities from Kolumbo volcano to uncover new lineages of life (NeLLi) - 2SBTROV14_V59a metaG | ecosystem: Environmental > Aquatic > Marine > Volcanic | place: Kolumbo...
TGAACGGCCGGTCGCCGTACAGCGCCTCGTACAGCGCCACGCTGAACGCGAACTGATCCGAACGCTCATCGGCCGCTCTGCCCTGGTGCTGTTCCGGAGCCATGTAGCCAGGCGTGCCCAGAATGGCCCCGGTGCGCGTGAGTTGCTCGCCGCTGTCGCCCGAGCCAGACACTACCTTGGACACCCCGGCGCCGACCGCCTCGTCCGACATGCGCGCCAGGCCGAAATCGGTGACCACCACCCGGCCATCATTGCGGATGAGCACGTTTGCCGGCTTGAAATCCCGATGGATCAAGCCGGCGTCGTGGGCCGACGCCAGCCCCTCCCCCGCCAGCCGAAACTTGTCGACGACCTCGCGCCAGTCGTGACTCTGTTTCATCCAATCGGCGAACGTGACCCCGTCGATGAACTCCATGGCGATAAAATCGCGTTCGGCCACGGTGCCGACTTCGTAAACGGTGATGACGTTGGGGCACGACAGCTTGGCCATCGCCCGGGCCTCGCGCAGCAGCCGCGCGCGATCTGCCTCGGAACCCGAGCCGGTAGGCGCCGACGCGCGCAGCAGCTTGAGGGCGACCTTGCGATCGAGATCCGGATCGTAGGCGCCATAGACCACCCCCATACCGCCGCTGCCGAGGATCTCGAGCACCGTGTAGCGGCCGATGCCGTCGCCTTTTTTCAGGGCGGGCGCGTCGGCGGGCGGTGCCGAGTCCGATCCCGGGGCGGTCGCGGTTCTGGCCAGCGCCGTGTTCTCAGGGCCTGAACGCTCGTCTCGAGGTGGTTGGGGCACGGTTGGGCGAATGATAGCGCGAAATTGCGGCTCTGCCCGGTTGGGTGCTCAGGCAAGGAAGCCTATCATTGAGGGCGATGTCCGACAGTGCAGGCATCACGCTGAGTCTCGACGGCAGCGGGCGAAAGATGGATGGTCCGGATGAGCCCGCCCGCCAGACCTGTCTGGTCGTCGTGCTCGAATGCAGCCGGCCACTGGCCCGCTCCGCTCGCTATTCGCTGGCGGACATCCACGTGGTCCGCCTGGGCCGCGGCAACAGCCGGTCGCTGGAACGGCTGAAACAGGATCAGAGCAACGCGATGCGCATCTCGATTCCGGACCGCTGGATGTCGTCGCGCCACGCGATGATCGAGCACAGCTTCGGCCGTTGGGTGCTCGAGGACACCTCCTCCAAGAACGGCACGGTGGTCAACGGCTCGCCGGTCCGCCGGGTGGTGCTCAAAAACGGCGACCTGTTCGAGCTCGGGCACACGCTGTTCATGTTCCGCGACGATGCGGTCATCCCGGAGGGGGAGCCGGTCGACGTCGACCTCGAGGACCACAACCCACCGGCTCCGGGCCTGAGCACCCTGGTCGGCGAGTACAGCCAGCAGCTCAGCCGCATCGCGCAGATCGCCGCGTCGGATCTGTCCATCATGATCGAAGGCGAAACCGGCACCGGCAAAGAAGTGTTGGCCCGGGCCATCCATCGGCTGTCGGGACGCAGCGGCGATTTCGTCGCGGTCAACTGCGGCGCCATCCCGGCCAACCTGGTGGAGAGCGAGCTGTTCGGCCACCGCAAAGGCGCGTTCTCCGGCGCCATCGACAACCGCCTGGGCCTGGTGCGCAGCGCCGACAAAGGAACCCTGTTTCTCGATGAAATCGGCGACCTGCCACCGTCGTCCCAGGCCGCGCTGCTGCGCGTGCTCCAGGAGCGCTAGGTCATGCCGCTGGGCGAAGCACGCCCCATTCCGGTGGACCTGCGGGTGTTGGCCGCCACCCACCGCAACGTGGACGAGATGGTCGACGAGGGCAGCTTCCGCCAGGATCTGTTCGCGCGGCTGGCCGGCTTCCGCATCAAGCTGCCGCCCCTGCGCGAGCGCCGCGAGGACCTGGGCCTGTTGGTCGGGCGCCTGTTCGAACGGGTGGCGCCCAACGCAACAAGCCATCCAGGGCTGGAGTGCGACGCCCTGCGCCAGATGTTTGCGTATGACTGGCCGCTCAACGTGCGCGAGCTGGAACAGTGCCTCAGCTCCGCCATCGTGCTCGCGGGGGGCGACGCCATCGCCACCGAGCACCTGCCCGACGCGGTACGCAACCCGCCCAACGCCGCGCAGGGTAGTCTCACGTTGCCCGACCTGAGCGACGAGGATCGGCGCAAACGCGACGAGCTGATCGCCCAGCTCAAAACCAACAAAGGCAACATCAGCGCCGTCGCCCGCGCCATGGGCAAGGACCGCAAGCAGATCCAGCGCTGGGTGAAACGCTTTCAGCTCAACGCGGCCGACTACAAATAAGCGAAGCCCTGCGACACTTCTGCGACACTGCCCGCCCAGTGCGACACGGGCATGGTGCGTCGTGGTCCACACGGGCCGTCGCAAAATCAGCCAGTTGAGCGCCGCAGAAAGCGGCACGCGCCGTGCATTGAGTGAGGTCATCAGGAGGTATGCAGATGACGAACACAAACCGACTCGAACTCATGTTGGAGCGACAGCGGCGCAACCAGTATCGGGACGCCTTTTGGGTGGCGATCTTGTTCGCCGGAACCATTCTCGGACTGGCTGCGCTCGCTCTGTGGTGATTCCCACCCCTCAGCCAAACGGGGAACGCAGTGAACCGAATTGCAGAAACGATCGGTATAGCGGCCGGTCTGTTTATCTGGACGGCGGCGCTACATGCCGCTTTGACGAAAGGCCCGCCACCTGCGGCCGCCGCGCGCGCGCCGCAGGTAAGTGAGACTCCCATGCTAGTCGAAAAACCAATCATCCCCATCCGTGGCGAATCCGTATCGGTCATCGGCCGGGTCGTCGATCTCGATGTCAACCCGGTCCCAGGCGTGGCCGTGTTCTTGCAAGAGGCCAGGCCCGTGGATGCCGACCGCATTACTGCCGAACCGGTGCTGACCGACCGTTATGGTTGGTTCCAGTTCTTTCACCTCAACCCCGGGCGCTACGCGTTCGTCGCCATCAAAGGACATAGCCAGTTGTCCGGGGTGGAAATCATCCCAATGCTGCGCCCAAACTCCCGCCTCCACGTCCGCATCGTGCTGGACGTCCAAAACCAGCTCATCTAGTTTTCAGTGCTCCGATCCCGGAACGGAGTTCCGGTTCGAAGCACCAGGCAGCTTTGTCCTGGCTTCGGGCCGGCTCAGCTGGCCGGCTCGGCGCTGCGAATGCCGAGCATGGCGAGGCGCTCGAGCCAGGCGCTCATGCGCGTGGGACGGCGTCCGGCCAGGCGCCGGCGCGCTTCGATGTAGGCGGGCAAATAGCGCAGGCGCCGGGGTACCATGCGGTAGACCGGGCGGAACGCGCGCAACGAGCTTTGCACGACCAGGCGATCCCGGCGGCTCAGCGGCAGCTCGAACTGATCGCGCAGCCGCTCGGGCAGCATGTACGCGGTGACCAACTTGAGCCAGTGCATCACCGGCGCCAGCGACGGTCGCGGCGGCTGGGTGAGAAACTTGCTCATCTCCAGCGCCGGCGTGCTGACCGTGAGCGTGTCCGACGCCAGCATGTCGGCGACGTAGCGATCGAAATCGACCCAGGTCTCCGGCAGCTCCTCGAGCGGGATACCGAACAACAGGGCAAACGACTTGGTGTCCTGGTAGTAGCGCTCCTTGACGTCCGCGCGGATCAACCCGAGAGCCAGCTCCTGGCTCATCACCACCGTGTGCATCAACGTGGCGTACACCCACTTGAGCGCGTCGCTGTCGTTGGCGTGATACACGTGGCCGGCGCGGTAGGGTCCCACGTCCTCGGTGATCTTGCCGTTGATGCGGGTGTGAACCGCATGCACGCGCTCGGCGGCGTGAAACGCCGTGTCGAGATCGCCGTAGACCATGGCGAACACGTTCATGAACGTGCGCTGAAATCGCCCCTGCACATCGGTCCGGGTCTTGGAGTGCTGGTCCACCGCGTACGCGACGTACGGGTGAGCGATCTGCAACAGCGCCGCGCGCAGAGAGCCGATGAACACGATGCCCTCTTTTTGCAGCTGCCAGGCGGTGCTGTCGGGGCCGTGGATGCCCGCTGCGGGATCAGCGGTGCGCTGCCGCACCAGCTCGAGACACTGGTGCAGCTGGGTTTTGGAGACGATCACGGTACCTATCGATGTTGGCCAATCGCATCGCGCCGGTCAAGCTGCGATACAGTGGGGGCGTGAACCAGGATGCTGTCGGTCGGGTACGCAACCACGTGGAGTTTCTGTGCTCCCGTCCGTGTGCGGGGCGTGAAGCCGGCTCGGCCGAGGGCCGCGCGGCGCGGGACTACATCGTGCGTCAACTGAACAACGCCGGCTGGGCGACGAGGATTCAGCCGGTGCCCGGGTGCCGCGGCGCCAACATCATCGCCACCCCGGTGGGGCGATCCCCCGGCGCGAACACAATCCTGGTGGCCGCCCACTACGATCATATCGGTCGCGCCATGGGCGAGGACGCCTACTGGGGCGCCGACGATAACGCGGCCGCGGTCGCCGTGGTGCTCGAGCTGGCGCGGCGTCTGGGTGAGCAGCCGCCCGACAACTTGATGATCGTGGCCTTCGACGGCGAGGAACCGCCACACTTCTTGACCGAGGAGATGGGGGCGGTGCGGTTTTGCGCCGAGCCGCCTCTTGCCCTGGCCGACATCGACGTCGCGATCGTCCTGGATCTGGTCGGCCACGCGCTCGGCCCCGACGATGCGCCCGCGGCGTTGCGCCACAGCTTGTTCGTGCTCGGCGCGGAAAAAACCGACGGCTTGACCGATGCAACGACCGCCGCAGGCGAGGCCACTGCCGGCCTGTCGCTGCACCCGCTCGACCTCGACGTGGTACCGCCGCTGTCTGACTACGAGCCGTTTCGCCGCGCCGGTGTGCCCGCGCTGTTTCTCACCGGTGGGCGCTGGCGCCACTACCACGAGCTGACCGACACCCCCGAGAAGCTCGACTACACCAAGGTCGCCGCCACCGTGGACTATGTACAACAGCTGGTACGAGCGTGCGGCAGGCCGCTGGGCCGGTACGAGCCGGGGCGGCCCGCGTGGGCTACGACTGCCCGCAGCATGACCGCCGTGGCCAGCCAGCTCGCCACCGTATCGAGCCAAGCCGGGGGAATGGTTACTGTTCTGAACGACCTGGGCGAGCGCTTGCGCGACGGTGATAGCATCGCGCCCGACGATCACGCCCTATTGCTGGCCTCGCTGGCCAAGCTGGAGCAATTGCTGGCGTAACTGCGAATGTCGAAACGATGAAGTGGGCATGCACACTGGCGTCAACCACGCGGCTCGAAGACGCGTGCGACGAAGCCGCCGACGGGTTGATAAGCGAGCTGGGTGACAGCAACGCGGACGTCGTGTTCGCGTTCATCTCCCCCGAGTACGAGGATCACTACTCGCAGCTGGCGCCGTGTCTGGCCAACCAGTTCGGCGACGCGCTGCTGTTCGGCTGCACCGCCGGTGGCGTCATCGGCGGCGGCGAAGAACGCGAACGCGCGCCGGCCATTTCGCTGGCCGCGGCGTCACTGCCCGGCGTGACCATCCGACCGTTCCATCTCGAGTCCATGCCGCACCGCTGGGCCGAGTCCATCGGTATGGACGCCGCTGACGAACCGTCGTTTGTGGTCCTGCCCGATCCGTTCACCGGCAACACCGAACCACTGCTGCACTGGCTCGACAACGCGTATCCGGACAGCACCGTGGTCGGCGGCATCGCCAGCGGCGCCAATCATCCGGGCGGCAACGTGTTGTTCCGCGGCCGAGAGCAACACCGCAGCGGCACCATCGGCCTGGCGCTGACCGGCGCCGTGCGCATCGATACCCTGGTCGCTCAGGGCTGCAAGCCCATCGGCACGCCCATGTTCGTCACCCGCGCCGACGGAAACCTGTTGCTCGAGCTGGACGGCATCCCCGCGTCCAAAGTGCTCGAGTCCCTGTACGCCGACCTGGACCGGCGCGATCGCCGCCTGTTTCGCAACTCGCTGTTCATGGGCCTGGTGATGAACGAATCCCGCCAGGTATACGAGCGCGGCGACTTTCTCATCCGCAACCTGGTCGGTCTGGCCCCCGAGCACGACGGCGTGGTGGTCGCGGCCAAGCTACGCGAGCGCCAGGTGGTGCAATTTCACCTGCGCGACGCGGCCACCTCCGCCGACGATCTGGACGAAATGCTCGCCGCCAGCGTCGGCAAGAACGCGGCCGGGGCGTTGATGTTCTCGTGTCTGGGCCGGGGCGAGATGCTCTACGGCCGGCCCGATCACGACAGCAAGTTGTTCGCCAGTCACCACCCCGGCGTGCCCGTGGCCGGCTTCTTCTGCAACGGCGAGATCGGCCCGGTCCACGGCCAGACGCACCTGCACGGCTACACCAGCTCGATCGCGATGTTTAGCGCGGCGTAAGCATTGGCCTAGCCTAGTCAGCTGACTAGTACTAGTGCCAATGCCGGTCAGCTAAGCCAATAACGTGGGAATCTCCAACGCTTGGCGACGGCGTCGGTATTGCGGGCGCGGCGCCGGGCACAATGTGTGAGACGCGGCGCTAGCCTAGCGCGGCTCCCGCCCACCCCCAAATGCCGTCATGTCACCAGGCGTCAGGCGGCGGCGCCCGGCGGGCGCAGCCCGCATCCGGCCCCGCCCAGGGCCGGACGGGCGGCCGCCCGTGGTCCCAGCACAAACCTTCACTCGCCGGCCGGGCCGCACGATTCGACGTCCGCCCGGAGCCGGCCGGCGCACACCTAATCAGAGAACCATCGCACGTCCCAAGCCGGACCGGTGGTGGCGGCCTGTTGACATGGTGGCATCGGGGGTGGACCAGAGCCGCGACCCCGGCGCGGCGCTGTTTGGTGGGCGCCACTGCGCAGCCGTCGACCACGCGACGCAACTCGCGAGATCGCCGGCGTGTCCGCTTATCTGACCGCTGTGGGGCCTAGTCAGCTAGCGCTTGATCGCCACGACCATGCCGTCGGGCGTGGGCACGCACACCGAGTCGAACGCGGCGGCGGTTTGTTCGTGGAACGTTCGCATCGCGGCGCCGCGCTCCGAATCGTCCATCAGGTTGCCGAACAAATACGCGTTGTCGGCGATGAGCAGGCCGCCGCGGCGCAGGTTGCGCTCGGCCCACTTTCCGTAGCCCGGGTAGTTGCCCTTGTCGGCATCAATGAACACGACATCGAACGGGCCGTGTTCGTTCAAGGTGGGCAATATGTCCAGGCCCGCGCCGACACACACCTCGACTTTGTCCGCGACGCCGGCGAGCCGCAGGTTGCGGCGGGCGACCTCGGCGTGGCCCGGCTCGTATTCGATGGTCCACAGCCGGCCGTCGTCGGGCAGCGCCCGCGCCATGTGGATCGCCGAATAACCCGCGAGGGTACCTACCTCGACGACCCTGGCGGCGCCGGCGAGGCGCACCATCAGCTGCAGAAACTTGCCCTCGGACGGCCCCACCTGGATCGCCGGCATGCCCTCGGCGTCCGGCGCCGTGAACGCGGCCTCGAGACCGGCATCGTGACCGGCGTGTACGTTGCTTACCCAGTCCAGGATGCTTTCGCCAGCGTAGCGCTCGCCGGCGCGGGAGTCTTTGTCGGCCATGGCCGACCCTACCCCATCGTTGGACGCGGTCCAATATGTAACCCCGGCACCGGCAAGCCGCAGCTGCTGCTGACCGGCGAGATCATGCACCTGCTGAGACAGCGCCTGCCCAAGGACGCCTACTGTTTGATCGCGGTGACCGAAACCGATCTGCGGCGCGTGCTACTGCGCGCGCTCGAGGTGATGGTTCACGAAATCGGCCACATGTTCGGCATCGAGCACTGCACGCATTATTCCTGCGTCATGGACGGCTCCAACTCCATGGCCGAGTCCGACAGCCAGCCGGCGCACCTGTGCGCGGTGGGGTTGCACGAACTGTATGACGCCCACCCGTTCGACCCCAAAAAGCGCTACCGCCAGCTGGCTGCGTTCTACCGCCGCATCGGTTGCCCGAGCAGGCCACGTGGGCGCAACAGCGCGCGAACGCGTTGCCCTAACCGTCGCGCCGATACGGGCCGAGCTCGGCGAGCCGGGCCATGCGAGCTTTGACGTGGGCGTGCTCTTCGTCCAGGTACTGGTAGATGGCCTGGGCCAGCGCCGGGTGGCGGAGCCAGTGGTTGCTGTAGGTCGGCGACGGCTCGAAGCCGCGCAAAAGCTTGTGCTCGCCCTGGGCGCCGGCTTCGAACAGGGGAATGTTCTTGTCGATGCAGCGCTCGATGCCGGCGTAGTAGGCGACCTCGAAGTGCAGCATGTCGATATCGCGATCGCAGCCCCAGTAGCGGCCGTACAGTCCCTCGTCGGTTTCCAAAAACAGCGCGCCGGCAATGATGCGCTTGCCCTTGACCACCTGACACAACTGCATCTCGTCGGGAAGCAGCTCGGCCAGATAGTGGAAGAATCCCGGCTGCAGATAATCCATGCCGCCGTGGCAGTAGGTGGTACGCCGGTAGAACCGATCGAGACGATCGATCTGCGCGGTCGTGAGCTCGCCGCCGGGAACGAACTCCAGGGCGTCGAACGCCTCGCGCGCGATCCGCCGCTCTTTGCGAATCTGCTTGCGCTTGCGCGAACGCAACGCGGCCAGAAAATCATCGAACGACTCGTAGCCGCGGTTGTGCCAGTGAAACTGAAAGCTGCTGCGGCGGTAAAAGCCGAGGTCGGCGAGGCGGTCGTGTTCGTCTGTGGTGCAAAACAGCCAGTGCACCGACGAGCAGCCCGCCTCGATGGCCAGCTCGCGGATCAGGGCGGCGACGGCGGCGCTGGCGGCCCGCGGATCGACGTCCCGGGCACACAGAATTCTATTGCCAGTTGCGGGAGTTACGGGCGCAGCCACCACCAATTTGGGGTAGTAGGCGACGCCGGCCTGCTCCGCCCCACGCGCCCAGCCCCAGTCGAAAATGTATTCGCCGTAACTATGGGATTTGACAAAAGCCGGGACAGCCGCTACGAGCCTGGGGGTAGTCTCATCGGTCTCAGCCACTACGTAATACGGATGCCAACCCGACCCTTCACCGATCGACCCCGACAGCTGAAGCGCATGGAGAAAGCCGTGACGCAAGAACGGCGATGGTCCGTGAGCCAGGCCGTCCCAGGCATCGCGATCGATCTCGGTGATGTCGCGTACGCAACGCACGCGAACGTCGAGAGGAGTCGGCAGTGTTTCTTCACCCATACTAAGGAGCTGACGTGAGTATCTCGCCAGAGCTGAAAGAAAAGATAGACGGTATCATCGCGTCTGACGACGTCGTTTTGTTCATGAAGGGAAATCGGAATTTCCCCCAGTGCGGATTTTCCGCCACGGTGGTGCAGATTCTGAACGGAATCATCGACAACTACACGACGGTCAACGTGCTCGCGGATCCGGACGTTCGCCAGGGTATCAAGGTCTATTCGTCCTGGCCGACGATTCCGCAACTGTACATTCGCGGCGAGTTCGTCGGCGGCTGCGACATCGTCAAAGAGCTCAATCAGAGCGGCGAGCTGTACACCAAGCTCGACGCCACGCCCGGTGAGGTAGAGCCGCCCGCGGTCGAGATCACCGACTCGGCGGCGGCCGTGCTGCGCAACGCGCTGGCCGAGGGCGACGACGCCGACTTCGTGCACCTGAGCGTGAGCCCGGCGTTTCAGCATGGTCTGGAGCTGGCGCCCAAGGGATTCGCCGATGTCGAAGTCGTCGCCAACGGCATCACCGTGCTCGTCGACTCGTCGTCGGCAAAACGCGCCAACGGCATCAAGATCGACTTCGTGCAAAAGGCCGCCGGGGCCGGGTTTCACATCGAAAACCCCAACGCTCCGGCCAGCCACAAAGAGATCGGCCCGGCCGGGCTCAAGGCGATGCTCGACGCGGGCGAAGTCAAAGAGCTGTTCGACGTGCGCACGCAACAAGAACGCGACACGGCCAACATCGGCGGCGTGCTGTTCGACGACGCCGCGGTGGCCCACATCGAGGGGCTGTCCAAGGACACGCCGCTGGCGTTCTACTGCCGCAGCGGCCAGCGCAGCCGCTCCGTGGCGGAGCACTTCGTCAAGCAGGGGTTCAAGCAGGTCTACAACCTCGCCGGCGGCATCCTGGCCTGGTCCGACGCCGTCGACCCGTCGATCCCCAAGTACTGATCGGTCCTCACTGAGCGCTGGCGAAGCGCCCCATTCCTCTTTACACTGACCGGGTGAGCGTCCCGGTGGCACAGATCGAAGGCAGCCGCGGCGAACGTTTCAAAGCGTGGGCCGTCGGCTTGCTGGCGTCACCGCGGTTCACCCGCGAGCCGAGCGACGCGGCCATGTGGTGGTGGTCGATGACCGGCGCCATGGCGGCGGGCTTCGGCCTGGGCGTCACGGTGCTCATGGCCAAGCACGCGCTCACGTCGGTCAACCTGACGCTCAGTCTGGCCTGGTCGGTGTTCATCGTGCTCGGCATCCCCATCTTCATCCTGCCGTTTCTGGTGAGCTTTGCCGTGGCGCGGCTGTTGCCGCTGCGCTCGCGTTGGGCCGGGGCCGGCTATGGTGCGCTATTTCACGCCGCGGCACATTGCGCCGTGTTATACGGGCTGCGCCTGCCGCCGCTGGCGTTTCCCATGATCTGCGCGCCCATCGTCGTCGGGGCGTTGTGGGGAAGTTGGCTGCCGGCAGCGCTGGACTAGACCACCATGAAACGCACCACCGGGCTCGCCTTCACCCTACTGTTTTGTTTTGCCTGCGGCGGCTCGTCGTCTTCGAACGGCGACGGCGGCGCCGACAGCGCCCCGCCCGACGGGCCGCTGACCTCGGACTGGACCCGGGACATCCTGGCCACCGACCTGCAGGTGGATACGGTCGGCCTGTCCAGTACCGCGACGGTCACCATCGCCGGCTCCCAGTCCGGGCTGGTCAGCCTCGACATCGGCGACACCGAGCTGTTGTCGGTTGAAGATGTCACCGGCGCCGACCTGCCCTACGAGCTGGACGGCCGCTACTTGAACGTGACCGTGCCCCGCACGAGCGAGCCCGTGGACGTGGTCATCAGCTACAACTACAAGCTGCACAACGCACTGCAGGGCGCGACCCTGCGCAACGTCACACTCACCTGGCCCTACTATTGCGGCAACCTGTTTCCGTGCAAGCCCGACCCGGCCGACGGTCTGCAGTTCACGGCAACCCTGAACACGGTCGCCAAAGGGATGACCGCCGTGTACCCGAGCACCATCGGCGCGGATGCGCCGCCGTACATGTTCGCCTGGGCCATCGGCGACTACACCAAGATCGATCTGGGCACCACCGACGCGGGCACGGCCGTCGCCGCCTACACCAACCCGGCCGCGGTCGCTGCCGCCACCACCGGCACGGCGGATTTGCGCAATGTGGTCGACTGGCTGGAAAAGAACATCGGCGGCTACATCTTCGGCGACCAGGTGGCGTCGGTGGCGGTCAGCTGGGGTATAGGCGCCTATGGCGGCATGGAGCACCACCCGTTCTGGCATATCTCGTCCGGGGCAATGAACGACCCGGTGGTCCACGCCCACGAAGCTGCCCACGGCTGGTTCGGCAACGGCGTGCGCATCGCCTGCTGGGAAGATTTCGTGCTGTCCGAGGGTCTGGCCGAATATCTGGCCGCGCGCACGCTCATCGCGGTGAA
>Ga0114931_10009584_pt1 | contig 11591 bp, 13 predicted proteins | sample 2SBtaG_FD_89579 | JGI IMG/M metagenome (GOLD analysis project Ga0114931, IMG submission 89579) | Deep subsurface microbial communities from Kolumbo volcano to uncover new lineages of life (NeLLi) - 2SBTROV14_V59a metaG | ecosystem: Environmental > Aquatic > Marine > Volcanic | place: Kolumbo...
CTTCGGTAATTTTTATATACTTTTGGGATGAATGTTGTTGAGCCTTTAAAAATTTCTTTTATGTATGAATACCGTAAATTTAGTGCTGAATAAAGAATATAATCATCCGTCATTCTAAGCCCATCAAAAAAAACATTCAAACTTTTAAAATGCCAACCTGCCTGCCGACAGGCAGGTGCGAAAAAGCGGCCTAGTTGATTGGCTTGTTATGAGTTTTTTATTTACCATAAATTTTCCAACGATTACTGTTTAATTCCCAATATATTTTTCTTCCATCAAATAACTCATACACTTTACCATCTTTAAATTTCTTCCTCTCAGCAAAAAACCTTTTAAAGAAATTATCAAAAAATGATTCGGCAAAATTATAAAGTGATTCTATTTCACTTAACTTATATACTTTTTTAGCTGGTTTGATTTGAGATGAAGGTGAATAAAACCTTGTATTAACATATGAACCATTAGGCGAAATTGTATGCTGAGAATGATAGTATGAATTTCTAAAGTCGGCTTTAAGTAAATTTTTTAGTGCAATTCCAATTTCAAGTTTATTAGCTTTACAAAGTGAACATATTTCATCAATTTTTTTTGTAGGAGTTTCACAATAAAATTTTTTGCAATTTCTAATAGTTTTAAATTCCCAATCAGAATTCAGATTTTTCAACAGACGCAAAACATTATAAATAATTAAATATTGAAAATCATTTTCTATAACTCTACAATACATTTGGGCTAATAAACGAGCTTTCTGTTTTGGGTAATTATTAAATTGATTTAATAAAACCGAATATTCTCGTAAATAATCAACTAATTCGGCAAGTTCATCATCAAACGCAAAAGTCTGAAAATGATTTGATGGAATTTCAGTGATGCCACCAAAAGGAATAAATGCATTAATAATTTTTCCATTGAGTTTTAATACAGCGGGATCGAAAAAATCATCAATGACATTCTGGATCTTTTCAATTGATAAATCCATGATAATCACCTATTTAATCCTTACATGGTCACGAAAATTATGCCCGTAATATTCCAAAGGTTTTTTAACAAAAAGGTTAGTTCGTTTTTCATAGTCCTCTCTTCCAGCACAAATATCACCTTCCCAAATAGTCGAGAATTTACCTTCTTTAGCCGATTCAGCATCATATAGCTCTAAATAAACTGTTTTTACTGTATATGAATATGCATACGGTATTGTAGTTGTGCCACTTTTAGTTTCTTTGTATTTAGTGTTACCAATTTTACCAGTGGTTGTTGTAGTGGAACGTAACGAATAGGATGAACTTATATCACTTGTGTTTTCATCTAAATAAAAAAATAAGATTTTATCAGCAAAAGACGATATATCATTTATAATTTGAAATCCCATATTATCCATGTCGTTTTTCAACAGACAATAAAAATTTTTCTCTGTGAGAGTGGCATTATCATGAAGAAAAATAAATATTTTGTCAGTGTGAGAAAATGAATATTCCGGGTCAATCTGTGAATCAATATATATTGATGGTCCGCAACCAATAAAAAAATTGGAATGAGAAAAAGAAGCAATATTATTTTCTTTTTCATTTTTAACCTCATATAATTTGAAACGCATAACGGGCGCGGAGATTATGGATTAATATTAAACAAGCAACTCTGGAAACCAACGGTACCTCCGCGTCCCAGTTGATGTGCTTTTTATACCACTTATTCTTGAGATTCATCAGTAGAATCTTGAAATAGTTTGTATTCAAAATAGCCGGTTAAAAAAAGGAAAATGGCCCAAATATACCATGTATTATTCCAATCAAAAGCATTCGCACCATTTCGGGAAAATCCTTGTGAATCCGCGATAGAAAGGCATAAAACAAGTAGAATTAAAGCACCAACTACTGCAACTATTATTTTTTGAATCGGGTTTAATTTTTTAATACGATTGTCTAAAAATTTCATATTAGCCTAACAATAATAAATTTTTGATTATGCTTATTGCAAAATTGTCAAAAAGCTCAGAATCAACAATTAGTTTGTTCCTAAGGCCTTTTTCAATTTCTAATTGTACAACCTTGCCGATAGATGTTTTGTTACAAATATTTTGATCTGATGTACCACTTAGCCGTCCCTCACTAATTTTGGAGGCATTGAAACCCAATGGTAATAAACTATTCGTTATTTTTTGAGCAAGTTCTTGATCTTTCCCCTCCCCAACAAATATTTCTTCTACAGCACCACCTTTGCCATGTATTGCAATTGCGGTGTAGCTTTTCGCCCGCCCTCCATTAACTACAAAACCGAACTGAAAAGCTAATGCCAATAATTATTAAAAATTTATCTTACTGCACTACTATTAAATTACAATTTATAACGACAACGCACAACTAAAAAGATACTAAAAAATCCGTCTTGATATTCTTCCTCTTTCAGATTTTTAATTTCTTCAATTTTTGCAGAATTATAATTCTCTCTAAACTTTTGATATGCCACTTCAACTTGCTCATTATCAAGATTTGCAAGATGCTTACTAACTACAGATTTTTGAAATATTGACATACAAATTTGATGTTTTTAATAATGCCAAAAATACAAATAAATTAGGTTTGTTGATTAACTTATTTTGCCCAAATTATATTTCTACGGTTCTTAAACCAAAGTGCTTAATCCGAATAAATTGCCATACACAAAAGCCCAACTTTTCAAAAAAGTTGGGCTTTTTCTCTGTCTGTAAAATTATGCGTCAATTGTTCCTGTATTAGTCTAATTTATAACCACTGTGTTCATTTATTATCTTGGGATATTTGTTACCAAGATTCAATTAGTAAGTGCGACAAAAATCACTTAATAATTTTAATTATATGCCTATTATTATTAACTTTTTTTATTGAATAATAATTTATTGGACAAATGGAAAATATTACAAACAAACAGTTAATCGAACAAAAGGTAAAAGAACTTTCTTCGGAATTTAATTACGAAAATAATAGAACTGCAATTATTCTTTCTGCCGGACACGGCAAGCGTATCAAATCCGGCACATCAAAAATGCTTCATCAAATCTGGGGCAAAGCTACCGTTGAACGAGTTTATAACGCTTGTGTTGCCGGATTATCGAATTTTAATTCGAGAATAGTCGTGGGGATAAAAGCATTGGACGTAATGGAATTATTCGGTAACAGACCAAATAATTCTTTTGCGTATCAAGCGGAACAAAACGGAACCGGACACGCAGTTCAAATCGGATTATCAGGAATAGATGCCGGAAAATATAACGGAACTGTTCTTGTGCTTCCGGGCGATATGGGATTGATTGACGGCGAAAGCATACGTTCATTTGTTGAAGATTTTGAAAATTCCAATTCCGATATGATGGTTTTAACCGGACTATTTGAAGGCAAAGCCGAAAGAAACAACTACGGTCGAATTGTAAGAGTCCCAAAAACAGATGCCGAAGGAAATGATTCCGGCAAAGATTTCGGGAAGGTAATTGAAATAATTGAGCACAAGGATATTTTAAGTTTAAATGATGATGAAACTCACGATGTTGTATTCAACGGAAGGAACTATTCCTTTACAAAAAAAGAATTAATTGAAAATAACGAATTTAATTCCGGTGTATTTGCTTTCGATTTCAAACATCTTTATAAATTGATTTTTCAAATTAAAAACAATAACGCACAAGGTGAAATTTATTTAACAGATATGATTTCATTGTTCAACCAAAACGGACTAACCGTAAGTGCCGTTAGCCCCGACAAACAATACGCCCTAATGGGTTTTAACGATAAGACAGTCCTGAAACAAATGAATTCACTTGCAAGAAAGTTGGTTTACAACAAGCTAAAAAACATTGTGGAGATTGCCGATCCCGAAGATTTTTTTATTGCCGATAATGTTGTGGGGCAAATTTTAGATGCAGATAAAAAAGGCACTCTCTTGGATATGTTCGTAGGCAAGGGCGTATTTATTGGAGAAAACGTGAAAATAAATACTAACTTAACTTTAATGCGCGATGTTTGTGTGAAAGGCAATGTTCAGTTCGGCAAAAATGTTACGGTTATGGAAAATGCTCATCTCTCCTGTTTTGAAGGACAAACATTAAAAATTGGAAATAATTCTCAAATATTTTGGGGCAATATTATTAAAGGCGAAACAACAATCGGCAGTAATTGCAAAATTGAATCAAGTGTAAATATGACAGGAAGCAGTGAATTTCCTCTTTCGATAGGCGATAATGTTACCATAAAAGGCAGCAGCTATATTTTCGGAAGCACTATTGAAGACAATGTTTTTATTGAACATTCTGTACTAATAAAAAAGAAAATTAAAGGTGGTTCAGAGGATGCTTTAACACAAATAAAGTTTGTTTTGCCCAAGCCCGAAGGAGAAGAATTTATTACAACAATATTTAAAAAATAAAAAGACAATGATTTTGGCATTGTCTTTAAAATTTTTACAACGACTTTAAAATAACTATTCGGCAGACGTAGCAGTAAGTTTATTAAAATGACGAGTAATAGCAGATTTTTTTCGTGCACCGGTATTTTTATGAAGCCTGCCTTTACCAATAGTTTTATCAATAAATGAAATCGTTTCTTTATAAATTTTTTCAGCTTGTTCTTTATCTTCGGTGCTATAAACTTTCTTTATCAAAGTATTTAATTTTGAACGTGTCGCTTGATTTCTAATACGTCTCTTTTCGCTAGATCTAATTCTCTTTTTCGCAGATAAATGATGCGCCATCTTTTTCCTTGCATTTTAAATTATTAATGAACAACAAAAATAACATAATTAATTTTTGTTGTCAAACATATTGCCGGTTGTTCTGGAAATTATTTACAAGCGCGTTTCACAAAACTTGGGCTTTTTTTAATTAACGGAAAAATCTTTTCAATTTCCGAGTTACTACACATAGGTTATTTAAAACCGTAAATAATTCTATTTTTGATTTCCAAAATGTTTCATAAACTGAACTCTTTCAAAAAGTGCGGGATCTTTTACTTTGCCGTAACTTAATTTTCCGCGAAAATCATCAATTGATTCATAGCCTTTTTTATTCATCCATGTATCAAGTTCATTTACCATTTTACCGATAACTTCCGGTCCGTTTTTGTAAAGCGTAGAAGCAATTTGTACGGCAGTTGCGCCGGCAAGCAATTGCTTAATTACTGCCGTTCCGTCGTGAACTCCGGTTGACGCAACCAAATCGCATTTAACTCTGTCTGACAGCATTGCAATCCAGCGTAACGATAATGAAATATCCTGCGGATTGCTGAACACATAAGTTGAAGTAACTTTTTCGTGTTCAATGTCGAAATCAGGTGCAAAAAATTTATTGAATAAAACTAATCCTTGGATTCCTGTTTCCGAAAGTTTAACTGCCGTTGTTGCCAAATTGGAAAAATAATGACTGATTTTCAGTGTAACGGGAACGTTAATTTCATTCAGAATTTTATCGACAATACTGAAATACAATTTTTCATTTTCTTCGCACGAACGGTTAAAATTTGAGGGCAGTAAAAACATATTCAATTCAAGTGCATCAACACCAACACCTTGCATTTTTTTTGCAAAATAAATCCATTCGTGATCACTCATACAATTTATGCTTCCGATTACCGGAATGTTTACTTGTCTTTTTAACTCAAGCAGTAAATCAAGGTAGTCGCTCACATTGTTTTGTTTTACTTTTGCATCAAAATAATCAAATAAACCTTCATCATAGCCGTTTTTAATTGCATCTGCAATTACGTGTTCTGATTCGAGTGTAATTTCTTCTTCAAAAATAGAGCGTAGAACAACAGCACCAATTCCGTTTTCTTCAAGATTTTTAATACTTTCAACATTATCGGTTAAAGTGGAACTCGAAGCAATAATCGGGTTCTTTAATTTCATTCCTAAATATGTAGTTGATAAATCTGCCATTTTATTTCCTTATAGTAAACTAAAATTTATTTTTACATTGAAAATGTAGTTTAATTTATATTATTATTCAAAATAACATAAATATTAATTTTATTATTCTGTAATTGAACTCCTTTAGAAACATCCCAAACAAGTTTAAGATCATTTTGGAAAGTTCACTTTTGTCTCATAAACCCCACATTAAAACGTAAAATTAATGAAAATTTATATTTTTGACATTATCAATTATCCATTGCAGCTTGCTGCACTATAGTATTACCACATAAATCCTTGTTTTTTTTGTAAAGAAATTATGCACAGCATCCTTTGGAAAATCTATTCTTAAGAGCCAAATCATCTTTTTTTTTACAGAATTTAAACATTTTTTGAACAACGAATATCGATTAACGATTTTAGATTTCAGATTTTTTTTACTTCTTAAATCAAAAATCGTTAATCCTTGTTCTTAAATCATTTTTTTATTGCAGCTTGCTGCACTATAAATTAAGAATTAACTTTTCAATTCCCTTTACAGCTCTATATCCGTCTGCAATAGCACTAATAGCATCTGCACGTCTGTTAGCAATATCACCGCAGGCAAACAACCACGGTAAATCCGTCTGCTGATTTTCATTTACAACAATTCGTCCGCGCTCAATTTTTATTTGTTCCTTAATATTTTCAGGTATAAAAGAATAATCCGCTGATTGACCAATTGCTCCTATCACTGAAGTTACTTCGAGTACGTGTTCATCCCCTTCAATAATTTTCGGTCGCGGTCTTCCGCCTTTCGGATCGGGAACCATCTCGGCATTAGCATATTTAATTGCTTTTGTCTTTCCGTTTTCGTCAATAATTATTTCCAAAGGAATTGCCTGCGGATGAATTGTAACGCCTTCATCTTCTGCTCCTTCAATTTCCTCCCAATCGGCCGGCATATCTTCAACACGACGGCGATAAAGAATTGTAACTTCCGCACCGAGTCTTCTGGAAACCCTAGCAGCATCAATTGCAACATTGCCGCCGCCGATTACAACAACCTTGTCGCCAATTTCAACATGTTTACCTTTATTTATTTCTCGCAAAAAGTTAACTGCTTGAATTGAGCCTTCGGCATCTTCATTAACAAGTCCAAGCTGATATGGAATTTCAAAACCGATTCCTATCATTACCGCTTCGTGTTTTTGCTTTAATTCATTGAAGGTAATATCTTTTCCGACTTTTGTATTGAATTCGATTTTAACGCCCATCTTCTGCATATATTCAACTTGCTTGTCAATACTGTCCAATGGCAAACGATACTTGGGAATTCCATACATAATCATTCCGCCGGCGTGATCTTTGGATTCATAAATTGTTACATTAAATCCGCGAAGTGATAAATAGTATGCCGCTGTTAAACCCGAAGGACCTGCGCCGATAATTCCAACCGAATGTCCGTTCGGCGGTAAAATTTCGGGATTTACAATTCCTTCAATAATGTCGGCATTTTTTGCAGTATCGGTTGCGTAGCCTTTTAACCAGCGAATAGCAATAGGTTCACCACGATGACCAATAGCACAAACGGTTTCGCACCGGCGAGTACAGACTTTTCCGCAAGTTTCACCAAGCGGGTTATTATCGTAAATAATTTTTACTGCTGCTTCGTCATCACCATTTGCTATTGCGTTAATATATTCGGGAATGTGCATATGCACCGGACAAATATCAGTACAGATTGAGCAGCCTACGCATCTTGCAGCTTCCTTCCGGGCTTCTTCTTCATTGTAACCGAGCATAACTTCGGCAAAAGATTTTACTCTTTCACTGCCTTCCAATTCTCGCATCGGAATGCGATTGTATTCCAATAATGGTTTCCCTTCAGCACTTTGGAATGACAGATTGTTTTTTCCTTCCGGATTATCAACTCCCGGCATCCAAAGGAATGTATTCGGGTCTTCACTTACATAAACATAATCCTTTGTAAGGTTCAATGAGCCTGTCGGACAAACATCAACGCACAAAGCACACCAGCAGCATCTTCCGTTATCAACACGAGGACGCAGACCGGAGTCGCCGCTGTTTGTTTCGTAACCATCAACGTGAATCATATCAATAGCTGCATTTTGGCAAATTGTTGCACACGTTCCGCAGCCGATACATTCTTCCAAATCATTAAAATGAAATCCGCGATAGCGAGCTGCGGTTTCTTTTTTTTCTTTAGGATATCTTACCGTGTGCGGCGGTTTTGTTCCTTGCTTTAATGCTGCAAACGGCGATAAGACACCTTTTATATCAAAAGCCATAATTCATTTACCTCTCTATTTCCGGCGGACAAGTTCCCAAACTATTCATAATAAAACTTACATCAGCAACATTTGCACCGACAAGGATTTTTTCCAACAAAGAAACTCCGTGAACATAGGCTGGACCACGAACATGGATTCTTCTCGGTTTATCCGAACCATCGCTTACAGCATAATAGCCGAACTCACCGCGAGCGGATTCTGTTTTTACATAAGCTTCTCCCGGAGGAACTTTCCAAGTAAGCGGATTTGGAATTTTATTGTAGTAATCTCCGCCCGGCATTTTATCAATCACTTGCCGGATAATGGAAATCGACTGCTCATATTCTTGTCTTCTAACAAGTGCCCGCGACCAAACATCGCATCCTTCGGCAGTTGGAATTTCAAAATCCAATTTATCATAAATTTCGTAAGGTTCGTCTATTCGAACATCGTGCTTAATTCCACATCCGCGTAACGGCGGACCAACAACGCCCCATTCAAGTGCTTTATCTTTGGGAATAATCCCAACACCTTCGGCACGTTTACGAAACATTGCATTATTGAAAAGCAGATTATCATAATCGGGCAAACGACTTTCGAGATAATCCAAAACTTTTAAAACTCTATCTGTAAAACCTTCGGGAAGATCGCGGCGAACACCGCCAGCCCAAATGTACATGTGATAAATTCTTCCGCCAGTTAGTTCCTCGAACAAATCAATAATGTAATCACGGTCGCCGACTGTCCACTGCGGCATTGTGTAAAGTCCCATTGAACCGGATTGACCGCCCATCCAAAGTCCGTATGTAGCAAGCCTGGCAAGTTCCAAAACCATAACGCGGATATATTTTGCACGCTCCGGAACTTCACGTACTTCAATTTCTTCGATAGCACGAGCTAAGTTTTCCTCGTTCGGGTCAGGTTCGGGGACACAGATTCGGCATACAATCGGAAAGCATTGAATCCATGTTCTCTGTTCCATTAATTTTTCAAAAGCTCTATGCAGATAACCGACATGCGTTTCAGCTTTAACAACCGTGTCGCCGGCAACTTTTAACTTTACCATAATATTCCCGGTTATTCCGGGATGCTGTGGTCCTAAATATAATGTAGTTTCTTTTTCTCTCATTCTTCTATTCTACGAATCGAATATTCTTTTGCAAAATCCGGTACTTCTTTACCGCTGTGTTTACTTACTGTTTCACGCACATTTTGTGCATCTTCGCGTCCGGGACGCTGATAAAAATTTTCCTGCGAATATTTAATTGTGTTGAAATCTCTTCTAAACGGTGGAATACCTTCCCAGTCTTCAAGTATGAATTCACCGAGCCGATTGTTGCCTTCAAAATTAACACCGAACATCTCGTGCATTTCTCTTTCGTAAGTTTCCGCTTGGGGCCAAAGATGGCTGAGTGTTTCAAACTCGGGATTTGATCTGTCTATTCTTGTTTTTACCATTATCATTAAATTTGCCTCATAAGACCAAAGCATAAAAACAAGTTCAAATTCATTATCCTCAATCCAATCAACACATGAAAAATGTGCAAGATGTTTGAAGTTCATGTAATCTTTTGCGTAAGCAAGAAACGGGAGAATTAAATCCGCACGCAGTTTTACTTTAACTCTTTTTTCGCGTTGAACTTCCACTTCGGCAGTGTGAAATATTTTTTGTATCTGTTCAGTACATGTATTTTCAGTACATTCTTTTCTATTCATGTTTAATTACCAATTATAATCGGGCATTTTCCAATTGTGAATTACTTTTTTCTGATTCTCTCTGTACCATTCTAAATTTTTTTGATATTTTTCTGCGCCGTCTGCTCTTCCTTCGGCAATTAATTTCTGCAATTCAATAAAACCGGAAATAACCGATTCCGGTCGAGGCATGCAGCCATTAATAAAAACGTCAACCGGTAGATATTGATCTAACGCATTTATTGTATTGTAGGAATCCCAATACATTCCGCCATTAATAGTGCAGGAACCGAAACCAATTACATATTTAGGCGACTGCATTTGTTCGTAAGAGCGAATTACACGCTTTAATGTTTTGGTTGCAAGATAACCGGTAATCAGCAGAACATCTGCTTGACGCGGAGTTGCTGCACCGCGTAATCCGAAACGTTCACCGTCATAACGCGAAGTCATTGTAGGCGGAATTTCAATTGCACCGCAGCCGGTACCATATCCAAGTATCCAAAGCGAATGTTTGCGTGCAAAGCTTTGAATTATATCAACAATTTTTTTTGAATTTTTATCGTAAGTCATAATTTTATTATTCTTTCCAAACAACAACAAGAACTGCAAGAATACCAAACGCCGTAGGCCATTTCCAGAAAAAGCGGATTGCCTGCTCTGTTCTAAATCTTGGATTTACAATACCCGTAAGCACAGGAATCATATAAAGTAAAAATGTTTTAACTACCAATGTTCCAAAATCACCGGCACCGCCGAGAAATATATCAGTAAAAAGAACAAGCTTGGCAAATGTAAAAATGGAACCGCTTGTTTGCATTAATCCTAAATATTTTCCGCCGAATTCCGACGGCGGACCTGACGCAATTTCAGCCGGAGCAATTACAACATCAAATGGAGCATATCCCATCATTCCAAGGAATGCAAGTATTCCTGCTATGAACGCAAGAGGAGATTGGAAGATTATCCAATTTGTAAATTTATCCTGCACCGCAAGTAATTCGTTTAACGATGTTGTTTGAAATTGAATCATTATTGCTACAATAGAAAGGACAAACGGAATTTCGTAGCCAACCATCATACTTAAACCACGTGAGACACCTATTGCAGCATTTGGATTACCTGTTTGCCCGACTCCCAAAGCCATCCCCAACGAACCAAAAACCATAATGTAAAGCAGAAATATTAAATCGCCGCTGAAACTTAGGTTGACAAATATTTTGGAATCCCGCAAAACAGGAATAAAATAGAGCGTTGTGATAGAAGCGGTAATTGCAAATACAGGTGCCAAGTGCTGCATCACACCGTGATTTATAGTCGTCTTTTTGCTGTATAATTTAATTATGTCCCAAAGATTCTGTGTCGGCGGAGGTCCAAACCGATTTTGAACTCTTGCAGTAATATTTCTTACAATACCGCCATAAGTTACGCCGACTAGAAACGCAATTATCGGAGTAATTACTATTCCGAGAACTTTTAACCAATTAATTTCCATCTATTAAAATCCTAATTAACAAAATTTCAATTATTAAATTTATTACCTTAAAGTGCTATACCAAAAATCATTTCAGAAAACAAAAATAGAATTAACAAAAATCCCATTACATACATCGCATAAGTTTGTCCGTTTCCGGTATAAACATAACGCAGATGTTCAAACGAATCTTCAAGAAACTTACCAATATTATTAAACGCTTTATTTACGCTTGGTTTAAGCACAGAGCCGAGTGCACGTTCAAACGGTTTATAAAA
>Ga0114931_10009585_pt1 | contig 11591 bp, 12 predicted proteins | sample 2SBtaG_FD_89579 | JGI IMG/M metagenome (GOLD analysis project Ga0114931, IMG submission 89579) | Deep subsurface microbial communities from Kolumbo volcano to uncover new lineages of life (NeLLi) - 2SBTROV14_V59a metaG | ecosystem: Environmental > Aquatic > Marine > Volcanic | place: Kolumbo...
CGAGATCAGCCCCGGCACCATCCCCAGCCCGAACAGGATCAGGGTCGGGATCAGGTAGACGAAGGTGGGGATGGTCTGCATCAGGTCGAGGATCGGGTGCAGCGCCGTATAGAGCCAGCGCCGACGCGCCGCGGCGATCCCGATGGGAACCCCGAAGACGATCGAGACCACGGTCGCGAACAGCACCAGAGCGATGGTCTCGACCGTCCGGTCCCAGTAACCGAGGTTGACGATGAGGCCGAGGCCGAGCGCCGTGCCGATGACCAGCTTCCAGCTTCGATGGAGCCAGAAGCCGATGGCGCAGATGACGGCGATGAGCACCAGCGGCGGGGTCACCTGGAGGATGTTGACGAGGCCGTCGACGAAGAAGCCGAGGCCGTCGGAGAACGCCCTGAGCTGGTCGAAGAAGTGATCGGTGATGAAGTCGACGAGCACCTTGACCCACTTCCCCAGCGGGATCTTCTCGCTGAGGAACGAGGGCAGCATGTCGTTCATGGCCGCTCTCCCACGCTAGCCGACGCGGCGGGGCGCGGCGCGCGCCCCGCCGCCGACCTCACATCCCGAGGCTCGCGCGCACGACGCCGAGCGCAGGCTTCGAGCCATCCATCGTCGTCACCCCTTTGAGCCAGCCGGCGAGAAGCTCGGGCTGCTCCTTGAGAATCTTGGTGGCGGCGTCCTCGGGCTCCATCCCGTCGTCGAGCATGTAGCCCATCATCTTGTTCTCGGCAGCGAGCGTGAACTTGAGGTTCTTGAAGAACTTGCCGAGATTGGGACAATCCTGGGCAAAGCCGGCGCGGACGTTGGTATAGACCGTGGCACCGCCGAAGTTCGGCCCGAAGTAGTCGTCGCCACCAGAAAGGTAGGCGAGATCGAAGTTGCTGTTCATCGGGTGCGGCTCCCAGCCGAGGAAGACGATCCACTCCTTGCCGCGAACGGCGCGCGCCACCTGCGAGAGCATCCCCTGCTCGCTCGATTCCACGAGCTCCCAGTCGCCGAGCCCGAAGGCGTTCTTGTCGATGACGCTCTGGATCAGCCGGTTGCCGTCGTTGCCTGGCTCGATGCCGTAGATCTTGCCACCGAACTTGTCGCGGAAACGGGCGAGATCGGCGAAGTCCTTGACCCCGGCGTCGTACACATACTTGGGAACCGCCAGCGTGTACTTGGCGCCCTCGAGGTTGACGGCATAGGATTCGACGCTGCCATCCTTCAGATAGGGCCGGATGTCGTTCTCCATGGTCGGCATCCAGTTACCGAGGAAGACGTCGAGGTCCTTGTTCTTGAGGCTGGTGTAGGTGACCGGCACCGAGAGCACGGTCGCGCTGCCCTGATAGCCCAGCGCATCGAGCATGCGAATCGCGATCGCGGTGGTCGCGGTGATGCAGCTCCAGCCGACGTCCGAGAACCGCACCTTCTTGCACGAAGGCGGATCGCCCGCGGCCTGAGCGGCGCCCGCCACCGTCATGACCGCGAGCATCAGCGCCGCAGCCAAGCCCTTGCCTATGCGAAATTTCATCGAAGTCTCCCTTGTCGTTGACCTCGCCCGCCGTCGCCCTCACCCAGGGAAGGCAGCGCCGGCGGCGACCCGTTCGCAATCAAAGGCGCGAAGACGCAACGGATCAAGGGAAATGTGCCTCACGCCGCGGGGACGAGGACGCCGGCGACGCGGCGCGTGGGCTCGCCCGGGCGCTGGCGGGTCTGCCAGTCGGGCGCCGTGAAGAAGGGCGCTTCCGAGGGCGCGAGCGGCGCCACGCCCTTGATCGCATCGGCCACCTTCTCGGCGATCATGATGGTTGGTGCATTCAGGTTCCCCGTGGTGATCTGCGGCATGATCGAGGAATCGACCACCCGCAGCCCCGCGATCCCATGGACCCGGCATTGGGGGTCGACCACCGCCATCGCATCCGTCCCCATCCGGCAGGTGCCGCAGGGGTGATAAGCGCTCTCGCAGGTCTCGCGGACGAAGGCGTCGATCTCGTCGTCGCGCACCGCTTCGGGCCCCGGCTTGAGCTCGCGCCCACGGTAAGGATCGAAGGCGGGCTGGCCGAAGATCTCTCGGGTCAGGCGGACCGCCGCCCGCATCTCGATCCAGTCGTCCTCGTGGCCCATGTAGTCGAAGTAGACCCGGGCCTTGGCCCGCGGATCGGCACTCCTAAGCCGAACCCAGCCGCGGCTCTTCGAGCGCATTGGCCCGACGTGGGCCTGGAAGCCGTGGCGGTCGGCGAGCGAGGTGCCGTCGTAGGACATCGCCATGGGCAGGAAGTGATACTGGATGTCGGGCCAGCGCACGGGCGCACGGCTGCGGATGAAGGCCCCGGTCTCGAAGTGGTTGGTCCCCCCGAGGCCGCCGTGGGTGGCCAGCCAGCGCACCCCGATCATCAGCTTGCCCAACGGTTTGACCGCCGAATAGAGGGTGATCGGCTGGGTGCATTCGTGCTGGAAGTAGAGCTCGAGGTGGTCCATCAGGTTCGCCCCCACCCCGGGCAGCTCCGTGACTGGGGGAATGCCGTGCTCGGCGAGCTCGGGTCCCGGACCGATCCCTGAGAGCATCAGGAGCTGGGGCGAGTTGATCGGCCCGCCGGCCAGGATCACCTCGCGCCGGGCGCGCACGCTGACGCGGCTCTCGCCCCGGGCGTAGACCACGCCCTCGGCGCGGTTGCCGCTGATGCTTACGCGCTCGACCAGCGCCTCGAGGACGATATTCAGGTTTCGGCGGTGGCGGATGGGGTGGATGTAGGCGTTGGCGGTGCTGGCGCGCACGCCGTTGGCGACCGTCATGTCCATCAGCCCGAAGCCTTCCTGCTGGCAGCCGTTCATGTCCTCGGTGCGCGGGTAGCCGGCCTCGACCCCGGCCTCGACGAAGGTGCGGTAGAGTGGGTTGACGAGCCGTCCGGTGGTGACGTGGAGCGGCCCCCGATCACCACGATACGCGTCGCCGCCACGCGCGTAGGTCTCGGCCTTGCGGAAGTAGGGCAGGACCTCGGCATAGCGCCAGCCCTCGGCGCCCTTGTCGGCCCAGGTCTCGTAATCGAGGGCATTGCCGCGGACATAGGCCATGCCGTTGATCGAGGACGAGCCCCCGAGCACCTTGCCGCGCGGGCAGTGAAGCCGGCGGCCGCCGAGATGGGGCTCGGGCTCGGTCTCGTAGGCCCAGTTGTAGCGCGGCATGTTCATCGGGATGGAGAGCGCGGTCGGCATCTGGATGAAGATCGAGGAATCGCGCCCCCCGGCCTCGATCAAGAGCACGGTCGTCGTGCCGTCCTCGGTGAGCCGGTTGGCGAGCACGCAGCCCGCCGAGCCGGCGCCGACGATGACATAGTCGAACTCCTCCATGGGCGTCCTCCGCTCTGGGGTGCGCGGGCCTGAAGGTCCCTGTATAACCCGTGCGATGCCTCCTGTAACGCCGCCCGATGCCGGCCCCGGCCCCCTTCCCGACCTGCTGGCGCCCGGCTTGCGGCTGCTCGTCTGCGGCTCGGCCGCGGGCACCGTCTCGGCCCGGGCGGGCGCCTATTACGCCCATCCCCGGAACCGCTTCTGGCCGACCCTGCACGCGATCGGCCTGACGCCTGAGCCGCTCGCTCCGGCCGAGTATGCCCGCCTGCTCGACCTCGGGATCGGCCTCACCGACATGGCCAAGGCCGCGGTCGGGCGCGACGATCAGCTTCCCCCCGGCGCCTACGACGGCCGGCGCCTGCGCCGCCTGCTCGCCCGCTTTCGTCCCCGGGTGCTCGCCTTCAACGGCAAGGCGCCGGCGGCCGCCTTCCTCGGCGAGCGCGCCCCGGCCTATGGCCGCCAAGCCGAGGATACCGAGGGCGCGGCCGTCTTCGTCCTCCCTTCGACCTCGCCGGCGGCCCTATATTACTGGGACGTGACCCACTGGCAGGCGATGGCGGCGTGCGTGCGGGCGCACGGGGCGATGCGAAAGGGCGAGCGCGAATGACGGCGATCCGCGGCATTCTCTTCGACAAGGACGGCACCCTGCTCGACTTCGCCGCCACCTGGCCGGCGGCCTACCGCGCCGCGGCGGAAGCCTTGGCCGACGGGACCCCGGGGCTCGCCTCTCGGCTCCTGCGCCGGGCCGGCTATGACGGTGAAGGCGCTCTCGACCCCGCCTCGGCGCTGGCCTGCGGCACCAATGCCGAGATCGCGGCCCTGTGGGCGGCCGAGCCGGCGCTCGCGGGCCGCGCCGACGTGGCCGTCATCATGGCGCACGTCTTCCGTGCCCACGCCGCCGCCGCGCCGCCGGTGGTCGCCGACCTTGCCGCCTTCTTCGCCCGCCTGCGCCGCCGCGGGCTGGCGCTTGGGGTGGCGACCAACGACGACGCCGCGACCGCCGAGGCCTGGCTCGGGCGCACCGGCGCGCTCGCAGAGCTCGACTTCGTCTGCGGTGCCGATTCGGGGCACGGCGCCAAACCGGGGCCGGGGATGGTCACGGCCTTCTGCGCCGCCGTCGGCCTCGCCCCGCGCGAGGTCGCGGTGGTCGGCGATTCGGCCCACGACCTCGCGATGGCGCGGGCGGCGGGAACCGGCCTCGCGATCGCCGTGCTCACCGGCGTCGCCGGGCACGCTCGCCTCGCCCCCTTCGCCGACCTGTTGATCCCCTCGATCGCCGACCTCGAAGCGGCGCTCGCCGACCGCCTCGCCGGCTCGTAGGGACCCCATCCCCCGGTACCGACACATCGGGGAATGCCGGTTGAAAGGGCGTCGTGCGGGTGTCACTATCGCCTCGACAAGGCGTTCTCTCGAAGAACGTCGAATTGGCAATGAAACGAAGAGGACGAGAAGAATGGCGAGCACGACTTCAATTCATCCCGCGGTGGACCGGGGGGTGAAACCCGGGGCGCCGGATTTCGCCGGCGGAACGCTCGTGTGCCACTGCAATCGAGACCCCGTCGAGGTGAAGGTCGTCGGGCAGATCGCTCACAACCACGCGTGCGGCTGCAGCAAGTGCTGGAAGCCCGATGGCGCGGTGTTCTCGCTCGTCGCGGTGGTGCCGCGCGAGAACGTCAGCGTGACCGCGAACGAGCATAAGCTCGACATCGTCGACCGCTCGGCGACGATCCAGCGACACGCCTGCGAGGGTTGCGGCGTTCACATGTATGGCCGCATCGAGAACCGGGACCACCCGTTCCATGGCCTCGACTTCGTCCATCCCGAATTGTTCCGGGAAGCGGGTTGGGCGCCACCGGAGTTCGCCGCCTTCGTCTCCTCGATCATCGAATCGGGGACACGGCCCTATCACATGGGCGCCATCAGAGGGCGGCTGAGGGAGCTCGGCCTCGAGCCTTACGATTGCCTGTCGCCGCCGCTGATGGACGCCATCGCGACCCACATCGCCAAGGCGGCGGGGGTGTTGCACGACTGACCCCCGGGGCGCGGTTGACCGACAGCTCGCCATCATCGGCAGTCGATTGGCGAGGGCATCTGGATGACGCGCTCGTGCGGGCTCGGATGATCGAGCCCGCAGGATGGCCCGTGAACGGCGCGTCGTATCAACGGCGCCCGACGAGGTATTCAGGGTCGAAGAGGGTTCACCGCCGATCGCGGTTGCAATCGGCGGCGGCCCCTGGAAACATGGCCCGCGCTCGGGTTTCGGAAAAAGGGAGGCATCGAATGGAGGTTCGCGCCGCGGTCGCGCATCAGGCGGGTGCGCCGCTCGCCATCGAGACGGTCACGCTCGAAGGCCCCAAGGCCGGCGAGGTGCTGGTCGAGATCAAGGCCACGGGCATCTGCCACACCGACGAGTTCACCCGCTCGGGCGCCGACCCGGAAGGCCTCTTCCCCACCATCCTCGGCCACGAGGGCGCCGGGGTGGTGGTCGAGGTCGGGCCCGAGGTCAAAAGCGTCGCCCCGGGCGACCACGTGATCCCGCTCTACACGCCCGAGTGCCGCGAGTGCGAGTACTGCCTCTCGGGCAAGACCAACCTCTGCCAGGCGATCCGGGCGACCCAGGGGCGGGGCGTGATGCCCGACGGCACCAGCCGGTTCTCGCTGGGGGGCAAGCCGCTCTATCACTACATGGGCTGCTCGACCTTCGCCAACTTCACCGTGCTGCCCGAGATCGCGGTCGCCAAGATTCGCCCCGACGCCCCCTTCGACAAGGTCTGCTATATCGGCTGCGGGGTGACCACGGGGCTCGGCGCGGTGATCAACACCGCCAAGGTCGAGCCCGGCGCCAAGGTGGTGGTCTTCGGCCTCGGCGGGATCGGGCTCAACGTCATCCAGGGGGCGCGGATGGTCGGCGCCGACCGAATCGTCGGGGTCGATCTCAACCCCAAGAAGCGGGCCTTGGCCGAGAAGTTCGGGATGACCGACTTCGTCAACCCGGCCGAGGTCGCGGGCGACCTGGTCGGCCATCTGGTCGAGATCACCGGCGGTGGGGCGGACTATTCGTTCGAGTGCATCGGCAATGTCGCCACCATGCGCCAGGCGCTCGAGTGCTGTCACAAGGGCTGGGGGGTCAGCGTCATCATCGGCGTCGCCGGCGCCGGGCAGGAGATCTCGACCCGGCCCTTCCAGTTGGTCACCGGCCGGGTGTGGAAAGGGACCGCCTTCGGCGGCGCCCGCGGGCGCACCGACGTCCCCAAGATCGTCGACTGGTACATGGCGGGCAAGATCGACATCGACGATCTCATCACCCACACCATGCCGCTCGAGAGGATCAACGACGCCTTCGACCTGATGCACGCCGGCGAATCCATCCGCAGCGTCGTCCTCTTCTGACGGCGATGTCCAATGCAAGCGCAGCGCCTCTTGACCGACGTCCCCGGGCCCGAGGTCGCGCGGATTGTCGCCGACTTCGAGAGCGAGGGCGCGAGCATCGGCCAGGAACGTCAGGCCGACGGCAACTGGACCATCATCGCGACCTTCCGGATGCCTGCGACCAAGGTTCCTTTCTTCGCCTGACCGGCGCTCGATCGGCCGCCCCCTCGACCGACGCAGGGCAAAGCCGATGACGGCGGTGCTCACGGTGCTGGCGGAGCACAAGTGCTTCGAGGGCGTTCAGGGTTTCTACGCCCACGCCTCGGCCGAGACCCGGTCGGAGATGCGCTTCGCGCTCTTTCGCCCGCCCCAGGCCGAGCGCCGGCGGGTGCCGGTGCTGACCTATCTCGCCGGGCTCACCTGCAGCGAGGAGACCTTCGCCATCAAGGCCGGGGCCCAGCGGCTCGCCGCCGAGCACGGGCTGATGCTGGTGGCGCCCGACACCAGCCCGCGCGGGCTCGGCCTTCCCGGCGAGGACGACGACTGGGACTTCTGCACCGGCGCCGGCTTCTATCTCGATGCGACCGAGGCGCCGTGGGCGGCGCACTACCGGATGCACGCCTACGTCACCCGCGAGCTTCCCGCGGTGATTGCCGCCAACTTCCCGGCGCGCGAGGACCGCCAGGGCATCTTCGGTCATTCCATGGGCGGCCACGGGGCGCTGGTCTGCGCCCTCAGGAACCCGGGACTCTACCGCTCGCTCTCGGCCTTCGCACCGGTCGCCGCACCGGCGCGGGTGCCCTGGGGCGAGAAGGCCTTCACCGGCTATCTCGGTGCGGATCGCGCCGGCTGGCGCGCGTGGGACGCCAGCGAACTGGTGGGCGAGCGCCCCTTCGGCGGCCCCATCCTGATCGACCAGGGAACCCGCGACCAGTTCCTCGAGACCCAGCTTTCGCTCGATGTCTTCGCCGAGGCCTGCGCCGCCGCCGGCCAGCCGCTGACGCTTCGGATGCAGCCGGGCTATGACCACAGCTATTTCTTCATCGCCAGCTTCATGGCCGACCACCTCCGCCACCACGCCCGCGCGCTCACCGCCTGAGGGGCGGGTGAAAGGGCGCCGGCGCGCTCAGCGCAGCACGTTGTAGCCGCGGCCGCGGAGGCAGTTCCGGATGACGTCGATCTGGCCCTCGATCCCGTTGGCGCCGGCGCTCGCGACCCCCAGGGTGCCGCCATAGGCGGCGCCCGCGGCGGCCCCGGTCCCGGTGCTGAGGCCGCTGTCGAACGAGCCGGTGATGGCGCCGAGCGCGGCCCCGAGCGCCGCCCCCAGCACCGCCCCGGCGACCGCCTCGCCGGCCGGGTTGACCTGCTCGGCGTACTGCCGGCACTCGGCGAGGTCGCGCGAATAGCGCGTCGGATCGACCCCGCGCTGATCGACGATCGGTTGATAGCTCTGGGCACAGGCGGCGAGACCGACCGCCAGCACCGCGACCGAGGTGCGAAGGCTGTTGGGCATGGCTGACCTCCCGGCGATGGGTTGGGCGGCGGCGGGCCGTCCGCTCTCTTCCCAGGATGCGATGCGGGTATGTCAGATGCGGGCGCGCTTCCCGGTCGCCATCGCACGGCGGCCGCGCCGGGCCCGCTCGGTCGGCTTCGGCGGGCGACAGCGCCCGGTCGCTCGGCTAGCATGATGGCCGGCGCCGGCGGGGTGATCCTCGGCCCGGCAATCGAATCGCGGGCGAATCGGGAGACGATGATGGAACAGGACGATAACGGGCCGGGGCGCTTGAACCTCCCCTTCGTCGGCCATTGCACCTTCGGCAAGCAGCCGCCGTGCCTCGACTGGAACGCCATCGACGCCGACATCGCGATCCTCGGCGCGCCCTTCGACATGGGCACCCAGTATCGCCCGGGGGCGCGCTTCGGCCCCCGGGCGATCCGCGAGGCCTCGACGCTGTTCTCCTTCGGCCACGACGGCGCCTACGACTTCGAGGACGACATCGTCTATCTTCCGGTCGACCAGGTGCGGCTGGTCGATATCGGCGATGCCGACATCATCCACACCGACACCCCCCACAGCCATGCCAACATCGAGCTCGGGGTGCGCAAGATTCTCGCCGCCGGGGCGCTGCCGGTGGTGCTCGGCGGCGATCACTCGGTGCATATCCCGTGCATCCGCGCCTTCGACCAGCAGCCGCCGGTCCACATCGTCCACATCGACGCCCATCTCGACTTCGTCGACGAGCGACACGGGGTGCGTTACGGCCACGGCAACCCCTTGCGCCGGGCCTCCGAGATGCGGCACGTCACCGGCCTCACCCAGCTCGGCATCCGCAACGTCTCGTCGTCGAACCGGCTCGATTACGACGCCGCCCGCCGCGCCGGCTCCGACATCCTCTCGGTGCGCGATGTCCGCCGCCTCGGCACCAAGGCCGTGCTCGAGCGCATCCCCGAGGGCGCGAACTATTACGCCACCATCGACATCGACGGCTTCGACCCCTCGATCGCCCCGGGCACCGGGACCCCGAGCCACGGCGGCTTCCTCTACTACGAGGTGCTCGAGCTGTTCCAGGGCCTGGCCAAGCGGGGCGGAATCGTCGGCATCGACCTGGTCGAGGTCGCCCCCGACTACGACCCCACCGGCATCACCGCCTTCCTCGCCGCCCAGCTCCTTATGAACGTGCTCGGCTATGTCTTCCACGAGCGCCATCTCGGGCAAGTCTGACACCGGCGAGCCGACGACGGAGGCTCGCCGGCACGGGGCCCCGGGCGACGCCTCGACACCGGCCGTCGCAACGGCTGCGCCCTGGCTCAGGAGAAGAGCGCCGCGGTGGCCGGGTTGCCGCGCCGGGCCAGGATTTCGAGCCGAACGGTGGGACGCGTCATCGCCGTGAACAACGCGCGGTCATCGGGATCGCTGGGATCGACGTCGACCAGCAGCACCGCCGGCGCCTGCTGGCCCTTGAAGCGCTGGATGCTTTCCAGCCGCACCTGGCCCGCGGTCCTGATCTGATTGCCGTGGGCATCATAGTCGCCCTCGAAGCGCGAGAGGGTGAAGGCCCCGACACGGTCGAGCCCCGAGAGTGCCGAGTGTCTCGTCCCCATGAGCGAGAGCACGACGACATCGGCGGGATCGAAGCCCCTGCGCACGAGCTCGGTGATCCGCGTCGCGACCAGCGCCGGTTGCTCGCCGGGCTCGTCGTAGCCGAAAACCTGGGCACCGAGGCCGGGAAGGTCGTTGGCGCACTCGAAGGCGACGCCGAGCACCCGCTGGATGAAGCGGGCGATCGTGGCCGGCGTCCGGTAGTTGGCGTCGGCGCGAAAACCGACGAAGCCCTCGAGTGGCGCCGGTCCGGTCCGGCGCAGGTTCTGCTCGGGGTCCTCGAGCCACAGCACATCGGCGTCGGGCGCCCAGAAGACCTGTAGGGTCTCGACCCAATCGGGCTCGAAATCCTGGCCCTCGTCGACGACCACGCTGTCGAAGCGCCACCTCTCGGGCACCGCCTCGGCGAGCACCCCGTCGAAGACGCCGGGCCAGAACGAGGGGTCCCGCACGGCCTCGAAGCGAATCCGGTGACCGCAGTCCTCGAGGAAGCGGATGCAGAGCCCGTGCCAGGTTTCGACCAGCCCCCCGGGCGGCGCCGCGGCGGCGAGGCTCTCCTTCAATGGACGATTGAAGCAGACCAACAGGGCTCGGCGGCCGGCGGCGACGGCGCGCCTATGGGCGGCGAGCGCCACCACCGACTTGCCACAGCCCGCGGTGCCGCGCACCCGCAGCCTCAGCGGCGTCATCTCGATGTGCTCGATGACGCCGGCGAGACCCCCGCTCAGCCGGGTGAAGGCGCGGCCCTGCGCCGCGACGTGGGCGTGGATGTCGGGCACCACCTCGAAGGTCTGGCGGAAGAAGGCTAGAACCCGCTCGGCCTCGTCGCCGGGGGCGGCGCCGCCCGGACCCATCAGGGCCTCGATGCGGCCGGCGAGGTCGCCATCGCCGGCATCGACGATGCGCTCGCGGTCGATCCCGGCGGCGCTGAGGCGGGCGATGCGGTGGTCGGGGCAATAGATGAGATAGTCGATGCGAAGCCTGTGGCCGCGATGCTGCCGCTTGAACTTCTCGCGCACCCCTTCGAGCGAACGGCGGACCTGATCGCCGACGCTCTTGGCGCCGTCGGGGTAATGCTTGACGAGGTCGTCGCCGGTCTCCTCGAGGGGGCCGTTCTTCTGCTCGATGACGAGCACGCGGCCGGTCTGGTCGACGACCACGAAGTCGATCTCGCCGAACGCCATATAGCCGCGATGGGCACGGCTCCAGTGGACCCCGTGGAAGACCGTGTAGGCGGCGCCGAGCGTGCGCTTCAGCAGCGCCAGGGTGGTGAGCTCGGGCGAGTGGGCGCCAGCGAGCGCCAGCGTTGAGATGTCCGAAGGCACGAGATAGGCCATCGCCCTCTCCTCACGGCAAGGCCGGCCAGTGCGGCCGATGACCCTCGGTCATCCGGCGCAGCGAAGCGGGCTCCAGGACCTCGACGCCGTCGCCCCAGATATAGAGGTGCCAGGCCATCTCCAGAAGCCCGCCGCAGCGGAAGCGGACGATCAGCGAGCCGTCGTCCTGCGGTTCCTGGGTCTGGCCGGGGTGGAACAGAAACTCGCGGGCCGTCGCCGCCGCCGATGGCGCGAACCGCCAGGCCACATCGACCAGCTTCTCCTGGAACACCCCGAAGGCCCGCTCGGCGAAGGCGCCAAGCGAGAACTCGGGGTCGCGCGCGAAAGGCTCGGCGAGAATGTCCACCCCCTAGATGTTCGGCAGGCTGTAGAGGCGATAGCTCTGGGGCCGGTGGTGCAGCGACCACGCCACCAGATAATGGCGGTGGCCGTAGACGAAGCCATAGGGGCGCACG
>Ga0114931_10009586_pt1 | contig 11589 bp, 10 predicted proteins | sample 2SBtaG_FD_89579 | JGI IMG/M metagenome (GOLD analysis project Ga0114931, IMG submission 89579) | Deep subsurface microbial communities from Kolumbo volcano to uncover new lineages of life (NeLLi) - 2SBTROV14_V59a metaG | ecosystem: Environmental > Aquatic > Marine > Volcanic | place: Kolumbo...
GCGGCGCGCGAACAGGCCGTTGCTGACCACCCCGGCGAGGTGGTCCAGTTCGGCCTCGATCTCGGCGGGGGCCACCAAATCGAGCCCGCGCACGTCGAGGATCAGGTTGCCGTTGTCGGTCACGAAACCCTCGCGTAGCGCCGGACGGCCACCGAGGCGCACCAACTCTCGGGCGACATAGCTGCGCGCCAACGGGATCACCTCGATCGGTAGCGGGAAATCGCCGAGCACCGAAACCAGCTTGGACTTATCGACGATGCATACGAAACGTCGCGCCGCCGCCGCGCAGATCTTTTCGCGGGTCAGGGCGCCCCCGCCGCCCTTGATCAGTTGCAGGTGGCGGGTCGCCTCGTCCGCGCCGTCAACGTACACCGGCAGGGTGCCCGCCGCGTTGAGATCGAGCACCGGTATGCCGTGTCCGCGCAGCCGTTCGGCGCTGGCCTCGGAACTCGCCACCGCGCCCTCGATACGCTGTTTGACTTCCGCCAGGGCGTCGATGAAATGGTTGGCGGTGCTGCCGGTTCCGACGCCGATCACGGTGCCGGTCTCAACGTAGTCCAGCGCGGCACGGGCCGCCGCGCGCTTCTGCTCGTCCTGGCCCATCGTACGCTCCTCGTCAATCTGAACCGTGGCTGATCGGTGGCTATCGACTTTCACCGAATTGGACGCCATCCGTACGCTCAAGGCAAGCCGGGCAGCGGATGAGTAACGAGCGGCGTCAAAGCAACCCCTGTTTTTGTGGCCGCGCCGGGGCTCGCGAGAGAGGCGATTTCGACGACCGTGGCCCGAGTTTGCCGGTAACGTATGCGAAAAAGATGATCTTGATCATGGATCAAGGGCATCGGGTAGGGCGATTCTATTAACCACCCCTTAATAGCTACGCCACGAATTGGTGTTGTGCGGTCCTCATCGGCCGCGGTGGGCCGGCGTACGGACCGCTTTGGAGGGCGAGAATGTTGTGTCAAATCCAGGAGAATCTGCCGATGAAAGGAAAGAAATTCCAGCCAGCCGCCCTGCTCGGCGTGTGTGGCGGCGTGGCGCTGGCGCTCAGTGCCACTGCGCTCGTAATTCCGGGTAGCGCCCGGGCTGCGGGGGTTACCGCGAGCGAGGTGCAGCAGTTGATAGCCGCAAGGTTCGGAAAAGCCGATCGCGAATTGGCCCTGTGGGGGATCCAGCCGGGACTCGGCACGGTCATGATCGAGTACAGCCGGCGCATGGCAATGGCCCATCAGGCGGTGCAGTCCGGTGACTGGGGCATGGCTCAATATCAGGTCAAGGAAGCCACCGAAATCCAGGAAGTGGGTGAGACCACCCGCCCCGGCAAGGCCGAGTTGCTCAAGGGCTTCGAGCATCAGTTCCTCGATCCGCTGGCCGAAGACATTCTGGCCAAGGATAAGGCGGCCTTCAACAAGGACTACGGCGACGCGCTGGGCGGCTGCAATGCCTGCCATGTGGCGACCGGTCACGGCTACGTGAACGTGCGCGGGCCGAAGAATGCCCCGGAGTCGTTTCTGAAGTTCGCCGCCAGCGAGCCGCGTGCGCCGGAAGAGAAGCACGCCAAGGCGAAGACGATGAACGCGGGGCACACGCCGCTCAACTGGGATCAACTCAGCGCGATGGTGAATCAGGCTTTCGACAAGGCGGATCGGAGTCTCGCGCTATGGGCGATCCAGCCCGGCGTGGGTACGGTGATGATGGAGTATGGTCGCCGCTTCGCGACCGTGCAGCAATCGGTCAAGGCGGGTGATTGGGGCATGGCCCAGTATCAGCTCAAGGAGGCGACCGAAATCCAGGAAGTGGGTGAAATCACCCGTCCCGGTAAGGCCGAGCTTCTCAAGGGCTTCGAACACCAGTTCCTCGATCCGATGGCCAAGGATATCCTCGCCAAAGACAAGGCGTCGTTCAACAAGCACTTGGCGGAAGCCATCGACGGTTGCAACGCTTGTCATCAGGAGACCGGACACGGTTATGTCCGGGTTGCCAAGGCGCAGGCACTGCCCGCGGAACTGAAACTTCTCAAGCTGGGTCCGACCGAGCCGAAAGCCCCCGAGGAGCATCACGATCGCACGCCCAAGTCATACACTCACGGCGCCGGCATGCCGACCCGTACCGACGCCCAGAAACTCATCGACTGGCGCCTCAACAACGTGGATCGCGCGCTCGCGCTGTGGGCGATCCAGCCGGGGCTCGGTACCGTAATGCAGGAGTACGGCTATCGCATGGCGATGGCATGGTACGCGGCTCAAGCCGGGAATTGGGGCATGGCCAAGTACCAGGTCAAGGAGGCCACCGAGATCCAGGAGGTCGGCGAGACCACACGTCCGGGCAAGGCCAATCTGCTCAAGGGTTTCGAGCATTCGGCGCTCGGTCCGATCTTCAAGGCAATCGCCTCGAAGGACAAGGGCGCTTTCAAGAAGAGCTATCGTGACGCGATTCCGGCTTGCAACGCCTGCCACGAAGCGACCGGTCACGGCTACATCGTCGTGCACCAGCCACCGGCACCACCCGCGGATTTCGTCAACTTCGGAGGCTGATCAGGGATCCCCTTCAGGGGGTAGCAGCCAAGGGCCGCATCGTCCGCGAGGACGGTGCGGCCTTTTTACGTGGAGCTACTCTGGCGCTACTAGTAGCGCGGGCGACCGCCGCCACCCGAAGAACGGCCACCGCGACCGCGGGGTTGCGCCTGGTTGACCTTGATGTTGCGACCACTCAGCGGCGTGCCGTTGAGCGCCTTGATCGCCGTGTCCGCCTCACTGTTGTTCTCCATCTCGACGAAGGCGAATCCCTTGGACTGCCCGGAGTAGCGGTCGGTGATCAGGTTGACGGTGGAAACCTCACCGTAGGCCGCGAAGGTCTGGCGCAATTCGTCTTCGGTTACGCCGTAGGCCAGGTTGCCGACATATAGATTCATGGTCTTCCCTCATACTTGGGTGGATGCGTTCAGGGCTCGGTTCAAAATAACTGCCCCACTGCGAGCGCCGATCGGTCGCGCCCGACTGCATTGCTCGTCACTTGAGATGCCAATTTTATTTCGGCCCGAGCCCGTATCGATTCGTCGCCGCCGGAGAAAGTAACACGCTTTGTGCGGCGGTGTATGGCGCGGCGGATGCTATTCGAGCAGCGGCGCCGATTTTCTTGGCTGGTCGGAGGCTCTCGCAATACGCGAAGTGGGTGAGTAGCAACCCCACTTCGAGCCCATTCTCGCTACTCCATTTCGGGGGTGGAATGAACTGCACGGTCGTTCCATGGTACGAAATTCCAGCTTGAGAACGGGCTGCCGTGGGGAAGCCAATCGCCGCTCACGAGTTTTGCAAGCGGTTCATCCGTGGCGCCGATGCCCGCCGCCCGCGGATTTTCGAGGCCCGCCCGGGTTGCGTCGCGGTCGCGGGCGCCGCTCAGCGCCATTCGCCGGGCGCCGGCCTCGCTGCGGTTGCAGGATCGGCCCCTCTTTGGCGGAGGGCTCGAATCCGGGCACTCGATCCACCGGCAACTCACGGTTCAACAATCGTTGGATGTCCGCCAGCAACTTGCGCTCCTCCGAGGCCACCAGCGACAGCGCCACCCCTTCCTCGCCGGCGCGCCCGGTGCGCCCGATCCGGTGGACGTAGTCCTCTGGGACATTCGGGAGTTCGTAGTTGACGACGCGTGGCAGTCGATCGATGTCCAGGCCGCGGGCCGCGATGTCGGTTGCCACCAGGGCGCACACCTTGCCCGCTTTGAAGTCCGCCAACGCTCGGGTGCGCGCGGCTTGGCTCTTGTTGCCATGGATCGCGGCGGACTTGATGCCGTCGCGCGCGAGCTGCTCGGCGAGACGGTTGGCGCCGTGCTTGGTGCGCGTGAACACCAGCACCTGACGCCAGTCGCCGGAGCCGATCAGGTGGGAGAGTAGTGCACGCTTGCGGCCGCGATCGACGCGGTGTACCCGCTGGTCGACCGCCTCGGCCGGGGTGTTGCGGCGCGCGACTTCGATCAGTGCCGGCCGGTCCAGCAGATCGTCGGAGAGTTTCTTGATTTCGTTCGAAAGGGTGGCGGAGAACATCAGGTTCTGACGCCGCTCGGGCAGTTCGGCGAGCACCTTGCGGATGTCATGGATGAAACCCATGTCGAGCATCCGGTCGGCCTCGTCGAGCACCAGGATCTCGACCCGGGAGAGATCCACGGTGCGCTGCCGGACATGGTCGAGCAATCGACCCGGCGTCGCCACCAGGATGTCGATGCCGCGGCGCAGGCGCTGCGCCTGGGGATGAAAGCCCACGCCACCGAAGACCACCGCATGACGCAGTCTGAGAAAGCGGCCATAAGTGGCGACGCTCTCGGCCACCTGGGCCGCCAGTTCACGCGTCGGGGTGAGGATCAAGGCGCGGGGATAGCGCCCCGTCGCGTGACCATCGCTGAGCCGCTGTAGTAGCGGCAGCGTGAACGCCGCGGTCTTGCCGGTGCCGGTCTGGGCGCCGGCCAGCACATTGCGGCCGGCGAGAATCAGTGGGATCGTCTGCGCCTGAATCGGCGTGGTATGGGTGTATTGCCGGGCGCGGATCGCGCGCAGCAGTTCGGCCTTGAGGCCAAGCGTTTCAAAAGACATTAATTGTTCCTGGAGAGCCGCGCCGGTCATGCCGAGCAGCCGGGCGCTAAAAGCGGAGCGGTCGGGGAGAAGTCGAGGTAAGCCGGATTAACCGGAGGAAAACCGCGAATGCACTTCAAGCGCCAGTTCCGCTTAGCGTTGAAGTGCGGCGCATCATACGGCAAAGGCGGGCGTTATGCACGCTCGCTGAAAGTTCGCCGCCGGCGGATCGGGAACCTGGAACGTGAGGCGCCTCAACCCGGAACGGTGTCGATCGTCAGCCGCCCGGTCAGCGTGCGATGCACCGGGCAGCGATCGGCGATCGCCAGGAATCGGGTCGTTTGCTGCTCGTCCAGAGTCCCCGTGTAACGGATTTCTCGGGTGATGCGTTCCAGGCCCTTACCCTGTTCTTCACAGGCGGCGCAGTCCTCGCCGTGAACCCTTTGGTAACGCAGGCTGACCTGGATGTCCGAGATCGGCAGTTTCTTGTGGTTGGCATACATCCGTAGCGTCATCGAGGTGCAGGCGCCGAGAGACATCAACAGCAGCTCGTAGGGATCGGGGCCCAGGTTGGAGCCACCGTTGGCCAGGGGTTCGTCGGCGAGGCCCTGGTGAGTGTGGCTGTACAGGCCACGCAGGAATTTTCGATTGAGCTCGGTGACCAGCACCGAATGCTCCGCGACCGGCGGTGCGGTGCCGTGCGAGGGTTCGAAGGCCGCCACGTCCATGTTCAGGTAGCGGCCGGCCCAGGCGGCCAGCGTCCCGGCGACAAACTCGGAATCTTCATTGCGGCTGAGCATGTGGTCGGCTTGATCCAGTGACACGAAGCTCTTCGGGTGCTTGGCGGCGGCGAAAATGATCGCCGCCTCGTTCACGTCCACCACGGTATCCACCGGCGAATGAAAAACGATCAGCGGTCGCCTCAAGGCCCCGATGTGATCGGCGTCCGCCTGCGCGGCCAGATCGTCGAGCAACTGCGACTTGATCGAGAAGCGGCGCCCGCCGATGTCGACGATCGCGCAGCCCTCGGTTCGAATTTCCGCTTCGCGCGCCGCGAACAAATGCTGGACGTGGGCGGCCGTCGCCGGCGCGCCGATGGTCGCGATCGCCTCCACCGCGGCCAACCGATGCGCCGCCACCAACACCGCGGCGCCGCCGAGACTGTGTCCGATCAACAGCTTCGGCGCCTGGTAATTCTCACCGAGGAAATTCGCCGCGGCCACCAGGTCCTCGACGTTGGAGGAGAAGTTGGTATTGGCAAAGTCCCCGTCGCTGTTGCCCAGGCCGGTGAAATCGAAGCGCAAGACGGCGATTCGATGCGCCGCCAACGCGCGCGCGATTCGGGACGCCGCCTTGACGTCCTTACCGCAGGTGAAACAGTGGGCGAACAGCGCAAAAGCTTGCGGCGTAGCGGGTGGATCGGGAAGCTCGAGCAAGCCGGAAAGGGTTGTGCCGGCGGCATTTACAAACTCTACTTTGGTGCGGGCCATGGGCTTGCCTCGGATAAGTCCGGTCGTCGCGGAGCTTTCAGACGGTACAACATTTCTTCAAGCGATGCGTTTCCGATGCGAGCCCGGACACTTCGATGGGGTGCGGCGATCGGGGGTAAAATCTCAATCGGCGTCCGGGCAAGGCGGCCGGCTTCAAGAGGGGCGTGGTAGCGCGTTACAGGACCGTAGGCAGCAGGGGCGGGGCGGAACCCGGGAATGTCCCGAGGGTTTGTGCCGCTGCGCGGGTCCGCGAAAAGGAGGATCGACAATGGCGAGTCGCAACGATCTCACGCCGCTCGCGCCGCGCGATGTCGACTGGACGCCGGACAATTTCCGCGAGTCGATCGATAAGCTCGTGGAGAGCGTCCGTGAAAAGGCTCGCGAGGCGATCGAGTGGTACGTCGCCGCGAAGCGACCCAAGCGTTTGGCGGCGACCGTACTGCGCTTCTTAACCATCCTGTCGACATCATCGGCGGGGATCCTCACGGTGCTCGCACAGATTTATGATGGCCAGCCGGCCGGCGAACTGCGCATCGCACCGATCATGATTTCACTGCGGTTGGCGATCGCCGCCGCGTTGCTTGGATTCGACCGTTACTTCGGCTTTTCTCGAGGTTGGATCCGCTACGTCGGTACCGAACTCAAGCTGCGCACCGCGCTGAACCAATTCAATATGACTTGGCCTGAACGCCTGGTGACCTGGGCCGACGGCAATCCGGACACGGTGCAGGTGCGGGAGGCGATTGCCGCATGCGCCGAATTCCGTGAGCAGATCGACCTGCTGGTCGGACAGGAAACGGATCAGTGGGTGGCCGATTTTTAACCTAGAATCCTCAGTTGACCGCTACATTCTGACAGTAACCGGTTGATATGAATGCGTTTAATGTCAATCGACGCCGTCACCCGCCCGGTGAATCACGCTACGGGGCGAATTGCACGTTTGCGGCGGCGCAGGGCGGCGTTACAACTCTTTGAATAGAATGACTATTCCGCATCGCTGTGCCTTGCCCTGCACCACCGCAAACGCACACTTCACCCCGTCCAACTGAGGATTCTAGGTTCAAGCGAGTCTGAAGGACCTCGATGCGGCGACCCGGGCCGCGAAAAAGGCAACCGATCTGGTCGCCCGGGCCGACGAGACGCGTCGTAAGGCCGACGAGGCGGTGAAGCAGGCGATGGCGGACGCTACGCGCCCCGGCGGCATCAATCTTACGGTCGCCAACGGTGACGCGTGCGCGGACGGTTGGACGCTCACGGTGGACGGTGGTTCGCCCACGCACCGCAACGGAAAGACAGCCGCGATCGGCGACCTGGCGCCGGACCAGCACACCGTGATCGTGGAAGGCAAGATCACCGATGCGCCGAAACGTGCCGAGAAAATCGTAGCGGTGTCGGCGGGCGCGATCGCGGAGTGTTCGCTTACCCTGGAGTAGCGGGGCTCGGAACGGCGCCCCGCCGTCAAAAGTCCTTGAGCCGTTCGGTGGTCTCCGGATCGAGAAATCCGGCGATCGTCGCTTCGGTTTCGAGTCGCAACGCGGTGTTGATGTCGGTGACCGCCGCCTGATTGAGCACGCGCTTCATGGCGCGCAGCGATAACGGCGGCTGCGCGGCGAGCTTGAGCGCCACGGCTTGCGCCTCTTTCATCAGCGCCTCATCGGCGACCACCCGCCAGGCGACGCCGATTTCTTTGAGTTCCGCCGCGCCGTAGCGTTCGCCGAGCATCAGCATTTCCCGGGCCTTGTTGAGCCCCGCGAGCGCCGGCAACAAGGACGTTACGGCGCCGGTGACGAACAGATTCAGCGAAACCTCCGGGAAGAAACCCTTGGCGCTCTCGGCCCAGATCGGGAAATCACAATTGATCGCCCACTCCAGGCCGCCACCCACCGCCCAGCCGTTGATCGCGCCGACCACCGGCTTGGCGCCGAACACGATTGCCACGGTGGCGCGCTGGATGGCATCGACGAGATCCCGCGCTTGCGCTTCGGATTGCGGATGCATGTGTTCCTGGCGGTCGTCGCCGGCACAGAAGGCGCGTCCCTCACCGGTGAAGAGGATGACGCTGGTCGCCGCGTCGGCGTTGGCGTCATCGAAGGCGCGCGCGCTCCTCTGTCCGTGGGCCGTCCCCGCCTTCAAGAAAAAATAGCGTCCGCCAGGCTCGAGACGAGCATCGTCCTGCGCATGTTCACCATCCCCATGTCAGGGTGATACGACCGGCGCGCATCGATTTCGCCCTCGATTCTCGATTAATGGCTACTGCGCGCCGCCCCGTAGGACTGGTGTCGTGCGCGTGGTTACCGCTCGCATACGCTGAAGATACAGTCGACCTACATCGACCTTCGGCAAACGGTTTTTGCGATCCACCCCGAAACAGATCCCGTAAAGGATTTATGTCCTTGAGTCTTGCCTCGTCAAAGGTAAAGGGGACCTATTGAGTGCCCGCAGGGGCGCAGTCGTTTTGTGCTTTGCTGCGGCAGGCGATTTACAGAACCGTCGTCACTGTGCCAGAGTCCGCGCGGCGCGCGGCCGCGGGCAGAATGGTGGGGGAATGGTCATGAAATCGCATGTGCGGGTAGCCGTCATCGGCGGCGGGGTGGTGGGGTGCAGCGTGCTTTATCACCTCACCAAGTTCGGCTGGAAGGACGTGGTGCTGATCGAGCGCTCCGAGCTGACCTCGGGTTCGACTTGGCACGCGGCGGGTGGGTTCCACACCCTCAACGCCGACACCAACATGGCGGCGCTGCAAGGCTACACGATCGGTCTGTACAAGGAACTCGAGGAGGTCAGCGGACAGGTCTGCGGCCTGCACCATGTCGGTGGGCTGACCATCGCCACCACCCGTGATCGGCTCGATTTCCTCAAGGCGGAGCGCGCCAAGCATCGCTACATGGGACTCAATACCGAGATCGTCGGTCCCGACGAGATCAAGAAGTTGAGCCCGATCACCAATGTCGACGGCCTCATCGGCGCGCTCTACGACCCGCTCGACGGGCACCTGGATCCGTCCGGCACCACCCACGCCTACGCCAAGGCGGCGCGTATCGGGGGCGCCGAGATCTACCTGCGCAACCCGGTGCTGGAACTCGATCAGCAAAGCGACGGCAGTTGGAACGTGGTGACGGAACAGGGCACCCTCAATGCCGAGCACGTGGTCAACGCGGCGGGCCTGTGGGCACGCGAGGTCGGCGAACTGGCCGGGATCTACCTGCCCTGTCACCCGATGGAGCACCAGTACCTGGTCACCGACGACATCCCCGAGGTATACGATCGGGACACCGAGTTGCCGCACGTGATGGATCCGGCCGGCGAGAGTTACCTGCGCCAGGAAGGGCGCGGCTTGGTGCTCGGGGTCTACGAGCAGGCCTGCGAGCTGTGGGCGGTGGACGGCACGCCGCCGGACTTCGGCCATGAACTGCTGCCCGAGAAGATCGACCGCATGTCGCATTCGCTGGAGGCGGCCTACTGGCGCTATCCGTGCCTGGAGACGGCTGAATCAAGCGCATCATCAGCGGGCCGTTCACTTTCGCCCCGGACGGCAATCCACTGGTCGGTCCGGTGCCGGGGCGGCGCGGCTACTGGTGTGCGGCGGCGGTGATGGCCGGCTTCAGCCAGGGCGGGGGCGTGGGTCTGACGCTCGCCGAATGGATGGTCGAGGGCGAGCCCTCGCGCGACGTGTTCGCGATGGACGTGGCGCGTTTCGGCGATTTCTGCACGCCGGCCTACACCCGCGCCACGGTGCGTGAGAACTACCAGCGCCGCTTCGCCATCTCCTATCCGAACGAGGAGCTGCCGGCCGGACGGCCGCTGGTCACGAGCCCGGCCTACGGACTGTGGAAGGCCGGCAACGCGGTATTCGGTCGCGGCTACGGCCTGGAGCATGTCAATTACTTCGCGCCGCCCGGCGAAGAGCCGTTCGAGACGCCGAGCTTCCGGCGCTCCAACGCCTTCGAGGTGGTCGGCGAGGAGTGCCGTGCGGTGCGCACCGCGGTCGGCCTCAACGAGATCCACAACTTCGGGAAGTACGAGGTGACCGGCCCCGGCGCCGAGGACTGGCTCTCCTACATCATGGCCAACCGCATGCCGCGGGTAGGCCGCCTGGCGTTGACCCCGATGCTGAGTCCGAAGGGCCGCCTGATCGGCGATTTCACTGCCACCCGCCTCGGTCCCGAACGCTTCCAGTTGACCTCCTCCTATGGCGCGCAGGCCTTCCACATGCGCTGGTTTCTGCGCCACCTGCCGGAGACCGGGGTGACGCTGAGGAATGTGTCGTTGGAACGGATCGGCTTTCAGATCGCGGGCCCCAAGGCGCGCGAACTGCTCTCGAGGGTGACCCGCGCGGACGTTTCGAAGGCCGCGTTCCCGTTCCTTGCGGTACGCGAAATGGAGGTCGGGCTGACCCCCGCGATCGTCTCGCGGGTGACCTATACCGGCGATCTCGGCTACGAGATCTACGTGCATCGCGACCACCAGGTCGCGCTCTATCATGCGCTGGTCGAGGCGGGCGCCGATCTGGGACTGCGTCCGTTCGGGATGCGCGCGATGATGTCGCTGCGGCTCGAGAAATCCTTCGGCTCGTGGCTGCGCGAGTTCAAGCCCGACTACACGCCCGCCGAGACCGGGCTCGATCGCTTCGTGGCATTCGGAAAGGAGCGCTTCATCGGCCGCGAGGCGGCGCTCGTGGCGCGCGATAATCCTCCCGCGCGCAAACTCTGCACCTTCGTGGTCGATGCCGCCGACGCCGACGTGTGGGCCGACGAGCCGATCTGGAAAGATGACGAGGTGGTCGGCTTCGTGACCTCGGGCGGCTACGCCCATTACGTCGAAAAGAGCGTCGCGCTCGGTTTCGTGCCGCTTCGGATGATCGCGGAAGGCGCGCGTTTCGAGATCGAAATCCTCGGCGAGCGCCGCGCGGCAACGCTGATTAGCGAGCCGTTGTTCGATCCCGAAGGTGCGCGGATGCGCGGCTGAGGCGTCGTTCGGGAACGCTATCCATGGTCGCTGTCATTCCGCGACCGCGCCGACCCCGGCTTCGCGGATAAATTCCGCGAGGTACGCTTGGCTGTCGCCGTGAAAACGCAGGTACTCCAGTTCCAGCATGAAGGTGCGGGCATCGACGACATTGAGCTGCAGCAGCCAGCACTCGATATCGACCCGCGCCAGGCCATAGCCGAGCGGCAGCCGCAGATGCACGTCGATCCCGGGGGTGCCGGGCGCATTCAGCGCCGGGTCGCCACGGCGCAGCGAGTCGCTGTTGCAAAGCATTTCCAGGCCGGGCTGTAGTTTCTCCCACTAGATTGCAATTCACCGGCATGATCTTGAATCGTTTTTTCACCGGTGAACCGATGTCCCCGGTGGCCTAATCAGGTCAGGGGATGGAACTCAGCTTCCCACTACTTTCACCGCCAGGCGCCGATCCCCGGCGTGCGGCACAATAGTGGGGGTTCCCAATAAAAGGAGGCCCGCCACGGTAGCCGCCGTGCGGGCCTATGGCCGGTGCAACTGCGCTATAAATGTAGCCTCACCAGCGAGGAGTACGTTAAC
>Ga0114931_10009587_pt1 | contig 11589 bp, 6 predicted proteins | sample 2SBtaG_FD_89579 | JGI IMG/M metagenome (GOLD analysis project Ga0114931, IMG submission 89579) | Deep subsurface microbial communities from Kolumbo volcano to uncover new lineages of life (NeLLi) - 2SBTROV14_V59a metaG | ecosystem: Environmental > Aquatic > Marine > Volcanic | place: Kolumbo...
GCCTGTCGGCGCTTGGGCCGGGCGGTCTGACCCGTGAACGCGCCGGCTTCGAGGTGCGTGACGTGCACCCCACCCACTACGGCCGGATGTGCCCGATCGAAACGCCGGAGGGGCCGAACATCGGCCTCATCAACTCGCTCGCTACCTTTGCCCGCGTCAACAAGTATGGCTTCATCGAAACCCCGTATCGGGTGGTCAAGGACGGCCAGGTGACCGACGAAGTGCACTACATGTCGGCAACCGAGGAAATGCGCCACACCGTGGCCCAGGCCAACGCGAAGCTGGACGAGAACGGGCACTTCGTGAACGATCTCGTGTCGACCCGCAAAGCCGGCGAATACATGCTCAGCCCGCGCGACAGCGTCGACCTGATCGACGTCAGCCCGAAACAGCTTGTTTCGGTTGCCGCCGCGCTGATCCCCTTCCTGGAAAACAACGACGCCAACCGCGCCCTGATGGGGTCCAACATGATGCGTCAGGCGGTGCCGCTGCTGCAGGCCGAGGCACCCTTCGTCGGCACCGGCATGGAAGCCACCGTGGCACGCGATTCCGGTGCTACGATCATGGCCAAACGGGGCGGCGTGATCGATCAGGTCGACGCCACCCGCATCGTCGTGCGCGCCACCGAAGATCTGGCGCCGGGCGATCCGGGCGTCGATATCTACCGTCTGCGCAAGTTCCAGCGTTCCAACCAGAACACCTGCATCAACCAGCGCCCGCTGGTCAAGGTGGGCGACAGGGTCGCCAAGGCCGAAGTCATCGCCGATGGTCCCTCGACCGACATGGGTGAACTGGCTCTGGGCAAGAATGTGGTCGTCGCCTTCATGCCGTGGAACGGCTACAACTACGAAGACTCGATCCTGATCTCGGAACGCATCGTGCGCGATGACGTGTTCACCAGCGTTCACATCGAGGAATTCGAAGTGGCCGCCCGCGACACCAAGCTCGGGCCGGAAGAGATCACCCGCGACATCCCCAACGTCGGCGAAGAAGCCCTGCGCAACCTCGATGAGGCGGGCATCGTCTATATCGGGGCCGAAGTGGGGCCGGCGGATATTCTGGTCGGCAAGATCACCCCCAAGGGCGAAAGCCCGATGACGCCCGAGGAAAAACTTCTGCGCGCCATCTTCGGTGAAAAGGCCAGCGATGTACGCGACACCTCCCTGCGTTTGCCGCCGGGGGATTTCGGCACCGTCGTCGAGGTCCGCGTCTTCAACCGTCACGGGGTCGAGAAAGACGAACGCGCCCTGCAGATCGAGCGTGAGGAAGTCGAACGCCTTGCCCGTGACCGCGACGACGAACTGGCGATCCTTGATCGCAACATCTACGCGCGGCTCAAGGGGATGATCCTGGGCAAGGTGGCCGTCAAGGGCCCCAAGGGCGTCAAGCCGAAGTCGGAAATCACCGAAGACCTTCTGGAAAGCCTGTCCAGGGGCCAGTGGTGGCAGCTTGCCCTCGCCGAGGAAGAGGACGCTGCCCATGTCGAGGCCCTGAATGCGCAATACGAGGTGCAGAAACGCACCCTCGATGCGCGCTTTGAAGACAAGGTCGAAAAGGTCCGCCGCGGCGATGATCTGCCGCCGGGTGTGATGAAGATGGTCAAGGTGTTTGTCGCCGTGAAGCGCAAGCTGCAACCGGGCGACAAGATGGCCGGTCGTCACGGCAACAAGGGCGTGATTTCCCGCGTCGTGCCGATGGAAGACATGCCGTTCCTTGCGGATGGTACACCGGTCGATTTCTGCCTCAACCCGCTTGGGGTGCCCAGCCGGATGAATGTCGGGCAGATCCTTGAAACCCACATGGGCTGGGCGGCGCGCGCGCTTGGTCTCAACATCGACGAAGCGCTTCAGGAATATCGCCGCTCTGGCGACATGACCCCGGTGCGCGACGCCATGAAACTGGCCTATGGCGATGAAATCTATGACGACGCCATCAAGGACATGGACGAAGATCGCCTGCTCGAGACCGCCGGCAACGTCACCCGCGCGGTGCCGATTGCCACGCCGGTTTTCGACGGGGCCAAGGAAAACGACGTGAACGACGCGCTGAAACGCGCCGGTTTTGCCCAAAGCGGCCAGTCGATCCTCTTTGACGGGCGCACCGGCGAACAATTTGCCCGCCCCGTCACGGTCGGCGCCAAATATCTTCTCAAACTCCACCACCTGGTGGATGAAAAGATCCATGCGCGCTCCACCGGGCCCTACAGCCTCGTCACGCAGCAACCGCTGGGCGGCAAGGCCCAGTTCGGCGGCCAGCGCTTCGGGGAAATGGAGGTCTGGGCGCTGGAAGCCTACGGCGCCGCCTACACCTTGCAGGAAATGTTGACCGTTAAATCGGACGACGTTGCCGGTCGCACCAAGGTCTATGAATCGATCGTCAAGGGCGAAGACAATTTCGAGGCCGGCGTGCCCGAAAGCTTCAACGTTCTGGTGAAAGAGGTGCGCGGCCTTGGCCTGAACATGGAACTCCTGGATGCGGAGGACGAGTAGGGGGCGTGAAAACGCCCCTTCCCGCCGCCTTATCCGCACAGATTTGAGGACATCAAAATGAACCAGGAAATCGCAACCAACCCGTTCAACCCGCTGACCCCGCCCAAGGTGTTCGACGAGATCAAGGTCTCGCTCGCCAGCCCCGAGCGCATCCTCAGCTGGTCCTACGGCGAGATCAAGAAACCCGAAACCATCAACTACCGCACGTTCAAACCCGAACGTGACGGGCTTTTCTGCGCCCGTATCTTTGGCCCGATCAAGGATTACGAATGCCTGTGCGGCAAATACAAGCGGATGAAATACCGCGGCGTGGTCTGCGAAAAATGCGGCGTCGAGGTGACCCTGCAAAAGGTCCGCCGCGAACGCATGGGCCACATCGAACTGGCCGCCCCCGTCGCGCACATCTGGTTCCTGAAATCGCTGCCCTCGCGCATCGGCCTGATGCTCGACATGACGCTGCGCGATCTCGAACGCATCCTCTACTTTGAGAACTACGTGGTGATCGAACCCGGCCTGACCGATCTGACCTATGGTCAGTTGATGTCGGAAGAGGAATACATGGATGCGCAGGATGCCTATGGCATGGACGCGTTCACCGCCGGTATCGGGGCCGAAGCGATCCGCGAGATGCTGAGCCAGATCGATCTGGAAAGCGAAGCCGAACGCCTGCGCGCCGACCTTGCCGTGGCCACCGGCGAACTGAAGCCCAAGAAGATCATCAAGCGGCTGAAAATCGTCGAGAGTTTCCTTGAAAGCGGCAACCGCCCCGAATGGATGGTCCTGACGGTGGTGCCGGTGATCCCGCCCGAGTTGCGCCCGCTGGTGCCGCTGGACGGGGGCCGCTTTGCGACCTCGGATCTCAATGATCTCTATCGCCGCGTCATCAACCGCAACAACCGCCTCAAGCGCCTGATCGAGCTGCGCGCGCCCGACATCATCGTGCGCAACGAAAAGCGCATGCTGCAGGAATCGGTCGATGCCCTCTTTGACAACGGCCGCCGCGGCCGCGTCATCACCGGCGCCAACAAACGCCCGCTGAAATCGCTTTCCGACATGCTCAAGGGCAAGCAGGGCCGCTTCCGCCAGAACCTTCTCGGCAAGCGGGTCGATTTTTCCGGCCGTTCGGTGATCGTCACCGGGCCCGAACTGAAGCTGCACCAGTGCGGCCTGCCCAAAAAGATGGCGCTGGAGCTGTTCAAGCCGTTCATCTACTCGCGGCTCGAGGCCAAGGGCCTCAGCTCGACCGTCAAGCAGGCCAAGAAGCTGGTCGAAAAGGAACGTCCCGAGGTCTGGGATATTCTGGACGAGGTGATCCGCGAACACCCGGTGATGCTGAACCGGGCGCCGACCCTGCACCGTCTCGGCATTCAGGCGTTTGAACCCGTGTTGATCGAGGGCAAGGCGATCCAGCTTCACCCGCTGGTCTGCTCGGCCTTCAACGCCGACTTCGACGGCGATCAGATGGCCGTTCACGTGCCGCTCAGCCTGGAAGCGCAGCTTGAGGCGCGCGTCCTGATGATGTCCACCAACAACGTGCTCAGCCCCGCCAACGGCGCGCCGATCATCGTGCCCAGCCAGGATATGATCCTCGGCATCTACTACATCACGATGGAGCGCAAGGGCATGAAGGGCGAAGGCATGGTCTTTGCCGATGTGGATGAAATCCAGCAGGCGCTGGATGCGGGCGAAGTGCACCTGCACGCCAAGATCACCGCCCGCGTTCCCCAGATCGACGAGGAAGGCAACGAGGTCCTGGTGCGCTATGAGACGACGCCGGGCCGGGTGCGGCTGGGCGCGCTGCTGCCGCTCAACGCCAAGGCCCCGTTCGACCTGGTCAACCGACTGTTGCGCAAGAAGGAAGTGCAGCAGGTGATCGACACCGTCTACCGCTATTGTGGCCAGAAGGAATCGGTGATCTTCTGCGATCAGATCATGACGACGGGCTTCCGCGAGGCCTTCAAGGCCGGCATTTCCTTTGGCAAGGATGACATGGTCATTCCCGACAGCAAATGGACGATCGTCAACGACACCCGCGACCACGTCAAGGAATTCGAACAACAGTATCTGGACGGCCTGATCACCCAGGGCGAAAAATACAATAAGGTTGTCGACGCCTGGTCGAAATGCTCGGACGAGGTGGCGGCCGCGATGATGGGCGAAATGTCGGCGGTGCGCGTCGATGACGCCGGCGCCGAAATGGAGCCCAACAGCGTCTTCATGATGTCCCATTCGGGCGCGCGTGGGTCCCCGGCGCAGATGAAACAGCTGGGCGGGATGCGCGGGCTGATGGCCAAACCCTCGGGCGCCATCATCGAAACCCCGATCATCTCGAACTTCAAGGAAGGCCTGACCGTTCTTGAATACTTCAACTCGACCCACGGGGCGCGCAAGGGGCTGGCCGACACCGCCCTGAAAACCGCCAACTCGGGCTATCTGACGCGGCGTCTGGTCGATGTTGCGCAGGATTGCATCGTGCGGACCCATGACTGCGGCACCGAAAACGCGATCACCGCCGAAGCCGCCGTCAATGACGGTGAAGTGGTGGCCTCTCTCGCCGAACGGCTGCTTGGCCGGGTTTCGGCCGAGGACGCGGTGAAACCGGGCACCGACGAAATCGTCGTGCGTCGCAACGAGCTGATCGACGAACACAAGGCCGATGCGATCGAGGCCGCCGGGATTGCCCAGCTGCGCATTCGCAGCCCGCTGACCTGCGAGGCCGAGGAAGGCGTCTGTGCAATGTGTTACGGGCGCGATCTGGCCCGCGGCACGCTGGTCAATCAGGGCGAAGCCGTGGGCATCATCGCTGCCCAGTCGATCGGCGAGCCGGGCACCCAGCTGACCATGCGCACCTTCCACATCGGCGGCATCGCACAAGGCGGGCAACAGTCGTTCATCGAGGCCAACCAGGACGGCAAGGTCGTGTTCAAGAACGCCAACCTGCTGAAGAACGCCGAGGGCGACGAAATCGTCATGGGCCGCAACATGCAGCTCGTGATCGTCGACGAAGCCGGCCAGGAACGCGCCAGCCACAAACTCGGCTACGGCACCAAGATGCACGTCACCGAAGGCCAGACCGTGAAACGCGGCGACAAGCTGTTTGAATGGGATCCCTACACCCTGCCGATCATCGCCGAGAAATCGGGCGTGGCGCGGCTGGTGGATCTGGTGTCGGGCATTTCGGTGCGCGAAACGACCGATGATGCGACCGGCATGACCCAAAAGATCGTGGCCGATTGGCGTACCGCCCCCAAGGGCAGCGATCTCAAGCCCGAGATCATCATCATGGACCCCCAAACCGGCGAGCCGGTGCAGCTCAACAGTGGTCACCCGGCCACCTACCCGATGTCGGTTGACGCGGTTCTGTCGGTCGAGGAAGGCCAGCAGATCACCGCGGGCGACGTGATCGCGCGCATCCCGCGTGAAGGCGCCAAGACCAAGGACATCACCGGCGGTCTGCCGCGGGTGGCGGAACTCTTTGAGGCGCGCCGCCCCAAGGACGCCGCAGTGATTGCCGAAATTGACGGCTACATCCGCTATGGGCGCGACTACAAGAACAAGCGCCGCATCTCGATCGAACCGGAGGACGACTCGCTTGAGCCGGTCGAATACATGGTGCCCAAAGGCAAGCACATTCCGATCGCCGAAGGGGATTTCGTCCAGAAGGGCGACTACATCATGGATGGCAATCCGGCACCGCACGACATTCTCGCCGTGATGGGGATCGAGGCGCTGGCCAACTACATGATCGACGAGGTTCAGGACGTCTACCGCCTGCAAGGCGTCAAGATCAACGACAAGCATATCGAAGTGATCGTGCGCCAGATGTTGCAGAAATGGGAAATCCAGGACAGCGGCGAAACCACCCTCCTGAAGGGGGAACATGTGGACAAGGCGGAATTCGAGGCTGCCAACGAAAAGGCAATCGCGGAAGATCGCCGCCCCGCCAAGGGCGAACCCATTCTGCTGGGGATCACCAAGGCCAGCCTGCAAACGCGCAGCTTCATTTCGGCGGCGTCGTTTCAGGAAACCACGCGGGTGCTCACCGAGGCTTCGGTGCAGGGCAAGCGTGACAAGCTGATCGGCCTGAAGGAAAACGTCATCGTGGGCCGGCTGATCCCGGCCGGCACCGGTGGCGCGACGCAACAGGCGCGCCGCATCGCCCAGGAGCGCGACCAGAAGGTGATCGAGGCCCGTCAGGCCGCCGCCGCCGCCGCCGCCGCTCTGGCGGTTCCCGCAGCCGACATCGTCGGCGGGGAAGCGTTCGAAAGCGGTCTGGTCGACACGCCGGAAAGCCGCGAAGAATAACGCCTCCGGGCCCGCGAACGGGGCCCGGCAGAAAGGCCAATGAAAAAGAAACAGCCCCTGCCGCCCGGCGGGGGCTTTTTCATGCGGTTTTGCCAAATCTGTTGATCTGGATCATACCCGATCCCCGGCGCATGGACGATCCTGCGTCCCAGAAAAACGGGATAGGAGAAGACGATGAACGCTAAAGTGTTGGCCTTGGCCGCGTCGGGATTGTTGCTGCTGCCGATGGTCGCTGCAGCCGGTCCCTCCCGCAGTTTTGAATCCGATCTGCGCGCCGCCTAAGCGCCCTATCGCGCCGCCTTGATGCAAAGCAATAGCGGCAATTCGGAAGGTACCCAAAAGGCGATCGCCAGTTTGAACGCGACGCGATTCGGGCGCTTTTGGCATGGCCCGGGGGCGGCGCGCCTGCTAGAGCGGCGGCCATGGCGACGCCCTCGGAAAATATGCGCGGGGCCGGGTTGATGATGGCATCAATGGCGGCCTACACCCTGAACGACAGCTGCATGAAGGCGCTGTCGGGCGACCTGCCCCTGTTTCAGGCGGTCTTCCTGCGTGGCGTCGCGACCGTCGGCTTCCTCTTCCTGATGGCCCATCGCGCCGGGGCGCTGCGCATCGCGATCCCGCGTCGGGACTGGGGCCTAATCGCCCTGCGCGCCGCCTCGGAAATCGGCGCCGCCTGGTTCTTTGTCACCGCGCTCTTTCATGCGCCGCAGGCCAATGTCACGGCCATCCTTCAGGCCTTGCCCCTTACCGTCACCCTGGCGGCGGCCCTTTTTCTGAACGAGCCGATCGGCTGGCGGCGGATGCTGGCGATCATGCTTGGCTTTGTCGGCGTGATGCTGATCGTGCGCCCGGGAATGGCCGGGTTTTCGCTCTATTCGGTCTATGCACTTGTGGCGGTGGTCTTCGTGACGCTGCGCGATCTCACGGTCCGGCGAATGTCCGCCGGGGTGCCTTCGATCAGCGTGGCGCTGGTGACGGCGGTGGCGGTGATGCTGGCCGCCGGGCTGGGCACGCTGACCGAACCCTGGGCGCCGGTCAGCCGCAGCAGTACCAGCCTGATCGCCGCCGCGGTGGTCTTCATCATCGGCGGCTCGATGTTCAGCGTGATGGTCATGCGCGTCGGAGAGATCGCCTTCGTCACCCCGTTTCGCTATACCAGCCTTCTCTGGGCGCTGGCGTTGGGCTGGCTGGTATTTGGCGACTGGCCCGATGTGCTGACCCTGGCGGGCAGCGCGATCGTGGTGGCGACGGGGGTGTTCACGCTTTATCGCGAACGCCGCGCGCGCGCCTGAAGGCAGGGCGGTGCAGGGCTGTTGACAAGGGGTGCGACTCCTCATATACGGCGGCCACTTGGACAGGGGTTTGCCCGCTGTCTGACTCAGAACTGTAGTGGTCATGATCCGGGCCTTTGCCCCGATCCTCTGGAAACCCACCGCGTCGTCCTCAAGATTTGGGGCGTAGCGGTTTTTGCGTTTTGCGGACGCGCAAGATGAAGGAAGCCGCGGGGCGCGCGCCCCGCAAGTTGAAATAGCGGGACGTGCGTTCCGCACGATGAAAAAGCGGGACGTGCGTTCCGCACGATGAAATCAATGTGTTGCAACACGGGGAAATAACCGGAATGCCAACGATCCAGCAGCTGATCCGCAAGCCGCGGAAGCCGAAAGTCAAACGCTCGAAATCCCTCCACCTGGAGGGCTGCCCGCAGAAACGCGGCGTCTGTACGCGCGTCTATACCACCACGCCAAAAAAACCGAACTCGGCCATGCGCAAGGTTGCCAAGGTGCGCCTGACCAATGGCTTTGAGGTCATCAGCTACATCCCCGGTGAAAGCCACAACCTTCAGGAACACTCGGTGGTCCTGATCCGCGGCGGCCGCGTCAAGGACCTTCCGGGTGTGCGCTACCACATCCTGCGTGGTGTTCTGGATACCCAGGGCGTCAAAGACCGCAAACAACGCCGTTCGAAATATGGCGCCAAGCGCCCCAAATAAGGAGAGAGCGAGATGTCTCGTCGTCACGCCGCCGAAAAACGCGAAATTCTGCCCGACGCCAAATTCGGCGATATGGTGCTCAGCAAGTTCATGAACAATCTGATGGTCGACGGCAAGAAGTCCGTCGCCGAGCGGATCGTTTACAACGCGATGGACCGGGTTGAGGCCAAGATCAAGCGCGCCCCCGTGGAAGTGTTCCACGAAGCGCTCGACAACATCAAGCCCAGCGTCGAGGTTCGCTCGCGCCGGGTCGGCGGTGCCACCTACCAGGTCCCGGTCGAGGTCCGCCCCGAGCGCCGCGAGGCGCTGGCGATCCGCTGGCTGATCATCGCTGCGCGCAAGCGCAACGAAAACACCATGGAAGAGCGTCTTGCGGGCGAGCTGATGGATGCGGTCAACAGCCGTGGCACCGCCGTCAAGAAACGCGAAGACACCCACAAGATGGCCGAGGCGAACAAAGCCTTCAGCCATTACCGCTGGTAACCCTTTAGGTATAGGTCCGACAAAATGGCACGCGACTTTCCCCTCGAACGATACCGCAACTTTGGTATCATGGCCCATATCGATGCAGGCAAGACCACCTGCACCGAGCGGATTCTCTATTACACCGGCAAATCCCACAACATCGGCGAGGTTCACGATGGCGCCGCCACGATGGACTGGATGGAGCAGGAGCAGGAGCGTGGCATCACCATCACCTCGGCGGCGACCACCACCTTCTGGGAGCGCACCGAGGACGGCAAATCCGCCGACACCGCCAAGCACCGCCTGAACATCATCGACACCCCCGGCCACGTCGACTTCACCATCGAAGTCGAGCGCTCGCTCGCCGTTCTTGACGGCGCGGTTGCCGTTCTGGACGCCAACGCCGGCGTCGAGCCGCAGACCGAAACCGTCTGGCGTCAGGCCGACCGCTATCACGTGCCGCGCATCGTGTTCGTCAACAAGATGGACAAGGTCGGCGCCGATTTCGACAATTGCGTTCACATGATCGCCGACCGCACCGGCGCCCGTCCGATGCCGATCCAGTTTCCGATCGGCGCAGAGACCGAACTGGAAGGCATCGTCGATCTGGTGACCATGAAGGAATGGGTCTGGGCCGGCGACGACCTGGGCGCCACTTGGGAGTTGCGCGACATTCGCGACAGCCTGAAAGAGCGCGCCGAAAAGATGCGCAACGATATGATCGAAATGGCCGTCGAAATGGATGACGACGCCATGGAGGCCTATCTCGAAGGTAACGAACCAGATATCGAGACCCTTCACCGGCTGATCCGCAAGGGCACGCTGGCGATGGAATTCGTGCCGGTTCTGGCGGGCTCGGCGTTCAAGAACAAGGGCGTGCAGCCGCTTCTGAATGCGGTGGTCGATTATCTTCCCAGCCCGCTTGATGTGATCGATTACATGGGCTTCAAACCCGGTGACGAAACCGAAACCCGTGACATCGCGCGCCGCGCCGATGACAACATGCCGTTCTCGGCCCTGGCGTTCAAGATCATGAACGACCCGTTTGTCGGTTCGCTGACCTTCACCCGCATCTATTCGGGCACCCTGAAAAAGGGCGACAGCATCCTCAACTCGACCAAGGGCAAGAAAGAGCGCATCGGCCGGATGATGATGATGCACTCGATCCAGCGCGAAGAGATCGACGAAGCCTTTGCCGGCGACATCATCGCGCTTGCCGGTCTCAAGGACACCACCACCGGCGACACGCTTTGCGCGGTCAACGAACCGGTGGTGCTGGAAACCATGACCTTCCCCGATCCGGTGATCGAGATTGCGGTCGAGCCGAAAACCAAGGCCGACCAGGAAAAGATGTCTCAGGGTCTGGCCCGTCTGGCCGCCGAGGATCCCTCGTTCCGCGTCGAGACCGATCAGGAATCCGGTCAGACCATCATGAAGGGCATGGGCGAATTGCACCTCGATATCCTGGTCGATCGCCTGAAGCGTGAATTCAAGGTCGAGGCCAACATCGGCGCGCCGCAGGTGGCTTACCGCGAAACCATCGGTCACGAGGCCGAGATCGACTACACCCACAAGAAACAGTCGGGTGGCTCGGGCCAGTTCGCACGCGTCAAGATGGTGATTTCGCCGACCGAGCCGGGCGAAGGCTATTCCTTCGAAAGCAAGATTGTCGGCGGATCAATCCCCAAGGAATACATTCCCGGCGTCGAAAAGGGCATCAAGAGCGTGATGGATAGCGGCCCGCTGGCCGGCTTCCCGGTGATCGATTTCAAGGTCTCGCTGATCGACGGCGCCTACCACGATGTGGACTCCTCGGTGCTGGCGTTTGAAATCGCGGCCCGTGCGGCGATGCGCGAGGGCCTGAAAAAAGCCGGCGCCAAAATGTTGGAGCCGGTGATGAAGGTCGAGGTCGTGACCCCCGAGGAATACACCGGCGGCATCATCGGCGATCTGACGTCGCGTCTCGGTCAGGTGCAGGGGCAGGAAACCCGTGGCAATGCGATTGTCATCAACGCGTTCGTGCCGCTCGCCAACATGTTCGGCTACATCAACACCCTGCGCTCCATGTCATCGGGACGTGCCAACTTCTCGATGCAGTTCGATCACTACGAACCGGTGCCGCAGACCATCTCGGAAGAAATTCAGGCGAAATACGCCTAGGCGAATTGGGGGTGCGGTCTTGCCGCCCCCCGCAACAGATAACAGGAGGCCATCATGGCAAAGGAAAAGTTTGAGCGTAACAAGCCGCACGTGAATGTCGGTACGATCGGCCACGTTGACCACGGCAAGACGACGCTGACGGCAGCGATCACGAAATACTTCGGTGATTTCAAGGCC
>Ga0114931_10009589_pt1 | contig 11587 bp, 12 predicted proteins | sample 2SBtaG_FD_89579 | JGI IMG/M metagenome (GOLD analysis project Ga0114931, IMG submission 89579) | Deep subsurface microbial communities from Kolumbo volcano to uncover new lineages of life (NeLLi) - 2SBTROV14_V59a metaG | ecosystem: Environmental > Aquatic > Marine > Volcanic | place: Kolumbo...
ATCCATGCGAACCCGCTCAGCGGCAGGAATGCCCACCGGGCATTCCTGTTTTCCGCTTCGCCCCTGCTGCCTACGGTCGAAGTAACGCACTACCCCGCTCCTCTTCAAACAGCGATCTCGCCCAGGGTTATTGAGAACTTACCAGAATGTAGCGGTCAACTGAGGATTATGTCTAGGTTCAGCGAATTGCGGAGACTGATTCCGGGCATCACTCAGCGCATGCCTACCAGGCAGCTTAGAGATTTGGCGCGCGACGGTCTGGTGCACCGCGCGCAGTATCCCGAGGTGCCGCCGAAGGTGGTCTACTCGCTGACCACCCTCGCCCGGTCGTTGACGCCGCTATTCGCCGAGCTGTGCCGCTGGGGCGAACAATATATGGCCAAGGTGTGCGCGACCCGTGATCGCCGCGACGCGCGGCGTTCGGTATGACGAAGTGACGCATGTCTCGATAGTCGCGGCCCTCGCCGAGACAGGCGTGATCGGCGTTGGTAATAGATTGCCGTGGCATCTGCCGGCGGACCTGCGCCACTTTCGTGAGTTGACGATGGGCAAACCGGTGCTGATGGGTCGACGCACGCATGAGTCCATCGGTCGCCCGCTGCCCGGACGCCTGAATCTGGTACTGACTCGGGACGCTTCCTACGATGCCCCCGGTTGTCGCGTGGTGGGCGGTTTCGATGAGGCGCTCGCCGGGTGCGCGGACGCGCCGGAGGTCATGGTGATCGGTGGTGCGGCGGTGTATGCCCGAGCGTTGCCGCACGCAACCCGGCTGTACTTGACCCGTGTTCAGCAGCCATTCGCCGGTGACGTGTACTTTCCCGCCTACGCCGAGGAGGAGTGGTCGGTGCGCGACCGCGACCCGCACCCCGCCGATTCGCGCAATCCGTGGCCCTACGTTTTCGTCACCTTGGAACGGGTCGGACCGCGCCCTTAGGCTGGAGCCCGGGAACCTGAAAGCGGCGCTGGTCTTCGACACGCAGGGCGGTCAACGGACCGCCCCACACGCAACCGGTGTCGACATGGATGACGCCGTGGCGGGGATCGAGTGGCGCCTCGAGTTGCAGTGTTGCCCAGTGACCGAAGACGATACGTTGTCCGAGGCTACGCCGGCCCGGTACCGCGTACCACGGCAGCAACGTACTCGGTTGGGTGCCGGGCGCGCCGTCCTGTTCGAGGTCGAGCGCCCCGGACGTGTCGCAGTAGCGCATTCGCGTTAAGGCATTGACGGTATAGCGCAGGCGCGCGGCCGCACTCAGTCGCGGCGACCAGCGGACCGGCTTATCGCCGTACATGCGGCGCAGGAAATCGCGATAGGCCGGCCCGCGCAGAACCTGCTCGACCTCGACGGCGTGGGCCGCAGACTGATTCACATCCCAGGGCGGCGGGATCCCGGCGTGAACCATGGTCAACGCGAGCTGTTGATCGTGATGTAGCAGCGCTCGGTGGCGCAACCAGTCGCACAGGTCGTCACGGTCCGGTGCCGCGAGGATCTCGTCGAAGGTGTCCTTGCGGTGTTTGCGACGGGCTCCGGCGGCGGTGGCAAGTAGGTGCAGATCGTGGTTGCCGAGTACCGTGGTTGCTACGTCGCCCAGCTCCCGCACCGTACGCAGCACCGCCAGCGACGCGGGACCGCGGTTGACCAGGTCGCCGACAAACCATAGCCGATCACGGTCGGGGTGAAAGGCGATCTTGGCCAGCAGGGCCAGCAATTCGGCGTGGCAGCCTTGGACGTCACCGATAACGTAGGTCGCCAAACGATTGCCGCCGAATAATCGCGGAATTAGTGGATCAGTTCAGGGACCGCGAGGCCGAACGGCGGGATCGGCGCATCGAACTCGCTGCCGTCATCGGCGCGCATGCGATAGCTGCCGTGCATGCTGCCGACCGGGGTGTTGATGAGCGCCGCGCTGGTATAGCGGAACACTTCACCCGGTGCCAGATGGGGTTGTTCCCCGACCACACCGTCACCCTGGACCTCCTGCACCTTGCCATTCGCATCGGTAATGATCCAGTGGCGAGTGAGAAGTTGCGCGGACACGGTGCCGACATTGCGCAGCGTCACGGTGTAGGCAAAGACGTAGCGTCCCGCGGTCGGCGTGGAATGATCGAGCAGATAGGCGCTCTCGACCGCGACCTCTACCTTGTATCGATCGGGGGTGGTGGTCATGGGTGTATTTGAACCTTGATACGGGTCGCCGGGCAAGTTCAACCTGGAATCCTCGGTTGGACGGGGTGAAATGTGCGTTTGCGGGGGTGCAGGGCAAGGCACAACGATGCGGGATGGTTATTCTAATCCAAGGAGTGGTAACGCCGCGCTGTGCCATCGCAAGCGTACAATTCACGCGACAGCGTGATTCTCCCGGCCGGTGAACACCTCGATTGAACTCTATCGCTTTCATATCAAACGGTAGCTATCAGTATGAAGCGGTCAACCGAGGAATCCAGGTTCAATATCGCGCGCGCCGATCGAGGGTGCGATAGGCGAGCGACTCTTGGATGTGAGCGCTCGATATTCGGTCGCCGCACGCGAGATCCGCGATCGTGCGGGCCACCCGCAGAACCCGGGTACGCGCGCGCGCCGAGAGACCGAAACGCTCGACCGCCTGGTCCAGGAGTCGGGCCTCGGACTCGCCGATCGCGCAGGCGCGGGCCAGGGCGTCCGCCGTCAGGTCGCGATTCGCGCATCCGTCTCGCGCGTACTGGCGTTCCCACGCCTGTACCACGCGCTCGCGTACCGCGGCGCTGGATTCGCCCGCCGCGCTGAGATCGGCGCCGGCGTGACCGACCTCGACGTGCATGTCGATGCGATCGAGCAGCGGCCCCGAAATTCTGGCGCGATAGCGACGGACCTGCTCGGCGCTGCAGCGGCAGCGCCCGGACTCTTCGCCGAGGTGTCCGCAAGGGCATGGGTTCATCGCCGCGACGAGCTGGAAGCGAGCGGGAAACTCGGATTGGTGAGCGGCCCGCGAGACCGTGATATGACCGGATTCGAGCGGCTCACGGAGCACCTCGAGCACCCGCCGATCGAATTCCGGGAGTTCATCGAGGAACAGCACCCCGTGGTGGGCGAGTGAGATCTCGCCCGGTCGCGGGTGCGAGCCGCCACCCACCAGTGCCACTCCGGAAGCGGTGTGGTGCGGAGCGCGGAACGGGCGCCGGCCCCAGGTGCTCGGATTGAAGCCGAGCGAGCTTGCCGAGCGTACCGTCGCCGTCGCCAGTGCTTCGTCTTCGGTCATCGGCGGAAGGATCCCCGGCAGGCGGGTGGCGAGCATCGTTTTGCCGGTGCCGGGCGGTCCGATCAGCAGCAGGTTGTGACCGCCCGCGGCGGCGATCTCCAGGGCGCGGCGGGCGGTGTGCTGGCCGCGGACGTCGGCGAGATCCGGGACGTTCGCCGGCTCGCTCGGCGGTGACGCCAGCGCGCGGCGCAGCGCCTCGCCGGTGGCAAGATGCTCGCACACGGTCAGCAAATGGGTGGCCGGCAACACTTGCGCGTCGCGCGCCAGGCTCGCTTCAGCCGCGTCCTGCGCGGGCAGCACGAGTTGTCGGCCTGCCTTGCGCACCTTGAGTGCGGCGGGGAGCGCGCCGTGTACCGCGCGTAACTCGCCGGTGAGGGCCAATTCACCGAGGAGTTCGAAGTCATTCAGGGTGGCGCCGGGGACTTGGCCGGACGCCACCAGGATCCCGATCGCGATTGGCAGGTCGAAGCGACCGCCGTCTTTGGGAAGATCGGCCGGTGCCAGGTTGACCGTGATATGACGTGGCGGAAAGTCGTAGCGGCTGTTGAGCAACGCGCTACGCACGCGGTCCTTGCTTTCCTTTACCGCGGCTTCCGGCAGACCGACGATGGACAGCCGCGGCAGCCCGCCGGTGATGTGGACTTCCACGGTAACCAGCGGTGCATCGATTCCCAGTCGCGCGCGGCTGTAGACGACCGCTAAGCCGGCCAAATCACGGCCCTGCAACGCCCGGAGAGCGACACCGGCAACCACCCGGCCGTCGTCCTCACTGCTCGGAAATTTCCTCTTCGGCGGCGCCATGCGGATGACCTTCGAGGGCGGCGATGCGCCGCTCGAGCGCGTCGAGCTTGGCCCGGGTGCGGGCGAGCAGTTCAGCTTGAACCTCGAAGGTCTCGCGGTCGACGAGGTCGAGGCGCGCCAGGCCGGCGCCGAGCGCCGCGCGCAGGTTGTTGCGCAGATCTTCGCGGATTCGCTCGAAGTCGCGGCTCGCGGGAAGACCATCGAGTACACGGCGCGCAAGTTCATCGAGTTTGTTGGGATCGAGCATGTTCAAGGATCTCGGAATTGGGACGATAAACATAGACCATATCGGCGGCGACCCGACAGGGCAAGCGTCATCACGGGGGTAAGTGTCCGGGAAGACCCTACCAATACACTGATCCGCGCAATACAATAGCCCGCCGCCTCCGGTTCGGGGGTCGCACTATTTCCCCGGTGTTTGTCTGGAAAGGACGGGTACCCGGTTCCGTGCAGGGATGCACCGGCATTTTCGACGACTGCAAGTTGTTGAAATGAACGCGATCCATAGTTCGAGGTAAGAGATGGCCCAGGCGCCGAAGCTGGTTGATAAGGCGACGCTCAAGACGCTGGTTCCACCGCAGTCACTCAATGCGGAGAACTTTCAGGAACTGGCGCGCAAGGCGGTGCTTGAAGAGCTTCCCGGCGGGCGGGTGATATTCAAAAAGGGTGATGTCGACCGCAAGGCCGTCTATGTACTGTCGGGCGAGGTGGAACTGGTCGGGGAGAGCGGCGTCGAGGCGACGATTACGGGCGGCTCCAAAGAGGCCAAACACCCGCTCGCCAATCAACAGCCACGTCAGTTGACGGCGCGCACCAAAGGCAGCGTTACCCTTACCCGCTTCGACAGCGACTTGCTCGACATCCTGCTCACCTGGGATCAATTGTCCGGGATCGAGGTCAGCGACATCTAGGGAAGCGACGCTCACTCGAATACCGATGAAGACGACGACGACTGGATGACCCGCATCCTGCAGTCGAAATCTTTCATGCAGATCCCACCGGCGAATATCCAGCAGATGTTCATGCGCCTGCGCGAAGTTCCGGCCAAGGCCGGCCAGACGATCATCAAGCAGGGGGACGAAGGCGACTACTACTACATCATTTGCCGCGGCAAGTGCCGGGTGACGCGCACCGCTACCAGTGGCGCGATGGTGACGCTCGCGGAACTCAACGGCGGAGACGCCTTCGGCGAAGAGGCGTTGCTTTCCGACGCGAAGCGCAATGCCACCGTGACCATGCTCAGCGACGGATTGCTGATGCGTTTGTCGAAGCAGGATTTCGAGGAGTTGCTCAAGGCGCCGATGCTCAACGAGGTGGCCCTCGATGACGCCAAGTCGATGGTCCGTAACGGCGCGGTGCTGCTCGACGTGCGCATGGAAGCCGAGCACAAGGCCGGCAGTATCAAGGGTAGCCTCAACGTGCCGTTGTTCATGCTGCGACTCAAGGTCGAACAGCTCAATCACCAAAAGAAGTACATTTGCTACTGTCAGACCGGGCGCCGCAGTCAGGCGGCCGCGTACATATTGAGCGGGCATGGATACGAAAGTTATGTGCTCAAAGGCGGCCTGGAGGCGGTCGCGAACGCGCGCCGCTGAGCGCGGGAACCGCCGCACCGGCGGTGAAGTTCGTGTGCCGTTGGCGGACACGATGTGAGTGACGAATACGCCTTGCTCGGGCACCCGGTAAGCCATAGCCGTTCACCCTTCATCCACGCCCGCTTCGCCGATCAGACCGGCGAAGATCTTCACTACCGGGCGCTCGATATCAGGCCGGGCGACTTTCCCGATGCGCTGGAGTCGCTGCGTGCGCGCGGTGTCAAGGGTGCCAACGTGACCGTGCCGTTCAAACTCGAGGCGTTCGCCCTGGCCGACGATCTGACCGAACGCGCGCGCGATGCCGGGGCGGTGAATACGCTGAGCTTCGCGAGCAGCGGCCCGGATAGCGGCCCGACCATCGGCCCGACCATCGGCGACAATACCGATGGCGTGGGGTTGCTGAGGGATCTCACGGTGAACCACGGGGTCGAATTAGCGGCGCGCTCGGTGCTATTGATCGGCGCGGGGGGGGCGGCGCGCGGCGTGCTCGGTCCGCTGCTCGGGGAGCATCCGGCCCGCGTCGTGGTGGTCAATCGGACCCCCGCGCGCGCGCTGCAACTGGCGGAGCGCTTTGCGCCGCTGGGCCAAATTTGCGCTTGGTCCTTTTCCGCGCTGGCGGGTGAGCGCTTTGACCTCATCATCAATGCATCCGCCGCCAGCATGGCCGGCGAACTACCGCCGCTACCCGAGGGACTGCTCGCCGGCGGCGCCTGTTGCTATGATTTGATGTACGCGGCGAGCGCTACGCCTTTCGTCACCTGGGCGCGCGCCCGAGGTGCCGCGCAGGCGCTCGACGGAATCGGAATGCTGGTCGAACAGGCGGCCGAGTCATTCCATTGCTGGCGCGGCGTGCGTCCGCGCACCGCGCCGGTGATCGCCGCGCTCACCGCGGAACGCGGTCGCTGAGTGAGCGGCTCAGGTCGGATCGGCCGCGTCCCGAGCCCCGTTTTCCGCCACCGCCCAGCAATCGGCCAGGCGCGCGAACTCGGCGAGCGACAGACGCTCCGGGCGCAGTCCCGGGTCTACTCCGGCCGCCCGGATCCCGCTCGAATCGACCAGTCCGCGCAGCCCGTTGCGGACCGTTTTGCGGCGTTGAGTGAAGAGCTTCGCGATCAGCCGCCTCAGATGATCCTCACTGATCGTGGCGACCGCGGGGCGCGCGCGCACCCGTAGCCGCACCACCGCCGAGTGAACTCGTGGCGCGGGTCGAAACGCATCCGGCCCGACGTCGAACAGGTGGTCGACCTCGCAGTGGTACTGGATCATGGCGCCCAGCCGTCCCCAGTCTCGGGTGCCGGGCGCCGCCGTGATGCGCTCCACGACCTCGCGCTGGAGCATGAAATGCATGTCGATGATGTTCGCGCGCTGCTCCAGTAGGTGAAAAAGCAGTGGCGTGGAGATGTTATAGGGCAGGTTTCCGACCACCCTGAGTCTGCCGACCAGTTGTGAGAAGTCGAAGGTGAGGGCGTCACCTGTATGCACCCGCAGCCGTGGTTCATCGGTGTAGCGCGCCGACAGCGCGGCGATCAGATCGCGGTCGATCTCGATAGCGTCGAGGCACTCGGCGCGGGTGATCAAGGGCGCGGTGAGGATCCCGTGTCCCGGTCCGATTTCGACCAAGTGGTCGGTGGCGCCGGGTGCGATGGCCGCGACAATGCGCGCCACCACGCCGCAGTCACGAAGAAAATGCTGACCGAATCGTTTGCGGGGCCGACGAGCGGCCACTTCACTCATTCAGATGATACTGGACATAGGCCTCTTCACGCAGTCGCCTCAACCACTCCTGAAGCGCCTCGTCGAGCTTGCGCTTGCGGATCTTGGCGCGCGCCGCCCCGCGCCGCGCCTGTTCGGTATCGTCGTGTTGGCGGCGCGCCAGAACCTGCAACAAATGCCAGCCGAAGGGGCTTTTGAACGGCTCGCTGATCTCGCCCGGTTTGAGCTTGTCCATGACCCGTTGAAACTCGGGTACCACGTCGCCCGGGTTGAGCCATCCGAGATCACCGCCCTTGGCCGCCGATCCGGGATCGTCGGAGTGACCGCGTGCGAGCTCGGCGAAATCGTCACCTCCCTCGATCCGCAACCGGAGCTGGGCGAGTCGCGCACGCGCCTCCTTGTCGTCGATCAACTCGTTGGTTCGGATCAAGATATGCCGGGCATGGGTCTGGGTGACGAAATGGTGCTCGGCGTCGCGTAGACCTTCGAGCTTTACGATGTGAAAGCCGCTCAAACTGCGGATCGGTTCGCTCAGTTGGCCGGGCTTGAGTTTGGGTACCACCGGGGCAAACAGGGTCGGGAGATCGGCGGTCTTGAACCACCCCAACTCGCCTCCCTTGAGGGCCTGTTGGCCGTCGGAATTGGCGGCCGCGGTTTGTGCGAAATCGGCCCCGCCGCGCAATTTCTTGAGCAGTGCGAGGGCTTTGCTACGGGCCGCCGCGATCTGCTCCGGCGACGCCGCCTCGGGCAAGCCCACCAGGATCTGGCGGAGATGATATTCGGGACCACCGATGCCTTGTTTGGCGGTGGTGGCGAGGAAGTTGTCGATATCACGCTGCGACACCCGGATCCGGTTTTCCACTTCCCGCCGTTGTACCCGGGCGATCAGCATCTGGTTGCGGATCCGCTCGCGGAACTTGGCGAAGTCGTAACCGTCCCGTTCGAGCACATCACGAAATTCACCGAGGCTAAGTTGATTTTTCTTCGCTAGATTTGCCACCGCACGGTTGAGATCGTCGTCGGAAATACGGACCCCGGTGCGCCGCGCGACCTGGAGTTGGAGATGCTCCAGTACCAGCCGCTCCAGAACCTGGCGCTCGATCTTGCCGGCCGACGGTGATGCGTATCCGCTCTGCTGAAGTTGCGCGCGAACCGCTGCCAGCCGCGCGTCGAGTTCGCTCCGGGTGATGACATCGTCCCCGACCTCCGCGACGATACTGTCGAGTTCGACGCCGGGGTCCGTCGACTGGGCGAAAGACGGGGTAAACCCCGCTAGCGCCAACGCGAGTGCGGCGACCCGGCACGCAACCAACGGGACACGCCGGACATATCGTCTCGGCGCGGTTTCGCGATCGAAATCGAACATGGTAGTGATTGAACCTAGAATCCTCAGTTGGACGGGGTGAAGTGTGCGTTTGCGGTGGTGCAGGGCAAGGCACAACGATGCGCAATAGTCATTCTATTCAAAGAGTTGTAACGCCGCCCTGCGCCGCCGCAAACGTGCCATTCGCCGCGTAGCGTGATTCACCGGGCGGGTGAAGACATCGATCGACATCAAAGGCATTCATATCAGCCGGTTACTGTCAGAATGTAGCGGTCAACCGAGGATTCTAGGTTGAATACAGTCGGGTCAGAATTCGCGTTCGTAGCCCGGGATCCCTTGACGCAGGAATGCCAGGGTTTTCTCGCCCACGCCGGCCAGGCCCTTGAGCTGAAGCTGCACGAACAGTGCGGCGCTGTGGTTGCCCGCACTGTCGCTCAAGTAGCGTCGCCCGAGCAGGCGCAGACCCCAACAGCAGCTTTCGTACTCGACACCGAGGAGGCCCTCGAGAAGTTGCTTCTGCGGGAGCGCATAGTTCCAGCGCCCGACCGCCCGCCAATTTCGGACGATCGGCCAAGCGAAGGAAAAATCGGTTTGTTCGGCGGTGCCGCGCACGAAGCGATAGGCGAGATTAAGGATCCGGCGATTGTCGGGGCGATAGCGCAGCGACAGGGTGCTCTTGTCGCTGCGGTCCAAACGGGGATCCCACTGCAGGTCGGCGGCGAAACGCCAGCGCCCGGCGATGTTCGCCGCCGCTTCGGCCACGATGTCCGACGACACGCTGGTGTCGCGAGCGACGCCGGGGAGGGTGATTTTGCGGTCCCGAAAGTAGCGGATCTGGCCGACGCTGAGGTGCGCCAACTCGCCGCCGTCTTCGCCGAGCAGCCGCGAGGTCAGCGATATCGCGACCTGGTTCGCGTCGCCGACGCGATCGGCGCCGCTGAAGCGGTCGTCACGAAACAGTTGTTCAATATTGAAGGTGAACTGCCCGGTGTCGAATACCGGAAAATCGCTCTGGTTGTCGAACGGAGTGAACAGGTAATAGAGCCGTGGCTCCAGGGTCTGGGTCAGCGCCCGCCCGCCCAGCTTGAGCCCGCGCTCCAGGAATAGTCCGCTGTCGACGCTGACCGTCGGTATCAGCCGCCAGGGATTGGCGTCGGCGCCGACGGCGGTACCCGAGAGATCGTAGCGAGTGTAGCGCAGGCTCGCCGAGGGTACCAGAAAAGTTGCCTCGCTACGCATCGGGTAGCTCACCGTCGGCCGTAGGTCAAGGCGCGCTCCGGTGACGCTCGCATCGCGCTCGAAGTAAACGACCTCGCCGCGCAGATTGGTATTGATCCGACGGTTGCCGATGGCCCGCGAGATGCCGAACTGCAACTGCGGAATGCGGAAATAGGGTCGGCTGGTCGCCGGCAGGGTGTCATCCACGGTCTGGAAAGTCTGCGCCCGCAGCGTCGCCCACCAGCCGTCGCCGGTGCGTGTCAGATCGGCCCGGCGCTCGAGAAAACTACGGCTCGACACCGAGAGCTCGGTGCCGAGATCCTCGAAATACCGGGGATCGGACTCCCAGTCGAAATTTGCGCTCGCGGACCAGTGCGGCGCGAAGCTGCCGCGATGCGCGAAATGGATCAGCCCCCGCGAGTCGTTTTCCGCGAAGTCGTTGGGAATATATTCCAGGTTGAGTTCGCCACTGCCACGCTGGGTCAGGTAACGGTATTCGCCTTGTACCTGGAGGCCGCGACCGGCCATCGCGCGCAGCCCCAGCGTGGCGTCGCGATTGGGTGCGAGGTTGAAGTAATACGGTTGAGTGAATTCCGCTCCGGCGACACCCGAGAAGCGCCATTGAGGCACCAGGAAGCCGCTCTTGCGCGCGTCGCTGAGCGGGAAGCTGAGGTACGGGCTATAAAAAATCGGGACCCGCTTGAAGCGCACCCAGACGTTTCTGCCGGTTCCGATATTGGTGGTCTTGTTGAGCGTGATCTTGGACGCCGAAAGCAGCCAATCCGGTGAATCGAGGTCGCATGTCGTGTAAGTTCCGGTGCGAGCCTTGACCAGATCATTGCCGCGCAGGACCGCGCGCCGTGCGGTGCCCTGGCCGTGTGCGTCCTCGATCAGAAAGCGGGCGTTATCGATCTCCGAGGTGTTCTCGTCGAGGTTGCTGCGCGCGTGGCTGCCGATGACATACAGCCCGTCGTCCCAGAAGCGCACGTTTCCCTCGGCATCCAGCGTCGCGGCGGGCTCGTCATAGGTCACGGTATCGGCTTGTAGCTGGCCGGTCCCACGCAGAATCTGCACATTACCCTGGAGGACCGACACGCCTTGCTTGATCAGGTTGGCTTGATCGGCGGCGGCCTGCACCGACTCGGTATCGTTTCGATCACCTTCGTAGACCGGACGTGGCGGCGAGCGCAACGCCGCGCCGCACTGGGCCCAGGGGTCTCCGGCGGCGTGCGCGGATACCCCGGCAAGCAAACCGCCGAGCGTCAGCAAGGCGGCGAACGACAGCTTGAAAGGATGGTCGGGTGCAGACACGGAATCAGGGTTGCTCGGAGCGGGTGATCAGTTGGAAACGGCGGTCGATCGGGTTCACGGTACGCCCCTTCGAGATCGGCCACGGATGCGAATTCGGTCGCTCACCACGACTCGGAACCGGGCCGATCACAACGCCGGGCACGGCGCAAGATTCGGAGCGCGGCGACGCGGCCGAAGCACGTTGCAGATCCACTTATCCCTGTGCCTCCTTCTCAACACTGCTAACATCGCACAGAAGGCGGGTTGCATCAAGCGCCGCAAGCCGCGTTCAGCCCTGAAGCATGAATCTTGAAGCTCAATGGTAGCAAGGGTTTGCGAGGTCTGTATAAAAATGGGCGTCGCAAATGCAGGGGTAGACAATCATGGCGCGGTTTGACAGGATAAAGGAG
>Ga0114931_10009590_pt1 | contig 11586 bp, 9 predicted proteins | sample 2SBtaG_FD_89579 | JGI IMG/M metagenome (GOLD analysis project Ga0114931, IMG submission 89579) | Deep subsurface microbial communities from Kolumbo volcano to uncover new lineages of life (NeLLi) - 2SBTROV14_V59a metaG | ecosystem: Environmental > Aquatic > Marine > Volcanic | place: Kolumbo...
CGTTTCTCTCGCATTCCTCTTCCATGTCATTTCACGCGTTATCAGGCTTTTATAAGCATTATCGGCAAGGTTTTTTCTCAGAGCAGCATTTTCAACAAGTCGTGTTAAAGCAGTTTGCAAACTGGTGGTGCTCCCCGGGGTAAAAAAAACAGCGGAAATATTGTCGTCGAGAATTTCCTGAATATTCGCCTGGGCAGGTGCAAGGATACATTTTCCCATCCCCATGTATTCGATAATTTTCATCGGGCAGGCGTATTCGGTGGCACTGGGCTGGACGGCGATGTCTATGGCGGCAATGTATTCGGGGATTTGTTCTTTTTCCACCGGGCCGGTAAAAATAACGCTGTCCTGCATGTGGTTTTCCTGCGCATAACGGAGCAGATCAGGGTATGCCGGCCCATCGCCGACAAGCAGCAGCTTGACGCCCTTTTCGCTCAAACCGGCATTGTTCACCGCCTCAAGCAACATTTCCAAACCATGCCATTTTCGGAACCAGCCGACAAAGCCGATGACAATGCTGTCGGTCAAATGATATTTTTGGCGGACATTTTCAGGAGAAACATTTTTTGAAATCCGCGCCGGGTTGATGCCGTTGTGCATGACAACCATTTTTTCGGCGGGAATGCCTTCTTTTATCAGCATCTCTTTCATGACCGCAGTAACAACGATGGTCAGGCTGGCATGCGAACAAATCCATTTTTCCGAAAAACGTGCAAATGACTTGAATGTCAATTTTCCCAGTTTTTGCTGTTCATAATAAAGCGGCGCATTCACTTCCAGAGCAATGGGAATGCGAAACAGGCGGCTGATCCACACGCCGCAAAAAGTATTGAGGGAATAGCGTTCATAAATAAGGTCGGGTTTGAATCTGCGAGCGGTGCGGGCAAGACGGTAAAATCCGTAGACATTATATCCCAGTCCCATCACCTCATAAAACCAGTCCGGCGCAAAGGACATGATCTTTGCCCATGTCCTGCTCTCCCCTTTTCCGCCCGCGCCTTGATCGCTTTCTACCAGGGAAACCATTTCCACTTTGTGTCCCAGTTCGCGGAAAGCATTCACCATTTCGGCGATGTGAATCCCTTGCGCGTCCTCTGCCTGGGTTCTATGATGATACAATATTCGCACGGATTTCTTTCTTTGTTAAGGTACTATAACGGATCGAGTGGGTAAAAATAACGTAACGATTATTTCGTTAAAATTATTCACTGCGAGCCTTCGCGAACTTGCTCTGCGTTTAAAAGAGTCCGGTATTTGAAAAAAGTGTTTACTTTTTTATTTCTTATTGATCACGAAGACACATAAAACGATATAGTTTTTTAATTCAATACCGAAATAAAAACCCCTTTCACGGAAACGGCTGTCCGATCCCATGTCCGCGATTGCATTTTTGCACTGATCATTTTGTTGTTCCATTTCTTTTCCAGTCCTGTGACGCACTTTTCATAAATGTCCGGGACGGATCGCTTTGTCAAAAGCCCCATTTCGTCAGATGTGATGATTTCAGGGATTCCCCATACGTCCGTGGCAACGACCGGTGTGCCGCAGGCGAGGGATTCCATGACAACATTTGGCCAGCCCTCGCGGCTGCTGGCCAGGCAAAAGAGATCGGCCGCGTTGTACCAGAACTTTAAGTCAGAATGTGGTACGCCTCCCACGAGTTTCACTCTGTCCCGCAGTTCAAGGGAATGAACAAGCTGCTGTAACGGCTTTCCCGCTTCCCCTTCGCCGATGATATAAAGACGCGCATTCACGTTTCCATTTTTTGTCACCAGCTTTTTAAAAGCTTTGATGACCAAATCATGGCCTTTTCGCGGGATAAGACTGCCAACCGAAAGTATTATTTTTTGGTCCGGCAATTTCAGTTTCCGCCGTGCAAGTTCCTGCGGAACGTGTGAAAATTTATCAACATCCACGCCGTTGGGAATGACGGTTATTTTGCCTGCCGGGACGTTCAAATCGACGATTGCACGTTTAAGAGCATCACAAACCGCAACGACATGGTCTGCCTTTGAAAGCGTGTAGCGTAACAATTTCCGAATCATTGGGAAATGTGCAAATTGGTTGATATCGCTTCCTCGTGCCGAGAGCACCACAGGCTTTTTAAAATGTTTTCCCAAAAGCACCGCAGCAAGGCCGTCGGGGTAAATGTAATGAGCATCGATAAGATCAAAATCGAAAGTTTCTCGCAGCCGTTCAACGCTTTTCACAACGGAATAATACATCATTAATCCATACAGCGACATGCCGATTTTCGGCGTCATGTAAAATCGAGGATGATAGACACCAATGCCATCGATGACCTGATGTTTTGCAATTTGAGAATAATGTTGACGGGCTCCCAATTTAATCGGTGGGTAATAGGGGACCGGCGCAATCACTTTGATTTCATTTCCCGGCAGAGCGGCAAAATGCGTCATCCGCTCTTTGATAAAAACTCCATGATTCGGCCAGATATTGTTTGGGTAAAGCGTTGTAAAAACCAATACTTTCAATCACACCTCATTTGGTTTTGGAAAATTGCTGCTGCAAAAAAGCTAACATTCCTGAATCCCCCTAAATTCCCCTTTGGAAAAGGTGGGCTTTACTCAGGGTTTGTTAACACAGTGCATTAAATTCATTGACCATTCATGAAAATCAACCGCCTGCTTTCCCCTCGTTTTGGCAAAGGGGGGAACCATATTGTCCTTTTCATTCAACGGGAAGCCTGACAATCTGCGCTTTTCCCGGTAATGCAAAACCCAATTTGCTAAAGAAAGGAACTGCCTTGTTTCTTCAGTGCGGGAAGCGACAAGCCTTGCTTTCCTTATGATCAACAAAGGCTCATTCTCCCCACGAGCGACTGAAGCTTTACCGTGCAAAAATATTGTTACTCCACACTTTCCCGCACCAACGCAACAACTTTTCCCTGGATTGACCAATTGCCGCCGGGATGGATATCGGAAAATTCCGGATTCTCGGCTTTAAGGAAACGCCTCCCTCCTTCTCCGGCCAGGCGCTTCACTGTTGCCTCATCCTCAATCAGAGCAACGACAATCTCGCCAATGTTGGCACTGCTTTGGGAGCGCACGACAACCAGATCTTTGTCAAGAATGCCAGCATTCTTCATGCTCTCCCCCTGCACCTTTAACAGGAAATGCCGGTCGCTGCTGCGAATGAGATAACGCGGAACCGGGACATAGCGCTCAATATTTTCTTCCGCCAGCATTGGCATCCCGGCAGTGACTGCCCCAACGAGCGGCAGGCTTTTTTCATCCTCGTTGTCCAGAAGGCCCATGTGCTCAACAATACGAATGCCGCGCGCTTTGTTCTCTTCCCAGATAATGTACCCTTTTTTGGCGAGTCCTGTCAAATGTTTTACGATTGAATTTCTTGAGGCTACGCCCAGCTCATCTGCCATCTCTTTCAACGTCGGCGGATAGCCTTGCTCCTTAATCCACTTTGAGATAATTTCGAGTACGGTTTGCTGTCTCGGACTCAGTTTTTTCATAATCCCTCCATAAAAATAAAAAAGGGTGATATTAGTATCACCCTTAGTATAATAAATGTGCTCATAAAAGTCAAGAGAATTGATTTTTTGTACACCTATTTATGTAAATCCTCAACATTAAGAAGCTTTACAAGACGATCATGGATATTTGCCGGTACTTTTTTTTCATCCAGACACTGGTACAGGTGAACCGCATTCCGCAGAGCGTTGACTTCGGCGCGGCATTCCTCACATTCTTCTATATGGTTTTTGAGTGATTCGCAAAAATTCGAGTCAATATTTTCGGCCAGGTCATCACAAACTTGCTGAATAAATTTATCACAATCCATATCTTACCTCAAATCAAATTACTTTACGTTGATAACCGGTTGCGATGCTTTACGAACAATACGTTCCGCCACGCTTCCGAGAATAAATTGTTCAAGATCGTTCATGCCTCTTGTTCCCATAACAATGGCGTCTATCTGATTCTCGTCAATATATTTTAAAATTTGATACGCAATTCTTCCCTCGCAAACAATAGGCTTTGCATTTAAAGACTCGGGAATGTTTTCCTTAATGAATGTTTCCAGAAAATGTTTTGAGCGTTGACGCAAATCAGGAATGATATCAAATATTGAAGATTGACCGCTGACATAGTAAGCAGGATGAATATTATCTTCAACAACATGCAAAACATCCACAGAACCCTGTGGGGCAAGCAATGTCGCGGCAAATTGTGCTGCACGCTTGCTATGCTCGGAAAAATCTGTTGGCACAAGAATTCTTTTAAAACCATCAAACAAGACTGAATCGGGTGGATTCATCCTAGTTGTGAGAACAGGGCATTTTGCATGCTGAACAATTTTTTCGGCAACACTCCCAAGCAAAAGATGAGACAAGGGTTTTCTTCCGTGGGTTCCCATAACAATGAAATCAATGCCATTTTCTGCAGCAAAATCAAGAATTTCTTCAGAAGCCGAAAAGCCTCGACGAACGGCATAGTTTATGGAAAGCCCGCTTTTGTCCTTTTTAATGGCAGCAGCAAGATTTACTCCGGCTCGTTTTTCCAATTCCTGATAATATTTTTGCAAATCGGGGAACTTTTTCTCAGGATTGTAAGGATCATCGTCGAAAGCTGTGATAATATGAAGCGTGGTGAGCCTGGCAGAAAACCTTTTTGCAAGCATTGTCGCCAAGCCGAATGCCTGTTCGGCACATTCTGAAAAATCAGTGGGTAGAAGAATATGTGTAATGGGTTTCATTTTTCCCTAAAACCATTTACAGACAATAAAGAATCAATTTTATAATTATCTTTCAAACAACAAGCCATGCCTGGTAATTCCCAATGTTTAGGACTGTGAATTAAATAACTTGGCCATTTGCATTTTATCAAGCCTTGTTTTTATAAGAGTTGTTTCGGTGCACTCGGTCAAGTTAATTAATTCACGTCCCTTACCAGGGAACAGGAAGTTTAAATCTTGTCCCAACAAACAGGAATCCGTGATCAAAAGAATGTCCGGTCAGGTTCGTTCCCATGCCGACTTGTAAATGATGCCACAAAATGGCACTGAGACCCAGGCCGACTTCTACCGAAAGATTATCATTTCCCTTGGCGACGTTTCCCAGAATGAATGAACCGTCAAACGCAAGAAACTGCTGTTCTTTAACCGGAAGATAGGAAATTCCAATGCCAACGGAGCGAAATATTTCGGTTGTTGCCTCTCCCCCACCGAACGGCAGCTTGAAAAGTATAAAAGATGTCGAGCCGTGAAAGGATTCCGACCAGTGCGGTTTGACAAAAAAAGTTTCGGTCACTTTGTTTTGCCCGCCGGGATTTTGCAATGTAATCTCAATGCGGTCACCGGAACGGACGCGCTCGCGCACCCGCCAATGCCATGATTTGATTGCCGTTCCCCTGGAGATAGAGATCATTTTTCTATCAAATGCCTCGGCCCGAATGGTGTTGGAAGAATCCATCAGCACACCGGATATTTCGATTTTTTGCTCACCCAATTCTTCCCGGATTTTGTTTGCAAATATTTTAATATTGATGCCATCGCTTGCTTCGATCATGTGAGAAACTCCACTGCCGCGCCATAATTTTTGCGGAGATATAAAACCAAGGCTGGTCGTTTCGAGTCCCACATATTCATTAAAAGGCTGCCACGGCTGTATTTCAATACGATATTGATTAAATTCAAACTGAACGCCGTCAATTCTCATTTCCAAAGGATAAGAACCCGGACTGACGAATTTCCCGGCAACGGCGGTTGCCATGATCAGGTCGCCCCTGTTCTCAGTTATTTTAAAAACAACTTCCGGGTCTTCAATGTAGAGAGAGACATTTTTAAAATTTTTACCCTTCAGCACAAGCAAAAGTGTATCGACTGCATGAATAGTTCGAAGCGGTGACAAATAGGATATCTCCGGTGCAGGACGAGCAACAAGAGTTCCCTTCCAACGCGGTGGATAATCGACGCGGTTGATTGTAAAAACATGCCGGTTGAGCAGCGAAGCCGAGTCATCTTTATGCAAGAGAATGATCGCCTCACAAGTGCTATCGTCAATGACAGAAATCACCGGAAGGCGATTTCCCTCTATATTGACTTCGTAAAAATTCTTCTTTGCAAGCCGCCATCCGCTTTGCGTATCCAGAGCAAAGACAACACGCGCTTTTTTGCCGTAAAAAATGCTTCCTTTGTCAATTGTTTTGACACGCGCTCTGCCCAGGGGTTTGGAACGAACGGTGAAAAAGCCTGTTGTGTCTGCTTGTCCGTCTGGATTTGTCACTACAAGTCGATAACTCTGGCTTCTTTCCAGAATCGGCAAATTAATGTAAACTTTTATTTGGTTCGGGGAATTATACTCTGCCCTTGCTACTCCATCTGCCGGAAGAAGAGATGCCGTGATTTCCCTGTAAAAATTGTCTCCGCGGATTGTAATCTGTTTTTCCAATCCATCAGCAATGAAACTTTTAATCCTTGAAATGACCTGGGGAGGTTTTGAACTCTTTAAGAAAATCTCACCCCAACCTTCCATGGAAAACTCATTTTCCACTCTGAACCTTCTTGTCCCGATCTCAACATCATTGCCGTCGATCTCTAATCCTACTGTTAATTCCGTCGGAGGACGACCAGACCTCCAGCCGGGACTATTCAATGTTTTAATCTTCGGATCATCGAACTGAATACGCGATGTTTTGAACAAGCCATCCCCCTTTAAAGTCAGAAATGCAAAGGTTCTGCCGGACGATGATAATTTGAGTGTGTCTTTTTTTGTTCTCCCATTTTGTTTGATGATCATCTCATCAATAGAAGGTGGTTTTGCGTAACGTATTGTTAAATTAGCGATCATTTTTCTATTCGCCAATGTATCAATGATGACTATCGAATGCCTGCCAAAAGCAATAAATCCGGAATCAATATGAACGGTCACGGCCATTTCATGCCTGCTCATCGAATCAACATTTGCAATCTGTGCATGTTTTACTTTGGTGAGAAAAAGAACTGTGTCTGTAGAAGAGAACCTGGAATCAATGCTATAAATTGTTCTGGTAAAACTCTGTCCTTTCTCATAGTTCGAAAGCACTATCGGCTCCAAATCCACACTATTATTTTTTTGACCATAAATGCAAGTTGTTGCGAAAAGCGTTGTCAGGAATAGTACCCAATGATATTTTAACATTTAAATACTCCGTTTTAGCAATACACAATCAGAATTGAAATATCTTAATGATAAGAATTTTTTATCAAAATTCAATCTAATTTTTCATTCGGGACCAAATACAAAATCCTTGACTCTTAAAATAAAAATTCTATATTATGGTATTCATATCGCGGGGTGGAGCAGTCTGGTAGCTCGTTGGGCTCATAACCCAAAGGCCGCAGGTTCAAATCCTGCCCCCGCTACTCTAATCAACAGAAAAAGGAGCCTTGAAAGTTAAGCTCCTTTTTTTCGTTTAAGAGAATAAAAATTCTTAACCTTCGAATTACCCACTTTTTTAATTTGGGGACTTTATGCCGGATAAAAGCGAATATAAAAATCCTCGAATCCTGCTTATTGAAGATAATAAAGATGAAGCTTTCATTTTAATTTATTACCTCAAGAATCACGGCTATATTGTTGATTGGTGTGACTCGCCTCAAAATGCCATAAAAACTGCATACCAACAAAACTATCAACTTATTCTTTTGGATATAATGCTCAAAAAGGAGAATGACGGGTTTGTGCTTTGCAGGCAATTCAAAGCTGACCCTGTCCTGGAAGAAATTCCGATCATAATGCTTACTGCGCGCTCATCAAGAAAAGACAGGATCAGCGGTCTTCGGCTTGGTGCCGATGACTATGTTACAAAGCCTTATAGCCGCGAGGAAATTCTAGCCAGAATTGAAGCCGTATTGCGCAGAAAGAAAAATTACGATTTCCATCATAAATATCAGGAATTATTGGAAAGTAGCGATGACATCGTCCTGTTTTTAAACAAGCAGGGACAAATTGAAGAAATAAATCGTCAAGCTGAAATTCTGATACCGGAATTGAATAAAACAAAAAATCCGCTGCATTTAAAGGATATTTTTCAGGAAATTTATACCCATTCTTTATCGTCAATGTTTGAACGTGTGCTGGATGGCAGGGAAGCATCCGGCAAGAGTTGGAAATTAAAGAATCCACACAATCCAATAAAATCAGTTGATGTAAAGTTCATCCCGTTGCATCAGGGATCGCAGATTATCAGTGTTGGCTGCATATTGCGAGATTCTTCTGCAAGGGAAAATGTTGTTAAAACACTCGAAAAAAGGTCCAAGGAGCTGAGGGAAAAAGCAGAACATGCCAGTGATAAATTACAGAGAGTGCAGCAAAAACTTGCCATTTCTGAAAAAATGGCTGCAACCGGCCAACTTGCTGCGGAGGTTGCACACGAGATACGCAATCCGCTAAATACGATAAACTTGTCTGTCTACTTGTTGCAAAAAACAGTAAAATCGCCTGCCCACAAAGTGAACGAGTATTTCGAAATAATTAAACAAGAGATCAAACGCGCACAAGAAACCATTGACCGCTTGTTCGAATTTTCGAAAAAATCTTCGCAGGAAAAGGAATTTACAAGTATTAATCAAATAATAGAACAAACTCTTTTAATAGTTCAGGAAGACCTGGCGATCAGCAATATTGATGTGTTTCAAAATCTGTCTTCTACAAAACAATGCTATGTGAATATTGATGAAATGAAGCAGATTTTTTTAAATCTTATTTTAAACGCAAAAGAAGCGATGCCGGATGGGGGAAATTTATACATAAGTACAAAAATGAATAATGATGGTAATGTGCGGATTGATATTACGGATACAGGGATCGGAATTGCTCAAAACGATTTGGAAAAAGTTTTCGATCCGTTTTACACAACAAGTTCCAAGGGAACAAAAATAGGATTAGGGCTGTCAATTGTTCAATCTGCAATCGAAAGGAATAAAGGGCGAATCACGGTCGAATCTGCCAAGAACGAAGGGACAACTTTTTCAATATACCTGCCAACTTTTGATTCGACCGAAGCAGAAGAAGCGGAATTTTAACAATATATAATTGCGTTATCTTTATTGAAATTTAGCAAATGTAAAAGACAGATCAGTAAAGGGAAAATATATTCATGAATGAAAAACTACCCAGAATTTTGCTTATAGATGATGAAGAGAATTGCCAGAGAGTTATACGAGATGTCTTTAATCTTGAGGGCATTGATTGCGTTACCGCCAGCAGTGGAATGAAAGCTCTTGAATATTTTGAAAGAATGGATTTTGATCTTGTCATTTCTGATATCAAAATGCCCGGAATGACGGGTATTGAAATACTACGGAGCATAAAACAAAAAAAGCCCGAAACTGTTGTCATCATGTTGACGGGATATGGCTCCATTGACGAAGCCGTAAAAGCAATTAAATTAGGCGCATACCAGTATATTTTAAAACCCGTTATTGTAGAAGATCTTTTGGCGCAGATCAAAGAACTTTTAGGGAAAATTGATTCCGAAAAGAGCGTCTCTCCTTTGGAAAATATTTCCGAATCTCTTCCTGCCGGCAAAACGCTTTTGGGAAAATCCGCCCGTATTCGAAATGTCGCGAAACTTATCAGCAAAATTGCAAATACAGACCTTTCTGTCCTTATCACCGGAGAAAGCGGAACCGGCAAAGAACTCGCTTCTACTGCTATTCATTATGCAAGCGACCGTGCAAATAACAAATTTGTTGCAATCAACTGCGCTGCTTTTCCCGATACGTTGCTTGAAAGCGAGTTATTCGGGTATGAAAAAGGGGCGTTTACCGATGCGCGAACCTCGAAAGCAGGAAAAATCGAGGAAGCCGACAAAGGTACACTTTTCCTTGATGAAATTGGAGATATGAAGCCTTCTATGCAGGCAAAACTTCTTCGCGTTTTGGAAGAAAGGGAATTTCAACGGTTGGGATCGAACAAATCCAAACATGTTGATATTCGGGTAATTTCAGCGACAAATCGGGATTTAAAGACCGCACTTGAAGATGGCTCTTTTCGGCCGGATTTATATTATCGCTTGAATGCTGTAAATATTGTAATGCCCCCTCTTCGTGAAATCAGAGAAGATATCCCTGTTTTGGCGAATCGTTTTGCAATGGATTTTTCTGACCGTCTCAACAGGAACATTATGAGGATTTCAGACGATGCCATGGCGGCTTTGCAGAGGTACAACTGGCCGGGCAATGTCCGGGAACTTGCAAATGCACTCCGCCGAGCGGTGGCTTTGTGCGACGGACCGGAGATAAATAAATACGATTTACCTCCCCATATCACCATGGAAGAGTCCTCGGGAGATGCAGCTTCTCCGATCAAACAGAAATCATTAATGCTTGAGGATGTTGAGCGAGACCACATTATAAATGTTTTGCAAATTGCAAAAGGAAATAAAAGCCTGGCGGCGAATATGCTTGGAATTCACCGTGATACTCTTTTAAGGAAACTTAAAAAATATGGGATAAATTAAATGCTGTAAATTGCTCACAGGCAGAAGTAGAGCGATTCATAGTCGCTAATATTAAATATCCGTAAAATCCTGTTTCCGTTTTCAATGAGCGGCAAGTACCCTCTTTACCACCCTGCAAATATGCTAAAATCCCACAAATTTCCATAAATTTCAACGAAAAATGCTTCCTTTTTAATACATATCCATGCCTAATTACAGAAAATGGCCGTTACTGTCGTATTTTTCTATTGCCTTGTATTTTGCAATAATCGCATACTACTCACCTAACCTCCATTGTTTTCAATGTTTTACTCCTTTGCAGACATGGTGAATTAATGAATAATATTGTAAATCACTTACTATTTTGTTTTTGGATGTTTGCGAATCCCCTCATACACCCTAACCTAATTCATTCAATTTTATAGAGTTGGGAAATTATTGCCAAATCATTTATTTTTGGCATGTCTGTTGCTAAAGCTAAAGTGTAAGCAACAGCTCGAATCAACCTGAACTTCAACAATGAAAGAGCATGACTATGTACACACTTTTAGTTGAAAACAACAAATCTGCACTATTCGCCACGCGCGAACTTCTTGTCTCCTATGGTCACAGAGTAGATGCTGCAACATCTCCTAACGAAGCTCTTGCCAAAGCCAGGCTAAAAAACTATGATTTAGTCATATTAGATCTTGACCTGCCGGATGAGTCAAGCATGAAGCTGTTGACAAAACTTGGCAGAAGCATTCCGTTTTTGCCGGTCTTTGGCCTCATTGATGAGATGTCGATCACTAAAGTAATGCGGGCAATAAAAATGAGCGCGATCGATGTTTTCAAAAAACCACTCACGCTTAAAGACATAATTTTTATGCAGCATCAGGTTACAGAGACAATTCTGGTTTAACACTGAAACAATCATCAGATTTTCATAAAATAGTTTCGAAAATAAACCGCAACATCTTTCATATATCGCTTACGTTCACCTGACACACGAATCTGTCGGGCCTTTTGCATGATAGGCATTATTTCAAAATTGATTCTTGGGAGGTCAATAATGCAAAGGCCCGACTTTTTTCGTTATACTCCTAAAAATAATCCGCAAAGGATGCTTTTTCGCGTAGACTTAACA
>Ga0114931_10009591_pt1 | contig 11584 bp, 9 predicted proteins | sample 2SBtaG_FD_89579 | JGI IMG/M metagenome (GOLD analysis project Ga0114931, IMG submission 89579) | Deep subsurface microbial communities from Kolumbo volcano to uncover new lineages of life (NeLLi) - 2SBTROV14_V59a metaG | ecosystem: Environmental > Aquatic > Marine > Volcanic | place: Kolumbo...
CATCTGCTGCGTTGGCAACTCGTTGATATACCATTAGTATAATCAACATAGTTGCCGCCTTGCATATGCACCCTTCTCGAACGCTCACGGATCCAGGTAAGAATGATGGGATCAACCGAAAGGTCGGCTGATTTTTTATTGATACATTTAAGAGAAGAATAGAGGAGGCGAGATAACTTTAATGAAAGTGCTACAATCAGTTTTGCTTGTGCTGGCACTGGTCGTCGTCGGCTATGTAGTGTCGGCCATCCCCGGAGGGCAGACCCTGATCGGCAAGGTGTTGCCATATCTTGCCTTTGGCGTGTTCATCCTGTTCTTTATCGTCAAGGTGATCGGCTGGTCAAAGTCCCCTGTTCCTTTCCGCATCCCGACCACCGCGGGCCAGGAGAATTCACTTCCCTGGATAAAGCAGGCTCGTTTTGATAACCCCTCCACCACCGGTGGGGTCATCGTCAGGATGCTCCTTGAAGTGACCATGTTCCGGTCACTCTTCCGCAACACCAAGGCCGAGGTCTATGACGGACCTTATCTGGCCTACGGGTCGAGCAAGTACCTGTGGCTGTTCGCGCTGATCTTTCACTACTCGCTTCTGGTGGTGGTTCTGCGTCATCTGCGGCTCTTTTTGAACCCGGTTCCCGACTTCATTCGGACCCTGGGCGCGGCCGACGGTTTCCTGCAGATCCTCTCTCCCGGCCTGCAGATTTCCGGGCTGACCCTGCTCCTCGGGGTGACCCTGCTCCTGCTCCGCCGGTTGATTCGTCCCCAGGTACGCTATATCTCCCTGGTCAACGATTATTTCCCCCTGCTTTTGATCATGGCCATCGCGACCAGCGGGATCCTGATGCGCTATGTGGTCCGCACCGACATCATCAACGTCAAGCAGTTGATCGTCGGCCTGACCACCTTCCATCCGGTGATCCCCGGCCAGATCGGCTCCATCTTCTTCGTACATCTCTTTCTGGTCTGCTGTCTGATGGTCTATTTCCCCTTCAGCAAGCTGATGCATATGGGCGGCGTCTTCCTCAGCCCGACCAGGAACATGGCCAATACCAACCGTATGGTCCATCATGACAACCCCTGGAATGACCCGGCGCTCAAGCCGCATTCCTACGATTCATACGAGGACGAGTTCAGGGAGTTGATGAAAGAAGCTGAAATCCCAGTGGAGAAGGAATAAGAAAATGGCAGATCCAAAAGCAGAACAATTAGGTGTTGGCGTCGCCAAGGACCCGTCCCTGATGACCGGGGCCATTCCCCGGGCAGGCTGGATGGACACCCCGGTCATATTTAAACCCGGTAATTATTGTTATCCCGGCAAGCCGGAGATTGTCGAGTATCTCAACAAGGCCCTTCCCGGCAAGTTCGGGCAACCGCGGGTCTGGAGCCCCGAGGACGAGGACTGGAAACTTCCCGAGAACTGGAAGGAGATCATCCTTGAGGGCCTGCGCGAGCGGCTTGATAAATTTCGTAGCCTCAAGATCTTCATGGACTGTTGTGTCCGTTGCGGGGCCTGCGCCGACAAGTGTCACTTTTTTCTTGGCACCGGTGATCCCAAGAATATGCCGGTCCTCCGGGCCGAACTCCTCCGTTCCGTCTACCGGCGCGAGTTCACCAAGGCCGGCAAGATCATGGGTAAAATGGTCGGGGCCCGTGACCTCACCATTGATGTCCTGAAAGAATGGTTCATGTACTTTTACCAGTGCACTGAGTGCCGCCGCTGCTCGGTTTTCTGTCCCTACGGCATCGATACCGCCGAAGTGACCATAATGATGCGCGAGGTCCTCCACCTGGTCGGGATCAACATTAACTGGATCCTCGAACCGGCGGCCAACTCGAATCGCACCGGCAACCACATGGGGCTGCAGCCCCATACTTTCAAGGAAAATATCGAGTACCTGGTGGATGATATTGAGGAAATCACCGGGGTCAGGGTCAACCCACCTTCAACCGCAAGGGGGCCGAGGTCCTGTTCATCACCCCCTCGGCCGATGTCTTTGCCGAGCCCGGCATCTACACCGCCATGGGCTATCTCCTCCTCTTCCACCATATCGGGCTCGATTACACCTGGTCCACCTATGCCTCGGAAGGCGGCAACTTCGGGCTCTTCACCAACAACGAGTTGATGAAGAAGCTCAACGGCAAGATGTACGCCGAGGCCAAGCGCCTGGGGGTCAAGTGGATCCTCGGCGGCGAGTGCGGTCATATGTGGCGGGTTGTTCATCAGTATATGGACACCCTGAACGGGCCGCCGGACTTCCTCGAGGTCCCCAAGAGCCCGATCACCGGCACTGTCTTCGATAATGCCGCCAGCACCAAGATGGTCCATATCAGCGAGTTCACCGCCGATCTGATCAAGCACGACAAGCTCAAACTCGACCTGAGCCGTAACGATCATCGCACCGTCACCTATCATGACCCTTGCAATATCGCCCGGGGCATGGGGATGTTGGAGGAACCTCGTTACATACTCAAGAACGTGGTCAACAACTTCCACGAGATGCCGGAGCATACCATCCGTGAAGAGACCTTCTGCTGCGGTTCCGGCACCGGTCTGAACACCGGCGAGATCATGGAACTCCGGATGAGGGCCGGGTTGCCGCGGGCAAACGCGGTCAAGTTCGTCAAGGAGAAACACGATGTCAACATGCTCTCCTGCGTCTGCGCCATCGACCGGGCCACCCTGAGCGTACTCATGGATTACTGGAATCCCGGGGTCGATGTCTGCGGGGTCTCCGAGCTGGTTGGCAACGCCCTGATCATGGAGGGTGAAAAGAAGAGAGAGACCGGCCTGAGGTTTGAGGAGCTGGCCGGAAGCGAGGAGGAGGGTGAAGCAGATGTATGATAAAGGAAAGATAATTCCCGGTCTGATCGTGTTCGTGCTGATCGCCGTATCCCCGATCATCTATAACCGGGGCAATGCCGGGCAGGTTCCGAATCCCGAGAAGAGTAAGGTCGCCCGCGAATGTGTGCGGCCGGCCCAGGAGATGCGCGAGCGCCATATGCAGCTGCTTATTGGCTGGCGTTATAACGTAGTGCGCGAAAACGGCGCCCGTGAAGGTGTCACCGCCGGGGGAACCAAGTATGCCAGGAGTCTGCAGCTTGGCTGCTTGAAGTGCCATACCAGCAAGGAAAAATTTTGCGACAAGTGTCATGCTTACGCCGCGGTAGAACCGTATTGCTGGGATTGCCATTTCGCGTCGAAGGAGAAAATGTGATGGATATAAAGAGAAGAAAATTTTTGAAACTGGCCGGTCTTTCCGCTGTGGCCGGGATCGGGGCGCCGTCGGCTTTCAATATGTTGCTGCGCGGCGAGGCTCGGGCCTCTGAAAAAGGTCATGGTGAAGGCGAGACCACCCAGGCCACCGAGCAGCGGTTGGGACTGGTGATAAACGTCCGCAAATTCGCCGCCAATCATGGGCTGGCCGGCAAGTGTATCAATGCCTGTCACACCATTCACAACGTGCCCAATTACGGCAACAAGAAGGATGAGATCAAGTGGATCTGGGTAGAGACCTTCGAGCATGCCTTCCCCGAGCACAGCCAGTACAAGCGTAATGAAGGGCTTGACCAATTGCCGATCATGACCTTGTGTAACCACTGTGACAATCCTCCCTGCGTGCGGGCCTGTCCGACCCAGGCGACCTTCAAGAACAAGAAGAACGGCGTGGTCATGATGGATTACCATCGCTGTATCGGCTGCCGTTTCTGCATGGTCGCCTGCCCGTCCAGGGCGCGGAGCTTCAATTGGCGTAGCCCACGCGAGAAGGACAGCGAAGGCCGCTATCGTTTCATCGAGCATTTGAACCCCGATTATCCGACCCGGATGCGCGGGGTGGTTGAGAAATGTACCTTGTGCATTGAGCGGATAGAGCGCGGTCAGATTCCCGCCTGCGTCGAGGCCACCGGCAACACCGGGGCCATGGTCTTCGGAGATCTCCACGATCCCAACTCGGAGATCAGCAAGGTCCTGAATGAGAATTTTACCATTCAGCGTAAACCTGCCGCCGGGACCCATCCGTCCCTCTTCTACATAATTTAAAGGTGAGACAAGATGATAGCTAAAGCGTTAAAAGGAGACAGCAGGTACTGGATCTGGCTCGCCTTTCTCCTGGTGGTCATGACCCTCGGGGGGCTGAGCTATGCCCAGCAGTATGTTTACGGTCTCGGTTACACCGGGATGAGCCGTGATGTGAGTTGGGGGATATATATCGCCCAGTTTACCTTTCTGGTCGGGGTCGCCGCCGGTGGTGTCATGCTGGCGTTGCCCTTTTACCTTCATGATTTCAAGGCCTTCGGCCGGATCACCGTCCTTGGTGAGTTCATGGCCATTGCCGCGGTCTGCATGTGTCTGATGTTTATCCTGGCCGATCTTGGCCAGCCGCGTCGGGTTTTTAATGTTCTACTTCACCCGACCCCGCATTCCATGCTCTTCTGGGATATGATCGTCCTCAATGGTTACCTGTTCTTAAATATCCTCTGCGGCTGGGTGATCCTGAACGCCGAGGCCAAGGAAGTGCCGCCGCCCAAGTGGATCAAGCCCTTTGTCTATCTCTCGATTCCCTGGGCCATCTCGATCCACACCGTGACCGCCTTCCTCTACGCCGGTCTGCCGGGTCGTCACTTCTGGCTCACCGCGATCATGGCCCCGCGCTTTCTGGCCAGCGCCTTTGCCGCCGGCCCGGCCCTGCTTCTGATCTGCGCCATGGCGATGAAGAAATACGCCAATTTCGATCCGGGCAAAAAGGCGGTTGACAAGATGTGTACCATCATCTGCTACGCGGCAATTACCAATTTGTTCTTCATCGGCCTTGAGTTCTTTACCGCTTATTACAGCAATATTCCCGCCCACATGCACACCCTCGACTACCTCTTTTTCGGGCTTGAGGGCCACAATAACCTGGTCCCCTTCATGCGTCTTTCCATGGTTCTCGGGATCATCTCCACCATCGCCATTATGTTCCCGGCCGTGCGCAAGAACGATCGCGCCCTGGTCATCACCTGCGCGGCCATTTTTATCTCCCTGTGGATCGATAAGGGTGTCGGCCTGGTCCTCGGCGGTTTTGTCCCCAATCCGCTTGAGTACATCACCGAGTACGTCCCGACCTTCGGTGAGGTGATGATCACCGCCGGGGTCTGGGCCAGCGGCTTCTTTATCCTCACCCTTCTCTATAAGGTGGCGTTGACCGTTGATCGTCAGATCCACGGCTGATTTTTGGCTCGTTAAACATCGTTTTACCCAGAGCAGCTCGCGCCACCATGGCACGGGCTGCTTTTTTATTGCAAACAGCCGGGATGAATGCTTGATTAGCGCTCAAGAATTCAATAAATAAGGGACCCCAAGATGAAGACCACAAGCATCCTTGACCTGGTAGGCAATACCCCGCTGGTGCCAATTCGCCGCCTCAACCCTTATTCCAGGGTGACCATTCTCGCCAAGCTTGATGCCTTCAACCCGGGTGGATCGGTCAAGGACCGGATTGGTCTGCACATGATTGAGCAGGCCGAGGAGGCCGGGCTCCTCACCCCGGACAAGATCGTCCTTGAGGCGACCAGCGGCAATACCGGGATCGGCCTGGCCATGGTCTGCGCGGTCAAGGGATACCGCTGCATGCTGGTTATGCCCGAATCGGCCTCTATAGAGCGGCGTAAGATCATGACCGCTTATGGGGCGGAGATCATTCTCACCCCGGCGAAAAAGGCCACCGATGGCGCCATCGAACAGAGTTACGCCATGGCCAGGCAGGACCCGGACCGTTATTTCCTTACCGACCAATTCAACAACGAGGCCAATTGGCAGGCCCATTACAAAACAACCGGCCCCGAGATCTGGCGCGACACCGACGGCCAAGTGACCGATATCATCGCCACCCTGGGGACCAGCGGCACCGCCATGGGCCTGTGCCGTTATTTCAGCGAAAGGCATCCCGAGGTCAGGGTGACCGCCATTGAGCCCTTCATGGGCCACAAGATCCAGGGCCTCAAGAATATGAAGGAGTCCTACCGGCCGGGGATCTTTGATAAGAACGCCCCCTACCGGATCATCAATATTCCCGATGAAGAGGCCTTTGCCATGTCGCGGCGGCTCGCGGCCCGTGAGGGTATCTTTGTCGGGATGAGCAGCGGGGCGGCCATGTGCGGCGCCCTGGCCCGGGCGGAACAGTTGAAGGAGAGCGGTGGGGTGGTGGTGGTGATCATCCCCGACGGGGGTGAGAAGTACCTCTCAACCACCCTTTTTGACCGGACTGCGGCCGGAGAGGAAGAAGGAAAGGATGAGGGGCCACCGCTCAAGCTCTTTAACACCTTGAGCCGGCGCAAGGAGGCGTTCACCCCGGAAAAACCCGGCGAGGTCAGGTTTTACGCCTGCGGCCCCACCGCCAACGGCCCCCTTGATCTCGGCCATTGCCGGAGGTTCGTCCACGCCGATCTGGTCCGCCGTTTTTTGATCGGAAAGGGCTATTCGGTCAAGATGTTCATGAACTTCACCGACCTTGACGATACCACCATCGCCGGGGCCCGGGTCGCGGGCAAGAGCGTCCGGGAGTACACTGATACCTATATCGAGTCATTCCGGCAAGACCTCGAAAAACTGGGGGTGATGGAGGCCGCCGGTTATCCTCGCCCCTCGGAACACGTTGAGGAGATGATCGAGATCAGCCGGGAGCTGGTCAGGAAAGGAATGGCCTACGAGAAACACGGCTCGATTTATTTCGACATCTCAAAGTTTTCCCGTTACGGCAAGCTTGCCCGGGTCGATCTCAGCCGGGTCCAGCCCGGCCGCACCGTTGACCTCGATGATTACGATAAGGACAGTCCCCTCGATTTTACCCTCCTCAAACGCTCCACCCTGGCCGAGCTCAAGGAGGGGGTATTTTTTGAGAGCGAGTGGGGCAATATCCGCCCCGGCTGGCATATCGAGTGCGCCGCCATGTGTATCCACTATCTCGGCGGCTCGGTTGACCTTCACTACAGTTCGCGCAACCTGATCTTTCCCCATCACGAAAACGAGATAGCCATTGCCGAGTCCCTGACCGGTAAGCCCCTGGCCCGCCACTGGATGCACAGTGAGATGCTTCTAAATGACGGACGCAAGATGGGCCCGGACAACCTGGTCACCCTGCGGTACATCGAGGAGAACGGCTTTACAGTCCGCGACCTCCGCTTCTTTCTCCTGCGGACCCATTACCGCAAGCCGGTTAATTTCAGTTTTAAACGCCTGGCCGTGGCGGCGGCAAGCCTGGCCCGGCTCGATGGTTTCTGCACCCGTCTCCTCTGTCTCCCCCCGGGGATGCCCCATCCCGAGGTGGCCACCTATGTCAGTGAGATGGAAGAACGGTTCAACGCCGGGATGTGCGACGACCTCAACGTCTCCAAGGCCTTCGGGGCAATATTCGACCTGGTCAAGAAGGTAAACCCGATCCTTGCCTCAGGCAATCTCGACTTGGAGCAGAAGGGGTACATCCTTGAGGCATTGAAAAGAGTCAACCAGCCCTTCAATATCCTCAAGCTCGAAAATTGCCCCCTGGCCCCGGAGATCGACCGCTTGATCAGGGAACGGGAAGCGGCCCGGAAGAAGGGCGATTTCGCCACCGCCGACACGGTGCGCGAGGAGTTGTCAAGACAGGGCATCGAGCTGCGGGACACCATGAGCGGCACCGAGTGGAAGGAGTCGTGAGCAGTCCTACGCGGCTAATTGCCTGAATAACCGATGGTCTTTTGGCCGCGACATCCCGCGCTGTCTTGACCTGGCCCCCTGGAAATAGTATAATAGACTAATGAACTGAACGGAACGTCGGGGGAGACGGTGTTGTTTGTTTGGTTTATATCTGTGCGGCCGATTGAATGAAAATCGGCGCCTCCCTCGCTGAGGAAGCAGGTCGATTAAAGGGCAGGGGGGATCATGTCGTATCGTTGTCTTCAAGGGTTGAAGCGGACTTCTGTTCTGGTTGCAACCCTTTTTTTTATCAGCGCCTGTGGCAGTGGCGGTGGAGGCGGCGGCGCCCCCGCCCAGACTCCGACTCCAACCACACCGTCGGCAAGCATTGCCGATAACTCCATAACTGAAGGTGACGGAGGCAGCAGTAACCTCTCCTTTACCGTAACCCTTTCGGCCGCGGCCTCCGGTACGGTCACCATTGCCTACGCCACTACCGACGGCACCGCCACCACCGCCGACGGCGATTACACCGCCACCAGCGGCACCCTGACCATCCCCGCCGGTCAGACCAGCGGGACAATCAGCGTGCCGGTGCTTGGCGATACGGCCTATGAGGCCGACGAAACCTTTACCGTTACCCTCTCCAACCCCTCGGGCGCGACCCTTGGTACGTCAAGTGCCACCGGCACGATCACCAATGATGACTCCCTGACTATCAGCATTGCCGATGCCTCGGTTGCCGAAGGTGACGGAGGCAGTAAAAACCTCTCCTTTACCGTAACCCTTTCAGCCGCGGATCACGGTACGGTCACCGTTGAGTATGCCACCGCTGACGGCACCGCCACCACCGCCGACGGCGATTATACCGCCACCAGCGGCGCCATAATGATCCTTTCCGCCGGTCCGACCAGCGTGACCATCAATGTGCCGGTGCTTGGCGATACGGCCTATGAGGCCGACGAGACCTTTACCGTTACCCTCTCTAACCCCTCAGGCGCGACCCTCGGCACCTCAAGCGCTACCGGGACCATCAGCAATGATGACTCCTTGGCCATCAGCATTTCCGATGCCTCGGTTGCCGAAGGAAACAGCGGCCCTGCTATACTGACCTTTATCGTTGCCTTGAACGGCAAGGCCGCAAGCGACGTAACCGTTGATTACGCCACCGCCGACGGCACCGGCAACAATAGGGCCACCACCGCTGATAGTGATTATATAGCGAAGGCCACTACCCAATTGACGATAAGTGCCGGCAGTACCAGCAAGACCTTTGACGTCACTGTCCAGGGTGACACCATTCCGGAGAGCAACGAGACCTTTAAGGTCAACCTCTCCAACCCCTCCGGTTCCGGTGCTATCCTCGGAACCTCCACGGCCACCGGCACCATCAGCAATGATGATGCCTTCGGCAAATTGAATGACACCGGGATGGACACCTGGGGTAATGCCTCGGTCAATAATCTTACCGCAACCCAGACTTTATTTCCCGGTCAGGACGCCGACTATGGCCGGGATTCGACCAATAATGTCGATACCGATGGCCATAATGGTTTCTCCTTTACCCAGCTTGACAGTAATGGGGATACCATGGCCACCTCCGGTGATTATATAAATAACCCCTGGTCCTGTGTCCGCGACAACGTCACCGGTCTGATCTGGGAGGTCAAGACAGATACGGGCGGCAATGATCTTAACGATCAGAGTTGGACCTACACCTGGTATAACTCTGATTCTGCGAGCAACGGGGGTGGAGTCGGTAGTACAAATGGTGGCTCTTGTATAGATGCCACCAATTGTGATACCGAGAAGTATGTCGCTGCGGTAAATGGGGTTGCTTTGTGTGGCTTTACTGACTGGCGTCTGCCGACCCGGGATGAATTGGCGTTATTGATCGATCACAGCAACAGCGCCTACAATGGGGGGACGGGAGCAACGGTTGATCTCGCCTACTTCCCCAACGTCATTGCCGGCGGCTACTGGACCGCTTCGTCGGAGCCGGCTAGCGCAAGCACCAGTACCAAGGCCTGGTCGGTATACTTTAGTCAAGGCAATGTCGTTGACGGCACAAAGTTTGGTACCCTACAAGTGCGTCTGGTCCGGGGCGGCTCATGATAAAGACGACAAGGGAAGGTATAGAATAATGATTTCTTCATTTAAGAGTGCATGGCTGATTATCCTTTTGCTCGCCACCGCGCCGATGCCAGCCGGCGGCCAGACCTGTAACACCAATATGCCCCTTAGCAAGCCCGACAGCCGTTATACTGACAACGGTGATGGAACGGTAACCGATTCAGTTACCGGCCTGATGTGGATGCAGCATGGCAATTGTATAGCCTCTCAACATCCCGGCTTTGATAATGACAATACGGCTGGAGACGGGGCTGTGACCTGGCAGCATGCCTTGCAGTTTGCCGAAGCGGTAAATGCGGGCACCTATGACTGCGGTCTCGGTACCACCTATAACGATTGGCGCTTGCCAAACAGAAATGAGCTCGCTTCCTTGGTCGAGTCGGCATGTATTTATCCGGCCATAAATGAGAACTATCTTTTTAGCACCTATACCAATCCTGGTTATTGGAGTTCCACCCAGAGCGCGGTGCTCCCGTCCCGAGCATGGTATGTAAAGTTTGACTTTGGTGCTTCCCTTGAGTTGGTTGATAAGAGTACCATCGGACTATTAGTCCGCCTGGTGCGCGACGCGCCCTGATCAATCTCTCGTCATCGCCTGTCGCTCTTGAAAAAAAAGTCTGCCGGTGCTAAAAAGACAGCTCTCTTTTATGCGCCCGTAGCTCAGTTGGATAGAGCAACGGCCTTCTAAGCCGTGGGTCGCAGGTTCGAATCCTGCCGGGCGCACCATCTTACACTTACCCCCCCTCCGCAGAGTCGACAGATCTCCTCAACCAGTCGGGCTTATCTCCGCCGCGTCCATCTGTATGGCGAGCGGCATCGCCTTCAATACGTATGAATTGAGTGAGAAAACTGACGGTATCGCCGAAAAGATGCTAGGCGATGATGGTCGAAAGTCCGTACAACTCCATCAAGTAGTTTTGTAATGGAGTAGCGGATAAGAGGATCGGAGACCCCATCGGCACGGATTTGTTTCCAGGTACGGGCATCAAGAATCTGGGACGGCAAATGAAACTTCTCAGCCAACTCCAACGCCCACTGCTTGCGCAGAACGGCCGGGTAAATCACCAGGTGACGCTGTCGGCGCTCAGCCCAATACTGGCAGATGACCAGGGCAGCTTCGATGGTTTTTCTCAAGCCCACTTCATCTGCCAGGACGACACCCTTGGACAAGGGATTTTTTAAGGCAAAGAGGGCCGCGTCTATCTGGTGCGGATTGAGATCGACACAGGCATTAAGCAAGGATTGGGAAATACGGTTAACATCCCCGCCCCGTCTGTGACGTCGGTATTCTTTTTGGCATTTGCTCACTGCTTGTGTATATTTCTCTCTTCTTGAGAGAATAGCGAGATGGGTGTCGGGTTTGGGTTGGTCACCTTGAATTTTTTTATCATTAACACGGAGGCAGGTATGGAATATACCCCCGATATTATGGAAATGGCCTGTGTGGCCAAGGGGCCCAAGCATGGGCCTTCGCCCATTCCGGAAGAAGGCAAATGGGTCGAGGCGCGTGAGGTCAAGGACCTCTGCGGGCTTACCCACGGGGTGGGCTGGTGCGCCCCCCAGCAGGGGGCCTGCAAGCTGACCCTGAACGTCAAGGATGGGATCATCGAGGAGGCCCTGATCGAGACCGTGGGCTGCACCGGCATGACCCATTTCGCCGCCATGGCCAGCGAAATCCTCCCAGGCAAGACCATGCTCGAGGCCCTGAACAGCGACCTGGTCTGCGACGCGATCAATGTGGCCATGCGGGAGATATTTCTCCAGCTGGTCTATGGCCGCTCCCAGACCGCCTTCTCCGAG
>Ga0114931_10009592_pt1 | contig 11583 bp, 11 predicted proteins | sample 2SBtaG_FD_89579 | JGI IMG/M metagenome (GOLD analysis project Ga0114931, IMG submission 89579) | Deep subsurface microbial communities from Kolumbo volcano to uncover new lineages of life (NeLLi) - 2SBTROV14_V59a metaG | ecosystem: Environmental > Aquatic > Marine > Volcanic | place: Kolumbo...
GCTCCATTCCGCTGATCATACCGGTGGAAAACGAGGCGTTTGCATCTCTTGATGTCCGCGGTGAGGGGTACATGGAACGGGCCGCGTTTAGGCGATTGAACGAGCGGCGGCAATCCCTTGGGGTAGCGCCGTTCGCCAACCCGCGCAACGCCGCCGCCGGCGCGGTGCGCCTGCTCGACCCCTCCGTCACCGCCTCCCGGCCCTTGAAAATTTTTATCTACGGCGTGGGGTATCTGAAGCGGCCGCTTTTTGCCACCCATTACGAAGCGCTGGAAAGCTTGAAGTCTCTCGGCTTCCGCGTGAATCCCAATATCTTCCTGTGCAAAAATTTCGCGGCGGTGCTGGCGTTGGTTGAGGAATGGCAGGGCAAAAAACAATCCCTGCCTTATGACGTGGACGGCTTGGTGGTCAAGGTAAACTCTCTGCGGTTTCAGGAAAAACTGGGGAGCACCGCCAAGCACCCGCGCTGGGCCGCGGCTTTTAAATACGAGCCGGCAGAGGCCGTCACCGAGGTGTTGGATATCCGCTGCCAGGTGGGCCGCACCGGCGCCGTCACCCCCGTGGCGATTCTAAAACCGGTTATGCTTTCCGGCTCCACCGTCAGCCGGGCAACCCTGCACAACGAAGACAACATCGAAAAAATCGACGTGCGCCTGGGCGATACCGTTGTCGTCAAAAAAGCCGGCGAGATCATTCCGCAAGTGGTCGAGGTGGTGGCGCAACCGGGCAAGGCCCGCCGGGAGAAATTCCGCATGCCCGGCCGCTGCCCGGTTTGCCGGACGCCCCTGGTCCGCCCGGAGGACGAAGCCGTGCGGCGCTGCATCAATTCCTCCTGCCCCGCGCAATTAAAGGAACGCTTGTGGCATTTCGCGTCCCGCGGCGCCATGGACATCGATCATCTGGGGCCTGCCGTTATCGAACAGCTTGTGGAGAAGGGGCTTGTTAAAAATTTCTCCGATCTCTACAACCTGACCCCGGAGGACCTGGTGCCGCTGGAGCGGCTGGCCGGCAAGTCGGCGCAAAATCTGCTCGACGCGATCGAAAAAAGCAAGCAGGCGGGGTTGGCCCGCTTGATTTATGCTTTTGGGATCCGCCATGTAGGACAGCGCGCCGCGGCCGTTTTGGCCGGTGTTTTTGCGTCCATGGACAATTTGCAAAACGCTTCCTTCGAGGAACTGGAAGCCGTCATGGAAATCGGCCCGCGGATCGCCGAAAGCCTGCGCGCCTTCTTCGACCGGGAGTCCAACCGGGAGGAAATCCAACGCCTCAAGGAAAAAGGCGTGGTCATGATGGCGGATAAAAAAGAAACCGGCGGCAGCCTGCAGGGCAAACAGTTTGTCTTGACCGGTACGCTGGAGCATTTCACCCGCGACCAGGCGAAACAAAAAATCCAAAGTCTGGGCGGCAGAATCACTGCCGGCGTTTCCGGAAAAACCGACTATGTGGTGGCGGGGGCGGACCCCGGCTCCAAACTCGCCAAGGCGGGCAAACTGGGAGTTGCCGTTTTGGACGAAGCCAAATTCCGGCAACTCATCGGCGAATGAAGCGGCTGAATTTTCCGGTCCTGTCTCCGGAGCATCTTTCCCCGGCGATGCCCCGGCCGGGAACCGGGATTAACGCATCCGTAAAAATGATGGGGGGTGACCCGGTATTTTCTCATTGACAAAAAGAGCCGGTTTTATTAGCATTAAAAATTGCTTTGCCTCCGCCCAAACGGGTGTCGGAATATGAGTGAAAGGACGACGATGAGAAGTTTCTCCGCGAAAAAAAGCGATGCACAGAAAAAATGGGTCGTGATTGACGCCAAGGACAAGGTTCTGGGCCGCGTCGCGGACCGGGCGGTTGCCATTGCCCGCGGCAAGACCAAGCCCACCTTTACCCCCCACATGGATATGGGCGACAACGTCATCATAATCAACGCCGCGAAAATCAGGCTGACCGGCAACAAGTGGGATAAAAAAATCTATTACCGGTACACCGGCTATCATGGCGGCCTGAAATCCCTGACTGCCGCGGAGTTGCTGCAACGCAAACCGACGGAGCTTTTAAGGAAAGCCATTCGCGGCATGTTGCCCAAAAACCGTCTGGGACGGGCGCTCTTGGGCAATTTTCGAATCTATGAGGCCGAAACGCATCCTCATTCCGGACAGAACCCGCAACAGGTTTCTCTTTGACGGCGGGAGAGGCCGCGCCGCAGTAAAAATACAAGCAATTTAATTAGGATCATTTATTTATGGAAGAAAGATTTTACGCCACAGGCAAAAGAAAAGAAGCCATCGCCAAGGTCTGGCTGACCCCCGGAGAGGGGAGCGTTACGGTAAACGACAAATCGCTCAACGACTATTTTCAGCGGGAAAGCTCGGAAATGATCGTTCAACAACCTTTGGCCATAACGCAGAAACTGGAGTCGTTTGATATCCGGGCCAGGGTTCGCGGCGGCGGTTTGTCCGGACAGGCCGGCGCCCTTCGTCTGGGGATTTCCAAGGCCCTGTTGCAAAGCGACGCCAATCTCCGCCTGCCCCTCAAGCAAGCCGGATTCCTGACGCGGGACTCGCGGGTGGTCGAGCGCAAGAAATACGGCCAGCCCGGCGCCCGAAAAAGATTCCAGTTTTCCAAACGATAACCTTGTAGCCGTCGGCTTTCAGCAGTCAGTCGTCAGTGTTGTTTTGAAGCTGAAGGCTGATGGTGGAACAACCGATGGCAAATCCTGTAAAAGCAAGCATTGCCGGCGCGAGCGGTTATACCGGCGTGGAGCTGGTCCGTCTCCTGGCGCGGCATCCCGCGGTGGAGCTTGCCACGCTCACCTCGGAAACCCACGCGGGCCGGCGGATCTCCGACGTTATTCCTTCCCTGAGAGGCTGGGCGGAGTATGAGTTGGCGGCGCTAAGCCCGGACATTGCCGATTCCTGCGACATCCTGTTTCTGGCCCTGCCGCACACCGCGGCCATGGCAAGCGTTCCCGGCTTCCTCGAGCGTTCCTGCAAGGTGATTGACTTGAGCGCCGACTTCCGCCTGCATGACGCCAAGGTGTTCGAGCAATGGTACCATACGCCCCACCAAACGCCGGACTGCCTCGGCCGGGCCGTTTACGGCTTGCCCGAACTGTATCGGGACAAAATCCGCTCTGCCGGCCTGGTGGCGAATCCGGGATGTTACCCGACGAGTGTTGTTTTGGCATTGGCGCCGTTGATGGGTGTCGATTGGGTGGACGCGGATTCCATCGTCGCCGATTCGAAATCGGGTATTTCCGGGGCGGGTCGAAAAGCCAACCCGGCCACCCAGTTCGCGGAATGCAATGAGGGCCTGTCCGCCTACAACCTGGCCAGCCACCGCCATACACCGGAAATCGAGCAGGAACTGAGTGCCTTGGCGGGACGGGAAATCCGCCTCACCTTTTCCCCGCATCTCGTGCCGATGACGCGCGGATTGCTGAGCACCGTTTACGTCAACATGGTCCGGGACGTGACGTTGGCCGACTTGACCGGCCGGTATCGGGAGTTTTACAAAGACGAACCGTTTGTCAGGATTCTCCATCCGGGAGAATACGCCAACACGCATTTTGTCGTTCACTCCAACTACTGCGATATCGGATTGCAGGTCGATACCCGCAACCGGAGGATCATCGTCACCAGCGCCATCGACAACTTGATGAAAGGCGCGTCCGGGCAGGCGGTGCAGAATATGAACATCATGCTGGGCATCGATGAGACGACCGCACTGGACGTTCCCGGCATTTTTCCATGAAGACATTATGCAGCGTGTTTTGAAAAGTATCGGCGCCGTTCCCGGGTTCCGGGCATCGGGCATGGCCTGCGGCATCAAGCCGGAAGGGCGGAAGGACCTGGCTCTTATTGTCTCCGAAAATCCGGCCACGGCGGCCGGGGTTTTCACAAAAAACAAGATTCAATCCCCGTCCGTCAAGGTGACCCGGTCGAATCTGGCAAAAGCCCGGACGGTCCGGGCCGTTGTCGTGGTCAGCGGCAACGCCAATGCCTGCACCGGCCCCCGGGGTCTGGAGGATTGCCGGGTCATCGTCCGCCGCCTGGGAAAAGAGTTGGGCGTGCCTCCGCAGGAAATCCTCATGGCGTCCACGGGGATCATCGGCGTGCCTTTGCCGCGGGAGAAAATAATCGGCGCGGTCCCGCAATTGGTGCGCCGGTTGTCCGGAGGAGGGCTGATGCGGGCGGCTCAGGCCATCCGCACCACCGACCTGACGACCAAAACGGCCCGGGTCGAATACACGCAGGGAAAACGCAAAATCATCATCGGCGGCATGGCCAAAGGCTCCGGGATGATTCATCCCAACATGGCAACCATGCTGGCGTTTATCCAGACTAACGCCGCTATCGATTCCGCGGCATTGCGAATCGCGCTTAAACAAGCCGTCGATGGGTCGTTCAACCGCATCACGGTGGACGGCGATTGCAGCACCAACGACAGTGTGATATGCCTTGCCGGCGGCGGAGCGGCGAGTCCGCGCATCGCGTGCACCGGAAAGAGCAGTAAAGAATTCCGCGCTTTTGGCGATGCCTTGAACGAGGTTTGCCGCATTCTGGCCCGCAAGATTGTCGAGGACGGCGAAGGCGCAACCAAGTTCATCACCGTCCGCGTCGAAGGGGCGAAATCCGCGCGCGCCGCCCGCCAGGCGGCGTTTTCGGTCGCTACCTCCAACCTGGTGAAAACCGCCGTCTTCGGAGAAGACCCCAACTGGGGACGCATCATTTGCGCGGTGGGCAACGCCGGAGTGTCCTTGCGGCCGGACCGGGTCGATATTTCCATGGGCGCCATCCCGCTGGTGCGAAACGGCGCGCCCGTTCCGGAAACCTCTCCGAAACAGTTAAAAAAAGTCATGCGGAAAAAATCCATTCTCATCCGGATCGGCTTGAATCTGGGCCGGGAGCAGGCGGAAGTCTATACCTGCGACCTGTCATACGATTACGTCAGGATCAACGCCGAATACAGCTCATAAGATGAGCCGCGGTTGCCGGATGCCGGGGAGACCGTTGTCTATTTTGGCTCTCCACCGCCTTGCGGTTTTCCTTTTCTAATGACATTTTTCAACCCATATACTAAAATTGCTGATATCGTTGTCCGCGCTTGCATGCTCCCGGCCCATCGGGAGCGGTCTCATTAAATCGGCTTTTACAGCGGCCCGTTAATTTCAACAACCGGAACAAACCGCCTTGTCTATTCTGACCATCTTAAACTGCCTGGACCCCGTCTTGCGCCGAAAGTGCGACCCCATTGAAAATATCGATGATGCTTTGGTTACCTTGTCGCAGGACATGACGGAAACCATGTTCGATGCCCCCGGAGGCGGCCTTGCGGCCAACCAGGTGGGTGTTCCCTCAAGGCTGATCGTGGTGGACCGGGGGATCAAGACAGATAAAAAGGAGCCTGTCACTATCGTCAATCCGCGGATCACCGCCATGGAAGGCGAGATTGTCGCCGAAGAAGGCTGTCTGAGTATTCCGGACCTCTTCGCGGAGGTCAAACGCGCCCGGAAAGTCGAGTTGAAAGGGGTGAACCTTGATGGCGGGGATATCCGCCTCGAAGCAGAGGACTTTCTCGCCCGCGCCCTGCAACACGAACTGGATCATCTGAACGGTATCCTGTTCTGGGACAAGCTGGGGAAAGTGAAACGCGATATCTTGAAGCGCAAGTTCAAAAAACTTCTGAAGTAAACGGCCCATCGATGAAGATTGTATACATGGGAACGCCGGAGTTTGCCCTTCCCGCTCTTCGGGCGCTTTGCCGGTCCGGGCATCAGGTTGTCGGCGTGGTCACCCAGCCGGACCGGCCGCGTGGCCGGGGCCGTGTCTTGCAGGCGCCGCCGGTCAAACGGTTTGCCACGGATGCCGGGCTTCGCGTATTCCAGCCGCCCAATGCCGGCGCTCCCGAGTTTATCGAAACGCTTCGCTGCCTGGCGCCCGATATGATTATCGTCGCCGCGTTCGGCCAAATCCTCAAGCCCGTGATTGTCGATCATTGGTTTTGCATGAACCTGCATGCTTCCCTTTTGCCGAAGTACCGGGGCGCCGCCCCGATCAACCGGGCGATCGTCAACGGCGATTCGGAAACGGGCGTCACCACCATGAAAATGGACCGGGGGTTGGACACGGGAGACATCTTGCTGAGACGGACGGTTGGGATCGGGGAATCCGACGACGCGCAGAGCCTGCACGACACCCTGGCGGAAGAAGGTGCCTCCCTGGTTCTGGAAACTTTGAACAAGCTGGAGGACGGTTCCCTTGTTCCGGTGCCGCAGGACCCTGCGCAGGCAACTTACGCGTCCAAGCTGACCAAAGAAGACGGACTCATCTTCTGGAACAAGGAAGCCGGTGAGATCAGGAATCTGGTGCGCGGTTTGGTCCCCTGGCCGGGCGCGTTTACTTTTTTTAAATCCAGACGCATCCGCGTCACCCGGGCCGAGACGGCGCCGGGAACGCCGGAAGACCGGGCGGGCGCTATCGCGCGTGTTTCCGACCACGGGATCGAGGTTGGAACGGCCGCCGGCCGTCTGGTGATAACGGAACTGCAACCGGAAGGGAAAAAAAACATGCGCGCCCAGGCCTTCCTTCAGGGGCACACCATGAAGAAAGGCGACCGGTTGGACGCCCGGCTGCCCTCGGAAACCACTAACGCCGCTTAGCGGCCGCCCGGCGCAACCGGGGCCGCCCGGCGCAACCGGGGCTGCCCGGCGCAACCGGGGCTGCCCGGCGCAACCGGGGCCGGCGGTCTCAAGCGCCAGATGACGCGAACCACGAAAAAAACACTATGAACAGACCAAGAACGTTAATTACCGGCGGCGCCGGATTTTTGGGATCCCACTTGTGCGATTTTCTCCTGGCCAAGGGGCATGAGGTCATCTGCATGGACAACCTGATCACCGGCACAACGGACAACATCGCCCACATCAGCGGCGAAAACTTCCGTTTCGTCCGCCACGACGTTACGGAATACATCGAAGTCGAAGGCCGTTTGGATTATATTCTGCATTTTGCGTCGCCGGCCAGCCCAATCGATTATCTGGAACTGCCCATTCAAACGCTCAAAGTGGGTTCCCTGGGCACCCACAAGGCCCTGGGCCTGGCCAAGGAAAAGCAGGCGGTGTTCCTGCAGGCCTCCACTTCGGAAGTTTACGGCGACCCCCTGGTGCACCCGCAGAAAGAAAGTTACTGGGGCAACGTAAACCCCGTGGGGCCGCGCGGCGTGTACGACGAAGCCAAGCGGTTCGCCGAAGCCCTGGTCATGGCCTACCACCGCCGCCACGGCATCGATGCCAAGATCGTCCGGATTTTCAATACGTACGGACCCCGGATGCGGCTCAAGGACGGCCGCGCCATCCCGAACTTTTTGCGCCAGGCGCTCTCCGGGGAAGACCTGACCGCCTACGGCGACGGCAGCCAGACCCGCAGTTTCTGCTACGTCGATGATTTGATCGAAGGCATTTACCGTCTCCTCATGTCCGGCGTCAACGAACCGGTCAATATCGGCAACCCCCGTGAGTTTTCCATCCTGGAGCTGGCAGAGAAAATTTTGCAAGCAACCGGAAGCAAGAGTAAAATTGTTTTTCAATCCTTACCGGTCGATGATCCCAAAGTGCGCAAGCCGGACATTGAAAACGCCCGCCGGCTTCTGGACTGGGAACCCAAGGTGGGGTTGGAAGAAGGGCTGACGGCAACCATAGGTTATTTCAAGCAGAAGCTCAGTGTCGAAAAAATCTGAAAACTCAAAACCGGATGATCCCCATGCCTACTCAATCAAACACTGGCCGACGGAGGAGCGCCCCCGCGAACGGCTGATCAAGCATGGCGGCGGCGCGCTTTCCGACGCCCATCTCATGGGCATTCTTCTCGGTTCCGGCGACCGCCGGTCAAGGAAAAATGCGGTGGACCTCAGCCGCGATGTTTTGCTGGCCTTCGGCGACTTGAATCAATTGGACCTGGCCACGGTTCACGAACTTTGCGGAGTACAGGGCATCGGGTTGGCGAAAGCCGCCCAAATCAAGGCCGCGCTGGAACTGGGCAAGCGCCTGGCGGCTCAGCCCGCCCGCGACAACCAGCAAATGAAATGCAGCCGGGATTTCGTTAAATTTTTTTCTCCCTTTTTGAAAAACCTGAGAAAGGAAGTTGTTAAGGCCGCCCTGCTCAATCCTAAATTAAAAATGATCAAGGACATCACGATTTCCGAAGGCAGCCTCAACAGCAGCATCGTTCATCCCCGGGAGGTGATGATTCCGGCGATCAAGGAATCCGCCGCATCGCTCGTGTTGATTCACAATCATCCGAGCGGCGACCCCACGCCCAGCTCGGCCGATATCGAGATCACCCATCGGCTGAACAAGACCGGCGAGATTATCGGGATCAAGCTGTTGGACCATATTATTATCGGCGGCCAGGGGTTTTACAGTTTTGCCGACGAAGGCCTGCTTTGAAATCCATTGAGGAGGATACGTTAAACATTACGCCAACATGGAACGAATCAAACAATCTCTAAACGAAAGCGCGGACTTGAAGCGGCGGATCGCGGAAACGCTGTCGCCGGATATTCTTCAAGCCGCGCAATGGATTCATCGCAGTCTGGCGCAAGGCGGCAAGCTGTTGCTCATGGGCAACGGCGGCAGCGCCGGAGACGCCCAGCACATCGCCGCCGAGTTGGTGGGCCGGTTCAAGGCGGAACGCCAGGCGCTGCCCGCCATTGCCCTGACCGTTGACTCCTCATCGCTCACGGCCCTCGGCAACGACTATGGGTTTGAATCCATTTTTGAACGGCAAATCAAGGCCCTGACGAAACCCGATGACGTGGTCTTGGGCATCAGCACCAGCGGCAACTCCGAAAACATCATCCGCGGCCTGAAGCGGGCCAACGAACTGGGCGCCGTGACCATTGCCCTGCTGGGCAACGAGGGCGGCCGCGCCAGGCAGCACGCCGCCCTGGCCCTCGTGGTGCCGTCCGGCGACACCGCCCGCATTCAGGAAGCGCACATTACTATCGGACACATTATCTGCGAACTCATTGAGCATGCCCTGACCCATGAAAGCGAAGTTTAAATTCTTTCTCGACAACAAAGTCCGCCCTAAAATTCTGGTCGTCGGTGACCTCATCCTCGACGAATACATCTGGGGCAGCGTCACCCGGGTTTCGCCGGAAGCGCCGGTGCCGGTGCTGGAGTCCAAGTCGGAGAACATGGCCCTGGGCGGCGCGGCCAACGTCGCCAACAACCTCGTGGCTCTGGGGTGCCGGGTCTACCTCGTCGGCGCCGTCGGGCAAGACGAAAAGGGCCGCCAGCTCCTCGAGTTGATTCACGACCGCTCCATCAATGCCGACGGTATTTTCCGCTTCACGCATCGGCCCACCACAAGCAAAATCCGCGTCATCGCCCATAGCCAGCAAGTGCTGCGGATCGACAAGGAAGACACCCGGCCAAACATAAAAGAAACCCAGAATAAAATCATTCAGTACATCAACAAAATTTTACCCGAAATGGATGGCGTCATCTGCTCCGATTACGACAAAGGAATCTGCACCGAAAAAATCGTCAGCATCCTCATGCACCGCGCCAAAAATTGCAAGAAGCGGGTGATCGTCGATCCCAAGCGAAAAGATTTCTCCATTTACAAGGGAGCCAGCATCCTCACCCCCAACCAGAAAGAAATGGAGGAAGCGTCGCCCATAAAAATTTCCAGCCAACCGGATATGGAACGCACCGCGGAATACCTGATCGGGCTTACCAAGGCGGAAGCCCTCTTGATGACCCGCGGCAGGAACGGCATGACCCTTTACCAGAACAACTGCAAACCCGTCGATATCTCCACCGTTGCCCGGGAAGTGTTTGATGTCACCGGTGCGGGCGACACCGTTATCAGCGTTTTTGGCATGGCGGTTTTCGGCGGATTCAGCTTCGAGGAGGCCGCGGTTCTGGCGAACATGGCCGCCGGCATCGTCGTTGGAAAAATCGGCACCGCCGTCGTCACCTTGAAGGAGATCAACGAATTTCTTCAGGAGGAAATGCTTCGCAGCTCGCAGACCCTCCTTCAACTCGACGAATTGAAAAAACTCGTCAGCCTGGCCAAGTCCACCGGGAAAACCGTGGTGTTCACCAACGGCTGTTTCGACCTGATTCACGGTGGCCATATCGAGTTTTTACAACGCGCCAAAAACCTGGGCGATATTCTGGTCATCGGCCTCAACACGGATAAATCCGTGCGTGCCTTAAAAGGCGACGACCGGCCCATCAAAACCCAGGAGGAACGCGCCAACATCCTCTCCGCCCTGAAATACGTGGATTACATTACCCTGTTCGACGAACTCACCCCGGAGAACCTGATCCGGAAAATCCGTCCGGATATCCTGGTCAAGGGAGACGATTACAAAATCAATGAAGTCGTCGGCCGGGAAATCGTCGAAGGCTACGGCGCCCGCGTGGAACTCGTTCCCATCGTCAAAGGCCTGTCCACCACCGAGACGGTCAACAAAATTCTGGGCAAGCTTAAACTCCCGTAACGCCGCGTCAATATTCCGGGTATTTGTCGATAACAGGCAGCAAATCCGAATAACTATCGATAAATAAAAAGAGCTATACGTTTATGGGGCATATTGCCCCGGAAACAGCATGTAGGGAAATCGGCTTGAATTTGTGAAGCAGTGATTCTTGTTTGTTGAGGTGGTTTGCCTGAATTTGCCCCGCCAGCGCCCCATAGACAAAAAGAAATGGGCTACGATTTATCGTAACCCATTTCTTTTATGGTACGCCCGAGGCGATTCGAACGCCTGACCTACGGATTCGGAGTCCGTTACTCTATCCAGCTGAGCTACGGGCGCGTATTTAATTTTTTCCGGCGGGCCGGGAAGCCCGCCGTTTGCCGCCGTTTCAACACAGTCAATCTTCCCCGTCGTCAAAAGGAGCGCCATGTGATGTCGTTTCTTTTTCCTCCTTGCCAAACTGGCGGATGGTGTCCAGGCGCAGGTTCCACCATTTGATCTCTTCCTTGATCTCCGGGGGCGACCCGGTGGGCGGCAGGATATGCACCGTTTTATCGGCGCCCGTGTGGACTTTTGCTCCTTCCGGCGGTTGCAGTCCGAATTCGTTCATGCAAGCCACGGGGTCGGCAACCAGTTGGGTTTTAAACTCCTGCTGGGTGACGGCGCGGGTGGCCAGCTTCTTCCACTTATTATCCATATCGGCGCGTCGGTTTGCATCCATTTTTTGATCCTTCAGGTTAAGCGAAGCGATGGCCCGGCGGTCATCGTTGTTCGCGGATGATTTGCGGAACTTGTTTCAAAGCTTCGTCGAGCATTTCGGGTTTACTGCCGCCGGCCTGTGCCAGGTCGGGCCGGCCGCCGCCCCGGCCGCCGACGATTGCGGCAACGTCCTTCAGGATGTTGCCGGCGTGGAACCGGCCGGTGAGGTCCTCGGTGACGCCGGCGGCGAGAAAAACCTTGCCGTTGGCGGCGCAGCCGGCGACGACAATCCCGGATTTAATCTTGTTTTTGGCATTGTCGATGAAAACCCGCAGCGTTTTGGGGTCCATGCCCTCCAGCTTCTTGACCAGCACGGATGCGCCCTCGACCGTCACCACC
>Ga0114931_10009593_pt1 | contig 11582 bp, 9 predicted proteins | sample 2SBtaG_FD_89579 | JGI IMG/M metagenome (GOLD analysis project Ga0114931, IMG submission 89579) | Deep subsurface microbial communities from Kolumbo volcano to uncover new lineages of life (NeLLi) - 2SBTROV14_V59a metaG | ecosystem: Environmental > Aquatic > Marine > Volcanic | place: Kolumbo...
AAACTGGAAATAAAGAATAAGAAAAATAATACCAAGAACAATCGGAATGAGAATGAACAATCACTTTTGCGCTCTTACAGAGTTCTCATAATTAACTGCAAACTTGTAACTAATGCCGGCAGGTACTTTGAGTTTGCCTTCTTTGATACGATTTTTTATGAAACGGTCGGCTTGTTTTACTGCCTCCACTTCCGAATATTTATCCGTACGATCAAAAAGCACATAACCAGTCAAAAAGGTGTTTTCACTTTTAATAATCATGGGACCTTTCTCAAACTCAATATGCACCACATCCCCCAGGGGTATTTGTGCTCCTGATTTTGTTGGGATCAACATGTTACGGAGGTCTTCAGGCGAGGTACGAAATTCACGTGGATAGCGAACCCTTACCGGATAGCGCTCCCTTCCTTCCAACGTGGTGGTTAGCTTTATTCCACCCACTGCCGTCTCAATAAAATCTGTTACATCCTTTACATTAAGGCCGTATCTTGAGATAGCCCCCCGGTCGATTTCCATCTCCAGGTAAGGTTTGCCTACTATCCGATCTGCAAAAACCGAAGGCCGGTCGACAGCCGGCACCTCCTTTAAAATATTTTCCAGCTGAAGTCCAAAGTTTTCAATGCTTTTCAGGTCTGGACCGAATATCTTAATGCCGATAGGTGCCCGCATACCTGTTTGCAGCATGATGAGCCGTGTTTGAATAGGTTGTAACATAGGAGCCGAAGTCAACCCTGGGATGCGTGTAACTTTTTGTATCTCCGCCCAGATATCCCCGGGATTTTTAATTTCATCTCGCCACTGCCTGAAGTATTGTCCTTTATCATCAGGTATCAGCAGATCGGTATCAAACCAGGGCTGCTCTTCTTTGCCAACTACCCGAAGGCTATCATCAACACCCGGAATACGTGCGAGAAAAAGGCCATCATCATTGACTTTGAAACGGAATTTTCTTCCGTTTTCATCTTGTACATATTCCGGCTTGTAGTGAATGATGTTTTCGTACATGGATATAGGAGCCGGGTCAAGAGCACTTTCCACACGTCCTGCCTTACCGACCACCTGATGAACTTCAGGAATAGCATAGGTAGCCATATCCAGCATGCGCAGATATTCTTTACTTTGTTCCACCCCTGTGTGAGGCATAGAAGTGGGCATCAAAAGAAAAGAACCTTCATTCAGTGCCGGCATAAACTCTTCCTGAACCCCGGGGAAGGTGTGCAATAGTTCCGACCAAACTTTTGAGGTACGGATATTTATGCCCACCTTGTCAAATCCGCTTGCCACCCAGCCAAATGTACTTCCGAATCCCATCCAGATGGAAAGTCCCAGAAATACAATAATGATTGGAATGCTGAGAAAAAGAGTTTTTTGATTAAGAAATAGGGCGAGTATATAGCGATAGACGCGGAGGAAAAGCCAAAACATGAAAAGGAAAAAGCCAACAACCAGCAATACAAATGCAAAATTCATTAAGAGGGAGTTGGCTACTCCGAGAGGCATCCATGCTTCAGCCAAAAAACGGGTGGTAACAAAAATGGCAATGCCCCCCTGCATGGCTGTATATAATTTCTTGCCTTCCAACTTGATACCTTGCACTTTGATATTAGGATATTTTTCGCTGAGAAGGCTGATAAGCGCATAGACCAGCAATGGCCACCCAATCCAGTGCATACTCAGTCCTATGTAGATACCCAGCACAGCCAAGGCTCCGTTTAGCAACAGGCGTGGCCATTTTCGTGTAATTTTAAAGCCGAAGAACCAAGCGGCAAATGTAGGAACAAAAAAGAGCGCTACAAGCAAGGCCGCAAGCAATGCAAAGGTCTTCGTGTAGGCCAGCGGTGAGAAGAGCTTGCCTTCGGCTGCCTGCATTGCAAATACCGGAATAAAACTGACAATGGTAGTAGCTACTGCTGTTACGATGGCTCCCGATACTTCGGATGTAGCCTGATAAATGACCTCCTTCAGGGTTTTGCCTTTTTGTTTTAAGTCCAGGTGCCGGAGCATGTTCTCCGCCAATACAATGCCCAAGTCGACCATGGTACCAATGGCAATAGCAATGCCCGACAAGGCTACGATATTGGCTGTAATGCCAAAGTAACGCATGGCAATAAATACCATTAGTACAGCTACGGGCAAGAGTCCCGAAATAAGAAGCGAAGCACTCAAGTTGGCTACCATAAATAGAATAACCAGAACCGTAATTAGAATTTCGAGAGAAAGGGCATCCTTGAGGGTGCCCAGGGTTTCATAGATAAGCCCCGACCGGTCGTAAAAAGGAACAATTTTGACCTTTGACAAGGTACCATCATCGAGGCGCTTGCTGGGCATACCCGGCTCGATTTCCCTGATCTTTTCTTTTACATTGTTGATTACTTCCAGCGGATTGGCCCCATAGCGCGCCACTACCACACCCCCTACGGCTTCGGCTCCTTCTTTATCAAGCAAACCCCTCCTTTCCGAAGGCCCGGTATTGACCACGGCAATGTCTTTGATACGAATTGGAACATTATTGATCTCCTTAACCACAGCCTGCTCAATGTCTTCCAGGTTTTTTATATAGCCGATCCCTCGAACGAGGTATTCCACACGATTGATTTCCATCGTTTGTGCCCCTACATCCAGATTGCTTTTTTTGATGGCAGCCACCACTTGCGGAAGAGTAATGTTATAGGTTTTCATGGCGAGGGGATCCACATCGACTTGATATTCCCTTACATAACCTCCAATGGAGGCCACTTCCGAAACCCCATCGGCAGAGGCCAGACCATATCGTACATAAAAATCCTGTATGGAGCGGAGCTCATCCAGGCCCCAAGCTCCGGTGGGATTCCCGAGGGAGTCCTCGCCTTCAAGTGTATACCAAAATACCTGGCCGAGAGCTGTAGCATCAGGGCCAAGAGCCGGCTGCACATCATCCGGTAGCGCTCCGGCTGGTAGAGAGTTAAGTTTTTCAAGTATCCGGCTGCGACTCCAATAGTATTCTACATCATCATTGAAGATGACATAGATGCTGCTGAAGCCAAACATCGAATTGCTCCGGATGGTTTTTACTCCGGGAATACCCAGCAAGGAGGTGGTCAGCGGATAGCTGATTTGATCTTCTATGTCCTGGGGCGACCTTCCCGGCCACTTCGTAAATATAATTTGCTGATTTTCCCCGATGTCGGGGATGGCATCTACAGATACCGGATCTCGAGGTATGTTCAGACTCCAGTCAAAGGGAGCGGTGATCAAGCCCCAGGCAATCATCGAGACAAATATCAGTATGGTTACCAGTTTATTATCAAGAAAAAATTTTATTGATTTGTCTAACATCTTACTTTCTTTTAATTGAAATAGATTATTTCAAAAAACCTCGATTCTGTTAGCTTACAGAAACAGGAAAGCCTTGTCTTTGCCATGCAAAAACCGGCCTTGTAAAAAAAGTAGCTGCTATAAAAGGAAAGACTGGAAGAGTACCCGAATATTCTGCGGCAATCGAGGGGGGGACTCTTCAGCAAGAAGTGATTTGTTAAAAGTGCTTTCGTGGATGGGAAGAAGTGTTTTCAAAAGCGGTACATGGAAAATCAATACCGGTACATTGCTTTCCCATTGCGTGTAATCCAGGGTATATTGATCGGTCTTAACGGTTTCACTCTCGTTTCGACAGCAATTATCGGATGGCACAGTATGGCAAACCCCCTTTTGTATTTCTTTGTGGCAAGTAGGAGGCTCCTTTTCAACCGGACGCTCATGACAGGATTCAGGGGTGTGGTTAATTGCTAAGGTCTGCAATTCACCGGCACAATAATGTTTATTGATTACAAAGCCACTGCTCATCACCAGAATTAGTGCTGCAAAAATTAAGGATAATGTGGCTTTAAAAATTTTCATGATCGAAATAACATCTGTCTATAAACGATGAAATTGCAAAAAAGGTTATTACAAATATATTTTTTTAAATTTAAGTGGACATGATAATTGGTCTTTAGTCCACAACAACTTCAGTTTTTGAAAGTGCATTGCTCATCAAGCCCAATCCTGCAACAAGTGCAAAAAGCCCGATAATGACAACGCCCACCCTGGCAACGTCAAAGGGATTAGCCAGCAGCAAGACTCCCAAAAGAGTTGTAATTAATCCGCTAATAAAAGTAATGTACCAAAGAGATGTAAGCGCTCGCATACGATAGCCTGCCTGCAACATGAATAGACCCAAAACCAGAATCCAGAGCCCCATAATGATAACAATGAGTTCTGCCATATTCTGAGGGTAGGCGATCACTAGCAAGCCAATCAAAAGATCGAGAGTTGCTTCCATGGTAGGATAATTCAATCCAAGTCCCTTATTGGCTATCAAGATTAGCAAGAGCAATAAGCCGAAGGTTAGGATGAATATGCCGAAAACCGACATAATGGACTTCACCGTATTTCCACTTTCAAATAAGGCGTAAATCCCGAAAAGAGCTAAGATTAGGCCACGCAGAAAACTTAGTTTCCAATTCTTTTTCCTTGCAAGAGTCATCTTTCATTTCTTTGTAGGAAAGATAAGAATTCTTCTTTTTATGTTTACGGCTTCAATGAGCGAAAGCTATTTATGAAAAAATTGCTCTTTTTTCCCCCATTTCTTTTTCTCCTCTTTCAATCCTCCCTCCTGGCTCAGCATCCCGTTCGGGAGATTACCCGTATTCCTTTTCGGATGGAAAACGGAGAGTTGCTTATTGAAGTAAAAATAGGAGATCATGTATTTCCCATGGTGATTGATAGCAAGAGCAAGGGGCTCTTTTTGTATCGTTGGGCACAGGTCCGGGCAGGACTTCATATGAAATACAAACCAGGCTACGAGGGCGGGCGCGACTCCCTACTTCTGGGGCGAACTCATATTGAAAGAGTGGATATCGGCACTGTTCACTTCAAAGCCGGCAGGGTGAACGTTTATAAAAACAGCAGCTGGTTTAAAATGCGGGGCAGTCCGGTAGCCGGAGTGATCGGATCGGACTTGTTTAAACGCTACATTGTTCATTTCGATTTTGATGAACATGTAATCCTCCTCTATGACCCGGGCACTTTTGAAGTCGGAAGTCAATTCAAAAGCCGACCTATTAAATTATCCCGGAGTAGCGCCCTTGTCGAATCCGACTTTATTTTTCCCCGGGCTATTCTTAAAAATGAGTGGGTGATACTCAGTACAGGATATGGTGGAGCTATTGGTATCAAACACAAAACCGCTAAAAAATACGGCCTCTTTGATGCCGGAGTACAACGACAATATCTGGAGGGATTTGAATGGCCCGGGCATATTTTCCCGGCCAGCCTCAGCCATAAGGTTTCGGCCAATATCCTAAGCAAAAAATTTGGATCGTTGCCGACTCTGGCCGCCCGCAGCGACAAAACACTGGCTGCGGAATATCGATTTAACTCCATCATTATTGGTAATGAAATTCTCAGACGATTCAACTTCACTCTGGATTATTTTAATAAACGGATTTACTACCAAAGCAATGAAAGCATCAATGATGAATTTCCCGTGTTGCGGTCAGGACTGATCGTCAGCCGTAGCCCTCAGACAGGTTTTTTTATCATTGAAAAAGTGTATCCCGGATCACCCGCTGAAAGAAGCGGTATTAAAGCGGGGGATGAAATTATATCTATCTACTATCAGCCGGTCGTGACTTATTCTCTTGATAAATTGCGTACACTCCTCAACGGCAGTGGCAAAAAGGTGGAGATTCTGGTAAAAAGAGAAGAGAAATATTATCGGCTCGGTTTTCGAAACCCTCGCTGATTTATTCCTTTTCCAGAATAAGCGTTTTTCCTTCCGGCACCTGAATGAGCGCCTTCACCGATTGTACCCTATAAGGTGCACCTCCCAGAGAGAAATAAGGCTTCAATATTAAGTGGTTATCTCTGATTCTGTATTGAAAGTCAATCGCTTTTGCTCTGCGCTTGGCCTCGGAACGTGTACGGCCCCTTGCCGAATAGATCATAATGACGCGAAAAAGAGAGTCTCTGGAAAGAGCTTTTTTAAGTTCAAAATCTCCTACAAGAAGGGTGTCTCCCATAATGTCAAAGTTTTCTTCATTAATCCTTATAAAGCCATTATGCCAGGTATGAGCGTCTTCATAATCATCCAGCCAGTAATCATTAGAATCCAATTGCACAAAGAGTGTATCGGAAGCAATGTGCAAATCCACCTTTTCCCGCACCACGGCCCTTTCGTTGAAATCATACCCAAGGTTTAATGCAGCCGGAATAATCATCCAAACGGCCACACCCCAGGCAATTGCAGTAATTGTATCGAGTATATTTTTCTCCCGCTTGCTCATGCTGCTCGATGTGAAAAGTCGTATGATAAGCCAGATAATCGGTATGAGAATCATCAGCACACTTCCTATGAGAATCAGCCACATCTGCCATTCAGAATTGAAGATGTATTGCTGCAAAAAAGGAATGCTTACTACCATCACGGTGGAGCCTGTGAGTAGGGAGAAAACTACGCCCGTCAAAATAATGATAGCCAAAAGAGAGACAAAGATGAAAAAGAGTTTGCCCAGAATCTTGATAATGCCGCGCAATATGCTGGTCAGGCTATTGAAAAAGTCCTTTACAGGATCATTTTTTTTTTGTGCCTGAACCCAACTCTGAGCCTCGGAAGCCATGCTTTGTACCCTTTCTTTCACTTGATGAAACTCGTCCTGGAAACTTTGTTTGATATTGTCTACATTGACAGGCTCCCCCTTCATTTGCAGCTTTTCAGTGGGGGTTTTGGCCTCTGGAATAATAATCCATAATATAATATAGAGCCAGAAACCGGTACCGAAAACAACTGTTGCCACCACAAAAGCCAGGCGAATCCAAACAGGGTCAATTCCGAAATAAGCACCAAGCCCTGAGCAAACCCCACCCAGGACCTTGTCATCGGGATTGCGGAAAAGCCTTTTTCCTAGATAAATATGCTTTTTCTTATTATCGCCTTCTGCCGAATCTGATGAGCTATCGCTTTCATCATTGGCCGACATTTCAAAATCCTGCGGATAGCCAATGGTTTCCTTTACTATATCAATGTCGCTCATCTCTACAACAACCCTCTTTCCAAGATGCTCTTTAAGGATTTCGGCTATTCGCACTTCAATATCTTCCATTATTTCCTCACTCCCCTGGGTCTCTCTGAAATAAGTCCTTAAGATTTGAAGATATTTTTCAAGTGCATTATAGGCATCTTCGTTGATCGTAAAGACCATGCCTCCAATATTTACGTTTACCGTTTTTTTCATTTTGGGTTTATTTTATGATTTTAAATACACTTTCCGAGAGATTAAACCAGGAGGCCTTCAGCTCAAGATAGTATTGCGAGCCCTCCGCGGTGAGTGTGTAATATTTGCGTGGTGGACCGCTGTTTGATTCCACCCATTTGTATTGTAATAGTCCACCTTTTTTCAGCCGGCTGAGCAAGGGATAGAGGGTTCCCTCCACTACAATGATTTTGGCCTTTTTCATGATCTGAATGATATCCGAAGGATAGGCTTCTTTTTCGTTTTCAATAATCCCCAGAATGCAAAGTTCCAGGATGCCTTTCCTCATTTGTGCTTTGGCATTTTCTACGTTCATGAATGCAAACATAGTACTTAAAATAGTACCTTGCAACACAAGGTACTATTTTTAACAATTTTTGACTACGTGCGCGAAGTGGGCAGCCCTGCTGATTTTAGTGAATGCAGTTTTGTAAAATCGTATGAATATTCGTGCTATCATATCCGAGCGATTCTGCTCGGGTAATCAGGTTTTCCATGATCCCTGAATCCATTTCTTTCGTACGAGACAATATTCGTAATGTCGTTCTGCCCACATTTCCCAGCATGACATATCTATAGTTGCTGTCCAATTCCAAAAAATAAAGGTCGCCCTTCAATGGCCATTGATATTGACTTCGCAACACAGCAATTCCATCTTTATAAATAATCCAGGCCTTTCCTTTATCATAGATCCAATTTCCTTTCCTGTCACGACACCTTTTAACAACGCGCATGCCGCCATGCCTCATTTCCTGATATGCCAGTGCATAACAGGTACAGGGGTCTTTATCTTCGATGCGCAATGCAGCCATCTCATACCACTCTCCTACAAATTGATGTATATCCACTTCTTTCACGTTGCTCTCAAGCGATCGTTTTCCGGTGCAGGAAAAGAGAATAAGAAGCATGCACGAAAGCAAGAAATACTTTTGTGAAACTTGAAATCTTTTTGTAATTCCGGATGCCATAAACATTTAATACAAATTAAAAAGAAAGCCAAAGGCGATCAAGCCATGAGCGGTAAAAAGCCTCGTAATACAAGGCTTCAGCGACAGCCGGCATAGACCATAATATGGCAAATATCAGCAAGAAAAGACCCCAATTCTTCTGTGAAAAAAAATGAATCAGCGGTGCGGATGCAAATAAAAGTATGGGCATAAAAAGGACAAACCAACGCATTCCGATGGCATATCCTCCGTAATTGCTTGTGCGGAATAAGACAAAAATAAAAATAAGCAGAGCTCCAGAAGCAAAAGCAATTAAGATCGGCCACAACTCCCAGTCCCGTTTTATGATGCTGCGAAACAGTGACCAAAGCGAAAGCAACAATACCGGGGTGAGAGAAAAAAGACCGTGATGCCCAAAAGTTATATGAAAAAGATATTGAAGCTTGTTCTCTTTTAAGAGATCAAAAGCTTCCCGTTCCTGCCAGTAGCTGTTCGTATAGTGGTAAAGCGAACCCTGCATATAGATCGGTTTTATGCTTCCTGTAATTTTCCAGTAAACCCATGCAGTCAAGGCCAAAAAGATGAAGACGAATAGTGCTGCCAGGCTTGCTTTTTTAGCATCCGTCAGGTAGAGGGCCCCGAGAGCCATCAGTGCAAATATAAGACCCGGAAGATCCGTACTTGCACCAAGGCCGGCCAGTAAACCAGTGAGGGCATAGTATATAAGCTTCCTTTTCTTTTGATAAATAATGACCCATACGAGATAAAAAACAATAAAAAATGAAGTGGCCGCAATGCTGTGATTATTAATAGTAACACTATAGGCATACGGCAGGGAGGCGGCTGTCATAAAAAGTAGTAAAAAAACAAGGGTTCGCCTATCCGGAAAATACCATGATACCATGGCAAGTGACAAAATCAAAACAATCATATAGGGAATTACCTGGTTCAGAAGTGTGAGATAGCGGATAAATTCCTTGCGATGTGAATAAAAATCCCAACCGGTCAGACACTTGAGCAAAAAACTTTCTGCCGCCATGAGCATGGGGTAAATCGGGGGCTTGCTGCTATACATTTTATTGTTGACCATCACGGCATCGATAGAAAGCGGAAAGGGTGTGGTGTCGCCCGGTACCAGATGAGCAAATGTTCCTTTTTCGACAAGTCTTTCTACCGTGATAATTCGCGAACGCGTATTGTCGGAGTTTCGAACCCGGCTGAAAGTAAAAAAAAGGAGCAGCAGGAAAAAGAAGCAAAGCGTATAGATCACCGGCTTCTGATTCTTCCATAAATATCTCAGCTGAGTATGGAGGGAATAGCTTTTAGCTTTGAGCATCTCGTCAAATTTAGTACTTTGATTGAGCAAAATATCCGATTGAGTTTGGTTAAACTATTTTTGTACTTCAATGGGAAAAGCAAGCAGAAAAAAAAGCAGAAAAAACACGGTAAAAGACCGACAGATGAAAGCCCATGCCGGGAATCCCTGGCAAGGCATAAAAACTTTAAAGAACCGCAAAATACCTTTATTGCTTTTGGCCGTTCTGGGTCTTACTTTTTTGACCTTTCTTCCCACCTTTCAAAATGCATTTACGAACTGGGATGATGACATGTATATCCGCGATAATCCCCTCGTTAAAAACCTCTCTTCCAAAAATTTAGAGACTATGTTTGCTCCGGATGAGGATGCTTTTGTAGGAGGGAACTATCATCCTCTAACCATTCTTACCCTTGCCATCAATTATCAAATTTCAGGCCTGAATCCCTGGAGCTACCAATTGTTTAACATTCTTCTTCATCTGCTTAATACCTTTTTGGTATTCCTACTTATTTACCGCTTAACGAAAGGCAAAGCAAACATTGCATTGATTGCCGCCTTGCTCTTCGGCATTCATCCCATGCATGTGGAATCCGTTACCTGGGTGGCGGAGCGAAAAGATGTGTTGTACACGGCATTTTTTCTAGGAGCTATGCTCTCCTATTTAAAGTATCTACAAAAGCCCGGCAACCTTCCGCTATTAATGAGCTTAATCCTCTTTACGCTTTCCCTTCTTTCCAAACCGGCAGCAGTGGTCTTTCCTGTTCTTCTTTTTCTCTTCGACTATTTTGAGAAACGCCCTTTCAGTGTCCGGCTTCTGCTCGAAAAAGTCCCTTTCTTCATTCTTTCCCTGCTTATGGGTCTCTTTACCATTGATGCCCAAAAGGCTTCCGATGCCTATGGTGGCCTGGCCAAGTTTGATATTTTCGATCGATTGATGTTTGCCGGTTATGGGTTTACCATGTACCTCGTGCGCTTTTTTGTTCCCTTCAAGCTTTCCGCCTTTTATCCCTACCCCAAATCATCTCCACTACCTGCCGAATTCTACATCTCTTCGGCTCTCGCATTTCTTATTATTGCGTTAACCATATGGTCTATGAAAAAAACGAGGGTTGTAGCTTTCGGTGTAGGTTTTTATGCCATTAATCTCGCACTTGTTCTCCAGTTTATCACGGTGGGAAGTGCCATTCTGGCCGACAGATATACCTATGTTCCCTATATAGGCATTTCTTTTTTGGTCGGATATGCCTATCATGAAATAAGAAAGAGCCGGCAACTGTCATTAAGAAAATATGCCCAACCCCTGCTTATTGCGATTGTTTCGGGGGCATTAATTCTTTCATTGCTGGCTTCGCAGCGGGTACGTGTCTGGAAAAACTCAGAGACCCTTTTTACAAATGTCATTAAGAACTATCCCCGTTCAGCAGTAGCCTATCAAAATCGTGGGCACTATTACCGGAAACAAAGCGGGAAGACAAATGATCCCGCATTGAAGGCAGCACTTTTGAAAAAAAGCACTTAGTGATTACAATAAAGGCTTGAGCGTTGACCCCAACAATGCCGTACTGTATTCAAATCGTGGGAAAGTATGGTTTGATCGCAAGGAATATCAAAAAGCCCTCGAAGATTATAATCGCTCGCTCGCCTTAAAAAGCGATGACCCCCAGACATTAAGCAACCGCGGTGCGGCAAAAGGTATGCTGGGCGATTTGAATGGCGCATTGCAGGATTTCAACCGGGCTATAAAAGTGGACCCAAATAATCCGAACGGCTATTTCAATAGGGGTATACTCTATGGTCAACTGGGAGAGTCGGAAAAAGCCATTGCCGACTACCGAAAATACCTTTCATATAAACCCGGAAATGCAGGTATGCACAATAGCATCGGGATCGAGTTGCAGAAGCTTGGGAAATACAAGGAAGCGCTAAAGGAATTTGACACGGCCATTCATTTAAACCCCAATGAACCGGCATTTTATATCAATAAGTCGGTTTCTCATTTCAAACTGGGACAAATCAACGAAGCCCGGAAAAGTGCCCGGCAAGCCCTGC
>Ga0114931_10009594_pt1 | contig 11582 bp, 12 predicted proteins | sample 2SBtaG_FD_89579 | JGI IMG/M metagenome (GOLD analysis project Ga0114931, IMG submission 89579) | Deep subsurface microbial communities from Kolumbo volcano to uncover new lineages of life (NeLLi) - 2SBTROV14_V59a metaG | ecosystem: Environmental > Aquatic > Marine > Volcanic | place: Kolumbo...
AAAAGGAGTTTTCCAACATGAAGCACACTCTCGAAGAGCTCCTGACTGCACTAAAAGACGAAAATGTCGAAATAGTCGGATCAGAAAACAGCGGGTTTAATAAGCCGTCTTCTTTGAAGAATGCCCAGACAGGGGATTTGTGTTTTTGCCGAAAAACGGATGCTTCGGCAATGGAAACAACAATAAATTCGCCTGCGAGCATCATTATTGTGCCGGTGGATATGCCTATCCGTAATAGCAATTGCCCCAGCGATAAAACTATCATAAAAGTAAAGAATCCACGTCTTGCCTTTATTAACTCGGTTAGGAGAGTATTTGAGCCTGAAAACCCGAAAGGAATCGATAGATCGGCGATAATATCGAATGATGCAAAAATTGACCCTAGCGCGTATGTCGGCCCGAACTCCGTTATTGGCGGGGTTAATATTGGAGCTGGTAGTGTCGTTTCTGCCGGAACGGTAATTTTTGACGGTACAACGATTGGAAGTAATGTGCATATTGGTTCGGGCACAGTGATTGGTGGAGATGGGTTTGGTTTCGAGCGTGACGAGAGCGGAAAATTAATCAAATTTCCCCATATTGGGGGCGTGGTTATCGAAGATGATGTCGAAATTGGCTCGAATACGAGCATCGACAGAGGAACGCTCGATGCCACAATTTTGAAACGAGGCTGCAAAATAGATAATTTGGTTCATATCGCCCATAACGTGATTGTAGGCGAGCACGCGACTGTAATAGCTCAAGCGATGATTGGCGGAGGCGTCCTTATTGGCGACAGGGCTTGGGTCGCACCGGGAGCATGCATCATGAACCAGATCAGGATAGGCGATGACGCGGTCGTTGGCCTAGGAGCCGTCGTCGTCAAAGACGTGGAACAAGGACAAACTGTAATGGGTTCACCAGCAAAAGATGCAAAATTGTTCCGAAAGCTCCAAAAATGTCTTACAAAGTTGACCAATTCTGAGGTTGTAACCTACTAATATCATTCAGCTTTGTTCACCATCTGGGCTTTTTCGCGTTACAAGAAAATTCCCCAGCGCAGAATGGGTTAGGAAAATAAATACTGATCCTAGGTGTTCGATAAAAAATAATTTTCATATATTCATGACATAAACCCTTCATCAGATACATGTCATTAAGATTTATTTTAGATAATGTTACTATCGAACAAAAAATGTTGACACCCAGGCTGTCGATCCAAGCTAAAATTATGCCCGGTAAGATTTGCGGATGATTTAACGAAAAAGGCGTTGCGCGATGTCAGGAAAAATGAAACCGTCTCACTCTTCAGCTCCAGGGATGCACTATGATATTCTGGATTGTCTGCGTTGGCGAACCGCTACCTGTTGATATTGAGGCCCCTCGCCTATATCGGGCAGGTCAACTGGCGGAAAGGCTGGTGCAACGTGGGCACAAGGTTGTCTACTGGGCTGCCACCTTAAATCACGCGAATAAGACGTTTCGCGCCACGGAAAACAAGAAAATCCGGGTCCGAGAAAATTATGATCTGGTATTGCTTCACGGCCGCAGATACCAAAAGAACGTGTCCCTTCGACGCGTCCTTCACAGTTATGACGTGGCAAAAAATTTTATGCACCTTGCGGTAAATCTGAGCCAAAGGCCAGATCTTATACTTGCTTCCTATCCGACGATCGAGTTATCGAATGCGTGTGTCAGATTTGGTCGTAGCCACAATATCCCGGTAATCTTGGATGTCCGGGATTTGTGGCCGGACATCTTTGAAGATTATCTGCCGAAGCTGGCCGCGTTATTATTCCGTCCTGTTCGATCGTACTTTGATCATGTAGCCCGGCGGGCATTCGCGGGCGCTACCGCAGTAACCGGGATTTCCGACGGTTTTATAAACTGGGCCCTCCAGAAAGGTGATCGCAAGAGTACTAATCTGGATCAGCATTTTTTTCACGCCTATCTGCCGTACGAACCGTCGGGCGAGGAAATGCGCCTGGCGGAAAAATATTTGACTAAGGCCGGCGTCTCGAATTTGCCGGACGATTTCTTGGTCGTTCACATCGGTAATTTATCCTTTGATACCGAATTGGCGTGTTCCATCGACGCGGTAAGGATGATACCGCCGGAAATTAGAGGAAATTTTCAGCTTGTCATTTGCGGCTTGGGAGAAGCCTTGGATTCTCTCCAAAGGCAAGCGGCTGATCTACCCAACGTCATCTTTCCGGGATGGCTAAATAAGACGCAAATATCAGTTTTGTTGAACCGCGCCAGCGTTGGTATTGTGCCGTATCTTTCGACACGGAATTTTCAGGCAGCAATTCCCAACAAAGTCGGCGAGTACTTGAGCGCCGGTTTGCCCATCGTGTCCACAATTCAAGGTGACCTAGCGGTATTTCTTGAAGCAGAGAAATGCGGCATTACGGTGCCAAACAACTCTCCGCAAGAATTTGCATCTGCTATCGTCGATCTTTATAAATGCGATGAGAAGCGGGAGAGAATGTCCCAGCAAGCTTATGAGGTCTTTCGTCAATACTTCGACGCTAACAAAGTTTATGATGATTATTGCGAATATATTGAGGGTTTAGGGAGGATGAAGGGTTTGCAAACCGGTCACAAAAAGTAATTCGATGCCCGTGCATACCTTACTACCATCACCAATGTCTTCGTACCGAAGCGTGAATTCACGACCAATTAACACCGAGAAGGACAGCATGAAAACGACTGCCCAAAATGACTCTGCGGGAGCGGCAGTTGTCACAAGAGATCAGATTTGGGCATTAATGCGGATGTCGTCAGTGGGCATAGCTCCCTACATCGCTGAAAGCAGCTTTCTGCAAAGCCTTCCCAACAAGCCCATCGAATACATGGCCGGTGGACTGGCCGTCGCAACAGCAATAAATGGATTTCTCGGAAATTTGCTCAGAAACAATGGGTGCGGCTTCGTGTACCGAAATGCCGTGGAGCTTGCCACGTCGATCAGATCCTTCCGTGAAGACCCGGAACAGCTTTCCCGGATGCAGAATAATGCCCGCGCCTTGTTCGAGCGCGAGTTTCGTGCTGAAAAAGTTTACACAAATTTGAGCCGGTTTCTCCTCGACGTTGCGGAAACCGGACCTATAACTCATTAGCTTTGTCGAACAATATCGGGACTGTGGCGCGAAGGGATGATGGTACGGTGCAACTCATGACTTCTGAAACAGATTTTAAGAATGTGACAGAACTTTCAGGTGACATGGTCACGGCGGAACAAGTCTCCCGTATATGCACGCGCTATTACTGGGCCGGGTCATACTGCAAAGGCAAGGATGTCGTCGAAGCGGCCTGCGGCGCCGGACAGGGCTTAGGCTACCTTCAATCTCTGGCAAAATCACTCAAGGCCGGAGACTATTCGGACAACGTCCTTTCCGTTGCACGGAATCATTATCGGGACCGCGTCGCACTGCTTCGTTTTAACGCACAGGACATGCCATTCGAAGATAAAAGTGTCGACACGGTCATTTTGTTCGAGGCCATTTACTATATCCCAGAGGCTTCAAAATTTGTTAGGGAATGCCGGCGTATTTTACGTCCCGGGGGAATGGTTCTGATCGCGACCGCAAACAAAGATTTATACGATTTTAATCCGAGCCCTTACTCGGTTAGGTATTTTGGCATTGTGGAACTAAGATATCTTTTCGAAAACGAAGGTTTCTCGTGCGAGTTTTTCGGTTGTACACCAGTAACCAGTATCTCTCTGCGTCAGAGACTCCTTCGCCCCATAAAAAGACTGGCTGTCGCTCTTCACTTGATCCCCAAGACCATGAAAGGGAAGCAGTTTCTGAAACGGATCGTGTTCGGAAAACTTGTCACTATGCCGCCGGAAATTGATGAAAATACAGCCCTCTATGTCCCACCGACACCGATCCCGAATAACAGGGCAGATCAAGCACATAAAATCATCTTTTGCATCGCCAGGTTAGGGCAATGAGGCCACGGGTGCGCGCGTACGATGATAGTAAGACCATGAGGCGACAATTGCCCAAAGCTATGAGGTTGTAACGTGAAAACCGCTCTCCAAAAAAGCGCTGTGGCCATGAGCGTTCCCTTCTTCGACTACGGCGCACTGTTTGCTCAGCAGGAAACGGAGTTGATGGCGGTCATCCACGACGTTCTGCGTCGCGGCCATTACATCATGGGACCCGACCTTGAAGAGTTCGAACAGGCGCTGGCGGATTACCTGGGCGTTGCTCATGCAATTGGCATGGGCGATGGCACCATGGCTTTGGTAGCAGGGCTTGCCGGCAGCGGATTGCAACCCGGCGACGAAGTGCTGGTACCGTCTCATACGTTCGTTGCCACGGCAGCGGCCGTCCATCATGCCGGGGGCAACCCCATTCTGGTGGATTGCGGAGCGGACCATCTCATGGAGCCGACATCCCTGGAGCGGGCAATCACCGAGCGTAGCCGCGTTATCATGCCCGTCCAACTCAATGGACGAACGGCAAACATGGATGCGATCCTGGCCATTGCGGAACGGCACGGTCTTGAGATCGTGGAAGATTCCTGTCAGGCCCTAGGCTCCAGGTTTCGTGGGCAGTTTGCAGGCACTTTCGGTATTGCCGGCACCTTCAGCTTTTACCCCTCAAAAACCCTGGGATGTTTTGGCGATGGGGGGGCACTGGTAACCAACGACCCTGACATGGCCGAATTCGTCCGTATGTTTCGGGATCACGGACGCGGCTCAGACGGCAAGTCGCATTTGTTTGGCTTTAACACCCGCCTCGACAATGTCCAAGCGGCTGTCTTGCTCCACAAGTTCAAAGACTATGATGAATCAATTGCCCGGCGTCGTGATATTGCGGCAGTCTATGATAGCCGGTTGCGAGATATCGAGCAGTTGCTTTTGCCGCCAGCCCCTGATTCCGACAACGATCATTTTGATATTTTTCAGAACTATGAAATCGAGGCCGAGCGACGTGACGAGCTAAGGGAATACCTCGATCAACACAGGGTCAAAACGATCCTTCAATGGGGCGGACATACGATCCATCAGTTTGAGAAGCTGGGTCTCACCGCAGATTTGCCGTATACGGAACAGATGACCAAGAGGTTCCTCATGTTACCGTTGCACCCGAACCTGACCGATGAACAAGTGCATTATGTGTGCGACCTGATCGAACGATTTTATGGGTGAAAGCGGAAGACCGAGCTTGTGCACAGGAGCGGGATTTACAGTGGCAGAAAAGATTAAGGTTTCAGGGGGGCTTCGAACTGAAGCGGAAGCCCAGGAAGCAAGCCTGAACAAGGCCTGTTTTGACGCCAATCCGACATCGTGGGAAACAAAAATCGAAAACTTTCCCAAATATGTCCGCCGTCAGAATATAACCCGGTTTCTTGCTCTTTACGAAATCTTCAGGAAAGTCATCGACGTAAAAGGTTCCATCGTTGAATGCGGAGTCAACCATGGTTTCGGAGTCATGACATGGTGCAAACTGTCCGCCATTCTGGAGCCCGTCAATCTGACGCGCCGGGTTTATGGCTTCGATACGTTCGAAGGATTCCCGTCTGTGTCGAATAAGGACCGCTCGGACACCAGTCGCCATGTCAAAGTGGGGGATCTGGCCGCCAGTTCGCTTGAGGAACTAGAGGAATTAGCCCGCATTCATGATAGTTCACGATTTCTGGGGCATATTCCGAAACTTCAGTTGATCAAGGGCGATGCCACAAAAACAATACCGGCGTTTGTCGAAGAAAACCGGCACCTGGTGGTAAGTCTGCTCTATCTCGATTTCGATTTGTACGAACCGACGATGGTCGCGCTCGAAAACTTCGTGCCAAAAATGCCCAAAGGGGCGGTTATCGCGTTCGATGAGCTGGACAATCCGCTGTGGCCCGGGGAAACCCAGGCCATGCTAGAATTTTGCGGAAAAAATGGTCGATTGAGAATTGAGAGATTGAATTTTGACCCCTACATCGGCTTTGCCGTAATTGAATAGTGAGCGCAAGAAAACGCATGGACCAGGCCCGTTCCAAGAATCGTACGTCCGAAGAGTTGGCGCAGGCGATCCGGCGCCACGTTGTCCGCATGACCCATCTGGGCAAGAGCTCCCACGTGGCTTCAGGCCTGTCCATAGCCGATTTGATTGCAGTCCTTTATGGACGCATCTTGCGCGTCGACCCTGGTAACCCGGATTGGCCAGAACGCGACCGCTTCATACTGAGCAAGGGTCACGCCGGTGCATGCGTTTACGCCGCGTTGGCCGAAACCGGCTTTTTCCCCATCGAAGACCTGGACGCGCATTGCCAGGACGGGGCTTACCTGTCAGGTCACGTGTCACACAAGGGTATTCCGGGGGTAGAGCTGTCGACAGGATCGCTTGGCCATGGGCTCGGTGTCGCGGCCGGCATGGCCCTGGCCGCCAAGAGGCGGGGCACAAACTTTCGTGCGTTTTGCCTGTTGAGCGACGGCGAATGTGATGAGGGATCCAATTGGGAAGCCATTCTCTTTGCCAGTCATCACGAGCTCGATAACCTCGTTGCAATCATAGATTACAATAAGATACAAAGCCTGGACCTTGTTTCCAAAACCTTGCAGTTAGAGCCGTTTGCGGATAAGTGGTGCAGCTTCGGGTGGACCGTACGGGAAGTGGATGGTCACAATCACGCAGCCCTTGAAATAGCGCTTGGCACGCTTCCGGATATGCCCTCGAAGCCAACCTGCATTCTGGCTCATACAATCAAGGGCAAAGGCGTGTCCTTCATGGAAAATTCAGTGCTTTGGCACTATCGATCACCGCAAGGTGAAGAATATGAGAGGGCGTTGAAGGAGCTTTCGTCAGACCATGCGTAACGCTGTCGTAAACCGGCTTTTCGAGCTTGCGGAAAAGGATGACCGGATATTTCTCGTCACCGGGGACCTAGGCTTTGGTGTTCTGACGGACTTTGCCGAGAAGTTCCCACGGCAATTCCTAAACGCCGGAGTTGCCGAGCAAAACATGACCGCGCTGGCCGCCGGCCTGGCCCTTGAAGGGTACGTCGTATTTACCTACTCGATCGGCAATTTCCCGATTCTCAGATGCCTCGAGCAGATCCGTAACGATATCTGTTATCACGACGCGCCGGTTAAGATCGTTTCGGTCGGCGCCGGGTTTTCCTACGGGCCTCTTGGCATGTCCCATCACGCCACCGAAGACCTGGCCATTCTCCGGGCGCTTCCTAACATGCTTGTGTCGTGCCCATCCGACCCCTACCAAGCCGCCTTTATCGTCGATGAACTGATCCAACATCCGGGACCTTGTTATCTGAGAATCGATAAGTCATGTGCCGACGCGCCTCCGCAGAACCGGGAAGCGTTTACGTTTGGGGCTGCGCGTCAAATCCGGGAGGGAAGCGATCTGACGCTGATTGCCTCAGGCGGAATCCTGAAGGAAGCTATTTTGGCCGCGGAGCACCTAGCCCGGCAAAACATCAGGGCCCGTGTTCTGGATGTGCATTGTCTCAAACCGCTGGACGGAGAAAGTGTTCGAAGGGCGGCCGAGACAACCGGTGGCATCATAACGATTGAAGAACATAGTGTGATTGGCGGACTTGGCGGAGCGGTTGCCGAATTTTGTATGGAATCCGGTGTGCACCCAGGATTTTTCAGCCGCATTGGTCTCAAGGATACCTATTCGAGTCTTGTCGGCAGTCAAACCTATCTGCGCCAATGCTATGGATTGGATGCAAGTGCGATCGTAAAGGTCGCCGAGCGGCATTTGGGGCGCGGCATTGTACAAGAGAGCGTCAGCTTGGAATCCGGAAGATAGGATTACCGCGACTTCTTTATCCACATGATCGATTGGGGACAAAACTTGAAGCGGTTGTTCGATCTCGTTGCCTCTTTTTCTGGCCTGATATTGGCATCCCCCATTATTTTCGCATTTACTATTCTAGTTTTCCTTCAGGACTTTCGTTTCCCATTCTACGTTCCACAACGGGTGGGTCGAAATGGGCGAATTTTCAAGATGGTCAAATTACGTTCAATGAAAACCGGCGCCGACAAGTCCGGGGTTCTTTCCACGTCGAACAATGACCCGCGCATCACTCGAACTGGGCGTCTCATCAGAAAATACAAACTCGATGAATTGACGCAACTTTGGAACGTGTTGTGGGGATCGATGAGCATCATTGGCCCCAGACCACAGGTACAACGCGACGTCAACCTGTACACGGCGGAAGAAAAACGGCTTCTTTCGGTCAGGCCTGGGCTTACCGATTTTTCGTCGATCGTATTCGCGGACGAAGGCGCAATCCTGGCCGATGCCGAAGATCCGGATCTTCGTTATAACCAGCTTATCCGACCCTGGAAAAGCCGACTGGGACTATTTTATATCGACCATCAATCGCTCTGGCTCGACATCCGGCTTATCGGGTGGACCGCGGTTGCATTGATTTCGCGACGCGTCGCACTCGAGGGCATAGCCAAAGAACTTCAAGCGCTTGGGGCTCCCGGCGATTTGCTTGAAGTCGCCCGGCGAGACAGCAGCCTGGTACCGTACCCGCCGCCAGGTTCAGACGAGATCGTCTCGAGCCGACCGGTCACCGTCGAATCCGCTTTTTCAGCCTAAACATGCGTACCGATTTAGTTTTCCGTTAAAAACGGGCTAACCCATTGATATGATGGTTATTTGATCGGGCAGGCAAGTATTGGGTTTTGCCAGGAAGGGGTGGCTTGGGCCTCTGACTCTTGCAATCCGTTTTTCATTTTTGGGATTCCGTGAAAGGCCGATCCGTGATTCTCTTGTGGTATCGAGGAGAGTTTGCGATGCGACCGAAGGAGACGGAGACGACGGGCTCGGGCGATCTGTTCCGGGCGCAGCTCGATCGGATCATCGACCTGAAGCACGAGCTGGTCGGCTTGGCCGATGCAATCGACGGGGCCTGGATCGATGGCGAACTGGCCGAGAGCTTCAGCGTCGAAGGCCCGGCGGCGACCGAGACGCGGTTCATGGTGGGGCTTTTGCTGTTGAAGCACATCCACCGCCTATCGGACGAGGGGGGGTGTGCGCGCTGGGTCGAGAACCCGTACTTCCAGTACTTCACCGGCGAAGAATTCTTCCGCCACGCCTTTCCTCATGAGCGCTCGGGGCTCACGCACTGGCGCAACCGCATCGGCGATCACCTCATTCAGCGAGATGACAACAAAGGTGGCAGTGCCTTGCGTTTCAAGGTCAAGTACTGGCCCACAGTTTCAGGCGTTACCAGAATCCCGAAATTCTCGAAGCCAGGAACGGGCTTTCCAATGACGCGGCGGGCAATTATCGTCATATCAGTCGCCCAAATGTGATGGGCATCTCGATAGTGCCTAAGGTCACGGGTAAAGCTGTTATCTCCCATGAAATCTTGAATCTTGCCGAATACTGAAACAAGCTCCGTAAGCCATCGCGCATAATCGTCAAAACGCCCCTCGCGCATGAGCATCTTGTACATGGGTAAGGAAATCGGCGTTGTGAAAACGACAAATTTGGCCTCCGGATAGGCATCTCTCAAGCGACTAAATAATCCCGTAAGGTTCTCGTTGTACCGATAAGTGTCATCGCGGAACCTATTACGTGCATACCAATCTAAATCGCTTTCAATTGCTGCTCGTGTGATCGGTGCGGCGCGTGCCGGACGGGACTGATGCGCAACCGCGTCCCGAGTATAAAGTGGTACATCTTGAGAAATGAAAAGTGAGTACCGGAAAACGTTGTTAAGACCCGTGAGCAACGCATCAACGCCCAACAAGGTTTCTAGCGGATAAGAACGTGAAAGCGCCTTTCGGATATGCGACTGGGGTGACCCATAGGCACGCTGAGAACTGACGCGGGTCCCAAAAAAATCGACTGCCAAAAAGATTTTCTCTGGACGCCCTTTTTGCCGCATGAAATAGCTGAGATAATCCGGATATTCCTCCGGGTTCATCGAACTCACGGAATAATTAAATATGCCTTTTCCTAACTCAGAGGTATCGAGCACGGTCGTACGCGAGCTTCCGAGCAAAACACCCCGATACAACTTCTCTCCAAAATGGATCAAATTCGTCTTGTTCTGGCGTTCATCAAGTACGTTATAAAATTTTCCAAGTGTATGAGATGGCAAAAAAACCCAGAATGGGTCCGAATAATAATTAAACAAAGAAACTCCAATAATAAAAACAAATACAACCACAAATGCTATACTGTTATATATTATATAAGTCATCTTATTATAAGTCATAATAGGATATTAAAACTGATAATAGATGAATTCAGTGGCCCGTGATATTCCCAGCACCCCAGCCATGAACAAGAGTCCCACCACCACCGCCCAACCGGGCGATGGTCGCCATTCAAGACTTTCAATCAGGCCTCTTACGGGCACCATCTCATTATATTGATTCAGGTAAAGAACGGGCGCCTGGTGGCGAAACAACTGCGCGGTATTTGGCATCCACCAGACAATCACCAGTAGCATAGTCAGATAAATGGGGGCCATCGGCTGCCACGAGACCAACTGGTTGTAGAAAGCGCCATCAAAGGTGAAACCAGCGTCTAACAACATGACGCGAAGTGACGAGCCTAATCCGCCCGACCAAGCTCGAGGAAGAGAAATACCGTCCACCCCAGTCATTGTGCGCAGGATACGCCAGGCGACTGACAGGCTATCGGCACGGAAAAATACCCAGGCGACCACCACCGACAGGAATGTCACAAGACGCGCAACTCCCGGAAACGAACGTCGCCTAACATTCCCTGGCAGCAGTACTCGGGTGAAACGACGCCATGCGTGATTGATTACCAGGTAAAGGCCGTGAAGCCCGCCCCAGACCATAAAAGTCCAGCCCGCGCCATGCCACAGGCCTCCCAATAACATGGTTATCATCAGATTGACGTAACGTCGTGTGCGCCCCTTCCTGTTGCCGCCCAGTGGGATATATAGATGATCGCGCAAAAAACGCGACAGGGTAACGTGCCAAAGCCGCCAGAATTCAATAATGCTCGTCGCCTTGTAGGGCGAGAAGAAATTAACAGGCAACCGGATTCCGAACAAGCGGGCAAGGCCTACAGCCATATCCGAATAGGCCGAAAAATCGAAATAGAGCTGAAATGTGTAAGCGAGCGCCCCACCCCAGGCCTCGAAAAAGGTGAGATGCGTTCCGCTTGCTACCGCATCGAAGACAGCATCCGCATAAAGACCCACGCCATCTGCAATGATGGTTTTTTTGAACAAGCCAATGGCAAAAATTGAAAGACCCACACTGAATCGCATTAGCAACGAAGTGTCCCGTTCTTCCTGCTTGAACTGCGGCAACATCTCCTTGTGATGAACAATGGGTCCCGCAATCAGTTGGGGAAAAAAAGTCACAAACAGACAATAGTGAAGAAAGCCGTATTCGCGCGTATTACCCCTAAAGGCGTCAACCAAAAACGCGATCTGCTGAAAAGTAAAAAAGGAAATCGCCAGCGGCAAAACAATTCTTTCCGGTTGCCACTGGAACCCGGTTATCACATTTAAGGGCACCTCTAAAAATACCTATCCGCGCTCTCAATTTGGTAGAATCCGGGCGACGTGAGACCGGGATCGGGAGCAGCAGCCATGGGCCAGATGGGTTTTTTTGATATTGCGAACCGCTA
>Ga0114931_10009595_pt1 | contig 11582 bp, 8 predicted proteins | sample 2SBtaG_FD_89579 | JGI IMG/M metagenome (GOLD analysis project Ga0114931, IMG submission 89579) | Deep subsurface microbial communities from Kolumbo volcano to uncover new lineages of life (NeLLi) - 2SBTROV14_V59a metaG | ecosystem: Environmental > Aquatic > Marine > Volcanic | place: Kolumbo...
CCGGGTCGAATTCGGCAAGGATTACAAGAACAAGCGCCGGATAATCGTCCGCCCCGAGAACGCCGAGCTGGAGCCGCGGGAGTTCCTGATTCCCAAGGGCAAGCACATCTCGGGGCGGACGATGATCCGGCGCTTGTTCTTGTAATCCTTGCCGAATTCGACCCGGCCCTCGGTGTCGCTGATGATCGCGTAATCCTTTGGCTTGCGCGCCTCGAACAGCTCCGCCACGCGCGGCAGGCCGCCCGTGATATCGCGGGTCTTGCTGGTCTCGCGCGGGATACGCGCCAGGATGTCGCCCGCCTTGACGTGCGCGTCATTCTCGACCGACAGGATGGCGTCGACCGACATGAAGTAGCGCGCCTCCATGCCGTTGGCGAGGGTCACGACCTCGCCCTTTTCGTCGCGCAGGGTAATGCGTGGGCGCAATTCGGCGCCGCGCGACTGCTGCTTCCAATCCACCACCACCCGGTTGGAGATACCCGTGGTTTCGTCCAGAACCGCGCGCATGGACACACCCTCGATAAGGTCCACGTAGTTGGCGGTCCCCTCCTTCTCCGTGATGATCGGGATCGTGTAGGGGTCCCATTCGGCCAGCTTGTCGCCACGTTCCACCTGGGCGTCATCGTCGACCAGCAGCTTGGCGCCATAGGGCACCCGATGGCGTGCGCGCTCGCGTCCCTGCGCGTCGTGCAAAATGATCTCCAGATTGCGGCCCATGACCACGGGCACGCCGGCCGAATCGACGACCACGTTGCGGTTCTTGATCTGAACCTTGGAGGTGACCGACGCTTCGACGCTGGATTGCTCCGCGCCGCGCTGGGCCGCGCCGCCGATATGGAAGGTGCGCATGGTGAGCTGGGTGCCCGGCTCGCCGATGGATTGCGCCGCGATCACGCCGACCGCCTCGCCCACGTTGACCGGCGTGCCGCGCGCCAGGTCGCGCCCATAACAGGTGGCGCACACGCCACCCTTCGATTCGCAGGTCAAGGGCGAGCGGATCAGCATCCGGTCCACCCCCGCGCGCTCGATCAGATCGACCGTGACCTCGTCGATCAACTCGCCCGCTTTCACGATCACGTCGCCGGAGAGCGGATCGAGCACGTCCTCGAGTGTGGTGCGCCCGAGAATGCGCTCGCCGAGCGGAGCGATGACATCGCCGCCCTCGATGACCGCGGTCGCGGTCAGGCCCTTGGTGGTGCCGCAATCCAGCTCGATGATGATGGCGTCCTGCGCCACGTCCACCAGGCGCCGGGTCAGGTAGCCCGAGTTCGCCGTCTTGAGGGCGGTATCGGCCAAGCCCTTGCGCGCGCCGTGGGTGGAGTTGAAGTACTCAAGAACGGTCAGGCCTTCCTTGAAGTTGGAGATGATCGGCGTCTCGATGATCTCGCCCGACGGCTTGGCCATCAGGCCGCGCATGCCGGCGAGCTGCTTGATCTGCGCCGCCGAGCCGCGCGCCCCGGAATGGGCCATCATGTAGACCGAATTAACGTCTCGCCCGACTTGGCCGGACATGGCGGCGGTCATTTCCTCGGCGACCATGTCGGTGCACTGGGACCAAACGTCCACGACCTTGTTGTATTTCTCGCCGCGGGTAATTAGGCCGTCCAGGTACTGCTGCTCGAATTCCTTGACCGCGGCCTGCGCCTTGTCGATCAGCTTCGCCTTGCCCTTGGGCACGATGAGGTCGTCCTTGCCGAAGGAAATCCCCGCCTTGCACGCGTAGCCGAACCCAAGCGCCATGATCCGGTCGCAGAAGATGACCGTCTCCTTCTGGCCGCAATGGCGGTACACCACGTCGATCAGCTCCATGATCTCCTTCTTGGTCAACAGCCGGTTAATCATGGAGAAGGGAACGGCGCGATGGCGCGGCAGCACCTCGGACAGCAACATCCGGCCCGGCGTCGTCTCGATCACCGAGGTCTTCGTGTTGCCGTCCTGGTCGATCGAGGTATAGCGGGCCTTGATCTTGGCATGCAGGGTTACCGCGCCACTGGCCAGGGCGTGCTCGATCTCCGCCATGTCGGCGAAGGCCATGCCCTCGCCCGAATCGCCCTCGCCCTCGACCGACAGGTAATAGAGGCCGAGCACGATATCCTGGGACGGCACGATGATCGGCTTGCCGTTGGCCGGCGAGAGAATGTTGTTGGTCGACATCATGAGAACGCGGGCCTCGAGCTGCGCCTCGAGGGACAGCGGCACGTGCACCGCCATCTGGTCGCCGTCGAAATCCGCGTTGAAGGCGGTGCAGACCAGCGGGTGAAGCTGGATCGCCTTGCCCTCGATCAGGACCGGCTCGAACGCCTGGATGCCCAGGCGGTGCAGGGTCGGGGCGCGGTTGAGCAGAACCGGGTGTTCGCGGATCACCTCCTCGAGGATGTCCCACACCTCGGGCCGCTCCTTCTCGACCATCTTCTTGGCGGCCTTGATGGTGGTCGCCATGCCGTACAACTCCAGCTTGGAGTAGATGAACGGCTTGAACAGCTCCAACGCCATCTTCTTGGGCAGGCCGCACTGATGCAGCTTCAGTTCCGGGCCAACCACGATCACCGAGCGGCCGGAATAGTCCACGCGCTTGCCGAGCAGGTTCTGGCGGAACCGGCCCTGCTTGCCCTTGAGCATGTCGGAGAGCGACTTCAGGGGGCGCTTGTTGGCCCCGGTGATGACCCGGCCGCGGCGGCCGTTGTCGAACAGGGCGTCCACCGCCTCCTGGAGCATGCGCTTCTCGTTGCGCACGATGATATCGGGCGCGCGCAGATCGATCAGGCGCTTGAGGCGATTGTTGCGGTTGATCACCCGGCGGTACAGGTCGTTCAGGTCCGAGGTGGCGAAGCGACCGCCATCGAGGGGCACCAATGGGCGCAACTCCGGCGGGATGACCGGCACCACGTCGAGGATCATCCACTCCGGCTGGGCGCCGGATTCGAGAAACGCCTCGACCAGCTTGAGGCGCTTCACCAGCTTCTTGCGCTTGGCCTCGGAGTTGGTCTCCTTGAGGTCCGTGCGCAGGACCACGCGCTCCTCCTCCAGCTCCAGCCCGCTCAGCATCACCTTCAGCGCCTCGGCGCCGATCATGGCGGTGAAGCTGTCGTCGCCGTACTCCTCCTGGGCGTCCAGATATTGCTCCTCATTCAGAAGCTGCTTCATCTTGAGGGGCGTCAGGCCCGGCTCGGTCACCACGAAGGCCTCGAAATAGAGCACCCGCTCCAGGTCCTTCAGGGTCATGTCCACGAGCAGCCCGATGCGGCTGGGCAGGGACTTGAGGAACCAGATGTGCGCCACCGGGCTGGCCAGCTCGATATGGCCCATGCGCTCGCGCCGGACCTTCGAGAGCGTGACCTCGACCCCGCATTTCTCGCAGATGATGCCGCGGTACTTCATCCGCTTGTACTTGCCGCACAGGCACTCGTAGTCCTTGATCGGACCGAAGATACGCGCGCAGAACAGACCGTCGCGCTCCGGCTTGAAGGTCCGGTAGTTGATGGTTTCCGGCTTCTTGATCTCGCCGAACGACCAGGACCGGATACGCTCGGGGCTGGCGATCGAGATACGGATCTGATCGAAGCTCTGCGGCCCGGTGGTCTGGCCGAAGATGTTCATCAACTCTTTCATCGGTGTCTCCCGATAGGGTGCTGGTTTCGCCGTTGCATCGCCGCGGTGAGAGCGATCAAATCGGCGTCTGCTTCAACTCGACATTCAGGCCGAGGGAGCGCAATTCCTTGACCAGGACGTTGAACGATTCGGGGATGCCCGCCTCGAAGTTCTCGTCGCCCTTGACGATCGCCTCATAGACCTTGGTGCGGCCCGAGACGTCGTCGGACTTGACGGTCAGCATCTCCTGCAGGGTGTAGGCGGCACCGTAGGCTTCCAGCGCCCAAACCTCCATTTCCCCGAAGCGCTGCCCGCCGAACTGGGCCTTTCCGCCCAGGGGCTGCTGGGTAACCAGGCTGTACGGACCGATCGAGCGGGCGTGGATCTTGTCGTCCACCAGGTGATGCAACTTGAGCATATAGATATAGCCGACCGTGACCTGGCGCTCGAAGGACTCGCCGGAGCGCCCGTCGATCAGCGTGACCTGACCCGAGGTGCCAAGGCCCGCCTGTTCGAGCATGGTGTTGATATCGTCCTCGCGCGCGCCATCGAACACCGGCGAGGCGATGGGAACCCCCTCGCGCAGGTTGCTCGACAGCTCCGCGATCTGTTCCTCGCTCAGGTCCGCCAGATCGCTCTTGAACGCCTTATCGCCATAGACCTGCTTCAAGCGCCGCTTGAGGCCGTCGATCTTCGCGGTCGCGCGATATTCGTTCAGAAGCTCGCCGATTTGGCGCCCCAGGCTATGGCACGCCCACCCCAGGTGGGTCTCCAGAATTTGCCCCACGTTCATGCGGCTGGGCACGCCCAGGGGATTGAGCACGATATCGACCGGCGTGCCGTCCTCCAGGTAGGGCATGTCCTCGATCGGCATGATCTTGGAGATGACGCCCTTGTTGCCGTGACGCCCGGCCATCTTATCGCCCGGTTGCAGCTTGCGCTTCACCGCCACGAACACCTTGGCCATCTTCATGACGCCTGGCGGCAACTCGTCGCCGCGTTGGAGCTTCTCGACCTTGTTCTCGAAGCGCCGGTTAAGCTCGTCGATAGCCGACTCGAACTGCTTGTTGAGCGCCTCCACGTGGGCCTGGCGCTTGGCGTTCCCGACCGCGATCTGGCGCCACTGCCCGGGAGTGAATTCGGACAGCGCCTTTTCCGTGATGCGCGTATCGGCCTTCATGCCCTTGGGGCCGCTGGCCGCAGTCTGGTTGAGCAGCAGGTCCTTGAGGCGGCCATAGAAGCTGCGCTCCAGGATCGCCCGCTCGTCGTCACGGTCCTTGGCCAGGCGCTCGATCTCGTCTTGCTCGATGGCGAGCGCGCGCTCGTCCTTCTCGACGCCGCGGCGCGAGAACAACCGCACCTCGACCACGGTGCCGGAAACCCCCGGCGGCACCCGCAAGGAGGTATCGCGCACGTCGGACGCCTTCTCGCCGAAGATCGCCCGCAGCAGCTTCTCCTCGGGGGTCATCGGCGATTCGCCCTTGGGCGTAACCTTGCCCACCAGGATGTCGCTGGCATTCACCTCGGCGCCGATATAAACGATGCCCGCCTCGTCCAGATTATGGAGCGCGTCCTCGCCCACGTTCGGAATATCGCGGGTGATCTCCTCCTGGCCCAGCTTGGTGTCGCGGGCCATGACCTCGAATTCCTCGATATGGATCGAGGTGAACACGTCGTCGCGCACGATGCGCTCGGAGATCAGGATCGAGTCCTCGAAGTTATAGCCCTGCCAGGGCATGAACGCGACCAGCACATTGCGTCCCAACGCCAGCTCGCCCAGGTTGGTCGATGGGCCGTCGGCGATAATGTCGCCTTGCTCGACGATATCGCCGACCGTCACCAGCGGCCGCTGGTTGATGCAGGTGTTCTGATTGGAGCGCTGGAATTTCAATAGGTTGTAGATATCCACCGCCTGATCGCCGCTGGATGTCTCGTCGGTGACCCGGACCACGATGCGGGTCGCGTCCACCTGGTCGATCACGCCGCCGCGCCGCGCCGCGATAGCCACGCCGGAATCGCGCGCCACCGTCTCTTCCATGCCGGTGCCGACCAGCGGCGCCTCGCTCTGCAACAGGGGCACCGCCTGGCGCTGCATGTTCGAGCCCATGAGCGCGCGGTTGGCGTCGTCGTTTTCCAGGAACGGAATCAACGCCGCGGCGACCGACACGAGCTGCTTCGGCGACACGTCCATGAAGTCGATATCCTCGGGCCGCGCCATGAGGTATTCGCCGCCCTCGCGGCACGAGATCAGGTCGTCCACGAAGCGGTTGCGCCGGTCCAGGGGCGCGTTGGCCTGAGCCACCGTGTAGTGCCCTTCGTCCATCGCCGAAAGGTAATGCACGTCCTCGGTGACCTTGCCTTTTTCCACCTTGCGGTACGGGCTTTCGATAAAGCCGTACTGGTTGACCCGGGCATAGGTCGCGAGCGAATTGATGAGGCCGATGTTCGGCCCTTCGGGCGTTTCGATCGGGCAGATCCGGCCGTAATGGGTCGGATGCACGTCGCGCACCTCGAAACCGGCCCGCTCGCGGGTGAGCCCGCCCGGCCCGAGCGCCGAGAGGCGCCGTTTGTGGGTGATCTCGGACAGCGGGTTGGTCTGATCCATGAATTGCGAGAGTTGCGAGGACCCGAAGAACTCGCGCACCGCCGCCGCCGCCGGCTTGGCGTTGATCAGGTCGTGAGGCATGACCGAATCGATCTCGACCGAGCTCATGCGCTCCTTGATCGCCCGCTCCATGCGCAGCAGGCCGACCCGGTATTGATTCTCCATCAGTTCGCCGACCGAACGCACTCGGCGATTGCCCAGATGGTCGATATCGTCGATCTCGCCCCGGCCGTCCTTCAAATTGACCAGGATCTTGAGAATCGCCAGGATGTCGCACTTGCGCAGGGTACGCAGGGAATCCGGCGTGTCGAACCCAAGGCGCGAGTTCATCTTGACGCGGCCAACCGCTGACAGGTCGTAGCGCTCGCCGTCGAAGAACAGGCCCCTGAACATCGCCTCGGCCGTCTCCAGGGTGGGCGGCTCGCCCGGGCGCATGACCCGGTAGATATCGATCAAGGCCTCCGCGCGGTTGGTGTTCTTGTCGATCGCCAGGGTGTTGCGCATGTACGGGCCGACGTTGACATTGTCGATGGCCAGGAGCGTCAGTTCCTCGACCTCGTGCTCACGCAGCTCGGCGAGCAGTTCCTCGCTCACCTCGTCGCCGGCTTCGCACAGGACGACGCCCGTCTTCGCGTCGATCACGTCGGTCGCCACGAACTGACCGATCAATCCCTCGTCGCGCACCAGCGTGGTCTTGAGCCCCCCGTCCTGCAGCTTCTTGGCCAGGCGCGGCGTCATCTTCACGCCCACCTCGGCGGCCACTTTTCCGGTCTTGGCGTCGATCAGGTCGCGGGTCAGCTTGTTCCCGCGCAGGCGCGCCGGATCGAACGGCGTATGCCAATCCTCGCCCACGAGCTTGTAGCGCACCCGGTCATAGAAGACGTTGAGAATCTCCTCGGCCGACATGCCCTCGGCCTCGCTGGGGGGTAGCGTGCCGCCCGCGGCTTGGCGCTCGGCGCGCAGGGCCTCGGTCGCCTCGCCATCCAGCGCCATGAGCAGGGTCGTCACCGGCACCTTGCGCCGGCGGTCGATACGGACATAGACCAGATCCTTGGCATCGAACTCGAAATCCAGCCAAGACCCACGGTACGGAATCACGCGCGCGGCGAAGAGATACTTGCCAGAGGAATGAGTCTTGCCCTTGTCGTGATCGAAGAACACCCCCGGGCTGCGATGCATCTGGCTGACGATCACCCGCTCGGTGCCGTTGATCACGAACGTGCCGTTCGGGGTCATCAGGGGCATGTCGCCCATGTAGACGTCCTGCTCCTTGATGTCGCGAATCGAGCGCAGGCCCGAATCCTCGTCCACGTCCCAGACCACGAGGCGCAGGATCACCTTGAGCGGCGCGGCATAGGTGATACCCCGCTGCTGGCACTCCTCGACGTCGTACTTGGGCTCCTCGAGGTCGTAGCTCAGGAACTGCAGCTCGGCCCGCTCGGCGAAATCGCGAATCGGAAACACGGATGCGAACACCGCTTGCAGGCCCACTTGGCCGCGCGCGTCGGTCGCCACGTCCATTTGCAGAAACTTGTCGTAGGAAGTCTTCTGCACCTCGATCAGGTTCGGCATTCGGGCGACCTCGGGAATGCGCCCAAAGTCCTTGCGGATGCGCTTGCGTTCCGTGAACGACCTTGCCATATGCGTTCGTGTCCTTGCTTCGTGGACCGTGGCCGCCGCCGCGTGAGGCGCGCCCGTTGGTCCGTATGATCCATCCGCCCGCGTCGTCGCGGGCCACCGTCAGCCGCCGGTCGCCCCGGCAAAGCCAAAAAGACCCGCCCCGGCGCGCGCGGCCCCCGCGCGCGCCGGCCGGATCATCAATGTGGCCGACTGCCTCAACCGGCCCGAGCTACTTGAGCTCGATCGTGGCACCGGCCCCCTCGAGCTTTTTCTTCAACTCCTCGGCCTCTTCCTTGCCGCAACCTTCCTTCACCGCCTTGGGCGCGCTCTCGACCAGATCCTTGGCCTCCTTGAGGCCGAGGCCGGTGATCGCGCGCACCTCCTTGATGACGTTGATTTTCTTCTCACCGAAGGCGGCCAGAATAACGTCGAAGGAATCCTTCTCGGCGGCCGCCTCCGCCGCCTCGCCCGCCGGCGCGGCCGCGACGGCCACCGGCGCCGCGGCGGAAACACCCCATGTATCTTCGAGCTTCGTGGCAAGCTCCGCCGCCTCGATCACGGTCAGCTTGGAGAGCTGCTCTACCAATTGGTCCAGATCTGCCATTTTTCAATCTCCTGGGCTTGAACTTTCAGGTGGTTTGTCCGCTTACGCGGATGTCTCTTGAGAACCGTAGGCCCCGAACACCCGGGCCAGTTGCGCCGCCGGCGCCTGCGCGACCCCGGCCAACTTGGTGGCCGGCGCCTGCAGGACCGCGATCAACATGGCCCGCAGCTCGTCCAACGACGGCAATTTGGCCAGCGCCTTGACCTCGCCCGCGTCCAACGGCTTTTCGCCGAGCGCGCCGCCGACGACGGTCAACTTGTCGTTCTTGTTGGAGAACTCGACGCAAACCTTCGCCGCGGCAACCGGATCGCCCGAAAAGGCGATCGCGGTCGGCCCGACGAACATGGCCTGGAGGGCCTCGAACTTGGTGCCCTCCAGCGCCCGTCGGGTCAGGCGGTTCTTGGTGACCTTGTAGCTGGCGCCCGCCGCCCGCATTCGCCGACGCAGGTCCGACACCTCGGTGACCGTCAGCCCCGTCTGCTGGGTGACGACCACCAGGTTGGCGGCCTCGAAGGTCTCATGCAGGGCCGAGACCAGTTCCTTCTTTTGTTCTCGGTCCACTGGTTGCTTCCGCTCCTGTTGATCGAAGCGCCCTGTCACGACGGCTCCGATCGGACTGCACAAAAGACTTCCAGGCACTCCGGAAGTCCGGCTCGCCTGTCCCGGAAGCTCAAGCCCGCCGGCCGGCGCGAAACGCCGGATCCGGCTCGTGCTCCACTTCCCGTCTATGCAGGCCCGCCTTGGCTTAAGTCCGCCGATCGCCCCACCGGGGGACCCTTGGACACCTGCAGTCTCGGACAGGTCGGGATCGCGGCACCGCCGCCACCCCTGCCCCGCGCCGCCCAAATCGGACGCGCGGGAATTTCCTCGACACAAACCCCGTCGTCGCAGCGCCTAGCCCGCGCCGACCACGCTGCCGACCTCGACCGCAAGGCCAGGGCCCATGGTCGAGGACAGCGAAACCTTCTTGATAAACGTGCCCTTGGCGCCGCTCGGCTTGGCGCGGCTGATCGCGCCGACGAACGCCTTCACGTTCTCGACCAGCGCCTCCTCGGCAAAGCTCACCTTGCCCACGCCGGCATGGACGATCCCCGCCTTTTCGACGCGGAACTCGACCTGCCCGCCCTTGGCGGCCTCGATCGCGGCCACCACGTCGTTGGTCACCGTGCCGAGCTTCGGGTTCGGCATCAGGCCACGCGGGCCCAGAACCCGCCCGAGCCGGCCCACGATGGGCATCATGTCCGGGGTGGCGATGCACCGCTCGAAGTTCATTTCGCCGGCCTGGATCTTTTCGGCCAGATCCTCCGCGCCCACGATATCCGCGCCCGCGCCCTTGGCCGCCTCGGCCTTGTCGCCCTTGGCGAACACCGCGACCCGCACCTTGCGCCCGGTCCCGTTGGGCAGGGTCACCACCCCGCGCACGTTCTGATCCGCATGGCGCGGATCGACGCCCAGGTTCATGGCGATCTCGATGGTCTCGTCGAACTTGGCGGTCGCCCGCTCGCGGATCAGCTTAACCGCCTCCCCCACGGGATACGCGGCGGTCCCATCCAGCCCGTCGTACGCCCCTTTCAGTCGCTTGCCCTTGTGCGCCATGGCCCTATTCCATCACCTCGATACCCATCGAACGCGCCGAACCGGCGATGATCCTCGCCGCCGCGTCGATGTCGTTCGCGTTCAGATCGACCATCTTGGCCTCGGCGATCTCGCGCACCTGAGCCATGGTGACCGTGCCCACCTTCTCCTTGCCCGGCGCCGGGCTGCCCTTGGACAGCTTCGCCGCCTTGCGCAGGTAGTAGCTGGCCGGCGCGGTCTTGGTCACGAACGAGAACGAGCGGTCCGAATAGGCCGTAATGACGACCGGCGTCGGCGCGCCCTGCTCCAGGTTCTGCGTGGCCGCGTTGAACGCCTTGCAGAACTCCATGATATTCAGCCCGCGCTGTCCCAGCGCCGGCCCGACCGGCGGCGAGGGGTTGGCCTGCCCCGCCGCGATCTCCAGCTTGATGTACCCAGAAACCTTCTTTGCCATTGCCTAGCCTTTCCTTGATATCGGCCGCGCGGTACGGCCATGGCGAGCCTCCCGCGCCTCGATGCCCGGCCGGCCCGAGAAGGACCGGCGAAGCGGTATCGTTACTGCTTCTCGACCTGCGAGTACTCCAGCTCCACGGGGGTCGAGCGCCCGAAGATCGAGACCGCGACCTTGAGCCGCGCCCGCTCCTCGTCGACCTCCTCCACATAGCCGCTGAACGAGGTGAACGGCCCGTCGGAAACCCGCACGGTCTCGCCAATCTCGAAGGTGATCGAGGGCTTGGGCCGCTCCACGCCTTCCTGCACCTGATGCAGGATGCGGTCCGCCTCGGCCTGGGAGATCGGGCTCGGCCGCCCGCGGCCGCCTAGAAAGCCGGTCACTTTCGGCGTATTCATCACCAGGTGCCAGGTTTCGTCGGTCAGCTCCATCTTGGCCAGCACATACCCGGGGAAGAACTTGCGCTCCGCGCTGATCTTCTGTCCGCGGCGCAGTTCGATGACCTCCTCGGTCGGCACCAGGACCTCGTCGAGAAGATCCTCCATGCCCTTCTGGCGGGCCTGCTCGTGGATCGATTCGGCGACCTTCTTCTCGAAGCCCGAATAGACGTGGACCACATACCAGCGCTTCGCCATCGCTCAGCCCCCAAGACCGAGAATCAAGCGCACGCCCTGTGACAGCACCTGATCGATCAGAAAGAAGAACAGAGCGGACAGGAAAACCATGATGAACACCATCGCCGTGGTGATCATGGTCTCCTTGCGGGTCGGCCAGGTGACCTTCGACACCTCGCGCCGGACTTCTCGGATGTATTGCCCTGGATTGATCTTGACCATCGCCATCAGCTTCGTTGTGTCCGCCTCGTAGCCCGCGCCGCGGCCTTCGCTCCACACGCCGCCGCGGCATAGGCGCCGCGCGTGGCAGGAGTGGAGGGACTCGAACCCACAACCCCCGGTTTTGGAGACCGGTGCTCTGCCAATTGAGCTACACTCCTAATCTCGTGCCCAATGGGCGCGCCCGCGCTACTCGATGACCCCGGCGACGACGCCGGCGCCCACGGTGCGCCCGCCCTCGCGGATCGCGAAGCGAAGGCCGTCTTCCATGGCGATCGGCGCGATCAGCTCAACTTCCACGGTCAC
>Ga0114931_10009596_pt1 | contig 11580 bp, 5 predicted proteins | sample 2SBtaG_FD_89579 | JGI IMG/M metagenome (GOLD analysis project Ga0114931, IMG submission 89579) | Deep subsurface microbial communities from Kolumbo volcano to uncover new lineages of life (NeLLi) - 2SBTROV14_V59a metaG | ecosystem: Environmental > Aquatic > Marine > Volcanic | place: Kolumbo...
ATCGACGCCGCGCAGCTCAAGACCCTGCTGGATCGAACCCTGTACCTGCCGGTGTTCACGGCGCACCCCACCGAGTCCAAGCGGCGTGCGGTGATGCATACCCTGCGCGGTATCTTCGTCACGGCCGAACGACTCGACGGCCCGCGGCTGGGAAAAATCGAGCGCGATGAAATCGTCAATGATCTGCGCAACCAGATACAGATTTTGTGGAAAACCGACGAAGTGCGCCTCCACAAGCCCAGCGTCGAGGATGAAATCCGTAACGCGCTGTTTTATTTCCGCGAATGTCTGTTCCAGGCCGTACCCCGGGTCTACCGCTACCTGGAAAAATCCATCACCCGTGTTTATGGTGACCTCGACCTCGAGCTGCCGAGCCTGTTGCAGTTCGGTTCCTGGATCGGCGGTGACCGTGACGGCAATCCGTTCGTCAAACCTTCGACGACCGAGTTCGCCCTGCGCATGCATATGCGCGAAATCCTGTGCGAGTACTTGCGGCGCGTCGAAGAACTGCGCAGCAAGCTGACCTATTCCAGCCGCCTGGTGCAGCCCAGTCAGGCTTTCATGGAAAACCTGGAAAGCCAGATCAAGCAATGCCCGCAAGTACTGGGTGACCGCCCGGACCGTTTCAGCCACGAACCCTACCGGCGCAAGCTCTACATCATGCGCAACCGGCTGCGCCATAACCTGCAACTTACGACCGCTCGTATCGATAAGCCGGCAACGACCAAGGCCGACGATTACCCCTGTCGCTACCGCAATGAAGCGGAGTTTATCGACGACCTGAAATTGATTGCCGCATCGCTGACCTCGCATGGTGACGCCAATATTGCGCGCGGTGAATTGCTTGACCTGATCCGCCTGGCCGAAACCTTCGGCTTCTTTTTGCAACACCTGGATATCCGGCAGGAGTCCACACGCCATACCGAAGCCGTGCAGGAGCTGTGCGTCCAAGCCGGCATCGCCACGGATTACGCCACCCTCAGTGAAGACCAGCGCCTGACCCTGCTGAGTCAACTGCTTGAGTCTGAGCCGGTCGCTATCGACCGCAACGGTCTGAGTGAAGCCACTGCCGAAACCTTGCAGGTGCTGGATGTCATGTCCGGCATGCGCGATGAAGTCAGTGCCAATGCTTTCGGCACCTATGTCATCTCCATGACCCACAGTGCCAGCCATGTGCTGGAACTGATGTGGCTGGCCAGCTTATGCGGCCTGGCCGGCCAGACCGACGACGGCTGCTATTGTCACATTCGCGTCAGCCCCTTATTCGAAACCATCGAAGACCTGGAACATATCGAGCAAGTCTTGAGCCGTCTGCTGGACATACCCGTCTACCGCGCGCTGCTACAGGCCTCCGGCAACCTCCAGGAAATCATGCTCGGTTATTCCGACTCCTGCAAAGACGGCGGCATACTGGCATCCGGCTGGAGCCTCTACGAGGCGCAGCAGAAAATTATACGCATCGCTGAAAATCATGCCGTCGAATGCCGCTTGTTTCATGGCCGCGGCGGCACACTCGGTCGCGGCGGCGGGCCGACCCATGATGCGATCCTGTCGCAACCGGCCGGCACGGTGCACGGCCAGATCAAGTTCACCGAACAGGGTGAGGTGCTGTCTTATAAATACAGCAACGAGGAAACCGCGGTTTACGAACTGTCGATGGGCGTGACCGGCCTGCTCAAAGCCAGTCGTAACGTCGTGCAGGCTGATCGCAGTAACTGCCAGCAATATGCCGCGATGATGACAGCACTCGCGCAATGCGGGGAACAGGCTTACCGCAGCCTCATCGACCAGACCGACGGTCTGCTGGACTATTTCTACGAAGCCACGCCGGTCACCGAAATCGGCCTACTGAATATCGGTTCGCGACCCAGCCACCGCAAGAAACAAGATCGTTCCAAAAGTTCAATTCGCGCCATCCCATGGGTGTTCGGTTGGGCGCAGTCGCGCCATACTTTGCCCGCCTGGTACGGTATCGGCACGGCACTGGAAAGCTTCGCCGGCGAACAGGCAGACAAGCTGGAAACGCTGCAACGCATGTACCGGGACTGGCCTTTTTTCAGAGCGCTGCTCAGCAACACGCAGATGTCGTTGGCCAAGGCCGAAATGGACATCGCCCGGCAATACACGACATTGGTTGAAGACCAGGCCATGGCGGCGGCCGTCTACGGCCGTATTCGCGAAGAGCACGACCGCACGCTTAGTATGGTGAAAAAAGTCGCCAACATCAGCTGCCTCCTCGGCGAAACCCCGACGCTGGCACTGTCGCTGTCACGCCGCGACCCTTACCTGGATCCGCTCAATCATATTCAGGTCAAGCTGCTCGGCCGTACGCGCAATGAAACACTCGCGGAGCACGAGCAGGAGCGCTGGCTGGAACCACTGCTGCGTTCGATCAATGCTATTGCCAGTGGTATGCGCAATACCGGTTGAGGCACCGTCAAATTTGGAGGAATCATGGAATTCGAGAACGGTGTATTGCAACTCAGCCCTTTTTTCTCGATTACCCTGGGTATCGTCGTATTGTTTGTCGGCAAGCGTATCAACGACGCCGTCGGTTTTCTAAAGGAATTCAGCATACCTGAGCCGGTCACCGGCGGTTTGATCTTCTCCCTGCTGATCGCGCTGCTGTATTTTATCAGTGGCATTGAAATTCGCTTCGAGCTGGCCGCACGTGATGTGCTGCTGGTTTACTTCTTCACCACCATCGGTATCAACGCCAGCCTGAAAGATCTGTTGTCGGGCGGAAAACCGCTGGTGATCCTGTTGACGATCACCATCACCTATATGTTCGTGCAGAACCTGACCGGTATTTCGGTGGCGGCCTTATTCGATCAACCCACACCGGTCGGGCTGCTCGGGGGCACCGTTTCGTTGATTGGCGGACACGGGACAGCCATCGCCTGGTCGCCACGAATCGCGGAAGACTACGGGATCGGTAATGCCATGGAAATCGGTATCGCCTGCGCCACCTTCGGGTTGATACTGGCCAGCCTGATGGGTGGCCCCATCGCCAAGTTCCTCATTACCCGGCACAAACTGAAACCGGCACAGGTGGAACCGCTGGACGTCGGCGTCACACAGGAAGCAAAAAACAAACAGGGTATCGACCATCTCGACCTGCTGGACGCCATTCTCGCCATTCATGTCAGCGCCATTTTCGGCATGCTGATTAACGAAGGGCTGGAAGATCTCGGCCTCAAACTGCCGCTGTTCGTAACCTGCCTGTTTGCCGGTATTCTGATTACCAATCTCATACCGAAATCTTTTCCACGCATCTCCGGCAGAGAGTGGCCCAGCCGCAAACCGGCTATTGCCTTAATTGCCGACGTGTCGCTGGGCACCTTTCTGGCGATGTCGTTAATGAGCATGCAGCTGTGGACGCTGGTGGATCTCGCCGGCCCAATTTTTTCCATTCTCGGCGCCCAGTTTCTGATAGCCGTCAGCCTGACGCTGTTCGTGGTCTTTCCGCTGATGGGGCGCAATTACGATGCCGCCGTCGTCTGCGCCGGGTTCGGTGGTATTTCGCTCGGCTCGACCCCCACGGCCATGGCGAACATGTCGGCGGTGGCCCAACGCTACGGCGCTTCGCACCAGGCGTTTATCATCGTCCCACTGGTCTGCGCCTTCTTCATCGACCTGGTCAATGCCCTGCTTATTCCCTTCTTCCTGGCTCACTTCTAAGCAAGCCCTGCTTAATTCGTCATTCCGTTTTGGCAGCGGCGCCATCGCCATACTGCTAGTCACGGTGCAACTCGCCCACGCGACCCCGGAATACATCCAAACCGAGCAAACCGCGCCCGGTAGTGTCGAAGAATCCGTCGAATCAACTGAGCATGCCTTCAGATTGTTCAAGCCGGGTTGCGTATTTTCACGCCTGGGAGAGACCCTGCGCGCCAGCACCTTCGATATTCATTTACGCAATTATTACTTCCGTCGTTTTCGTGACGACAACGCGAACATCGAGTCCTGGGCGCAGGGCGGTGGTCTCACTTACGCGACACCCTGGTGGAAAAACCGTCTGCGTCTTGGCGCCACATTGTACACGTCTCAGAAACTCTACGGCCCCGCCGACAAGGACGGCAGCAAGCTGCTCAAACCCGGCCAGAAAAGCTTCAGCGTCCTGGGGCGGGGCTACCTTGAAGCACACCTTTATGGCAATCTATCTGTAAAAGCCTACCGGCAGGCCTTTCAGCTACCTTACCTGAATGGCAATGACAGCCGTATGGTGCCGAATACTTTCGAATCCGTTGCACTGTTCGATGTCTCGGGAGAAAAACTGGTCTACGGCCTGGCACAAACCTGGCGCATGAAAAAGCGCGACGCCGCCGATTTTATCAGCATGACGCAAGCGGCGGGTATCGACGGCCCCGATCGTGCCGTATCGACTGCTGGCGCGCGCTACACATTTTCCAACAGTGCCAATATCGGTTTTGTCAATCACTTCGGCCGCGACTTTATGAATATTTTCTATTCCGAGTTCAACTCACGAAGCCGGACCGTCAAGGGCATCGGCCTCCAGCTATCGGCGCAGTTTACCCGCCAGAATGCGGTGGGCGATCAGCTGGACGGAAATTTCGATACGCGATCCTGGGGCGCCAAACTGGCCGGCAGCTACGCCGGTTTGGTATTGAGTCTGGCGCACACCTCGACCGGCAACAATGCCGGCATCCGCAGCAATTGGGGCGGCAAGCCGAGCTACCTGTCTTTGATGATCAAAGACTTTGACCGCGCCGGCGAAGATGCTTGGTTGGTCGGCTTGTCATCCGATTTCCGATTCCTGGGCGAACACGCGTTCAGCGGCCTGATCAATTATGCCTGGAGTAATACACCGGATCACGGCAGCAAGGCCAGCCCCGACCAGTCGGAGCTCGATGTGACTTTTGACTATAAACCCAGGGCGGGTCTATTCAAAGGACTATGGTTCCGGCTGCGCGGCGCCTTCGTCAACCAGGATGGTCGTGACGCCACGGACCTGCGCGACATTCGCTTTATTGCCAATTACGATTTTTCAGTGCTGTAAACTCAAGATGGGGAACATTCCGCATAGACACCGCCCATTGCGTAAACATTCAGGTCGGCACCTTTACTGTGGGCCTGCTTCAGCATGGCGACAAACGGCATAGGCTCCGCGATACAATAGCCCTGCGCGAAGTCGACCCCGATTTCCTTGAGTGCTGAAAATATATCGTCATTCTCTACAAACTCAGCAACGGTTTTCATTCCCATCAGATGGCCGACTTGGTTAATGGATGCCACCATGGCCTGATCAATCGGGTCGTCGACCACGTTTTTAACAAAGTGGCCGTCTATTTTCAGACAATCGACGTGCAAATTCTTGAGATAGGCGAAGGAGCTCAAACCACTGCCGAAATCGTCCAATGCAAAACGGCATCCCTTTTGCCGCAAAACATCGATAAAACGCTTTGCCGAGACGAGATGGGTAATTGCAGCGGTCTCCGTAATTTCAAAACAAAACAGCTCGGCGCTGACTTCCGTCTGCGCGAACTGGTCCACGACAAAATCGAGAAACCCGGCATCGCCCAACGACTGCCCGGAAAGGTTGATCGACATAACCGGCGCCTGTACCTGGAAATAACGGCGGTGCGCCTTAACAAGATTACACGCAGCGCTTATCACCCAGCGATCTATGCTGCCGACCAGGTTATAACGCTCAGCGGCCGGGAGGAACGCCATGGGAGGAATCGGCAACCCACGATCATCCAGCATCCGTACCAGAAGCTCACAGTAAAAGCCGCTGTGATTCTCTCCAGCCAAAGGCACGATCGGCTGAAAATAGAGCATGAACCGATCGTCCTCCAGGGCTTGCGTGATTTTGGACACCCATTGCATTTCGCCATAACGCTGAGCCAGGTCTTTATCGTCATGCTGATAGATATGTATGTGGTTACGCCCCAGATCTTTAGCCATATAACAAGCGGCATCCGCAGCCTTTAGCACATCCGCCAGACAACTCGCTTCGTCAGTGATAGCAACCAAACCGATACTCACCCCGATATCGAAAACTTTATTTTCCCAGACAAAGCGCAGGTGCTTTATTGCTTGCCTCAGGTTCTCGGCAATCTCTTCGGCTTTGGCCATCGAACACCCGGCTAACAGCACCCCGAACTCGTCACCCCCAAGCCGCGCCAGAATATCCGCTTCGCGGAGCGCCAGCTGCAATCGTGCGGCGATTTGTTTGAGCAGCTCGTCCCCCGCGATATGTCCGCAGGTATCATTAACCACTTTAAACTGATCCAGATCCATGTAGCATAAAGCGTGGCAGGTGTTTTCGTTTCTGGCGGATTCCAGCGCCTGGATGACATGCGACTCGAACGCGCGCCGGTTAAAGATGCCGGTTAAAACGTCGCGGTAGGTCAATTGCTCCAGCTCCAGATTTTTCTCCACCAACGAGTCTTTGGCGCTGCGAAATTTACTGCGATACTCGTTAACCGCCTGGCGCACCTGCTCGAGCTCCGCGATCTTGATTCTATTCTGGATGTTCTCGGGGATCTCATTGACCACGCCATGATGCATTTTGCGAATATGACGCGCCATTCGCTGCAAGGGCCGCCCGAGAGTAACGATTAACAGCATAGAAAAAATCACCAGCAAGGCGACACTGAATAACAGGTATTCACCGAAGCTACTGCGGACCAGTTTGGCAAAGGCATCGATCTCAGGTGACTGGTAGGCCTTCAGCACCACCCGGCCCAAAACATCTTTCAATGGAACGATCTCACCTTCGTCTAGATTCCATTGAATCACGCGGTGATCGGAGCGGTTGAGCAGACTCTGGGCGGTCAGTGCTTTGGCGATATCGACGCCAACCGCCAGATAGCCATCCGGTTTCGATCCCGGGGAATCGATGGTTTTGTAATAAACGGGATCCATGTACACCAGTAAGGGCCCGCCATTTTTTAATATCAGAACAGAACGACCAACGGCCGCCGGAATCATGTGTTCTGAAATAGCATTTCCCGGCGCCAGTGCCTGTCCGTCCGACCGGTATAGCTCCACCGCACTAATGGCATTATAGATGGCGGCAGCATCCTGAACACGGTTATCTTTCCAGTACTGGTAATAGGTCGGGTCACTGAAATTAAGAATGGTTTCGTCCCAGGTCGCGAGATTTTTCGCAATACCAACCGCGCGCTGTTCTATCTTGGCGAGTACAGCGATAAATTCCATTTCCGCGCTTTTCTGACTTTGGCGCAACGCCTGCGCTTCTATCCTGTTGGCCTGCAACACCGAAACAGAGGCTGCGATCACTACCGGTATCAGCGCAACAATGATGAACACCACCAGAAACTTTGAGATGGAAATATAGTTTTTCTGCATCAGGAAACCCTGTTCACGCCGCTGCCCGACCGTTACTCTGAATGCTCGAAGGTTTTCAGGCTCTCTGCCAATTCGTCGAGCAAGTCAAATTCGTACTGCGACGAGAAGAAATGGTCGGCGCCGTCAACGGTAGAGACCTCTGCGCCGGACGCCCTGAGTGCAGATACCCAGGCGCTATCGATACGCCGATCTTCGCTGCCCAGAATGACATGTACCGGCACCGGTGACGCTTTAACCGTCGCTATGACTTTGGCATCCGTCCATGCCGCATAAGACAAGTAGCTCTGGGCGATCCCGACATATTTTTTGCAGAAATTTAGTGCATAAGGGTTGAGAGCTAGCGTACCGGCATCCAACCGTACCTGAGCCTGCTTTTTTTGCGCTGTTAGCGTCGCCTCGTCCTGGCGGGCGCGTACCAGGCTGACGGCAACCACACCCACAATCGGACGCTGCGGATACTGCGCCGCATAGGCAAGGGCGTGTTGCCCTCCCCAGCTGTGGCCGACCAGCAACATAGAGTGGTGCCCTTTTTTCAACAACCAGTCAACCCAGCGGTCCAGTTCCTCGAGGTCACCTTGCAAGGTGTGTGTGTGCGGCGCTTCGCAGGACAGACTTTTACGCCGGTTGCCGACGCCTAGGGACAGGCTCGGCCCCAGCACCTCATAACCCATATCGGAAAGCCCATCGATGATATTTTTTGTCGCCTGGAATTCCCGGGTTTGCAGAAATCCGTGCAGCACCAGCAGTGCCGGCTTTTGTGGGTCGCCCGGCGTATATGCCGCATTGACTACCAGACCTGACGGGAGCGTCATGCTGACCTTTTCCGCCTGTACGAACGGGATCACCCCTATATACAGCGCTATGGCGAACAAGTGTCGAGAGATACTTTTCATTTACTTTCCCTATAGATACAGGCAATCAAGAATTGTGGCGCATAAAAATATAAGCGCGCATTAACCCCTAAGGTTTTAGCGACTAAGCAAGCAAATAATTGAATAATTTATGCTTTATACTGAGGAACCTGTGATTAATCCCTCTTCCAGACGAGTTAATCAGTTTCCTTAGGTATCGCATGAGCGCGCCGGACGATTAACTTTTCTAACTCCACCAGCAAAAACACCGACGAGGCCACCAGGATGATACGTAGCCAGACGCCGGCATCGACTGCTATCGTGCCGAACAGAGCTTGCATGGGCGCCAGGTAGGTGAATCCAAGTTGAAACAAAATAAGAATGACGACGGCGATCAGTACAAAACGGTTACCGGTCAGTCCCTACCAATTAAGCATCGATGCCGTAATATAGCGCGCATTGAACAAATAGAATATTTCGAACATCACCAGCGTGTTCACCGCCACCGTGCGCGCGTGCTCGATAGGCGCACCGCGCCCCATCTCCCAAAGATAAAGACCGAAGGTTCCCGCCATCAGAATCAGAGACACAAAGGCGACGCGCCACAGCAGGTGACGATTCAGGATCGGCTCACGTGCATCGCGCGGCGGACGTTGCATCACATTTTTCTCGGGCGGCTCAAAGGCCAGCGCCAAAGCCAAGGTGACGGCAGTGATCATATTGACCCACAAAATCTGCGCCGTGGTCAAGGGCAACTGCTGGAATCCCAGCAGTATAGCGGCAAGGATCACCAGCGCCTCACCGCCGTTGGTAGGCAGAATAAAGAGTATGGCTTTTCGAATATTGTCGTAGACCGTACGCCCTTCTTCCACGGCGTGGCTGATGGAGGCGAAATTATCATCCGCCAGCACCATTTCGGCCGCTTCCTTGGCCGCTTCGGTACCGCTACAACCCATGGCGGTGCCGACATCGGCGCGCTTCAACGCCGGGGCGTCATTCACACCGTCGCCGGTCATCGCTACAATAAATCCCTGATCCTGCAGCAGGCGCACCAGTAACAGCTTGTGCTCCGGACTGACACGCGCATACACGTCGACGTCGACTACCCGGCGCCGTAATTCCTCTTCGTTCATCATTTCGAGATTCTGACCGGTGAGTACATCCCGGGTGTTATTGAGTTTGAGCCGTGCGGCGATCGCCCGCGCGGTGGCGGCGTGATCGCCGGTAATCATTTTCACGCGGATGCCGGCGCGGCTGCAGCGTTGTACGGCCTCTATGGCCTCTTCGCGCGGCGGATCAATCAGGCCGAACATACCCAGCCACGTTAGCCCGTCTTCCACATCAGCGAAGCTGAGCTCAAGCTGACTGTTGGGCACCCGTTTAGTGGCAATCGCCAGCAGCCGCTGGCCGCGCGCGGCCAAGGATTCAATCAGTGCCAGCCAATGAGCTTCGTCCAGCGCTTGGTCACCCTCCAGCGTCTTTTGCAGCGCGCACATCTCCAGCAGCCTTTCAGGCGCACCTTTGACGATAACGAAAGCTTCTCCCGCGTGACTGTGGTGCAGCGTGGCCATGAACCGGTGTTCGGATTCAAAGGGAATCAGATCGGTGCGCGGGTATTGCCGGCGCACTGTTTCACTATCCAACCCGGCTTTTAGCCCGGCCAGCAGCAGCGCCCCTTCCATGGGATCACCGTGGACCCGCCATATGCCGTCATTCAGTTCCAGCGATGCATCGTTACATAAGGTGGCCGCCTGAAGCACTTCCATCAATAAAGCATGCTCGGCCGGTGGCGGCTCACCCCCCCCTTGCAGCGTCACGGCGCCGTGTGGGTCATAGCCGCTCCCGCCCAGTTCAAACGGACTGTTACCCGCCACCAATGTGCGCACGGTCATTTCATTGCGTGTGAGCGTACCGGTTTTGTCCGAGCAAATTACCGTGACCGCACCTAATGTTTCGACGGCGGGCAGGCGGCGGATAATGGCGTTTCGCCGCGCCATACGTTGCACACCGATCGCCAGCGTAATGGTCAAGATGGCCGGCAGACCTTCCGGAATCGCCGCCACAGCCAGGCTGACCGAGGCGAGGAACATGTCAGCGACTGCGTAGTCCCGCACCAGCACACCGAAGATAAAATTCACGCCGGCAATCACCAGTATGCCCAGCGTCAACCAATGCCCGAACTGCGCCAATTGCCGCAGCAACGGTGTGGTCACCGCCTCGACGCCCGCGACCAGTGCGCCTATCAGGCCGATCTCGGTCTGCGCGCCGGTAGCGACGACCACGCCGGCGCCCTGCCCATGGGTAACCAACGTACCGGAATACGCCATGCACAGGCGGTCGCCGAGCACCGCTTCCGGTGCCACGGCTTCGATGACTTTTTCAACCGCCACCGACTCGCCGGTCAATGCAGCTTCCTGGATCTGCAGGCCCTTTACCCGCAGCAAGCGGAGATCCGCCGGCACGCGATCACCCGATTGCAGCAAGACAATGTCGCCCGGCACCAGTGCCTCGGCGGCGACCGTCAGCTGGCGGCCGGCGCGCATCACCATGGCCCGTGGCGAAATCATCCGGCGAATGGCCTTCAAGGCATTTTCGGCTTTACCCTCCTGGATAAAGCCGATCACGGCATTGATGACGACGACGCCGAAAATCACGCTGGCATCCACCCAATGCCCCAGCACCGCGGTCACAGCGCCGGCTACCAGCAGGACATAAATGAGTACATTGTGGAACTGGACCAGAAACCGTACCAGCGGACTACGGGACTTGGGCTCGGGGAGCTGGTTGGGACCGTATTCAGACAAACGTTCCTCGACCGCTTGCTGCGATAAGCCGGCCTGTGTCGTAACCAGCGTCTCCAACACCGCCGCTGCGTTTTCAGAATGCCAGTCCAGAGTTAACATGGTGCCAATTTACTGGCCCAACGATTCGGCTTCCATCGACAGATAGACTTGATAGGCATTGCGGCGGTTAGCTTCGCTGAAGGCCGGCAGTTTTTCAAAGGGCGACCAGTCCGCCGCGGCATAGGCTTCGTCAAACGGCACAAAATCCGCTACCGCTGCACCCATGGTTTTGCGCAGGTAGGCCAGGTAACTCAGCGTGCCGGCGATCGCCTTGTTCGGATCGTGCGCTGCGGCGCCATGCCCCGGCACCAGCGCCACCAGCCGGCGGTTTTGCATGTGCTGCAGGACTTCGAGCCAGTGTTTGGAATTGGCGTCACCCATAAAGGGTACGCGGCCTTCGAATATGACGTCACCGGAAAACAGCACCCGGTCGGGCTCGATATACAGCGTCATATCGCCATCGGAGTGGGCCGCCCCGATGGGTGAGAGCGTGAAGTCGACACCACCCAGACTGAATTTCTCTTGCTTGTCGATGTAGCGGTCCGGCG
>Ga0114931_10009597_pt1 | contig 11579 bp, 4 predicted proteins | sample 2SBtaG_FD_89579 | JGI IMG/M metagenome (GOLD analysis project Ga0114931, IMG submission 89579) | Deep subsurface microbial communities from Kolumbo volcano to uncover new lineages of life (NeLLi) - 2SBTROV14_V59a metaG | ecosystem: Environmental > Aquatic > Marine > Volcanic | place: Kolumbo...
CCAACCCCGGCTGGTTATGTCCAAGGGGGGATCAGAGACACCGACCAGGAGGGCGAATCAGGCGGCAAGCGCCCGCAACCCTCCGCACGACGCGCCAACGTGGGCCCTGCGCGCGAAAACACCGCCGAGGTCTCTCGACGGCGCTCTTCGTGAACCAGCGGGCCGGCTGCCTTTGCAACCGGCTGAGTAATAGCGGGGGCAGGATTTGAACCTGCGACCTCCGGGTTATGAGCCCGACGAGCTACCAAGCTGCTCTACCCCGCAATCGGTTTCTCGCGATTCGACTCTCCCCAGACCAAGTCGCAAGGGTCACAGTGTAGTGTGTCGCAGCCTGCGGTCAAGAGTGCGTGCCACGCTTCAATTGGATCGCTGATGCGACGCGCGCTTCGCACGGCGCTGTGGCGAAGTCTCACTGGCGGGCCTCCCTGCGAATCAGGCATCTCCCATGTACGCAAACGGCTTTTCGGCCGTTGGGAACCTGACTGTGGCGCGTCTCGTATAATCTCACCCCGGGCGTACAGCGTTTGCAGAACACGCTGACCGGTATGACGATGTTGCGCGCCAAACCGGCCATCGTTGCGACACGCAGATCACGCCACTGGGTTGTTGTCCCGCCGCCAGCGACACAGGAATGACTGGCTGGCGAACAGACCGGACTGAGAGCCACGCACAGGAGTAGAGAGCAAAATGCAACCAGCAAGCACACCCCAATCCAGCCATCTGAAGAATACTTCCTGGCAAGAGGCTTCTTCAAACAGCCGCACCAGGGCGCACCTCGTGTCAATCGCTGCAGTGGTTTGCGCCCTGCTGCCGGCGCTATCGGCGTTTGGACAATCCGCTGATCCCATCGCATCTCTTTCCCAGGTGCGATTCTTCCTGAACTGGCAGGAATGGTCCGCCCGTGGATTTACCGGTAAGAATGTTGTTATTGCAAATATTGACGCAGGACATCCCATTGATCATAAGGCTTTCAATGGAAAGGTCGACCTGCGCATCGCATGGCCATTTTCAATCCGCGGGCGCGGTCCCACTTCTGTTATTAATCGTAACATTTCATCAATGCATGCGACGGCGGCGACAGGCGCCATGATCGCTGATGGACAGGTTGGACCACTCAACCTTATTGGCATTGCGCCTGAGGCACGTGTGATTTCAGCATCTGTCGCAAGTGGGCTCGACCCCATTACCGGCGGGTTGGCCGACCTCGGCCTGACGTCGATGTCATTTGCGCTGCTCGCTGTCCTTGATCAGGATTTCGCAAATCAAATTGCCGACACGCTTGGCGTAAAACGCTGGCAAACCGCCACAGTTGTCAATCTGCCGATCACAACGGTCGGCGGTCAAGATGGCCAGCAGGCTCTAGCGGAAGCCGTCAACATGGCCGCCTCCCAGTTCGGGGCCACCATCGTTGCGCCAGCGGGCGATCTGGGCGACGCTGACTTTTTTCAACAAAACATGATGGGGCAGGTGTTTACTGGCACAGTTGGAGAACCGGCGTCCGCATTCAACGCCATTTCCGTCGGTCGAACAGGCGCCAATTTTACGTCAATGGTTCCTGAGAGCGGCAAGGGTCCAAATGTGACGTCGGATTGGGAACCGACTCTCGACGATAAGGGCACTGACGGTTTGATGGACTGCACGCCGAGAACTATGACGCTCGTCGCGATGCAACGCCCGGGACCTCACCTCACTGCGCCAGGCACGCGAATCAGTCTGCCCGGATCGCCAGTTATCCCCGCGACGGCGCCTGGCGCGACATCGACCTTATTTGACTTCTGGCAGGGAACAAGCTTCGCCAGTTCACTGGTCGCTGGCGCCGCGGCGCTCGTGCATGATGCGGGAATCCAATTCGGTCTCTTGATTAATGACCTCGTGACAAAGGCAGTGCTGCTCAATTCCGCTAACTCAGAGCTCGTCAATGCGGACATTATGGGGACGCCCCAAACAGGCGGCGCAAAACTGGGTGAGGATAATGCACTTATTTTCGGCATGCCATTCAATGCAGAACAGGGAATGGGCACGCTTGACCTCAAGAGGCTCTTCAACCAGTACATAGGTCCGGTTGTCGATCCATTCAACACGGGATATGCGGACATCCTTCCTTCAGACGGCATTTTCCAGACTGGCGAAGTGTCCACAGGATCAGATTTTGTTACGCCTGGCTTACCAGACGCAGTAAGCGAAATTCAAACGCGCACGCCCTGCCTTGCGTTTGTCGATTGCGGCACGTTTGCTCTTAAACCAATTGACATCGACGCGCTCTTTTCCACAGGTCGGCTTCCCAGCAGAGAATGCCCAATTGCGGGAAAGACTCGCGATGATTGCCAAATAGGGTTCGCCACGAAGTTTGAGGCGCCCGGCGCTGAAACACTTGGCGGCACGCTTATACAACCAATTCCCATCGGTGGTGAAGACGACCCGAGTCACGCGTTTTTCGCTCGCAGCGTCCCGGCAATGCCACCAGTTGGGCAACGACGTGGACTGCGCGCTATTCATAATTTCAATGATCTCGAGAATACAGATCTTATTCACGACGCGTTTTCTGCGCAGGCTGATCCATCAGTCAATGGACAGCCGGACCCGAAGTTGTTTGGAGGCAATCGGGCGTCGGGCGGTGGCGGCAGCCGAAATGGCGATGGAAGCACGAGAGTTCAAGTTCAGGATGCGCCTCTTGTGGGCGGAACACCGCGATTCGATTGCGCTGGACTTGCTGGTTGTGGCCAGGACTTTGTCCGCACAGGATGGGACTACGGTTCACTTCTGACGGGCCAACTTGATATGCCGATCGGATTCGTGCCAGATAGTGCTGACATCACAGTGACCCTCGTCTGGGAGCGCGATCAGCGATGGGATGTCGAATCCATTGAGCAGAACTTTCTCTCAGCATTAGTTGCGCCGCAACCTCTATCATCCGGATTTATTCCACCTCGGATTCTAATGTCAAATCCGGTGTTCCTGACCGGCGGTGGCTTTCCCTTCCCGGTGGACACGTCGCTGCAGTATGCGTCCCCAACCACGAGAATGCGTTATGACAATCTCGATCTGGAATTGTGGAAGGCGTCGGCCGGTGACGGCAGTCGAAACGAGCTTATTGCGCGGTCGAATTCAACATGGTCAAACATTGAGCACGTCGTTATTAAGTCTCAAGGCGGCGCTCAGCAGATCACCGCAGGGTTTTATTTTATCCGGATTATTTTTCAAGGTACGCTATATGATTTAGGTGGTTATTTCCACAGCGATGCTTTTCAGCCTGGTTGCAAGTCGCTGCACGGCCTTGGTTTTGACGATATGAAGACGGGAAACACAGACTACGCGGTGGCGTGGTATGTTGAGGCGCCATCTCCTCCATTTGGAGCGAATCTTGGCCTTGGCGGCACAGACGGCATCCTCGGGCTCGCCCCGGTGACGCCTGGCGACGCCAACGGCGACGGCTTTGTCAACAGTTCAGATCTAAACATGATTCTGGGCGCCGTTGGGTCTACTAACCCAAGCATGGACTTTAATTTTGACGGCAAGATCACTGCTGCTGATGTCGCCATTGTGCTGCAAAACTTTGGAACCGTTAACAAAGGTGTGAGGAGAATTCAGAAGCTGGACAAGAAAGCGGCGCGAGTCCGCAAAAAAATCGCGCACGCCAAAGACGCGATAGCCGCTGTTCAGCGCGACATCGTGGCTCTCAATCTTTCGACCTCCACGCCGGATAAGAAAGCCGCGAAACGACTGACATCACTTCAGAAGAAAATGGCAAAGAAAGAACGCGCTCGCGACAGGTTTTCCCGTCAGCTACAAGGAATTGAAACTCAACTCGGACGGCTGATTGAAGGTCCGCAACCAGCAGTGTCTCGAACGCCCAGGCTCTTTGCGCCAACCAACCCATAGCCGCTGGTTCGCTTCAATCCAGCGTATCCGCAACCGCTATCCATTCGGCAAGCGGTTGTTTCCTTTTGTGAAACTCGCATGAACGTCTTCGTGGGCGATGATGCTTCGGAGGCCTTGGTGCTCGATTCACTTTGAGGCCGGTCCATACGCGCCGCCCCCGGGCGTTGTCACGATGAGGCAATCGCCTGCGTCCATGTCAATTGCTGCGACAGCGCCAAGCGTCTCAGTCACGCCGCCAATGCGAAGAGCGCGCTGTTCGCCACAAAGGCCCGAACCGCCTCCCGACATGCCTCGTGCCGGACTTGTGCGCCGTTGCGTCAGCAGCGACACCGACGCGCGCGAGAGAAAGCGATAGTGGCGAATCAACCCATCGCCGCCGCGATGCGTTCCCCGACCGCCTGAATCAGGGCGCAGCGCGAATTGCTCGATTCGCACTGGCGCCCGTATTTCAAGCGCTTCCACGTCGGTGATCGCCGTGTTGCTCATGTGGACATGCACACCCGATGCGCCGTTGCAATCAGGCGTTGCGCCAGCGCCGCCGCCAAGCGTTTCGTAGACGCTGAACCCCTTACCTCCAAAAGCGATGTTGTTCATCGTGCCCTGGCTGTTCGCAGCCAGTCCGAACGCCTGAAGCAGCACATCGACGACGCGCTGGCTCGTCTCCACGTTTCCACCAGCGACAGACGGACAATGCGAAGCCCGCGCATCAAAGCACGGGTTGAGCATGCTTCCCGCAGGAACCTGAAGTTCGACAGGCGCAAGCAACCCCTCATTGTGTGGGGTGGGTTCTCCCAGCAGCAGGCGCATGACATACGCCACAGCGCTGCGCACAACAGCAAGCGGCGCGTTGAACGGGTCGGCGCGCTGCGCCGCAGAACCTGTGAAGTCAATGATGATCGAGCCGTTGCGCCTTGGCGCAACGCGCACATGAATCGGCGCGCCGTCATCGAGCGCGTCTTCCGCAATTCGCTCGTCAAATCCAAGCGCGCAGATCGCTCCCCGTGTTTTCACTTCCGTTCGGGCAAGAAGCATGCGCATCGCCTGGCTCATGTAGTCGGCGCCAACCTCGCGGCACACCTGTCGGAGCGACGCTGACGCCTGCCTCGCAGCCGCCACAGCTGCACGAATGTCGGCAAGATTGTCCTCAGGCGCGCGCGTCGGAAACGGTCCTGAAGAAAGCAGTGTTTCCAGCACATCCCAGCGCGCTTGACCACGATCAAACAGTCGCATTGGCGCGATGATGACGCCTTCCTCTTCGAGCGAGCGCGCCACGGGCGACATGGATCCAGGCTTGACGCCCCCCACTTCCGCGTGGTGGGCCCGACTTGCAGACCAGCCGATAAGCGCGTTGTCAGCGTCGTCGAAGACGGGTGCAACGACTGTCATATCGGGTAGATGCGACCCACCATATCCCGGGTGGTTTGTAAGGAAAACGTCGCCTGGCTGTGGCGTCAAGACGTCGTGAACCGCGCGGGCGCAGAAGCCCAGGGCGCCCAGATGCACGGGAATATGCGGCGCGCTGGCGACAAGCGTCGCGTCCTCGTTAAGCAGCGCGCACGAGAAATCCAGGCGCTCCTTGACGTTGACCGATACCGCTGTGCGCCCGAGTGTTTCGCCCATTTCCTCCGCAACGCTGACCAGTTTGTTGATAATGAGTTCTCGCTGCACGACGCCCGATGTGTGCGGGACACCTGCTGCTTTTTGCGCGCGCTTCCTGCCCCGAAGCGTGCAAGCGCCGTGGGCGTCGACACTCGCTGACCAGTCAGGCGGCACGACAACGCATGTCCGCTGCTGCGAAATCAGCGCGGGGCCGTCGATGCTTGCGCCCTGTTCAACTGATTCCCAGTCAATAACGGGCGCCTGCGCCCATTCGCCTCGCAACCGCATCTTCTGCATCAATGGCTGCCTTCGCGCACCAGCACATGCACGCGAGATTCGACCAATCTCGTTTCGACATGACGAATCACCAACCGTTGCATCCTGTGTCGCGATCACGCTGATTGACTCAACCTCAACGTTGCGACCAACGGGAACGGAGCCGAACACCATCTCATATTGTCGCAAAAATGAGTCGCGCGCCTCCGAGGCTGATTCAACGCGCACCTGTAGCGCGTGTTCCTGCCCCGAATAGCGCATGCGGATCAGGCGCTCTAGCGCTGGCAGCTCTATTTGCGACGACGCCTCCTCTGCGAGGCGCGTCTGCGCCTCATGCTCGACATGCGAGAGCGCCTGCGCAAGCGCATCTTCATCCGCGCTTGTCGCAAGCTGCAGCAACGTTTGCTTCGTGACGATCGCTTCCAGTTTGGCGGCGCCAAGACCAGCGGCGCTGAGCAGGCTGGCGTCGTGCGGAATATGCACGGTTTCTATCCCGAGCAGCGCAGCGATATCGCAGGCATGCTGCGGACCAGCCCCCCCAAACGCAACCAGCGCAAACGTCGCGGGATCATCGCCTTTCCGTACGGATATCTTGCGAATTGCCTCCGCCATGCGCTGATTGGCGATGTCGAGATACCCCTCTAGAAGCGCGTCGCACTCCGCTGATCCATGCGCCGCGCCAGTATTGGCGCAAAGCTCGCCAGCGCGCGTTGTGGCCGCATCTGCATCGATGGGCGTTTCAAATCTCGATGGGTCAAGGCGCCCGAGCAGCAGGTTCACGTCGGTGATCGTCAGTGGGCCTCCCGCGCCGTAGCACGCAGGGCCTGGTTGTGCACCAGCGCTCTCGGGACCGACAACCGGGGCGCCGCCGCGCATGGCGCAGATCGAGCCCCCTCCCGCTGCGACGGTTTCGATGGCTGCTGCAGACGAAAACACCCGCACGTCGCCAACAGCGTGTTCAATGGCGCGCTCGGGCGCGCCGTCCACTTTGGCGACGTCGGTGCTTGTGCCCCCCATGTCGAATGTCAGCACGCGCACAAGCCCTGCGCGCCTTGCCGCCTCAGCGGCGCCGACCACACCGCCCGCGGGGCCAGAGAGCAATCCTTCGACGGGATGGAAACTTTCAGCGCGCTTGAGCCCGCCCGCGCTGGTCATGACGCATAGATGCGCCTTTGGGGCAGACGCCCGTATCGCATCCAAATAGGTGGTGAATATAGGCGCTAGCGCTGCGTTTACAACTGCTGTTTGCGACCGAACAAGGTGCTTGATTCTGGGCGCGAGCACATGCGACACACTCACATGCGCAAACCCAGCCTCGCGCAGCGCCAGGGCGATCCGGTCCTCGTGCTGGGGATTGAGCCACGAATGCATCAATGCGACCGCTGCTGCTTCACAACCTGCCGCGAGCGCAGCCCGGGCGCCGAGCAACGCTGCGTCGATGTCAAGGGGCGCAGCCTCAGCTCCTTGCGCATCCAATCGACCCGGAACTTCAATGACCATTTCGTGAAGCGGCGCTGGCTTGTGGATGCACAGCGCAAAGGGATCGGGCCGGCGCTGGTCGCCAATCTGAAGCACATCTCCAAATCCCTGTGTGACGAAAAATGCAACGCGCGCTGTTTTGTGTTCAAGCAGCGCGTTTGTTCCCCTGGTTGTCGCAAGGCGCAGCTCCATCGGTGGAAGGGGCGTTCCCACAGGCGTGCGCGTCGCCAGCCGAGCGACGAGAATGGGCGCGGGCTCGTGCGTGCGCACCTCAACGATGTCCCCCGCGCTCCACGAAGCGGTGCGGATCAGCGTGATCACTCCTGCGTCAGTTGCGTCAATGATGGTGCGCGGTTCGCAGCATGGGGCATTCGCATTCTGCACCGTCGCCCCAACGAAAATCGGCGCCTGTGCCGCCCACGATGCGTCAATAACAAAGTGCGTTTCGCTCTTGCTGGTCGCAATGCGCCCTCGCAACGCGCCAGCGCTCAGCGCTTTGGCGCGATGAACGACGCCATCTGGATCAACCGCGACGCAATCAGTGAACGTGCCGCCCGTATCGATCCAGACTCGCCAGGAAGTGTTGGTCGTCATGGCTTCTTCGCTGTGAACAGACTGATGACGACATTGACGATGAGGGCTGCAAAGAACGCCACCGTCAGGTTGTACGCTTCGACGCCTGTCGCTTGCGCGTCGTAGACGCGCGACCAGAAAATCGCCACGACGAAACCTGTCGCCATCCCAGCGAGGCATCCCGCGTACGTCGCCCGAGGCCACAGCGCCGCCAGCGCTATCTGCGGACCAAACGCTGCGCCCAGCATCGCCCAACCATATACCAGAACATAGGTATAAATCCGTACGTCCTTGTCAAGCACGAGCAACGCAGCCCCCGCCCCCAGCGTGAACACGACGATGCGATTGACGGCGGCGTGCGACCGCTGACGCTTGCGGTCGATCAGGCGCGCATAGACATCGTGGGCGACGGCGCTGCCCGCCACAACAAGCTGGCTGTCCGCAGTAGATGCAATAGCGGCAAGAATCGCCGCCAGCGCCGCGCCTGCGAAGATCCCTGGCGTCAGGTGCATCGTGCTCACGACCAGGGCCAGTTCGCCTTTCGTCGCGGGATCCGCCAGTAGATCGGCCCCCCATGGTGCGCCTCCTTCGCTGATCGCCCGTGTAAAGAGACCAATTGTGATGGCGCCAAAGTAGACTAGCGCCGCCCATGTCACCGAAATGACACCACCGATGCGAGCTTCGCGCTTGTCGCGCAGCGCCATGTACCGCACAAGAACATGCGGCTGGCCGGGATACCCAAAGTTAATTCCAAGGGCGCTCGCGCCCAGCAGAAACCCGATGATCGCCAAGGGTGAATCCACACCTGCAGGCGCCCAGCGAACAAGAGCTGGGTCAACCTTGCGCAGCTGCGCCGCCACCGGTCCCAAACCACCTTGCGTCACAAGCAAGTACACAGGGAGTCCCACCAGCACGGCCAGCATGAGCAACCCTTGCGCGAAATCCGTCCACGACGCAGCGCGAAAACCACCTAGCACAGTATAGGTCAAAATGATCGCAGCCCCGATCCCCACGCCAAGTTTGTAATCAACCCCTGTGAATGTCGCTTCAAAAGCTTTTCCAGCAGCCGCCAGCTGCGCAGCGACATAGAGAAACATTGCAGCGAGAATCACGACGACGCTCAACAGTCGCAGCAGGGGCAAGCGTTCATTGAACTTCGACGCGAGGTAATCGGGAATTGTCAGCGCGTCGAGGTTCGCTGCTTGCTGACGCAGTTTGCCGGCGAGCACGAACCAGTTGAACGCGATGCCGAAGACCACACCCGGAATGAGCCAGTAGGCGCGAAACCCTGCGGAAAACCCCAAGCCAACCAGGCCCATCGTCACCCAGCCCGACGATCCCGAAGCGGACGCGGAAAGGGCAGCGACCCACGGGCCAAGCTTGCGGCCTGCGAGAAAATAGTCCTCATCCGTGCCTGTCGATCGCCTGGCGGAAAGCAGCCCCACGCCGACAATGAATACTGTGCACATGATGAAGGAGATTGTCAGCGCCGTCATGCAAGTCTCCGATGGCGCCTGTACTGGCGCTTGCGCTCTTGGTGATGCTACTGGACATTGCGCCGCTGTTCAGGGAACCAATGTTTGACTTGGCACGAATACCCCGCGCTGCAGGGAGCAGGAGATCCGCCAATGATAAAACCATCATGTTGCCGTTGCGCCTGCGTGTTCGCGTTGGGCGCTGTCGCCGCTCTCTCGCACGCGTCGAACGTCGCTGCGCAGTTTCTCGAACCCGTCCGCATTCTCCAGGAATGGCGAGGCGAAGCTGCGAACGATCAATTCGGCTGGATTGCTCGCAACATCGGCGATGTCGATCACGACGGCGTCAACGATGTCGTCGCCTCCGCCCCGACCAACGCTGCTGGGGGCGAGAACGCTGGCGCCATCTATGTCTATTCGAGCAAGACAGGCGAGCTGCTCTGGAAAGCGCAAGGCGAGACAAACTGGCGGCTCGGGCTGTCTGTCGAAGCAGCGGGCGACGTCGATGCAGATGGGACGCCCGACGTCGTCGCTGGCGCGCCGGGCGGCGCCCGGGCCATCGTGTACGCAGGTGACACGGGTGACGTCCTCCGAACATTTCGCAGCACAGAGGAGCGCGACTTCTTTGGCAGAGGGCTCTGTGACGCGGGCGACTGGAACAGTGACGGCTACGACGACGTCCTTGTCGGCGCCCAGCGCCACGATGGCGACACTGGTGAAGACGCGGGCAAAATCTACCTTTTCTCAGGCAAAGACGGCGATATCCTCTTTGTGCTCGAAGGCGAGCGGACAGGCGACAACTTCGGTTCGCAGGTCGCTGGAGCCGTCCAAGGCGGTTTGCGTCTGCTCGTCGTCGGCGCACAGAACGCTGGTGATGGGAAGCGAGGCGCCGTCTATGTCTACAAAGGCGAAACACCCGAACTCGCGTTCACCATCCATGCGGACGACACAGGCGTCCTGCTCGGGCGCATGTTCGTCTCCGTCGTAGGCGACATCGACGCGGATGGATACCCAGATGTCTATGCCTCCGACTGGAACGACGCCAGCAAAGGCAAAAACACAGGTAAGATTTACATATATTCAGGCAGGACAGGCGAGCGCCTGCTCTCGCTCGCAGGCGAAACTGCGGGTGATGGCTTTGGCATCGGAGTCGCCGACGCAGGAGACATCGATCATGACAAGCACGATGACCTTGTCATTGGCGCCTGGCAGCACGCCACCGGCGCCAAGTCGGGGGGGAGAGTCTACGTTTTTTCGGGCGCCACAGGCGAGCGCCTTCGCACCATCACGTGCACCGTCGAAAATGACACCTTCGGCTTTGACGCCACGGGCATTGGCGACGTTGATGGCGATGGCGAGATCGACTTTCTCCTCACTAGCGCCTGGAGCGGCGAGTGTGGCGAAAAGTGCGGACGAATGTTCATCATCGCGGGGCAGAAAACGCAGCGCTGAAACATCCACGGCGCATCAACTCCGCAGAAAACCCGCTTCGCCAAGCGATTTGAAGAAGCGGTCAATTTCATCCATCGTGTTCACCATGTTCATGCTGATGCGCAGGGCGGTGTAATCGTCCTGATCGAATGGACGAAATATGAAGCCATGCTCACGCATCTTGGCGAAGACTGCTGAGGACTTGACGCCTTTCATTTGCACACCCACGAGCGACGCGCCCAGAGCGCGATCGCGTGGCGAGCGCCAGTGCAGCGATGATTCCGCATCCACCCGCGTCATGAGATGCTGACGCAGTGCAGCAAGATGCGCGGCGCGCTCGAGAAATGGCGTGCGGGCGTGCAGGACGGCGGCGTCGCCCAGCGCCATGGTCAGCGTCGGGTCCCGCGTGCCATAATCCTCGAACTTGCGGGCGGAATCAGGCCAGCGGCTCTGCCCCCACGTCACCCACATGGGTTGCAACACATCGCGCAGGTGCGGCGCCACGTAGAGCAGCCCGGTCCCCTTGGGCGCCTGCAGCCATTTGTGAGCGCTCGTCGCAATCGCGTCGCAGCCAAGCGCAGTCACATTGACATCGATCATGCCTACAGACTGCGCAGCGTCGAGCAGCACAAACTCCACACCTTTGGCCCTTGCAGCAGAAGCAATCTCCCGCACGGGATGCAAAAGCCCCACCATATTATCGATATGAGGCAGGACAAGGACGCGGGTGTTGTCGCGGATCTGTCTCGTGTGCAGCGCGACGACGTCGCGCGCCGAGAGCCCGGGCGCGTCGTCAAGGGGAAAGTCAAATCGGCGGACGCTATACCCCTTGTCGCGCGACCAGCGCCGCCAGCACTCGCTCGCCCC
>Ga0114931_10009598_pt1 | contig 11578 bp, 8 predicted proteins | sample 2SBtaG_FD_89579 | JGI IMG/M metagenome (GOLD analysis project Ga0114931, IMG submission 89579) | Deep subsurface microbial communities from Kolumbo volcano to uncover new lineages of life (NeLLi) - 2SBTROV14_V59a metaG | ecosystem: Environmental > Aquatic > Marine > Volcanic | place: Kolumbo...
GAATTATCAGAACTCATACTCAAAATAGAGACCCACTACGGCTTTCCGTGTGATATTGAGTTTGTTTTAGAGGGGAGTAAATTTTATATAGTCCAGTCAAGACCGATCACAACTCTTGAAGATAAACCAGCCACAGTCAAGGAGACCAAAATCTATACAGAATTAGTTCATGTTGATTTACCTTTGAGTTTGGTTGAACTGCATTATGAGCAAGAATCAGCTGAAAAAATTCCTTGGGCAAATGAAAAATTTACAATAAAACCATATATATTTTACGAAAGGAAAAATGACTCTACTTACCTATACTACGATACAGAAGGTGTTGATTGGCAGATACAACAAGCTGGAAAATATAAAGATAAGAAGAAAGCTATTAAAACTATTAAATCTAAATACAATAAGGTAAAAGATGTTATTGAAAGTGGAAAAGAACTTAACAAAAAGGAATTTGCTAAGTTTATTGAAAATATCCGCAGCCTTTGGCCTTGGTTAAATTACATGTGGTGGGCTATTGAGTATAAGGATAAAAATAAAGAACCTCTTGAAGATTTAATCAATGTCAGAAAATACACAGAACATTTCACCCCTGGCATTATTGCAGTATTTAAGCAAACCATTAAAAATGTTTATCCAGAGAAAAATAAATATGTAGATATTTTATTATTGAGCGAAGTTGAAAGTGGTAACTTACCATCCGATTCGGTCTTAAACCAAAGATTAAAGTCATACGCATATACTAATAATAAGCTATATAAATCTGTGGCAGATATTTTGAATGAATATGAAATAAAGCTAGAGACTCAAAGTGTAGATGAAAACAATTTGTCAGGTCAGACCGCTTATCCTGGAATAGTAAAAGGCAAAGTAAGGCTTATTTCCAAAAGAGAAGATATTTCAAAATTTAGCCAAGGAGAGATTCTAGTTTCTAGTACCACAACCCCAGATTATCTGCCTGCCATGAAAAAAGCAGAGGCTATTATTTCAGAGCACGGCGGAGCAGTCTGTCATGCAGCCATCACTTCAAGGGAATTAATGATTCCTTGTGTAGTTGGTGTGAAAAATGCTACGAAAGTTTTGAAGGATGGTGATGAGGTGGAGGTGGATGCTAATCAGGGAGTGGTGAGAGTTTTGAATAGAGAAGACAACACACAAGGAAAAGATGTTTTAGGATTAGACTTATCAGAATGGGAGTTTGAATTTCAGCAGCGAGATGGTCATCCTTTAATAATGGCTGACCAATGGTGTAAGTCTCTTTACAGTAATCTTGTAAAAGAACTCAACTTAGACGTTAAGTCGTATGATTATCTATTTACGGGGACATACAGGGGCTATGTTAAGGCTAAACTGAAACAAGGATTATTAGATGTGTTTTTTAGGGCTGTTGATAACCAAAACTATCTTGATTATGTATTTGAGAAAACAATGAGCCGAGTTGGAGAGTTGGTTAATTTCTCCCAGACTGTAAAAGCAAAATTACCTACTTCAAACAACGAAATTCTGAAGACTTGGCAGGAGTTCAATACTCTATTCCTGAAAGTCATTCCTTGGTTCTGGATACCTTATTATTTATCTGAAAAAGATATTCTAACTAACAAAGTTAAAGACGGATTGAAAAAATATGATAAAGCGGTTTCTAGAATAACAGATTTTAATAATGCTTTGGCTTTACTTTGTTTTCCAACTAAAAATAACAAACTACAAGAAGAACAAGAATCTCTTTATAACCTAGCCAAATTTGCTAAGGATAATAAAGATTATCAAGCTAGTTTAGAATTCAACAAACAAGTTGATGATTACCTTGATAAATTTGCCTGGATTAAAACTTTTGTAATGCTCCCTAAAGAACCTTTAACTAAAGACGAGTTACTTAAAAATATTTCAGCTTCATTAAATTCAGAGTTTATTGAAGAATATGAATTACAAAAAACACAGAAGCAAAAGAATAAAGAAATAGTGGCTAAGGTTAATAGTATTATAAAATGATAAAGAATTAATCAAAGCAGTTAGTAACGCCCAACATTTAGGTTGGATGTTGAGTGCTAGTGTAGAAGATTCTTTAATGGCCTTAGCTAACTTAATTCCTTTTTATAAGCAAATAGCTAAAGCAATAGGCGTTGACTATCAAGACTGGGTACACTTTACCATAGATGAAGTTGGAATTTTATTAAGAGGCGAGAAATTAGATTATTCATTAGCTGATAGAAGAATGAGTTATGTCTATATTATAGAGAATGGGAATAGAAGAATATATTTTGGGGAAATTGCTCAAAAATATACAGAGTACATTGATGAAACTATTAACAAAGTTGACGCAGGTATTTCTGAAATAAAAGGCAACCCAACATCGCCGGGCATTGTCGAGGGAAAAGTTAGATTAGCTTTAAGTCCTGATGAGTCAAGAGAAGTTCAGGAGGGAGAGATTCTTGTTACCGGTATGACCTCACCTGATTATGTGCCAGCCATGAAACGAGCTGGAGCTATTGTGACAGATGAGGGAGGCTTGCTCTCCCATGCCGCTATTATCTCACGAGAACTCGGCAAGCCTTGTGTAGTGGGTACCAAAATCGCCACCCAAGTCTTAAAAGACGGGGATGAGGTGGAGGTGGATGCTAACTCTGGTATCATCAAGATTTTAAAAAGTAAAAACACTCAAAAACCAGTAGTATATACCTCGTCCAATAAAATCCTATCTAAAGAGGACCTTGGTTCTTTATTACCAAATTTATTTTTGTGGGTTGCAAGACCCTCGTCAGTCCAAATTGCTGCTTTTCTTTGTGTTAACTACTATTACAACCCTTACCACGCCATTGATCCAATTTTATTTTTAGAAACTGACGGGGATTATGCAGAATGGTATCTTGACAAACCGTCTTTCGATTTACATATAAAAGAAAAGGCAAAAGAATTTTATAAAGAAAACTTTTTGGAAACATACATCACCAGAGACAGAAGTGCTCAAAAAGAATTAATTCGAGTCTGTAAACAAGTTGGAGAAATTCCTAAATTAATTGGCAAACTTTCAAAAGAAGAAATTGTAAATAGAATTCAAGAGCTTTATGAATATCCATCCCGTCCTGATTCATATATCTATTTTAGTTTAAGCGTATGGGCTTTTGAAGAGATAGTATTACCTAAGTATAAAGAAAAACTGAAAATTGAATTCGGAGATAAATTTAATGAAATATTTAACATTATAAGCCAACAAACTGAAACTTCAGCTGAGCAAGATTATCGCATTAGATTGAGTAACCTTGCTAGACAAAATTTTGAAAAGGGAAAATTAGAGGAAAAACTCCATGATATTCAAAAAAACTTTTTGTTTTTAAAAATTTATAACCCAGAGGCTGAGGGACTGACCATTGATGACGTAAGAGAAGATTATAAAAACATAGAACTAGAAGAAGGAGAAAATTTGACTCAGCAAATAGAAAAGAATAAAAAGGATTTCGAAACTTTTCTGAAAACTGTTATGAACAGAGAAGTAAAAACGATGATTCGACAAATAAATTATAGTGTTAACTTTAAAACCTTAAGAGCTGACAGAATTACACATGCTTTTTCTTTCCTCGCACCATTTTATAAATATTTGATGGAAAAATTGCAATTTAGCAGAACTGAAGTTGGCAACTTACTCCCATCCGAAATAATAGATTTTTTTAAAAACGATATTATACCTAAACCAAGAAGAGATTTTGGCGGCGTGCTATATTGGCGAGGCCAGTTCTACATTTTAGATAAAAAATTACAGAAGGCAGCTTCTTCTGTTTTACATAAAGTTACAAATACCCGTGAGTTTAATGGACAAATAGGTAATAAGGGCTATGCACAAGGAATGGCAAAAGTTATCAAAAAAGTTTCTGACCTGAAAGAAGTCAAAGGTGGAGATATCTTAGTGGCTCAGTTTACGAGACCTGAATACACTTCGGCAATCAAAAAAGCCGCTGCCATTGTAACCAATGATGGAGGTATAACTTCTCATGCTGCAATCATATCGAGAGAGCTTGGTAAGCCTTGTATTATAGGAACAAAAATCGCCACCCAAGTCTTAAAAGACGGGGATGAGGTGGAGGTGGATGCCAATGAGGGAGTGGTGAGGGTTTTGAAAAGGGCAGATGACAAGAGTTCAGATAATTAAGTTAAGGTTTTTGTAGTTGCATTAGATTCTTGAAAGGAATATAATAAAATTGTGAAAAAAGCTGTCTAGACAATGGGGAGAGTCTATTTGTCTTTGATAGTTAAATATCAATTTTAAGGTAAAATTAATTTAAATTATATGGATAGATTAAAATTTGTTAGAGGAGAAGAAAACGAAGGAGAAAAAAACAGAGAATATTCTTCACGTATTAGGTTGTGGATGGGGCGTCACGATGACAAGGAAAAATTACCTCCATCTGGGGATAAAAATGACGATTACGATATTAGATTAACCCCGGGAGGAAGGAAGCATGCTAAAGAGCAAAGTCCTTTAACCGAAATAGAAGATGTTCAACAATCAGTATCATTTGGCAGCGGACGGGTCAGAGCACGAGAAACCGCGGCTTTACATATGGTGGGTAAACAGCCAGAAATTACTGGAGATGAAAACTTTGAAGAGCTTGAAGCAAAAATTAATGAATCATTAAAGGTTGGTACAAAGCTAGGAATTGATGACAGACTTGATTTTTATATTGACTTGAATTCTGAGTATGGTCAAAAAGCGTTAAAGCCTTTTAAAGAAGGACGTTTTTTTGATTTTATAATAAATGAGAGCGACAAACTTGCTAATGAGTTGGGGGATAAGCAAAGCACAACTTATTCAAGAAGTGCCAAAAATGGAGCAGAAATAGTTGCTAAATATTTAAAAATAGCTAAACCTTTGGATAAATTAGTAAATGATAAAGAGAAAGATTATGCGCCAGACTTGAATAGGTTTTTCGCATCCCACCAAGCTGGCACTCCAGAATCGTTTTTAGCAAAAGTCATTGAGGAAACTAAAGGAGTAGAGGAGCGAGATAAGTTTGTAAAAAGTCTTGATAACAAAGGATTTGATTTTTCAGAAGGATTTTATATAGATATAATAACTGATTTTCAAGGAAATACAACATTACACATTACCTACAAAAAAGAAAAAGATGGTGAAAAAAATTTTGAATTTGATGAAAATGTTCCTATAAATATCATTGACAGTATACTTGGTGTTGAAAAAGAAATCTGAGAAAAAAGTAAAAGCCTTTAATCAATAGAATGGCTCATACGCAAATTGTGTAGAGCAGTACTACAGAATGGCTCATACGCAAATTGTGTAGAGCAGTACTACCAATAATTTCTGTTAAGAAGTGGCTAGGCTCTGAGTTTGCGTTAAGGTTAGCAATTTAAACTAACAATCACACCACCGTTCGCTTACCTTAACTGAAATTTTAGAGATTAGTCTAATTATATTGAAGTTGGAATACGACTATTTATAAACTTGACTTTTAAAATAATCGGACTATAATATAAATGTATGAGTGAAAATAAGGAAAATTATATTAAAAGACAGATATTTACCGAGTTAAAAGCCCACCTTAATAAGCCAGAAATCAGTATGATTATCGGCGCCAGACAGACTGGTAAAACCACTCTGATGCTGCAACTGCAGGATTACCTTATAAGCAAGGGCAAAAAAACACTTTTTCTAAATCTAGATTTTGAAGATGACAAGCGATTTTTTTTAAATCAATCAGCGCTATTGGAGAAGATACGTTTAGAATTGGGAGAGCAAAAAGGGTTCATATTTATAGATGAGATTCAGAGGAAAGAGGACGCAGGCTTGTTCCTTAAAGGTATTTATGACAAACGTTTGCCATACAAGTTAGTTGTTTCCGGGTCAGGTTCACTTGAGCTCAAAGAAAAAATTCACGAATCATTAGCAGGGCGTAAGCGACTGTTTGAGGTTGAACCTGTTAGTTTTATTGAATTTGCAAATTATCGGATTAGTTATGCTTATGAGGATAAGTTGTTAGAGTTTGCCAAACTGCATCAGAATCGGATTGATGACTTATTGATAGAGTATATGTTATTTGGCGGTTATCCGCGGCTGGTTATAGAAACAGAGAGGAGCGAAAAGCAAAAAATAATTGCTGAAATTTTTCAAAGCTATTTGGAGAAAGATATAACCTATTTATTAAAAGTAGCCAAGCCTGATGATTTTAGTTCGTTGGTGAAAGTTTTGGCCAGTCAAATTGGCCAATTAATTAATTATTCAGAGCTGGCTAATACTCTGGGAATTTCCCAGCCTACCATCAAGCAGTATATCTGGTATTTGGAGAAAACGTTTATTATACAGCGGATTACTCCTTTTTTTAGAAATACCAGAAAAGAAATCATCAAAGCACCTGTAGTTTATTTTCATGATTTGGGCCTGCGTAATTATATCCTTGGTTTGTATGGAAAGCTGACAGAACAAAACTTAGGTTTAGTCTTTCAAAATTTAGTCTGGCGGATTATACAGGCAAAAATAAGAGAGTCAGAGGCGAATTTACATTTTTGGCGGACCAAAGATAAAGCAGAGGTTGATTTTGTAGTCGAGACTGGTCAAGGCTTGATACCTATTGAGGTGAAATATCGAGATTTTAAAAAACCAGAGTTAGGAAAATCATTTAGAAATTTTTTAGAGAAATATAAACCAACCCAGGCCTATATAGTAACCAGAAATTATCAGTTTAAAGTTAAACATAACCAAAGCACAGTAAATTTTATTCCGTTTTATCACTTAGTTGGCATGAGGTTGTAGTGTCAGGCGAATAAACCCCTGCATCATCGGCACTAAGATTGCCACTCAAGTCTTAAAAGACGCCTGTCCGCCTTTGGAGGAGGGATGAGGTGGAGGTGGATGCCAATCAGGGAGTGGTGAGGGTAATTAAGAAAAATGAGTAATTTTCTCTAATGGTTGTATTAAAAGTGAATAAATTTGACATTATTTATAGTTTAGTGTAAACTATAAACCATGAAGACTGAAACTAAAAATAGAATTATTGCTTATATTAAGAAGCATAATCAGGCACGAGTTCATGAAATAGTCCAATTTCTCGGCATCAGTAATGTAGCTGTTCATAAACAGCTGAGGAGGCTAGTAGAATCTGGAGTACTTAATAAAACAGGTAAACCTCCATTGGTTTTTTATAATCTACCTTCTAAGCTACAGCCTGATAATCTGGTTGCGTCTAATAAGAGAGATAGGCAAAGTAATGTAAAAAAAATTAAAAATTGGTCAACTGATATTACAGAACTCAAAAAAGACCCAGAAGCTTATGCCATCTGGAAGCTTCAACAGAGGATCAATTATGGGCTTGATGGTGTTAAGCTGTCACGTTCAGAACTATTCAAGTATTGGGACAGGTTAGAAATAGAGCCAGATTCTAAAAAGTATTTATCATTTCTTCTATGGCCGAGTCAAGCCAGCCAGCCATCTTAACCAGAGAGCAAAGCGAGTTTCTTGAATTTTTCGCTCACGAGCAATATTTTCGGGAAAATTATTATTTTACTGGCGGAACGGTGCTAACAGTTTTTTATTTACAGCACCGTTATTCAGAAGACCTGGATTTTTTCACCGAGAAGCAAGAAGTCGATATTCTGGCTGTTCAACAACTAATTGCCAAAGCCAAACAAAAGTTTAATTTGACTAATGTATCATATAAGCAATATTATGGCTTGCATACATTTTTTTTAACTTATCCAAACAAAGAGGAATTAAAAGTAGATTTCAATTATTATCCCTTTCGCCAAATTGGCAAGCCGGTTGAGCAAATGGGGTTGTTGGTTGATAGTTTAAAAGATATAGCAGTGAATAAAATACAATCTATTGCCACTAGGACGAATGCTAGAGATTTTGTGGATATTTATTTTATTTGGCAGCAGGAGAATTTTGATATTCGTGAGCTGTGGCAGTTAGCTCGTATGAAGTTTGACTGGTATACAGACCCGATCCAACTAGGCAAACAGCTATTAAAGGTAAGAGAATTAAAGGATTACCCGCGAATGATTAAACAATTTGATAATGATAAATTTATTACTTTTTTTGAAGATCAAGCCAGGGAGATAGGGAAAGAGGTGGTGGGTAAATGAGCAGAGAAGTTAAAAATATGTTCATCAAACACTTTCAGCAATTAAATAAAAATGACGCTAATATAGCCGGCGGTAAAGGCGCCTCACTTGGTGAAATGACCCAAGCAGGAATTCTAGTCCCACCTGGTTTTGTCGTGCTGGCAACTGCCTTTGATCAATTTCTTAAGGGAGTGGTGAGGGTTATTAAGAAGGCAGACTCTTAAATTATTTTAATCTGTTATATGCTATACTGCTTATAAAGGTTAAGTTATTTTAATATAATGAGATAAAATATCTCTTAAAATTTAAAAATATGAAATACGAATTGCCAAAATTAAATTATGACTATAATGCCTTGGAACCTTATATTGATGCTCAAACTATGGAAATACACCATAGCAAGCACCATCAAGGTTATGTGAATAAACTTAATATAGTCTTAGAAAAATATGAGGAATTGCAAGATATGGAGTTATCCAAGATCATGCGTGATTTAAATAACATCTCTATGGCAGAGGCAGATAAGGTGGCTTTGCGCAATAATGGCGGCGGCCATTTAAACCATTCGCTTTTCTGGGAGATTATGGGTCCGAAAAAAGAAATCAATGAAGAGTTAAGTCAGGCGATTACAGATCAGTTTGGATCATTGGAAAACTTTAAAGATGAATTTACCCAAGCAGCTACCAAGCGTTTTGGTAGTGGTTGGGCTTGGTTAGTGCGAGATGAAAATAATACTTTACAAGTTTACTCTACTGCCAATCAAGATTCACCATATCTCAACAACCACGAGCCAATCTTCGGACTTGATGTCTGGGAGCATGCATATTATTTGAAATATCAGAACAAGCGGCCAGATTACATAGAGGCTTGGTGGAATGTGTTAAAGCTTATTTAGAGGCAGTTTAAAGGCACATCATCAGAGATGGTTCAGAATCTTTTAAAACAAAAAATCCCGATTACTCGGGATTTTTTGTATAAACCCCGCACCTACTTATGGTAAGCGCGAAGCACTTATAGAATTAGTATGATTAATTATATTAATTAACTTTTACTAAAACTATAATGCGTTTTGATTACCCCGACCAAAAGTAGGTGCGGGGTAAACCCATTTTAAGGGTAGCTGATATTACTCAGCAGATTCCTCAGTAGAATCACCTTCTGTTTTTTCTTCTTCACCACCTTCATCTGGAGTAGTAGCAGCATCATCAGAAGTAGCAGCATCATCAGAAGCTGGAGTAGCAGCATCATCAGAAGTTTCTTCTTGGTTTAAAATTTCATCGGTCATGGAGTTCACCCCCTTCCTTTAAATCACGGATATTCACAGATGCTAGCAGATTGTCACGGATACTAATCCGTTTAAATCTGTGGCTATCTGCTATGATCCGCGAGATCATTATATATAACACTGAACCCCACTACATTAGAATAATAATATCCTATTAATTAGCGGGGGTTGTTATTAAATATAGCCAAGATTAGCTTATAATCAAACGCATAATAAAACTATCATTTTTTATAATGCCTATAAAAGATAACATATACAAGCATCTGTGTCAATCAGTCTAGTGGTATTTATCCACAAACTTGTTTATAATCAAATTAAATAAATATTGACAATTTTTGCAGGTTTATTTATGTTATATATAACATAAATAAGTTTCAAGAGTAAATTTATTTTTTACTATTTTTTGTTTTTTAGTTTTTAGCCTGGCGTTATGGATTTTTTGTATAAAAATAAAAAAGTCTATACAATCCTTCTAATTTTAATTAGCTTAGTTTTTTCTGCATCTCCTTTGTTGGCAGCTGAGACTGCTGAATTGACATCAAGCAGCATCATCAGATCTAAAACCAATAGAATTCAAAAACCTTCCGCTGATATTAAAATCGTAGATTTTAATCTGGATAACGATTATGTAGCTGATGAAGTTTTGATAAAATTTGCCGACTGGACGCCAGTTGAATTGATAGCTAATACTATCGGTCAGTTGAATTTAAATGCTGTTGATACAGGAGGAGGATCGTTTTCTAGAATCAAGATAGACTGGGATCGTATAAAGCAAATAAGAAATCCCAGAACACCCAGATCCCCACGACAGCCAAGCACTGGACAGACAGCTGATCAAACCAGCCTGCAAGATGTGTTGGAGGCTTTGAATAAACTGCCTTATGTGGAGTGGGCTGAACCTAATTATGTGGCTAAGGCTTTAGCCTTGCCTAATGATCCTTACTATTCTTTGCAGTGGAACTTTCCGCAAATTGGCGTTGACAAGGCTTGGGATCAAAGCCAAGGTCAGGGGGCGACTATAGCTATAGTAGATACTGGTGTAGCTTATGAGAAGAAAGGCAGATACAAGCAGGCGCCTGATTTAGCTGGAACGAACTTTGTGGCGGGCTATAATTTCCTAAGAAATAATTCACACGCTAATGACGATAATGGCCATGGCACCCATGTGGCAGGCACCATCGCTGGTTCTACCAATAACAGTGAAGGGGTAGCTGGTATTGCCTATAAAGCGAGCATTATGCCACTAAAAGCCCTGGATAAGTCAGGTTCTGGTACTTACGCTGATATAGCAGAGGCTATACGCTGGGCAGCTGACCAGGGAGCTGATATTATAAATCTTTCCCTGGGTGGTCCAGTATCTTCTAATGTTTTAAAAGAAGCAGTAGCTTATGCTGCTGGCAAGAATGTGTTGATAGTAGCTGCTGCTGGCAATGACGGTTCAGGTCATGTGCTATATCCAGCAGCTTATGATGATTATGTATTAGCCGTGGGCGCTGTTAGGTATGATAAGACTAAATCCAATTTTTCTAGCTATGGTTCTAGTCTTGATTTGATGGCGCCGGGCGGAGATACAGGAGTTGACCAAAATAGTGATGGTTATCCAGACGGGATTTTACAGCAAACTTTAAAGCAGAATTTCTGGGGAGCAGATACCAGGAAATTTAATTATTATTTTTATCAAGGAACGTCTATGGCCGCGCCTCATGTAGCTGCTGTGGCTGCTTTGGTTAAAAGCTTAGGTATAAATGACGCTCAAGATATAAGACAGATTTTGTTTGATTCAGCTGAAGATTTAGAAGCGCCTGGTTGGGATAAAAAAACAGGCTATGGCTTGGTGCGGGCAGATGAAGCTGTGCAGCTGGCACAACAAATAACCAACAACCAACAACTAACAACTAACAATAATTCAAGCCCCAAAAATGAACAGCCAGCAGTTTCAAATTCCGATGAAACAAACCCTCAAACGTCAGAACCACCAGCCCAAGAGCCAGCTAATAACAACCCAGCGCCAGAGCCACCGGCAGATAAAGCACCTGCAGAGCCAACTCTCAAAGATTTAATAGTGAAGGCTCTAACTTATAATATGTGGGGTAGGGTTGATTCAAGTTATGCATTTTGGGAAAAAGCTATATTAGGCCTTGAGGTCAAAGATGCTCAGAGACAGTCTGTGGCTGGTTCTAATCTGGATGTAAAAGTTTTTAATAATGCAAATAAGCTAGTAGCCCAAGGCCA
>Ga0114931_10009599_pt1 | contig 11578 bp, 11 predicted proteins | sample 2SBtaG_FD_89579 | JGI IMG/M metagenome (GOLD analysis project Ga0114931, IMG submission 89579) | Deep subsurface microbial communities from Kolumbo volcano to uncover new lineages of life (NeLLi) - 2SBTROV14_V59a metaG | ecosystem: Environmental > Aquatic > Marine > Volcanic | place: Kolumbo...
GATATTCGGCGGTCAGGCGGCTCTTTTCGGTAAAGCCCTTGGGGGTCAGGTAGTAGGCATAACGGTTGGCGGGGGCGGTCTGGATCTTGATCAGGCCCTTCTTGGCGCAGCGTTTCAGGTAGCTGTTGGCCAGCCCCAGGGCGACGCCCAGGCGGGTGGCCAGGTGGCGCTGCGTGACCTCGCTGTCCCCCTCGATCGCCTGCAGGATCTCCAGGGTTACCGCGTCGTCCTTGTTCCCCGTGTTCATGGGGTGAACACTATAGACAAGACCGATCCAAGGGTCAACAGTCTCAACGGGTATCCAGTGGCCGGGCGAGCTTGTTGCGGTATTCTTCAGTGATCGCACGGGCCTCGTTACTATTGCCAATCACCCGCGGGGTCAGGATGACCAGCAATTCGGTACGCCGGCTGGAATCCGAATGGTCACTGAACAGATTGCCGATGACCGGTATGCGGCTGAGACCCGGGATGCCGCTCTTGCTATTTTCCTGTTTATCCCGGATCAGCCCGCCCAGTACAACGCTTTCGCCACTTTGTACCGCGACGGTACTGTCGATGGTCCTTTTCTGTATGGTCGGGGCATCCAGACCGGAGGTGCTGGTGGTGATGGCATCGCTGACCTCCTGGGTAACCTCCAGGGTTACCAGGCCGCCGGCATTGATACGTGGCATGACCGTCAGGATCACACCGGTATTGCGGTACTGGATCTCGTTGACCGTGGGGGCATTGGGATCGATGTTGCTGGTAGACTGCCTTGTCGGGATGGGTATCTCGTCACCGACATTGATCTTCGCGGTCTTGTTGTCCAGCACCATCAGTGATGGTGAAGACAGCACCTGGACATCGGTCGCTGATTCGAGTGCGTTCAGCACCGCGCGTATGCCCCCCATGCCATCGACGATACTATAGGAAAAGCCCGGGGCAATCTTCTTGATACCATCCGTACCCAGGCTCAGCTGGGCCTCGCCCTGCCGGGTCTTGCCGACCCCGCCATGCTTCAGGAACCACTCCACGCCATAGCTGAGATCCCCGGTAAGACCCACCTCGATGATACTGGCCTCGATAAGTACCTGTTTGGGCATGATATCCAGTTTGCGGATGGTGGATTCGACGATCTCGTACTCCCGCGCCGTCCCCAGCACCACCAGGGCATTATTGATCTCATCGGCGATGATGCGTACCGACTTCTCTGCGGACAGGAGGATCCCGTTCCGATCGCCGGAGGCGGCGGGATACTGTTGCGCCTGCTGGCGAACGTCCCGTGGCTGACCGCTGGGAGTGGACTCAAGGCTGACGGCCTTCTGGCTGGGGATTACCGCGGCTTCCGGCCTTTGTCCCGGGTGCACCCCATGGCCACTGAAGATACTGGTGAGTATGCCGGCGATATCGGCGGCCTTGGCGTTTTTGAGCTTATAGACGTACAGGCGTCGCTCGGCCTTGTCATTGGCGACATCCAGCTTTTCGATCCAGTGTCTCAGTTCCTGCATGAATGCGGGGGTGCTGCTGACCACCAGCAGTCCATTGACCCTCTCGATAGGGATCAGGCGAACCATGCCATCGAACAATTCGCCGTGACTGCCCTTGAGGGCTGTCTCCAGGTCCCTCGTGAGGGTCTTCGGATCCACCTCCTTCAATGGGAACAGGGTCACGGATTTGCCCGCCAGCCAGTCCACATCGAATATGGCGATGGTATCCAGCAGGTTGTTTATCTGCTCCCCGCTGCCGGACAGGATCAGCAGGTTACGCCGGGTGTCTGTATGGATGATGCCCTGCGCCTGCAGCATCGGTTTCAGGATCTCGGCCATCTCGCTGGCGCCGATATAATGTAATGGCACGATTTGCAGGCCGTATCCCAGGTCCCGTAGTCGCCTGACCCGTGGCACCTGGGCCGCCTGCGCGGCCTTGCCGGCCGGCAGGATGCGATAGCGTCCATCCTCGTGGATCATCGCCGCCCCATTGAGTGACAGGAGTTCCTGCATGACGCCCAGCAACTGATCCCGCGGTAATGGCCTGACTGAATGGATGGTGACCTTGCCCGAGACCGCGGGATCGATGACGTAATTCTGCCCGAGGACATCCCCAAGCACGGCCTTGACGAAGGACTGCAGGTCCATGTCCTTGAAGTTCAGGCTGACACCCTCGACGTCGCTGTTGACCGCCTGGCTGGGTGGCTGCCGCTCCGTCCCCAGGTAAACACCGCTGCCGGCCTGGATCGCTACCGGTTGGGCAGGCTGCTGCGGGGCATGCTGAACATTTGGCGTGGACTCAACCCCGGCGTCCGTTGCGGCGCCAGGCAGGGTCTGCGGGGTTTCTATACGGGGGATGGGCCTGGCATCACTACGCAGGGGATTTTGCAGACAGGCCGATTGCAGCACGATCAGAATCAACAGCGGAGGGAACAACCATCGGCTTGCCACAGGTGAGCACGGTACCCTGTTAGCCGTCACGCCATAACCCTTTCACTTTAGAACGATATACCATACCTACCTCATGAGCAGGGGAAACCGTAAACCATCGGCACCAGGCCCGACATATCTGGAATCCGTTTTGACCTGATTTGGTAAGCTGCCAGGATGTGGACACCATGGATCCCATGCTATCGATTCCATCGGCCTATCCGGAACCCTGACAGTCATTCACGAATACCTGGCCACTCCGGTGCACCAGGGTATCTCAATGGTTCTGTTTATTCCCGCCCCTGTCAACCGCTGTCGAAGGTAATCCCAGGCTGTTCGGTGGCATCCGGGTCCTGCCCGCGGTATCCGGTGCCGACGGGATCCCGGGGATGGTCATGCTCGTCCCACGTTTGCGTGCGTCGTTCCGGAGACGCGGCACAGGCCCAGCCGGTATTCCACGGCTGGGCCCCTCCCAGTTCACGTACAGTTCCCGTTGCCTGCCACCCGACTGCAGGACGACCCTGTCGGTAGCCAGTCGGATCAGGGTCCAGCCATGGTAGCTGTCGCCCAGGCGCAAGCTCACTGGCCTGTCGTCGTGTCGTCCCTGCACATAGGCCGTCGGGATCTCGCCATCGCGCAGGATACCCAGCAACTCGGGCATGATCGCCTTGATAGAACCAGGGGATGCCGGTGCCGCGACCGGCTTTACCAGTTGCTGCATCTTTTCCTGGCCATAGGGTCGGCGGTCGGCATTGAACAATGGCCGTTTACGCAGCTGTGCATAGTCCTCTAGACGTCCGGGCCCGCTGCCACCGTCACTGAATGGCCGGGATTTCATCACGCCAGGATCCGGTCCTGGAGCGGGTCGCGTCAGGGTATCCGCCAGGGTGGACAGTCCCCGGCCCTGGAGCAGCAACAGACCGGCAAGCAGGGTACACAGGAGCAACAGCGTCATTGTGGTTACCTTGCTGGACATGCCTATCCAGCCACCATGAATGCGGTAAATTCGAGACGCACACTGAGTCTCCCGGGGAAAGCCGGTACCGATCGGCGAACCGGCCTGACAGGCTGCCTGATCTCGAGTCTGTTGACCAGGCCACGTGGCTTCATGCTCTCCAGATGGTAGAGCAGTTGAATGAGTGCCTCATTGGTCAGTTTCAGGATCAGGCGCAATCGCACGGGTCTGAAACCCTCTTCCGCCGGCAGGTCGATGGTCTGTATGCTGATCAGGCGTGCATCGGCCTGTTTGACGACCTTGCGCAGCAGTTGCTGAAGCTCCGCGGCGGCCAGTGCAGGGCTATTCCCTGATATCAGGTCACTGTCATCGATACGACTGTTCTTCAGTGCCTCGGCACGGGCCCTGACCCGTGGCAGGCTCGCCGCCAGTTGCTGAAATTTCCGTAATTGCAGCCCGGCCTGATCGAACCTCCGGACCGCATCTTTACGGGCATCCAGCGCCGGCATCAACAACAGGTCGTAGATGGCGTACAGCAGCAGGAAAAGCATGACCAGGGCGGTATAACGATGCAGCCTGCCACCGGATTCAAACATCGGCCAGAACCCCTGCGGGCGTTATCTTCGCGGTCAGACTGAAGCGGTCCAGTCCCGTATCCCCATCATGCATGATGGGGGCACTGAAACGCACATCACTAAACACCCCCGATGCCGACAACAGGGCAATCAGATCGGCGGCCGCCGAGGTGACTCCACGGAGTACGATACGGTCATCCTGGACCTCCAGATCCGTCAACCAGGTATTGTCTGGCAGCAGACGCGCCAGCGCCTCCATGACATTCAAGCGCAGACGATGATTGAGCCTGCTGCCCAAAAAACGCACCCGCTGGCTTGTTACGCTGTTTCGCAGTTGCAGCTTCTTCGCGACCAGCGCCTGTTTCCTGACGATTTCGGTTGCCTGTGCCAAATCCTCGGTAGCGGCCTCATACTGCCTTGCCGGTTGATACAACAAGCTCAGCAGTAATGTTGCGAGCAGGACCAGCAACCAGGAATTCAGGCCACTCCTCCCTGACCTGGCCACGGTGGCCGATATATCCACCGGGGCCAGCGGGATCTCGATCACACCACCAGCATTTCTCTGGGTGCCCGGATCGAGCGCCAGTTGCAGGGTGTTGACGTCCAGCCCCAGACCGGACAATTGCCTCAGCATTGGAGCGACAAGCTTGATCGGCACCACTGCCATTTTCACCATCAAGGCGACACCGTGATCAGTCTTTTCGATGTGGTAACCCGTGTGGACATGGTCCGCCTGGAAAGGCGTCTGTCTCTCAATCTCGAATGCCATGATGGCGTCAAGATCGTTTGCGGCCGTGGCCGGCAATTTCAAATCACATACCAGTCCACTGCCTGCAGGCAGTAATAATGCCACGGGATATCTTCGCCTGGATTTCAACCAGCGCCGCAACTGTTTCGCTGCCATTTGCTGATTATCGAGATCGACGGTCAGATGGTCCTTGCAGACCCCGGCCGCGGTAATCAGGGCCAGCTCAAGCTGATCATCGTTCAGCATACAGCGAATATGCCGCCTGTCGCCTGTCTTGCTGGCCTGGTGTTCCGGGAGGCATGCACGCAGCCCGCTCCACCACCATTGCAGGCCCTTGAGCAGAAGATTGGATTGACCCTGCATTGCCATATCTTATGGTCTTTCCGATGGTTTTCCCGGGTTGAAATCTTTATCCAGGACTTCCCGCCAGGAAACGATCGTCACGGGGAGTCGCGGCCCGGCCTTGAGCATTATCGTCGCGGTTATCCCGGCGCTCACGCCCGCCACGGTCGCCTTGCTGCGTATACGGATGAAGGGGGACTTCAACAGGCCGATATACCGCCGGGCCCGGGCGGGCATGGCTGACATTATGGCATAACTGGCCTGCTCACGTTGATCAACCATGCTATCTGCGAGTTCCCCGGTCATGTCCGGCAAACTCGCCAGCACCTCGCGCGGGGCATACCGCACGGACACCCGCCCCTGGTTGGAGAATATGCTCACCAGCGGCAACAGCCTTCCGTAAAGGTCCTGGGATACCCCGGCTATCCGGCGCAACTCATCGGTGCTGTTGATGCGGCCGTCACGGGCCCCATAGGCCAGACCCATGGCCGCGTAATCCTCATCCTCGGCCCCATGTGTCCTGGCGATCGAATCGCCGTCCCGCCAGTCCAGGATGGCATCGACTATCGTATCCGTCAGCGCATCATCACGCGTGTAGTGCCCAATCAGGCTGTGCAACAGTTCCGGGGAGGCCTGGTTCAGATCGATCAGTCCGGCCTCGGACTGGGCCGCCACCTGCAACCGGCCCTCGTCGGCAGTCAGCCGGTAGGGCGTGCCATCCAGTCTCATACGCGCTCCCCGGGAGCCCTGTTGCTGGCTGTCCAGGAGCATCATCGCGGCACGCCAGATGCCGGCCTCGGCCAGGGCGCTGGCGCGGACCTGGTTGATGAAATAGCGGCTCAGCATCAAATCGGTACTCACGCCCCGGCTGAAGATCATGGCTATCAGGGTCATGATGGCCATGCTCCACAGGACCATGATCAGGGCGATACCCCGCTGCCCGCGCATGGCTAAGGCCCGCCGGTCCGGGGCATGACCACCGCGGCCGCGGCGGTTCCCGCGTCTGCCGCCTTGCGCATCACATACGCCGGTATGCCGCTGGCTCCATGGGCCGGCAGACGGGACACGAGTTCAGGCCAGGGCCTGTCCGATACCTGCAGCGACAGCCTGATCGCCGCGGGCATACGCCCCCTATCGTCCCAGTGCTCGCGCCATCGGCCCTGAGACCCTGTGCCGCCCTGCCAGTAGGCCAGTGACAACTTGCCGACCCGCTGCAACAGCAGGATGCTGGTCCATGCGGTATGCTTGTCGGCCAGGGGAAAGATGGCATTGTCCAGGGGCCGGTAGTCCAGACGCAGCTCCTGCCTGGTATTGCGGTACAGGCGCAGCAGCCACGGTCCACCGCCGACGGCATGCACGGGCAGGTGGCCCACATAGGTGATGCTGTCCCTGGTGCCGGAAAAGATCAGCCGGTGCCCCTGTGGGTCGCTCCAGATCAGTGGTATCGCCGCCGCCATTTGCCGCCTTAGCAACCCGGACAGGGTGATCAGGTCCGCGCTTCGTTCGCCCAGCGCCTCCCCGCTCCGCCAGGTTTTGCCGGCAAGATAGATCCCCCCCGACATGACCGTGAACAACAGCACCAGCACCAGCAGGGCGATCTGGATCTCGACCAGAGTAAACCCCCGCATGCGCCAGGCGTTCGTCACCGCCGGTTTGCCAGTCGCAGGGTGTCGATAGTCAGTTTCCGCGAGCGGCCACCACTGTCCCAGTAGACACTGACGTGGACATCGAAGGGGATGTACGTGTGGACAGGGCCTGGGTCCGCAACGGGATTCTCCACCTGCGCCGGGCGTACCCTCAGCTCCCAGTCATAGCGTCCATCGATGCGGCCCTTGCGAGTCGTCTCCGCCAGGGGTCCGTCTTCATCCAGCAGCACCAGGCGGTTGTTCGCGATCACCGTGGCCCGGGCATATTCCGCCGCCAGGCGTTCGGAACGGGCCCCGCGGGAGCTGATCTGCAGAATGACCGCCAGGACCAGCACCAGTACCACGAAGGCCACCAGCGTCTCGATGAGGGTGAAGCCGCGCTGGTCCCGCCTGCGGGCAGGTCGGAAACAACTGCTGGCCGCGCCCACGGTATCAGTCATGGACCACCACCCGACCGGTCAGCCAATTGATCTGGATGGCCGTGTCGCGCCCACCCTGGGCGAGGCGGATCTCGCCGCCGCTGGCGCTGCCGTCGGCATAGAAACGCACGGCACCGGTTGCCGCATCGACTTGCTCGCTGGCGCCGGTGGTCAGGGTGATGTGGATATCCCTGGGCAGCGCATGGCGTTTGCCCTGTTGGCCCAGGGCGTATTCATGCCGATCCAGGTACAGCAGCAATTCCGCCACCTGGCCCCGGCGGATCGCCTGCCGGTGAAGGTGTTTCAGCGCCAGGGCCAGTTCCCGGCTGGTGTGCTTGAGAGCCATACCCTCGAGTGATGCCGACAGACGCGGTACGGCGAGTGACAGCACCAGCGAGATGACCGCCATCACAACCAGCAACTCCAGCAGGGAGAAACCCGGCACGCGGCCCCTCATGGCGGGCTAATCCCAGCTATGGACATCCCGGTTGTCCTTGTCACCGCCCTCCTGGTTGTCCTTGCCCAGAGTGTACAGGTCATAGACACCGTGTTCGCCCGGTGAGCGGTAGTGGTAGTCACGACCCCAGGGATCAGCGGGGATACGCTTTTTCTTCAGGTAGGGCCCATTCCAGCCGTCCGCACCGGCGGGGGCCTGGATCAAGGCATTCAGACCCTGCTCGGTGGTCGGATAGGACCCCACTTCGAGATAATAGACATCCAGGGCGGCGCCGAGATCCGCTATCTGCAGGCGGGCGGAGTCCGTCTTCGCCCGCCCGATGTGCTTCATCACCTGGGGCCCGACGATACTGGCCAGCAGGCCCATGATCACCAGTACCACGAGGAGTTCAATCAGGCTGAAGCCTTTCGTGGTCCCGCCTTTTTGCATGTTTTTATCCTCCAGGAGCCTGTCGGGTTTAGGCGATTGTAGCGAGGGGAAGCCCTTTTGAGTCAGATTTTTTGGTCATTTGAGGCGAATAGTTGTTCTATTTAACGAGAATGAGCGGAAATTCTGGCCAAAAGGGCTTTTCCGCAGTAAATCAGTCCTAAGTCCGACAGGCTCCTAGCATCTGCAAACAACCCGCCTATCTGTTCAAACGACAAAATCATTCAGTGACAGGATCGCCACCAGGACCGAGATGATGATGGCGGCGATCACCACGCCAAGGATGATGATCAGGGCCGGCTCCAGCAGGGTCAGGAAACGCCGGATGGCCTCGTCGAGCTCCTGATCATAGATATCCGCCACCTGTTCGAGCATTGCCTCAAGTTCCCCGGTCTCCTCGCCGACCCGGATCAGTTGCACGGCCATGACCGGGAAGATCCGCTCCCGCCCCAGGGGGAGGGAGATCCCCTGCCCCTCACCGACCTGCGCCCTGACCTTGGCGATCCCCCGGCGGATCACGCTGTTGTTTATGCTCTCTTCCACCACGGACAGAGCGGACAGCATCGGCACCCCGTTGGCGATCAGGGTGGCGAGGCCGCGACTGAAACGCGCCACCTCGTTACCGACCACCAGGTCTGATATCAGGGGCAGTCGCAGCAACAGGCGGTCCAGGGGCGCCCTGGCCTGGTTGTCCCGGAGTACCTGGCGGCCCAGGGCCACCCCAACCAGCAGCAGCAATGCCAGCATCCAGCCATAATCTTTCAGCGCATCCGCGATGGCAATGACGATCCGCGTGGACAGTGGCAGCAACTGCCCCATGTCCTCGAACAACAGCTGGAATTGCGGTACCACATAGAGCAACAGGACCATCAACGTGGCAACGGCCACCACCACCAGGATGGCCGGATAGATCAATGCGGACTGCAGGTTCCGCCGCAGTGCCTGGCTGTGCTCGAGATAATCGGCCAGGCGCGCGAGGACCACATCCAGGGCGCCGGCCGCCTCCCCCGCACGCAGGGTATTGATATAGAAGCGATCGAAGACGCTCGAATGCCGCTCCAGCGCATCGGACAGGGCCGCGCCGTTCTGTACGGTGACGGCGACCTGCTCCAGCATCTGCTTCATGGGCCCGGCATCGGCGGTCTCGATCAATAGGGCCAGGGCCTCTTCCAGGGTCAGCCCGGCCTTCATCGTCACTGCCAGCTTGCGGGTCATCATCTGCAGCTGGCCACGGCCGATCCCCCGCGCCAGCCAGTGTGATGCACCAACCCGGCGCGCGGCCACCGGCTCGGCATGGATCGGGTAATAACCGCTTTCCTGCAGGCGGGCGATGACCGCATCCGCATCCGGGGCGTCCATCTGCCCCTCCAGGGTCTGCCCCCGGGACGCCAGCGCCTTATAGTGAAACAGGGGCATGGATCAGTCCTGCGTCACGCGCAGCACCTCTTCCAGCGAGGTCAGGCCAGCCAGGGCCTTGGCGATCCCGTCACTGCGCATGGACGTCATACCCTCACTGATCGCCATGGCCTCCAGGCTGGCGCCATCGACATGGGCCAGGGTCTGCTGCCTGATCGTGTCATGCATGTCCAGCTGTTCAAGTATCACGGTACGACCACTATAGCCCGAGCCGTGGCAGGCCGGGCAGCCCACGGCCTGGTACAGCCGCGGGGGGCCATCGCCGAAAGTGTCCAGGGCGTGTTCCTCGACCAGCCTGGGCAGGGGCTCAATCTCGCGTTTGCAGGCCGGACACAGGCTGCGTACCAGGCGCTGGGCGATGATACCCACCACCGTGGAAGCCACCAGGTAGTCATTGACGCCCATATCCAGCAGGCGGGTGATGGCGCTGCCGGCGTCGTTGGTATGCAGGGTCGAAAACACCAGGTGGCCGGTGAGCGCGGACTGGATGGCGATACTGGCCGTTTCCTGATCGCGCATCTCGCCAATCATGATGATATCCGGGTCCTGGCGGACGATGGCGCTCAGTGCCTGGGCGAAATCCAGACCGATTGCGGGCTTGACCTGCAACTGCATGATCCCGTCGAGCTGGTACTCCACCGGGTCTTCGACGGTCATGATCTTTTTTTCCGAGACATTCAGCGCGGCCAGGGCCGTGTACAGGCTGGTGGTCTTGCCGCTGCCTGTGGGACCGGTCACCAGCACGATGCCATGCGGGCGACGGATCAGGCGCTGCAGCTTGCGGATGTTCTCCGCCCCGAAGCCGAGGGCCTTGAAGCTCAGCTTTAACTGCTCCTTGTCGAGGATGCGCATGACCACGCTCTCACCGTGCAGCGAGGGGATGGTGGAAACGCGCAGGTCGATCTCGCGGGCCTGTACATGCATCTGGATACGTCCATCCTGAGGCAGGCGCCGCTCGGCGATGTTCAGTCGCGCCATGATCTTGATACGCGAGATCACCGCGGCGGCCGAATGGGGCGGCAACGAATCCCCCTCGAGTAGCGCCCCGTCCACCCGGTAACGGACCCTGAGGTTGTTGGCGAAGGGTTCGATGTGAATGTCGGAAGCCCGCAGTTCCAGCGCCCGCGCTACCAGTAGATTGACCAGGCGTACGATGGGAGCTTCGCTGGCCAGATCGCGCAGGCGATCGACATCGTCCCCGGCGGTGACATCATCGCGCAGTTCCCCGGACACATCGGCGACGGAGGCATCATCGGCCGCCAGCCGCTCTATCAGGCGGGAGATCAAGGCGGGTGGCGCCAGGCAAAGTTCGACGGGGTGTTCACAGGCCAGGGCAACGGCCTCGGCGGGGTATGGATCGCAGGGTCTTGCCGTCACCAGGCGAATATGACCATCCATGGTTTCCAATGGCAGGACATTATGCTGCCGCAGGAATTTGAGACTGACCTCCTGGCAGACCGGGTGCAAGGCGATCTCCTCCTCGCTCAGCACCGCCAGATCAAGGGCAGCGGCATAGATGTCCACCAGCGCATCATCCGAAAGCCGGGTTACCTCACCAATGAGGGTGTGCAAATCCTCATGGGCCGGTGGCTCCTGCCTGAGCCGTGCGTGTTCATCCGCGGCGATCTGACCGGATTGCCGCAGATAATCGAGCACGCGACCGGCACCACCGGTCGCACCCTGACCTGTATTCATACCTCAGTTCACTTTTATCGACCATTGCCTACCGCATTGTGCAAAATCGCACCTGACACGTCCAGTCTGTCGATGTCCGTCAGGGTAACGATATCCGGTACCCATGCCCAGGTCCCATGGTCGCAGCCTGGCTTTCAATCCCCGGGCTCGATGGCATCTTTGCTGAGCTTGACCTGGGCGGTCTTGCCCGCGATCTCCAGCAACAGGAGCACCCGCTCCTTGCTTGTACTGGCACGGAACACGGCCTCATAACCCGCCATGGCGCCCTCGCGGATGCGGACCTTGTCGCCGGGTTTGAATTCCAGCGGGGGCGGTTCAAACACCCCTTGCTCATCGGCATGGTCCCGCACACCGGCCACCAGGGCATCGGGCACCCGCGCCGGCATGCCACCAAAGCGCACCAGGCCGGTGACACCCAGGGTCGAGCGGATCGGCGCCCAGTTGTCGCTCTGATCGTCCAGATGGATGAAGAGATAGCGGGGAAACAGGGGCTCGATGACATC
>Ga0114931_10009600_pt1 | contig 11578 bp, 13 predicted proteins | sample 2SBtaG_FD_89579 | JGI IMG/M metagenome (GOLD analysis project Ga0114931, IMG submission 89579) | Deep subsurface microbial communities from Kolumbo volcano to uncover new lineages of life (NeLLi) - 2SBTROV14_V59a metaG | ecosystem: Environmental > Aquatic > Marine > Volcanic | place: Kolumbo...
CCGCAGGCCGCGCGGGTCCCTCCTATGGACTACCGGGACAACCGCCAACGCCGCGATCCGCATCACGCCAGGTGACGCATTTTTACTCCGGCCACTGGTGCAATTTTACTCCGGCGTTGACAGGCGGCAGCGGCGGCCCTGGCGATATGTCCCTGACCTTCCAGGCTGCTGGCCTCAAAATCTGGGCGGACTGGAATACGGTTGTTCCCGACCGCTACTGCAAGCCGATCTTTCAGGGCACAGCCACCATCCGCATGGCCCGCGAGGTCTATGGGATCAAAGACCCTACCAACGCCCAAATGGCGCTGTTCTGACAGCGCCATGAGGCCGAGGCTCAGAACCACGCGCTTTCACCAATTCCCGGAGCCGCGTTTCCAAAGAAACGGGCACAAATAAAAGAAGGCGCTTTCTCTGTTACTTTTATCGGCAACGCGGCGAAGTACAAAGTGCGAAGTCAAAATGGATAAAGAATGTCAAGAAATCACAAGAGAGCAGTTTTCACGATTGGCTTCTTGTTGCTGGCGCTTTTACTAGCGACGGGCCTCAATGGTCATATGTAGTTTGAACTTATCAAAACGCACAGGGCTACCGCGAACCAACTGGTGACCGACTATCCCTTCGTCAGTATTTTTGCGTTTGTCTGTTTGTATGCTCTCGTCACAACCATCTCTTTACCATTCTCGACTTTGCTCACTCTCACCGCCGGGCTTCTTTTCGGCGTGTGGCTAGGAACGCTCCTTGCGGTGGTCGGAGCAACCACAGGCGCTGTGTTTCTGTTCCTGTTTATCCGCAGCGCACTGGGCGAAAAATTGCGCCATCGCGCAATTCCGCATTTTAACGAGATTGCCGAACATATGCGCGCCCATGAGACCAGCTACATGCTGTTCATGCGGCTTGTTCCGCTTTTCCCGTTCTTCGCGGTGAATATCGCGCCAGCATTGCTCGGTGTCAGGCTACGCGTCTATGTCCTTACCACTATGATCGGCATGCTTCCTAGCACCTTCATCTATGCCGGTCTGGGCCAGAAATTCAGCAGCCTGACAAGTCTGCGCGACGTTATGGATGCGAGCACCTTCCTTGCCCTGACAGGACTCGGCCTGCTGGCACTTATCCCCGTAATCTGTCGTCGCAAGAAGTGCTTTAGCCCTTCAGTCGCCGTGACAATGCTGGTGGCTCTACTTGGTTTTACGCAGCCTGCAATGGCGCAAGATGATGCCTATAAACAGTTCCTGCCGGTTTATGACGCACTCCTTGAAGCTCATGTCCATCCGGTGAAGCTGACCAAAACGCCTTACAACGGCGTGAATTACGATAGCTGGGCGGCGGATACGAACTATTACAAGGCGCGCCAGCTCCTCCTGAAATCCGATCCGTCTACTTTGCAATCAGATGCTGCCCGCATGGCGTTCTGGATCAACGCCTATAACTTCCTGACCATCGATCTCATCATCAGCGAGAATGAGAATGTCAGTATCAAGGAGATTGGGGGAATTTTTTCGAGCCCCTGGAAATCGCACCATTGGGAAATTGCCGGGAGGAAATACAATCTGGACCAAATAGAGCACGCGATTCTCCGCCCGATGGGGGATGCGCGCATCCATTTCGCAATTAACTGTGCCTCCGTCTCGTGCCCGGATTTACGCACCGAGAGCTATCGGGCCGACAAGCTTGAGGAACAACTTGACGCGCAGGTCAGGCTGACTCTGTCGAACGAGGCCAAAGGGCTGCGGGTCGAGAAGGATACACTTTATGTAAGCAGAATTTTCGACTGGTTCGCCGACGATTTCGACGACGGCAATATACAGGGCTGGCTGCGGCGGTATGTCGGGCCGGAAATACCCGAACGTATGAAATATCTTCCCTATAACTGGTCGCTGAATAAATCCAGATAAGCGCACCGATTGCACTCCAACACGATTGAATTGAATGCTCGACCGATATGTACGCCCTGTGATCGACCCGCCCCTCAATGCCACGGCCCGATTGATTGCCAGAACCGGCATCACCGCAAATGCCCTGACAGGGATTGGGTTTCTCTTTTCCCTAGGCGCGTTTGCTGCGCTCGCCTTTCAGGCTTATAGCTGGGCTGTCGCCTTTATCGTACTGAGCCGCTTGATGGATGGGCTGGACGGGCCACTGGCCCGCCAGTCCCACGCAACCGATCTCGGCGGTTACTTCGACATTGTCAGCGATTTTATTTTTTACGCGGGTATCGTCCTGTTCTTCGCTGTCGGCAGGCCGGAGATGGCATTGCCGGCAGCCGTACTGATCTTCAGCTTTATAGGCACCAGCAGTTCTTTTCTGACCTATGCCATCTTTGCCGCCAAGCGCGGCTGGAATCATGAGCAGCAGGGCCGCAAGGCCTTCTTCTATCTCAGCGGCCTGACTGAAGGAACCGAAAGCATCGCGGTACTCATCCTGATATGCCTTGTGCCGGATCATTTTGCCTGGATCGCCTATATCTTCAGCGGCCTGTGCTGGCTGACCACATTGGGCCGGACAATACAGGCCGCCAAAGACTTCGGGGACGATAAGTGATCAGGCGGCCTGATCCGCCGTCCATGCCGCACTCTCGAAGGCACCATCCAGCGGTGTTTGGGCGATATGGTTGGTGTAGTTCGATAGAGTCTTAAATCCGACGCCGAGTACGGTTTCCAGTATCTGGCCCTGCGAATATCCGCTGTCGAGAAACGCCGAAACGGTTTCTTCCGACGGATATCCGCGCGACGTGGCTATTTCCTGCGCCAGTCGGCGTAGCGTTTCCAGCTTCTCATCCGGGATCGGAGTGTTTTCGCGCAAGGCGGAAATCACCTCTTCAGGAACATTCTGCATAGCGGCAATGGCGCTATGGGCCGCCATGCAATAGGAACAGCCATTCGCAAAGCTGACAGCCAGCAACACGATTTGTTTTTCCGTCGCGTCAAATGACGTTTCCTCGAAGATGCCGCCCAGTGTCATATAGGCTTTCAACAATGCGGGCGCTTCCGCCATCGTGCCGAGCAGATTTGGCACAAATCCATATTTGCCTTTTGCTGCTTTCAGCAACTCGGCGGCAGAGCCCTTGGCTGACGCCTCATCGTGAATTTGGTAAGTCATGAATGGTCTCCTTGTTTTTATTATCGAAGGTAAAGAATAAATGCGGTCCTGGGCTCAGCCAGGCCGCGACAGAGTGAATTTCGTGTCCGTTTCCCGCAGGAGATAAAGGGCGACGCAGGCCGCGAGCATCGGCCATGCTGCGAAAAAGAGCAGGTTGATATCGACGGTATATTGTTTCCAGGACGACAGCGTGGATATGGCGTGAAACGCCAAAACGAGGCCGTATGTCCAGCGTTTTGCTAGTCCCAGTAGAAAGCCGAAAATGATGATCATCTCGGCCGCGCCGATCAGCATCATCAAGAAGTCGTCAACCCTTTCCAGAAGATAGAATTTTTCAAAGACTTTCGAGGCATGGCCGGGATTAACGAATTTATCGATTGTCCACGCTAACAAAACGATGAATACACTCAGGCGCAGGAGGAAGAGTGACCACTTGATTCGCTGGTTTTGCGTTAATGACATGAGACCTCGTAATTGAATTCAAGTGCAGGGAACTTATAAGACGTTCGAATTATTGGTGCTTCCCAGCGCCATGGATGACCCCTTCTGGATAAAATGCGCGAAAGGCAAAGGCAAATGTCATGACAAACGGAACCGCTTGCGGCTCCGGACTTCTATGGTCAAAAACTTCGACAAAGCCGATGTCTCGTCCTACCGAAATTCGGCTCGTATCGAGCGCCGAGTTCATTCCTTCGTTCCAGAGAAGTTGCAGCGGATCAGCGGAGATTTCCTTCGCCTCTCTGAGATCCGCAAGCGGCCAAGCCTGATCGCCAACAGCCACAACGTAAGCCAGCGCCGGGATGTTCTCATCGAATTCTCCGCGATAGAGGAAAGGCCGCTTGCTGCTGTCGTAATGGGTATACGGGTTCATGCCGTATTTGCGCGCCCGCTTGTTGTTCGGCACCAAGACCAGACCTTGCGGATAGGTTCCTGCAAATTTTGCGTATGGCCATATAACGTACGGCAGAACTTTCAACTGCACGCCTGCATATTCACCAACAATCCCGGTGCCGGTGAATTGTTGCCACCAGCTCTCCGTCTGCCTGTCATACATGATCATGTCAGAGTGGCGCAGCTTGCCGGAGACACCGAAATCAAGAACGCGCCCGTTGACGCGCCTGTCAAAGACAATCGCCGTGTTGCATAGCGGGCAGTAGGTGACTGTCACCGGCGTGTTGCCGATCTCATCATTGGCAATTTCATGCCACATGAGAACACGCAGCGGATACGCCTTGGCGCTCTCCTCTGATCGAAGGACGATCACCGGTTCATTCTTACCGATATCCGTGACACTACTGACAAACCGGAAGCGAGGTTCATCGATTGCTGGAATACCGTCCTTCGGTGGCCCTCCCGAGATCACTTCGCCTAAGTCGATGATTGATTTACTGAACTCCGTCTTCGGCCATTCCGCTTTCCATTTAGCGGGCAGCTCAACTGCCCTGACAGGCGACACCGTCAGCAAAATCAGTCCAAGCGTAATAGCGACTAGTCTCATAACAATAGCTTCGACGTGGATGAGGAAGCGGTTACATCTATCGAGAATTAAGATTTTGAGGGCTGTTAAAAAAGGCGCGGCCCGCCTTTCGGCGGACCGTCCAGTTATGATCCTGAGGATCAGCCCTTTTTGCTTTTTTTGAGGAGAAAATGCTTGAGAACATGGTCGCCGGAAAGAACGCCGGGGCCGCGCGCGACGAGTGCCGCAAGTATCGCGATCCAGTACCAGTGCTCATGGAACTGTCCGGGATAAATCCAGAACTCTATAACCAACGACATGATTAACAGGCTAAAGGCGGCAAGCCTTCCGCCCAGTCCCAAAATCAACAGTGCAGGCAGGATCAATTCAGCCCAGGTCGTCAGCGATGCCATCGTTGCCGCGTCGAACGGAGGTGCGAACGGCGCATTGGCTTTCCAATTTGGAATGTACTCCCATTCAAAAAGGTTTGCTTTGCTCGGATCGATGCAGATCAGACCGTTCTCACAATTCGGCAGCAACTTGGATTTTCCGGACTTGAAAAACACCAGTCCGACAGCCACACGCAGCCCAAGATCAGTAAGGGGCGCAACAAATGTTTCAAGAGCCCGAATCTTCCATTGCACCATGTCGCGTGCTTTGGATAACGCTCGTCGGGAAATATCGTTTCCACCGCTATCAGAGATCGTAATGTCAGTCATTTGACGAATCCGTTGAATTATATTTTTGGTTAATTCCCAGGTGGAGAGCATGTCCGGTGCCGGGAAGCACTCCGGCACCGGAACACACATGGCTTTGCAAATAGGGTCAAATCAAAGCCATTGGGGGTAATTTAGTTGCCGCCCGGAGTTGTTGATCCGCCAGCAAGACGCGCACACAGGCCTGCCGGCACCATGATCCATTCATTCTGATCATGGTCTTTTGTCGCTGCGCCGGCACAGCTATGACCGTTCCCGCTACAATCGTTGTGACCAGCTTTGACTACGCCGTAGCATTTTTCCATGTCAGCGGCCTGCGCAGGAATTGAGGGCATCGCGGCAGATAGGGCCAAAGCGCCAGCGAGGGCTGTAACCGTAAAAATAGTTGTCTTGTTCATTTTCATTCCTCTTGTCGGCAAAGATGTTGAGCCGTTGCGTTAATAGTCATCGTGTTCACCGGAACCGATGTCCTGCCGCCTTTTCGAGGGAAGTAATTTGAAAGTTACAAAAAAAATTTACTTGCGAAAAAAATTCGGAGTCCAAAAGCGTGTTCTCTCATACCGGTCGGAGAAATTTTCTACGGCGTCGGCCGGAGGCTAAAGCCCCGGTCTCGGCGTCTTGATCCGGCGTGGTGCCGGGATGAAGGCGCGCATCTGCGCATCCTTGTATGCGATCACCTTGGCGATCCGGCGCATTGCGGCAACGGCTTCGGCGTGTTCGGCGGTGCAGGGCCGTGTCGAGATCACTGCCTTATGTGCCATTTTGAACATTGCGCTGAGTTCCCTGATCGACAGGCCGTGGAGTTGTTCGCAGCTCATCCGGTAGGTCATTGGTCTTCTCCTTCTCGTCTCTCGGGCCGCGACCGTCGCGGCCTTGATGACGCCCGAAAGAAGCGCGCCGCCCGGAGCCGCATCCGTCAGGGCCGGAACGAAAGAGAAGGACTGGCTTCAGCCGCTCACGCGGCAGCCAGTTGCGGCGCACCTTCGGCGGTGCGCCAAAACGAAGGAAAAAAGGCCCGCGCGGAACGCGAGCCTTGAGAGCAGGAGAGGAAGGCAGGTGACCGACGGGAAGATGCAGCAACCAGGCCCCGAGCATCGGCACGGGCGCATGGTCAGGGGTTAAGTCCCGTTTATTCCCGGAATCGGAACCTTATATCCCGAAAATTCGCCGAGCGCCGGGGCGGGCACGACGATCTTCCCCTAAAATTTCGGCGAATCGCTTCTTAAACCCCGTTTTTTCCATTTTTGGCTTCATTAAACCCCGAAAATTCTATATGGTGCTGGGTGGAGGTGCTCTTAATGCCCGAATTTTCCATCGATGCCATGCCCGAGGTGTTTGTGTCGGAGACGGCGATTTCCAAGGCCGTGTCCGCCGCCGTGGCGCGTGGGCGGCTCAGGAAGCTCGCCTCGCGGCTCTACACCCGCAATCTGGACGAACAGCCGGAACGGCTGGTCCGGCGCAACTGGTACTACCTCATCACGTCCTATTATCCCGATGCCTTGATCACGGACCGGACAGCCCTTGAGAACCAGCCGGCCCCGGATGGTTCAGTCTGTCTGATATCGGACAAGAAACGCGATGTTGTCCTGCCGGGGCTCATCTTCCGCCCCCGGAAAGGGCCGGGGCCGCTTGAGAGCGACAAGCCGTTTATCGGCGGCGCGCGTCTGGCATCACCAGCGCGCGCCTGGCTCGAAAACATGCGGCCGTCGCGGGTGCGTGGTGAACGTGTGGCGCGGACATTGTCACGCGAGGAAATCGAGGACCGCCTTGACGCGCTGTTGCGCCGTCAAGGCGAAGCGGCCCTGAACCGTCTTCGCGACGAGGCGCGCGAAATTGCGCCACAGCTCGGGCTGGAGGAAGAGTTCGACGCCTTCAACGAGCTGGTTGGCACCTTGCTCGGAACGCGTGATGCCGAGGTCAAGAGCGCCGTCGGCAAGGCGCGTGTCGCCGGTCAGCCATTCGATCCTGACCGGGTTCGCCTGTTCGAGGCGCTCTTTGCAGCGCTGCGCGAGACGATTCCCATCGACCGACCGTCCCTGAAGCGGACGGGGGAGGCCAATGCCAATTTGTCCTTCTTCGAGGCTTATTTCTCCAACTTCATCGAAGGCACTGAGTTCAGCGTCGAGGAAGCCGAGGATATCGTCTTCAAGGGTGTGATCCCGCAGGAGCGTCCTGATGACGCCCACGATGTTCTGGGTACCTATCGCATCGTCTCCGATCAGGCGGAGATGCGTAAACCGCCTTCGGATGTCGATGAATTCCTGACCCTGCTGCGCCGCCGCCATGCGGCGATCATGGAAGCTCGCCCGGACAAGAATCCGGGTGCGTTTAAAACCATGACGAACCGCGCCGGGAACACTGTCTTCGTCGCGCCGGACCTTGTGAGCGGTACGCTGGAAAAGGGCTTCGCCTTCCTGCAAGGGCTGGGGGAGCCGTTCCAGAGGGCTGTCTTCATGATGCTGCTGGTCAGTGAAGTTCATCCCTTTGCCGACGGAAACGGACGCGCGGCGCGGATCATGATGAACGCCGAGCTGGTCGCGGGCGGGCAGGAGCGCATTATCATCCCGACATCGTACCGAACGGATTATCTCGGGGCGCTGAAGGCGCTATCTCATAACGGCCACACCACGCCGCTGATCCGGATGCTGGACTACGCGCAACAATACACCCATGGGATCGACTGGCGCGACCTTGTTGGCGCGCGCCGCGTGCTGGAGCAGACAGGGGCCTTCGCCGAAGGCGAGGACGTCAAGCTCCGCTTGCCTGAACGGGCCACATGAGCGTGTTTGTGCGGCTGAAGGCCAGCCGGATCGCGCGTGATTCGGCCCTGATTGTACGACCGGAGGGCTCCCGCTGTGTGAGTGAAATAAAAACTTGTGTTGAATCAGCGACTTAGGTAACATCAGAAAAGAAATTGGGTCCGTGCCGCAATATCCTGAAAATGCGCGGCACAGTCGCACAAAAATTCGCACACGAATTTTTAAATCCTGAAAAATAACAATAAATCAATTGGTTATGATGTGGCAAATCCGTCTCATAACCTGAAGGTCGCAGGTTCAAATCCTACCCCCGCAACCACGGATGCAGTAGAGCCGCCCTTCCAGTTCGGAAGGGCGGCTTTCTGCGTTTTGGCCCTCGATCATGAAATGCAGGATAGCGTCAAGTTCGCCGTGGAGGGTGATTTGCATCTCACCCTGTTGTTCGCCAGGGGTTAGAACAACCTTGTCGATCAGCGAGCGGATCGCTTCACCAGCGACCTGAGATGCCTTCGGCTGGTTTAGGGCGTCCATGAGGTTCGCTACTTTATCCCTGTATATGTCCGCTATGCCGGGATGTAGGGCAGGCAGTTCCGATGGCTGCTTCCTCAAACGTTCATTGAGATCGATCTTTTGTTTTTCGAGTTCGTCGAGGCGGTCAAGCAGAGCGGGCCGAAACCCGCCATCCTCAATGATCGTGACAATACCTTTGATCTTCTTTTCGACGTCGGCCAGAAGCTTTACGTCGTGGTCGTAGGACAGGCGTTTCTCCCGTTCCTTGCGATTGGCCTCCGCCTGCATTTCACGGATCATTTCGCGCACAATCTGAGGGTCAATCAGCTTGTCTTTTAGGCCGGACAACAGGCGCTCTTCGACGATTTGGCGCTTGATTGTGTGGCTATTGGTGCAGGTTCCCCGGTTTGTCCGATTGAAGCACCCGTAACGATCCTGGCTCACGACGGTATAGCGGCCGCCGCAAATGCCACAGGTGAGTAGTCCGGACAACAAGTGAACACGCCGTCGCGTTCGGGTAAGACCGTTGCTTGAGGTGTTCTCGGATGGCCGGTTCTCGAAAGTCTCACTGATAGTCTTTTGTCGAACCTTCACTCGATCCCAAAGCGCCTGATCGACTATCCGCAACTCCGGTTGATCCTTGGTGATCCATTTGTCTGGAGTGTTCAGACGGGACGCGCGCTTGCCGGTGTCCGGATTCTTGATGTAGCGCAGCCGATTCCACACGCGGGTCCCAACATAAAGCTCGTTATTGAGGATACCCGTCCCCCGCTTGGTATGCCCTCGAATAGTCGAGCCGGTCCAACCTTTGCCGCGTGGGCCGGGAATACCTTCCGAATTCAGTTCACGAGCAAGGAGGCGCGGTGACTTGCCGTCCGCAAAATCACGAAAAATGCGCCGTACTATGAACGCTTCCGCCTCATTGATGGTTAGCTCGCCGGTAATAGCGACACCATCCGCATTGAGCTTTTTTACTACATCGTAGCCGTAGGAATTACCGCCACCAGATTTGCCCGCCTCAACGCGACCGCGCAATCCGCGCCTCGTCTTGTCGGCCAAATCCTTGAGGAAGAGGGCGTTCATGGTGCCCTTGAGGCCGACGTGCAGGTTTGAGACCTCACCTTCCGACAAGGTGACGATCTTTACATCCGCAAAGGACATGCGTTTGTAGATGCCGGCGATGTCTTCCTGGTCCCGGCTCAGGCGATCCAAGGCTTCCGAAAGTACGACATCGACCTTACCGGACAGAGCGACAGCGATCAGTTCCTGGATGCCGGGGCGCATGAGACTTGCGCCAGACATGGCTTCATCTGTGTAACAATCGAGAACCGTCCAGCCTTCACGCCCAGCATACTCCCGGCACAATCGAATCTGGTCCTCGATTGAGGCTTCCCGCTGATTGTCCGACGAATAACGAGCGTAAATAGCAACCTTAGTCATTCAGGCTTTTCTCCGCTGTTCCCGCCAGGGACATTATCGTTGGCTGCTGAATCGAGATACTCATGTACTGCCTGCCGCGCAATGATCCGGGCAATAGTGAGCAGGCGCGGGTCCAGCGGGTCTCGCTTTGCCATAAGCTCGTCCAGGCTGACTTCGTCATTTGCCGCACCGCTTGCACAGATAATCACCTTTACCCGATTCTTAGACTCCATCTTGCCTCCTTTTCCGAGCCGGCGGGCTCATCTAAAGGAGACAAAAGAAACGATAGAGTGTCAATTAGAATAGCTTAATAATAACAATATGTTAGATATGGTTCAAGCCTATTCAGTGTGGCTCTCTTCTGTCCGTATCCGGTAATGCCCAAGTCAATCCTGTTGCGTTTCCTTCGATGTTTCTTCGCACGGCAGAGCATTACGCGGCCTCGACGCGCTTGACCTTGATCTTTCTCTCCAAGTCACGCGATTGGGCGAGGTCGAAGGCCAACTGCATGCCGAGCCAGGTTTCCGGAGTGGAGCCGAATGCCTTCGACAGCCGGTAGGCCATTTCGATGGAAACGGACACCTTTTCGTTCACCAGATTGGAAAGCGTCTGGCGTCCGACGCCAAGCCTCTTTGCCCCCTCGGTGACCGACAGCTCCAATGGCTTCAGGCAGTCCTCGCGCACAATGGCGCCCGGATGCACAGGGTTCTTCATCGCCATGTCAGGACCTCCTAATGATAATCCAGATAATCAACATTTACGGCGTGCCCGTCCTCGAACCGGAATGTCACCCGCCAATTACCCGAAACCGAGACCGCATAACTGCCCTTCAGACCGCCTTTGAGTCGGTGCAATCGAAAGCCGGGCAGGTCCATTCCATCGGGCCCATTACTTCGGTCCAGCGCGGTCAGGATACGCTCTAATTTCGCGACATGGCCCGGCGCGACCTTTGCCGGGCGCCCGCCTTCATAAAGCGCTTTCAGGCCGCGGTGACGGAATGATTTAATCACTTATCAAGTGTACGGTGTCAATCGACAATTGTCAACAATCCATTGCCTGCTCAAGCTAGATGGCCGTGTGCCTCTCTCCGCGTGTCGTAGCCTCTATCTTTTTCCCTCATGCCAATCGCATACTGTTTCTTGACGTTCCGCGCATAGTTGCTGGTACCGAATAGAATGCCGCCTCAGGGTGAGTGATTGCCAATCTCCGTAGTCTGAATCCTTCGCAGGTCACCGCCACCCAAGCGGCCTTGATTTGTAGCTTGTCTACCGGGAGCCGTCTCCGCCGGCAACCTTGGCTCACGACTTTTTTCCCCTGGCTACGCCATTCCTCGCGAGACAAAAAAGCCTTGGCCTTCGGTCCTCTGCTTTGCTCCGGCCGCTAACGCGGTGCAGGCGTCCCCGCCCTCCGGCTTAACGACAGCCATCAAGGCCGCGATGGGCGCGGCTTCAAAAGCGAAGGATCAGACAAATGGCAACCATCGGCACATTCACTCAAACCAAAGACGGCTTCACCGGCACGATCCGCACCCTGGCGCTCAACGTCAAAGCCAAGATCGTTCCCGACGAGCACAAGGCCAACGAGGCCGCTCCCGACTACCGCGTGTTCTCCGGCACCGTCGA
>Ga0114931_10009601_pt1 | contig 11578 bp, 16 predicted proteins | sample 2SBtaG_FD_89579 | JGI IMG/M metagenome (GOLD analysis project Ga0114931, IMG submission 89579) | Deep subsurface microbial communities from Kolumbo volcano to uncover new lineages of life (NeLLi) - 2SBTROV14_V59a metaG | ecosystem: Environmental > Aquatic > Marine > Volcanic | place: Kolumbo...
TATTCTAGTACAACTTTGTACGATTGATACATGATTTTCTTCGAGAGATTTTCCCAAAGCTCTGTTTTAGAGTATAGCCCTGAATTCTCGCTAATAGATTGCTCTATAGCAATGATTGTTTTAAGTGTACACGCATGATTTTGAGAAGAATATTTCTCAGGGCTAAAAATCATATAAGTTTATATGATAAAATGAGTTTATAAATATTTTCACAAGTGTTTTTGGCTCAAGTTATACAGATAAACCTAGAAGACAATCTTTTTTTGACAAAAAATTCTTAAAAATAAGGAAAAAGTTAAACTATTGTTGATTATTCTTCTTTAAGTTTTGATAGGCCAACTGGTGCTAGAATTCCAAAAAATGTTGCAAATATGAAGAGTTCTTTGGTTTCACCAAGAAAATATATTGAGCAGATTATTAATAACGCAAAAGTAATTTTTGCAGTGTGTAAATAGAAATCTCTAAAAACAATATATGAAAGATAATTCTCTTTAGTTGCATTATTATAAAAAATACTTTGAAATGAAAGAGTAAAAAAAGAGTGAATTAATTTGTAGAGACTCTCAACAAAATATAGAAGAGTAGTTCCAAATAAAATAATTATAGTTCTTAAAAACCAATTTATAGATTTTGTTGAAGAGACGAATTTTAGAGCTTTTTGTTTGTTTGTTCTATCAAAAAAAGATTTGTAATAAAAAATAAAGATAACACTTATAAGAGAGACAGAAGTTAGAAGAGTTCCAAGATTTAAGAAATTTTTATTAAGGAGAATAAATAAGACAATAGGCCAAAAAGTAAATGTAAGAAAACTATCAATTCCTTCAGCTTTAAAGGCTTGCTTTGCACGAACTTTTTTTTGATCTTTAATGAATCTTATATAATCATAATATTTGAAATTTATTTTCTTGATTTTAATCTCTTTAGAAGTTAGAAGAGGAAAAAGACCAAGAAGAAGGAGAAAACTAGATATAAATAGCAGTAAAGCATAACCTGTTGTTTGAAGAATAAATCCACCAATAAGTGGTGCAAAACTCCCAAAAAGAATCGTAATTATTTGAAGGGTTCCTATCTGTGACCCCCGAGATTTGTTATTTCCAGATACAGCGATTTCACTATGAAATGCTGGCCAGAAAAGAGAGAAGTAAATTCCTAATGTTAACCAAGAAATATGAAAAAAGTAATGATTTGATTCAATAAATTTAACACTTGTAAGATGAAGAATGTAAAAAGGAATACTTAAAAGAATGGTATATTTGAAACCTATTTCATTTATTATTTTTATGGCAATGGGAATTCCTAATAAATATGTTAGAGAGATGCCTATAAGGTAAATGCAAATATATGTTAAACTAAATCCAATACTATACAAGTATATCGGTACAAAAATTCCAATTAAACTCTTAACAAAAATTAGTAATGCTTGATATATGTATATTTTAGACATTTTGTCATGAAGTGCCTTGTGTAATAAGAAATGTGAGTGCTCGTTGTTTAATACCATATTTACTCTTCTTTATCCTCAAGAGGATTTTGAGGAAGTAAGGCTTTTTCCAAAATAATTTGTCTTATCTCTGAAGTTCTTTTTAGTTGATCAATATAACTTTGTGCTTCAATTAATTCATCAAAAAATTGAAGAGCTTTTTCTTTTAAATTATTTTTTTTGTTCTTTAAAGAGAGAGTTATTATATAATTATTTTTTTGTTCATCAATAAGAAAATAACATTCATCTAACATGACATAACAGGCTTGAACTAATACCTCTTTTGGATACATATTTTTGTTAATTGTTATAGTTGCGTCCTCATTTGAAATCACGAGATTTTTATTCATATTTTATGTGAGTGCATAATGTTTATAAACTTATTTTATCACTATAAATTATGTTTGTGGCATTAGAAGGAAAAAACTATGTTTCTAATTATTATAGATATACTTTATACGATAAAAATAAAGAATTATATTTAGTAACTGTTGATGATGGTGCTTTTATTTTTTTGAATAAATCTGCTTTTTTACAGTTAAAAAAAGGAAAGATAGTTGATGAAGAGATTTATTCAAAATTACTTAACAAGGGAATAATAATTAATTCTTCTAATTTTGATAATGTTGTTGAGAAGACAAAAAAAAGATATTCTTTTTTAGATAATGGAACATCATTACATATTGTTATTCCAACTTCTAGATGTAATTTAAAATGTAGATATTGTTTTGCAGAACCACAAGAGATTAATGCATCAAAAGATAAATATGATATGACACCACAGATTGCAAAGAAAACTGTTGATTTCATTTTCAAATCTCCCTCTGAAGCTGTTACTATTGAGTTTACGGGAGGAGAACCTCTTGCAAGATTTGACATTTTACAAATTATGTGTAATTATGCAAAGGAGTTGAATAAAGAGAGGAAAAAAGATTTATGTTTGACAGTTGTTACAAATTTAAATTTAATGACAGATGAAATTGCTAAGTGGCTTATTGAAAATGATGTGACAATTTGTACTTCTTTTGATGGGCCAGAAGAACTTCATAACAAAATGAGGGTAATTGAAGGGGCTAATGGAAAAAAAATTGGTACATATCAGAGTGTAGTAGGCTGGATTAAAAAAATAAATTTATTGTATGAAGAAAAAGGAATAGATAGACGAGTTAATGCATTAATGACAATTACAAAACACTCTTTTAAATATTATAGAGAGATTATTGATGAATATGTAAAATTAGGAATAAAAATAGTTGATATAAGATCATTGATGTTTGTTGGACGTGCGTTGTATGAAAGTTCTAAAAGTTATTATTATTCACAAGAAGAATTTTTTGATTTTTATAAGAAATCTTTAGAGTACATTGAGGAATTGAAAAAAAAGGGAGTAGATATTGAAGATAGGATGAAAGAAGAATATGAAATTAAAGTACTGGAACAAAGACCGACATATCATATTGATTATGAGAGTCCTGCGGGTGCTGCAATAGGTTCACTTACATATTATTCTGACGGAAAAATCTATGCTGCTCATGAAGCTCTTGGTCAAGAGGAGTTTTTATTAGGAAATATAAATATGAAGTGGTCGGAGATTTTCAAAAACAAGAATACTTCTTTTGTTGTTCTTTCATCAATGATAGAGAGTAATGTTATTTGTGATAGATGTGTGTACAAACCATATTGTGGAACAAGTTCTGTTGAGAATTATTATGCATTAGGTAAGTTTCATTTTTATCCTACAAAAACGGCGAAACACCATGAGACTTTGTTTCATACGAAGAGAATCTTTGATGAAATTGTTAAGGAGATTTAATGAGACTTTCTCGTTTTATACATTTCTGATTCCAAAGTTTTCAAAGTTTCCTTTTAGTTGATGCAGACCCATTTCAACAAGGGATTTGTTTTGAGTTGTCTCTTTTAAATCTTCAAGTGTTTTTGGTGCTTTTACAAATTTTTGAAGATAATAATTTTTAACACCTAGTTTTTTTAATTCTCTAATCATCTCTTCAATGTCTTCTTTAGAATGTAAATCTGAGTGAATGGTAGTTCTTAATTCATAATCAATTCCTGAAGTTAAAATTAATTTTAAGGATTCTAAAAATTCATTTTCTTTTAAGTCTCTTTTAGTTATATTTTTATATTTTTTTAATGGGGCTTTATAATCGACTGCAAAAAAATCAATAAGTTTGTTAGCAATTAGTTCTTTAATCATTTTTGGATTAGTCCCATTAGTGTCAAGTTTTATTTTATATCCTTGTTTTTTAATGTACTTAGCCCATTGTATTAAATTTTCATGAAGTGTGGGTTCGCCGCCACAAATTGAAATTGCCTCAACAACATTTTTTCTTTTTTTTAATATGTCTGTAATATTTTCAACAGACAAATTACATTTTTCTTTTCCTATAACAAGTTCAGGATTATGACAATATGAACATCTAAAATTACACCCTTTTGTAAAAAAAATCATGCAAATATATCCAGGATAATCTATTAATGAAAATTTTTGAATAGAGTGAAAGATAGGTTTTAATTCTTTCATTTTAATTTTGAGATTTCGCTAAAGAGGGGCCATCATTAATTATTGTGTGAGAAGATTTTTTTGAATCTTCCTTAAAATATATTCTTTCAAGAAACTCTCCTTTTTTTCCAATATTGAATTGTGATACTGGTCGGTAATATCCCATTACTCTTGTCCATATCTCGCATTTGACTCTGTTTTGAGGAGGAAGAAGTCTTATTCTATCTAAAGTCTGTTTAGTAGTATTTGCAAGTATTTCATCACATTTGTAACAGAATTGGTGTTCTCCGATTAAATATCCGTGAGTGGGACAAATTGAGAAAGTGGGTGTTATAGTTATGTATGGGAGGCGATAATTTGTAATAACTGTTTTTACGAATTTTTTACATGCATCTGAGTTACTAACTTTTTCACCTAAGTAGAGATGTAAAACTGTACCACCGGTGTATTTGTTTTGAATGTCGTCTTGTAAATCTAAAACTTCAAAAGGGTCATCACTATAATTAACTGGAGCTTGAGAGGAATTTGTATAATAGATGTTCTCTCCAAAACCTGCTTGGATTATATTTGAATTTCTTTTCTTGTCTTCTTTTGCAAATCTATATGTTGTACCCTCACCAGGTGTTGCTTCAAGATTATATAAATTTCCTGTTTCATTTTGATATTCTTTCATTTTATCTCTCATGAACTCTAGAAATTCAATTGCAAATTTCATTCCATTTATAGTTGTAACATTTTCTTTATCTGAAGTGAAGTTTCGAATCATTTCATTTATACCATTGATTCCGATTGTTGAAAAATGATTTCTTAGGTGACCAAGATATCTTCTTGTAAATGGGTAGAGTCCATTTTTCATATTTTTATCTATGATTTTTCTTTTTAATTCTAAGGATTCTTTTGCTAATTCCATTAACCTTTCTAGTTCTTCATAAAGCCCTTTTTTATCGTCTTTAAAGAGAAAGCCTAGTCTTGCAGCATTAATAGTTACAACACCAATTGAACCAGTCATTTCTGCAGAACCAAATAGACCATTTCCTCTTTTTAGAAGTTCGTTTAGATCAAGTTGTAATCTGCAACACATGCTTCTAACTGCACCAGGGGTATATGCTTCTTCGTTTTTTACTTTAATTCCTTTTTCATTTAATTTGTATTGTGAACCAATAAAATTTTGAAAATAAGGAATTCCATATTTTGCAGTAACTTCAAAAAGTAGATTTGCATTTTCAGAATCCCAATTAAAATCTTCAGTTATATTATATGTTGGAATGGGAAAAGTGAATACTCTTCCTTTCATATCTCCTTCTACCATAACTTCTAAAAACGCTTTATTAATCATACTCATCTCTTTTGTGAAATCTTTGTAAGTTAATTTAGGTTCGTTATCTAGTAATGGTGAGTTGTCTCGCATAGGAACTTGGTTTTTCAAATCCTCTGGAACGGTCCAGTCAAGAGTTACATTTGTAAAGGGTGTTTGTGTTCCCCACCTACTTGGTGTATTTAGATTAAAAATAAACTGCTGCATGAACTGTTTAACTTGTTTATAGGGTAGTTTGTCCTTGTAAACATATGGTGCGAGGTATGTGTCAAATGATGAAAATGCTTGAGCACCAGCCCACTCATTTTGAAGTGTTCCTAGAAAATTAACCATTTGAGAAAGAGCAGAAGCTAGATGTTTAGGTGGTTTACTTTCAGTTTTATTTGGAACACCATTAAATCCTTCATTTAAAAGAGATCTTAATGACCATCCTGCACAGTATCCTGTTAACATGTCTAAATCATGTATATGAAATTGAGCATCGAGATGTGCTTTTCTTATTTCAGGAGAATATACATGTTTAAGCCAATAATTTGCTGTGACTTTTCCTGCGACATTTAAAATCATACCGCCAATTGAATATCCTTGATTAGCATTAGCATTAATTCTCCAATCGTCTCTATCAACATATTCTGAAATTGATGATATTGAATTAACATATGCAAATTTGTCATCTCTTAATAATGCGTGTTTTTCTCTATATGCAATGTATGCTCTTGCAGTTTTGAAATATCTTTTTTCAAATAAACATTTTTCAATTATGTCTTGAATCAATTCAATATTAGGGGTTTCAATATTGGTTTTACTTAGCTTATCGAGAACCAATTTTATAATTTGACCAACACCTTTTTTAGTAATCTTAACTTTAGAGGCTTTCATTGCTCTTTCGATTGCTTTTCTTATCTTATTTTGAGTGAATTTTTCAAATGAACCATCCCTTTTTTGTACTTTTTTTAACTGTTCCATTTTTTACTTTTGAAAATAGACCTTGTTAGGCCATTTAGAATTTAGTTATTATTGATATTTATAAATTAAGTAGTATAAAAAAGTATACCCACACGATATAGGTAAGAATTAGTAGTTTAGACACTATATGTAGTTTGAAAAGATTTATAAAATTTTTACTCAATTATAGAATATGAAAGGAGAAAACGAGTTAAAAGGCAAAAATTGTCTATTGTATTTTAATTTAGATTTTTTAAGTAAGAAATGGATGATACTAGTTTTGTTTGAATTTTATAGTAACCCTAAAGAAAAAGTAAGATACTCTCAAATATTAAAAAAATTGCCGGGAATTACTTCAAGGGTATTATCAAGAAGACTCGATGAGCTTGTGAAAAATTCTATTATAGTAAAAAAAATAAATAAGAAACAACAACCAAATATTTCAGAGTACCAACTGACAAGACCAGGAGAAAAGTTAATCCCAATTATTGAAAGCTTAAGAGATTGGGGAAATAAATACTATAAGTGTAATTATAAAAGTTCATGTAAAAGATGTATTTTTAGATGATTTTCTTTCTTCTTTGATTAATTTGAGTATTCCTTTTAAATCCTGAGTCATTGGAGCATCAAAGGTGAATTTTTTATTTTTATATTTGAATTGTAAAAGTTTTGCATGAAGAAAATGTCTTTTGAGCATTATAAATAAATTGTTTATTTTTTGATTTGCGTACATTTTATCACCAACTATTTCATGGCCGAGATATTTCATATGAACTCTAATTTGGTGTGTGAATACAGTTTTAATTTCAACTTCGACAAGAGAGAATTTTTCACCTTTATATTTATATTCATTTAGTACGTGATATAAACTAAGTGTTGGTCTTCCTTCTTTATCCTCTGTTGATGTAGTTGTAACTTTCTCAAAAACCTCTTCGGATGTTTTTTTAAGAGGAACGGAGATTTCACCTTTTTTTTTATTAAAATGTCCATAACATAAACATAGATATTCTTTTTTAATTTTTTTTTCTTTGAAGAGCTTATTTAATTCACGAATACTTTCTCTAGTTTTTCCACAAACTAAAACGCCAGAGGTTAGTTTGTCAATCCTATGAGCATGAAAATATTGAAAGTCACTTGAATCTTTATTTTTTTCTTTGAGAAATTGAAGATGAAGAGAAAGAGATGTGTCATTGTCTTGTGCTCCTTGAACAACAACGCCTGCAGGTTTGTTTAAAACAAGTAGTTCTTTGTCTTCATAAATAATAGGAATTTTTAAGTCTCTTGCTTGAATTGTATTTTGTTTGGGTTTTCTTTCTTTTATTTTATCTGAGTGTATTTCTATTGTGTCTCCTTTAGACAATTTATCTCCTTGTTTAATCTTTTTTTGATTTAGTGTAATTCTTTTTGAATCAATATTTTTGTTAATATCATGAAATGATAAGTCTATTTTTTTTTTAAGAAAATTTTTTACAGAAATCCCAACGTATTCATCTTTAATTGTTATAATATGTATCATTTTTAATTAATATTAAGATATCGTTTTTAATTCTATATTTTTTATTACAATTAGAACATTTAAATTCTTCTTTATTTGTTTTTTCAAGAGAATTTGTACAAACAGGACATACAATAATTGAAAAGAGATGCTCCATTTTAATTTTTAATCATAGAATATATGAAAGCGTCGCTTACTAAAAGCATATCTTTTGCACTTTTTGCATTTACTTCAATACAACTATTATTTGTAAAATAAACTGCATTTTCATTTGAATAGGGGTTAAATGTGATTACTTTGTTTTTTGTAGTTGCATTCTGACAATTAAAAGAATTAAATTGTTTAAAATTCTTATTAGCATCGTATGAGAATTTATATACCACTTTAAATAAATTTGCGATTTTTGTAGCAGATATTGCAACATAACCATTGTCAGTTCCATTGTATTTGTCAAGAGAAAAAATAAATTCAATAGTGTTTAATACATCGAGTTTATTTGGTTGAATGTAAATATTTGAAGATTCGATTTGATCTATAGGATTATTAAATTCAATATTATATGTAATATTTTTTACTTTATATTCATAGGGGAATTTCTTAGCAGTTCCTGTCGGTTCGTTAGGTTTGTCTAAAAACCCAAAGGGAAAATAAATACTACCAATTATCAATGCAAATATTAGAAGAACAATTAGATAGTGATACCAAGAGGGTTCTTCTTCTTTGTCATATTGTTTACTGGGTTCTATAACATGGCTTTCAAATTGTTTTTTTTTAGATTGATTTTTTTTCTTTTTGTTGAAAACTTTTTTTACCATGCTTATAGAATTTAGGAGAAAGTTATAAACTTTACTTTAATAAAATCTCAAGTTTTTGTGGATCCATTTTAATTTCTTTAATTTTTTTAGATGGGCCAATTACAGTTATACCAAATCGTCCTTGTGCAATAAAATTTAGGAGTTTTTCTTTGATTTTATCGATGATAGTTTTTGAAGTGTGGGTACCTAGAAAAGCAATTTCAATTCCTGAAAATTTTCCCGACACATTTTTTAGGGCTCTAGAGATAAGAGTTGTTTCTTCTTCAGAGGTTAATTTTCCTTCAAGCATAACAATATCACCTGTTTTTACGATTTCTAAAATTTTTTTCAATTTACTTTCTGAAGAAAGAGCTCTTGTTAGCTCATAAGATAATACTTGTACTCCATTCATTGTTCATAACTCTCCCTTTTAATTGGTTTTTGATTATTAAATTTATTTTGAGATGTGTATTGCATTTTAATAAAATTCCTTAAAGATTGTTTGATATAGTTTTTCAATACCTTCCCCAGTTTTAGCAGAGATAGGAACTAGAGGATAATCAGGAAAAACAAGTTTTATTTTTTCTAAATTTGAGGATTTCAAATCACATTTGTTAGCAACAAGTATTAATTTCTTGTTTTTTGCAACTAAATTCCCAACTAAGGTGATATTAACTTGATTGTATGGATTTATACTTGAATCTAAAACAATTAGTACAGCAGTTACATTGTCGAGCCATTTTATACTTTCTATTACTCCTTGAGTTGCTTCTTTTGCCCTGTTTTTAGCTTCATTTTTCTTTAGTCCTTTTTTTACGAAGTCTTCAAAATCAATTTTAGTTGCAATTCCGGGTGTATCAATTAATGTGAAGTCAATTGTTTTACTTCCTTTTTTTAATTCTAATTTTTCTACTTTTTGAACACTTCTTGTTTCATGTTCAATTTTTGACGTTTTAAATTCATTTGATTCTTTACCTGTGATGTCGGAGATAATCTTATTTGCTAAAGTTGATTTTCCAGCATTAGGTGGTCCGTATAAGCCAAGACTAACTTTTTTTTTCCTTATAAATATGTTAAAAAATCTTGAAAAAAAGTTTTTCATAATAGTTTCTTATAAAAAGAGGTATTTAAATTTTTGCATGGACTCCTAACTTTGAAACATGTAGGTTTAAGGGGAGTTTTTTGTGTAGTAGATGAATTTTCAACCATTTAATCTGCACCTTATTTCGTCAATCTTTTTTTCAGTAAGATTGTTTGCTATTTGTTTACATTTTGCAAGAAAAACAACACAATTATTTGTCATCTTTTTGTAAGTTTCTTCAGATACGTTTCTATCAGAATAGTATTGTGCGTCAATTCTTGCTTTTTGTGATTTCCCAATTAATTTTATTTCTTCAGAGGTAAAATATTCTGCTAAAAATACTTTCATAAAACTGACAGTGCATGAATGAATCTCGCATTTAACTCCCGTTCTCATAAGTATCGCATAAAGAGAAAAATACATTGTGTAATAAGATGATGAAATCTCCCAATCTCTATTGTTTCTTAATGATGCTGTTGCTTTTAATGAGTCCTCTGCTTTTTTTAGATATGCTTCTTTTAGTTCTTCACTAGGCTCAACTAATTCAAGACCTTTCTTCTGCTTCAAACACCAATCTATCTTATCCATTTAGAATCTCCTCAATAATTTGTTCTGTATTTTTTATAATAATGTGATTTTTTATAACTTCTTTTGTGAGTATATCTTTTTTAAATTTAGGATATATTTTTAGGCTTATCTCTTTATTAAACACATTTGACATTTTATTTATCTCATCTTCATTGCATTTTCCAAGTATTAAAATATCAATATCTGAATTATCCTTTTCTGTTCCTTTAGCATAGCTTCCAAATAGTACTGCAGTCCCCTTGATAAGAGGATTTATTTTTTCTGCTATCTCTTTTATTAAGAGGTGTTTCTTATAGAAATTAATTGTCCTTATGTGCTCTACTACTATTATGAAATTTTTTACTATCTCTTTATTGTTTAGATTTAGAGAGTAAAGTTTGTTTTTACCTTGTGTTTTGCTTTTTAGAATATGCTCTTTTTCAAGTTTGTTTAGGTAGTTTGATACGGTTTTCTGGTTTAGCTTCTTTTTCTTGGCTATAAAGCTTCCAGTAAGTTGGGCAGTGTAATCTCCCAAAAAATCTTCAAAAATCCACATTTGATTATTTAGTAACATTTTACTTATATTAGTAATAATTTATTTATAAATGTTTCTTATATTTTGATTACCCACTCCTTCTACATTTAGCCACAAAAAATCATTTCACTTATAAACCTTTTAAGAAGAAAGTTTGCTATAAAATATTTTATAGAACTATAACAACCCTTCCAAATCTGAGATTATGTTTGAGAGTTCAATTCTAGTTAGTGAATCGACGTTTGCCATATTGGAAATAAATTCTATTTCATCTTGAATTCGTAATATTTCATTTGAGTCTAGTTCTTCAGGTAATTTCTGAATATGAGAAATTAATTCACTTATTTTAGTTTTTGGTTTTGATGGGAGTTCCTGCGATAGTTCTTTTATGGTCTCAACGATATATTCTAGGTTCTCATTCATTTTTTTAGATATTTAATGTTTTATCAATTATTTCAAGACTTTTTATAAACGCACTAACTCCAATTTTTAGTTCTAAAATAGAACTTGCATGAATAGTTGCGTTGATTTGATTAGTATTATTTTCTAGAGAAATTTTAATGTCTTTATTTCTAAAATCATAATCTTCTTCTTGTAATAGTTTAAAAAATAAATTGTTTTTTTCTTTAAAATTTAATAAAAAGGAAGAGGTTAACATCATCGGGCTTTAATAGGTTCAAGAATTCTAACTTGTTTTTTTTCAAGGGTTTTAGAACTGCAATGTGGACATCTTATTTTTCTTTCGACAAGAACCCCTGCAACAGTTTTCCCACAAATAACACAAATATAATCTACTGCCATTTTTAGTATGGTTTATATGCTTTCCCCACAAATATTTTTTCACAAGA